>Ga0307513_10001685_pt1 | contig 31606 bp, 36 predicted proteins | sample 15_EM_MG_FD_202174 | JGI IMG/M metagenome (GOLD analysis project Ga0307513, IMG submission 202174) | Populus trichocarpa ectomycorrhiza microbial communities from riparian zone in the Pacific Northwest, United States - 15_EM | ecosystem: Host-associated > Plants > Roots > Unclassified | place... | reverse complement strand
GGGCGATCGTAGGCCGTCCGCCGCGTCAACGAAACGCGCTCAGCGCTTTCGCGACGCCGCCGCGGCGACAGCGTCGCGCGCGCGCGCCATGGTGACGCTGCCGTCGATCAGCTCCACGCGGCCGTTTTGGAGGTCCTGGAGGCGCCGATCGATGACCTCGGTCCACGCGGCCTCGTGACCGGGATCGGGTGCCGTCTCGTCGAGGCTCTCGAGCAACCGCGCCACCAGCTCGGTCCGGTCTTCCACCGATAGGCGGAGCGCCTGCTCGACCATGGCTTCGATCGTCACGGGAACCAGTGTAGCGCAGCATCGACGCATGCCGCGCGCCGATGTCGAACCACCACGGAAGGCAGCGGGCGAGCCGCCCGGATCGTACGAACCACCTTGCGATCCGGCGCATGTTGGCGTAGGGTCATCCAAGTATTAGTTAACGATAACCAATAGTTACGTCGCAGAATATCGGGACTGTCAACAGGACGCAACCGCCGCCAGGCCCGGCCGAGCTGTCATCCAGGCGCAGCGCCGCCGCCGGTGGCGCGGAGCTCGCGCTCGGAAGGCCGCCGCCGATCGCCGCCGCGGCCGCCGCGGCCGAGCTCGCCGACCTCGAGCACCAAGTCGCCGGCGATCGCCGCCGCGGCGAGCTCGCCGACCTCGAGCACCAGGTCGCCGGCGATCGCCGCCGCGGCCGAGCGCGTGCCGGCGCGATGCTGGTCGAGCTCGCTGCCGCGGGTCGAGCTCAAGGTGCGCGAGCTCGGCCGCCGCGGCGAGCGCCGGCGCGGTGCTGCTCACCACCGACCTGGCCGGCGCGGGGAGCTCGTTTACCCTTCCGGGGCGCCCGGCACCAGCGATGCGAAAGGCATTGCTGCTTGCGCGTGATCCGTATATTTTTCTCATCCGCGATACCGGAGCGGACCCCGAGGTCGAACGACGCACGACCACAAAAGGGGGAAAGGACATCGCCACGGCGAGTGTCCTCCGGTCGAAACGGCATCTCTCGAAAACCGAAGCGTTCCATCCAGGGCGGCGTCGACCCGATGCGGTGGAGCGTGAAGGGTTTCCGATGAGCAAGCCGAAAAAGACGTTCCCGATCGTTGAATGCGCCAAGCATGGGCAGCACCCGTGCAACTGCGCCAACCGAAGCAACCCCGAGCAGAAGAAGCGGGATCGACGCCGCAGCTACGTCCAGCGGGCCCGCGCTCGAGCGGAGCGTGGCAGCACGAGCTACACGGAGGCGTACACCCCACATCCGACGGTTACGGCCTCACCGGCGGCGGCGCCGCCGCCGCCGTCGGCGCCACCCACGCCAGCATCGCCGCCGCCGCCGCCGCCGTCACCACGAACCTGGGTCTACGAGTGGGTACTCAACGGCGAGGACATCGCGCACGACATCTTGATGGCGGTCTATGATCGCCTCGTCGAGGCGGTACATGCCGACGGCATGTACCCCGCGGGCTACACCGAGTTCGAGGGGCTTCTGTTCTCCAACGTCGATCATCAGAACGGAACGGCCGATTTCTCGGTCGACTTCTCGGCGGAGCACTGGAGCGAGGACGGCCTAAATTTCCCCGGCACCGTTGACGGGTCGATTCGCTTCGCCATCCCCGAGGAGGACGAGGAGTACGACGACGGCATCTCGCCCAAAAAGAGGTTCCTCGAGAACCTTGCGCTCGTCGACGCGGAGGCGACGTTCAAAATGGACTAGATCGCTGCGTCGATCACCTGGAGGAACTCGAGGCCGACGGTCAGCGACCGCTCGCCGTAGTAGCTCGCGGCGTCGATGAACTCGGCGTCCGCCTCGGGGTGGAAGTAGAACGGCAGCGGCATGAGCCGGGGCGATCGTAGGCCGTCCGCCGCGTCAACGAAACGCGCTCAGCGCTTTCGCGACGCTGCCGCGGCGACAGCCTCGCGCGCGCGCCCCATGGTGACGCTGCCATCGATCAGCTCGACGCGGCCGTCTCGGAGGTCCTGGAGGCGCCGATCGATGGCCTCGGTCCACGCGGCCTCGTGGCCGGGATCGGGTGCCGTCTCGTCGAGGCTCTCGAGCAACCGCGCCACCAGCTCCGTCCGGTCTTCCACCGATAGGCGGAGCGCTTGCTCGACCATGGCTTCGATCGCCCGCCGCCGCGCTGCTCGCCACGGAACTAGCTAGTGCACAGCTCGGCCGCCGCGATCGGCGGTGCCGCGCTGCTCGCCGCCGACTCGCACGAACTCGACGAGCCCCCGCCGCGATCGCCGGCGCCGCGCCTGCTCGCCGCCCCCTGGTCACCTCGACTCGTACACGCCACACGAGGCGACGCACCAGCGGACCGACGACTCGTTCAGCTCGGGGGGAGTTCGCGGCCCCGCGGCCCCGCGACCAAGTCACGAGCCCGGATCGACGACAACACGCAGGCGCACCACCATGGTGTTCAGGATGTTCTCAGAGTTCATCACGACGACGGTCCACGTCCCGGCGCCGAGCGTGGCGGTGTGAGAGAACGAACGAACCTTGAGACCCTGGAAGCCCGAGACGTACTCGAATGTGGTCCGTTGCTGGAGGTTGTCGAGCCCGGTCGCGTCCATGACGTGGAGCGTGAACCCCTTGTTGGCGTGGAGCTTGCCCTCGGCGACCACCTGCACCGGTCGGGGAGAGTTCAGCGTGAAGCTGCGCGATTGCCATCCGCTCGCGGTGACAGCGACTTCCTCGTCGACGATGATCTGCGGCTTCGCGATCATCTGCCGCAGCGAGATGAGCGGCTCCTCGGCCGAGGCTGGGGATTGCGGCGCGTAGGTCGCCGCGGTTTGCAGCGATCGGAGGAAAACGACCCCCACGATGGCGAGGACGCCAACGCCGATCAACGTGCGGAGCGGAGAGCGCCCTTTCGTGCGCGTCCGCGCCGGGCCCTCCGGACGCGCGGTGACCGCGACCACTTGGTCACCCGGACGCATGCCGGTCAGCATCTCATTGCAGAAACGGCACTTGATCGCGCTCGCCCGGATGCTTTCACCACAGAACGGACACGCCTTCGTCTCCTGATTCAACCCTTCCACGAACGACCTCCTCTCCGTTCACACCGCTGCGAGATCGGCTGCGCCGGTCCCTCGGGCATCCTAACCGATTCCGCCGAGCTCGGCGTCGCGCCCGCCGCCGCCGCGGTCCCTGGTCATGCGCGGATCTCGGCGCCGACCGCGCTCGTCGACGTCGGTCGGGCGCGGCGGCGGGCGTCGCGCGAGTGACCCTTGGAGGAGTCCGAGCACGGCCTTTGTGTCCGTTGGTGCTGCCGACGTAGTCGCGGCCGAGCGCCGCCGGCCAGGCCGAGGACTTCGAGACCAGCGACCAGCGCGTCGCGATCACCGCCGCGGCCAAGCTCGCCAACGTCGACCAGGCCGAAGACCGCTCGCCGCCGACGGGCCGAGGACCTCGAGCTCCGGGACAAGCGCGCCGCAACGCCGCCGCGGCCGAGCTCGGCCGCGCAAGTGCGAGGCGCGCGCGAACTCATCCAGCGCGACGCAAGCGCGCGAGCTCGTCCAGTGCGCGCGGCCCGCGCGAGCTCATCCGGTGCCCGCGGCCCGCGGCCCGATCGGCGAGCTGACCTCCGCCGCGGCCGAGCTAACCTCCGCCGCTCGCCGCAGCCTCGCATGCGCGCTCAACGGCGGACGGAAACCTCACGCAGCTCACTGAAGCGCCGGGGCTCGGCGCGCGATACCATGCTCCTTGGCAGGAGCCGATGCCTGGCGAACGAGTGCTCATCGTCGACGACAACGCGATGAGCCTGAAGCTCGCCGCCTTCGTTATGCGTGCCCATGGCTACGAGGTTTCTGTGGTCGTGGATGCCGAGTCCGCGCTCGAAGCGATTCACCGGCAGCGTCCGGACGTGGTCCTCATGGACATTCAGCTGCCCGGGATCGATGGTCTCGAGCTCGTGCGCCAGCTCCGAGCGGATGTCGATTCGCAGGACCTCCTCATCATCGCGGTGACCGCCTATGCGATGAAAGGCGACCACGAGCGCGCACTCGCGGCCGGCTGCAACGGCTACATCACCAAGCCGATAGACACGCGCGTGCTGGCCTCCACGATTGCGGGCGCCTTGGACGCCGCTCGCCGGTAACGGTTCGAGCTTGGTGGCCGCGCGTTTTTCGTCGACGAAACTTGTTCTCCCGCAGCGAGAGGACGGCTGCCAGCCTTGCCCGCTGGGGATCACGCGCGCGCAAGTGGAGCGCCTCGGCGCCTAACTTCGAGCGCACGCCGAGACACGGTCTCGTACGGCGCTGATGCCACGCTCGATCGCGCCGCGCAGCGTGGCCGCGTCGCAGGGCTTCGCGAGCAGCTCCTGCAGGCTCGGCACGGTTCGGGCGATTGCCTGAGCCTCCGCGTCTCCGGACAGCATGATGCTCGCCGTTGCTGGGCAGTGGTCGGCGATCGCGTTGAGCAGCGCCACACCGTCGACGATGGGCATGCGGAAGTCCGATACGACGACATCGAAACATCCGTTGCGAATTTCTTCGAGCCCGCGCTGGCCACCGAGCACGAACACCATCTCCCACCGCGCGCGCTCGCGGCGAAGCTGGCGCTCGATCGCGACCAGCACGTACGGCTCGTCGTCGACGAACAAGATCCGGAGCTTCACGTCGGTCATCGGCGGTCGCAGCGATGCACTGCGACCGGGTGAATCGACCGCGAGCGCTGGGCCATTAAGGCGTCGGACGCCTCGGGAACCTTCGCAGGGTCGGCCGCGTCGGCCGCGTCGGCCGCGGCGGCCTCGTCCTCCGCGAGCTCGGCGCGGATGTGGGGTTCGTTCTCGGCGGCCTGCTTGGGGCACGGCACGTCTCGTAGTCGCCGTAGAGCTCGCCGGCCAGGCGGGCGGCAACGCAGGCGGGGTACGCGTGGGAGCAGCGTCTGAAGTAGGTCATGGAATAGGAACACCCGAGACCGGGGCCCCGCTTCACGTCAGCCGCTTCACGTCAGCCCCGATCCGGATCCTTCGGCGCGCGCGACCCCACATCGGCGAGCGCTCGCTCGCCGACCCGCGGCTCGCCGGCGTCGACCGCCCGCGCCGTCGGTTGTCATGGGTCTCCGGTGATCGCCTGCAGGAGCTGGCCGACGGTGACGGGCTTCACGAGATGGGCGGCGAATCCTTCGTCAAGCGAGCGAGCCCGAGCCGCAGGGTCCGCGTGGCCGGTGAGGGCGATCAGGCGGCACGTGGCGGCGGTCTGGTGGATCCGGCGGCCGAGCTCGTAGCCGGTCATCCCGATCAACCCGATGTCGAGCAGCGCGATCTCGGGCGTGAACGTCGCCAGGAGCTCGAGCGCCCCGGTCGGGCTGTGCGCGACCGATACCTCGAACCCTTTGATGCGCAGGAGCTCGGCCAGGAGCTCGGCGCTGTTCCACGTTGTCGTCGACCACCAGGAGGCGCCGCTGACCGATCATGACGCCTGCATCGCGCCACTCTATGCCCCCGGGACCCGAGGTCAAAGCGGCCCGGCGCGGCCCGTTTCCTACAAGGCGATGCATCCGGCCGGCTCTCTACAAAAAAATGCATCGACCTGGGTCGTACGATCCGGACCGCTTGCGAACACGCGCCGGTTGGCGTAGGGTCGTTCAAGTATTCGTTAACGATAACAAATAGTTACGTCGCAGAACATCCGTTATGTCAACTGGGATCGAAATGCCGGCGAGAGGGCGCGTCCCAGTGCGCCGATCGGCGGCGCACTTTTTGTAGAGTCTCGGCCGGCCGTGGCGCCTCCTGGGTGAAGATGGTTGAGCCCAGAGCGTTCGACCGGACACGACCGCGCATGCTCTCGCCACCGCGCGGCGCGCCGTTGGACGCGCGGGCCAAAGACGTTCGGCCGCGCGCCGGCAGCAACCTCGAGCGTGCGCCCGGCGGCCAGAGCATCTCGAGGTCGGCCGAACGGCTGCGGCCCGCGCGTCCAACGGCGCGCCGCGCGGCTCCTGCAGCGGCCGAGAGAGGCCAGGCACGCCCCCACGCCCCCGCTTGCCGGCGATGCGGGTCGTACGATCCACCGCTGGCTTTGGTCGACTCGAGCTCGGCGATCGTCGCCGCCGCCATGACGATCGAGCTCGCCAGGCCGACGATTGCTCGCCGACCAGGCCGAGGACCTCGAGCTCGGCGACCAGCGCGCCGCGACCGCCGCCGCGGCCGAGCTCGGCCCCGGCGACCACGCGCGAGCGAGCTCGGCCCCGGCGCGGTCGCCGGCACGGTCGCCGGCACGCGCGAGCGAGCTCGGCCCCGGTGCGATCACTCGCTACTCCGGCGCGGCGTGCTCGACCACGACGATGCCAGCGCCGTCTGCGGTCGCGCGTGCGGCGGAGGTGAGCGCTCCCATCGCGACGAGGAGGCCACGGGTTCCGGCCGGCGCTTGGCCGAGCGCACTCGCATGCCGCTCGACGAGCCCCGGCCCGACTCGGCGGCCTGCGACCGCGTGAACCAACCAAAGGCCGTGCCCGGCATCGCGGTCATCCACCGCGAGAACGGCGATCCCAGTATCGCCGAGCTGCTGAACCTCCTCGTAGCGGAGACCGCGAGCGCGGACCACCGCGCGAACGTACTGCTCGAACTCGAACCAGTGGTCGGATGGCGGTGGCTCGGCGCTGGCGTCGCGCTCGACGATCTCGTAGAGCGCATGTAACGCGGATCGGCTCCGGAAGATGACCTCTACCTCGTGGATGCCGCGCCGATGCGGACGCACGAACGTGAAGCCATCCGGGATGGTCCAACCGTGGTACTCGGCGAGGGCGCGCTGGGTCGGGGACATGTGCCGCGATCGCCGCCGGTGTGGCGACACGTCGTGAGCACGCCGCTCGATGGGAATGTCACGCGCCAGACGGGCGACGTCGGGGCGGTCACCGTAGCGCACCCGCGGCAGGTACACGACAACCGGCTCGGTCGCAGTGCCGCCGTTCTGCACCGAGCGGTGGCGGGCTTCCTTGACGCTGCCGAACACCGCGGAGCGATCCTCGACGACGAGGAAGTCCCGCACGATCGATGCGAGGAGGATGTACACGGTCGCCTCGAGCTGGTCGGCGCGCGCGGCGTCGGTTTCGGCGAACAAACTGCTCAGCCCCTCCATCACCCGGCCCCTTCGGATGTCCAGAACGATCGGGTGGTAATGCCACCGCGGCGTCCGGCACATGAAAACGACGTGCGAGGTGAAGTCGAAGACCTCGGCGCGGACGAATGGGCCGATCCGGAAGTCCACGACCGCGCGCGGCGGAATGGTCCACTGCCGATCCCGCGTTGCCTCGCAGAGCAGTGCGCTCGCCGTGGCTCGCGCCTCCTCCGCGTCGTCGACGAGCGCCGCCGCCCGGAACCCGTCCTCGAGCACGTCACCGGCGGCCGGTATGTCGTCGCCGCGCACGAACCGATCCCAGTGCAAGCGCCATCCGGTCGGGAGCCGCCTCCAGAACTCGGCGAGCCCGTCAGTCTTCTCGATCGCGTCGAGATCGAGCGGCACTGGTACGAACTCGAAGTTGGGCGAGCGCCAATGAATGGCGCTGAACGCTCGGCCGGACTGCGTTGCGGGCGGGGACTCCGCCGCGAGCGGTACAAGTACCACCTGGAGTGCCTTGCCGATCTGGCTCTCGATCCGGCGCAGCAGCCGCGCCCCGGCATCGCGCTCCACCTCGGCGATCACGATCGGGATGATGTCGCGGAGCGGGTCAGCCTGTGCGCGAAGCACGTCGACGATCCGATCGTACGGCTCGGAGAGTGGCTCGTCAGCGAACGGAGCCGCCTTCAGCATCGCCTTGACATGCTCCAGCTTGCTCCGCGCGTCGGCGAGCATGGCATCCCACGATTCCATCCAGCCCGCCGCAGCCCGATCCGCTTGCGTGAGCAGCGGTGCGAGCATCTGTAGGCTCAAGAGGTGCCATTGAAAGAATGCCGGGGCGGGCAACGGGTGCTCGCCCCGAAGCTGAGCAAGGTGCTCGAACATCTTGTGCTCCGCCGGCCACTCGTACGTCCCGCTCGAGACAAGGCGTTGCCGTCGGAACATGAGCAAGTAGGCCTGGCGACGCGCGAGGAGCGCAGTGACCTCTATCGAGTGCAGATCCAGACGAGCAATCAACGGCGCGGATGCCGAGGCCACGACCACCATCGCTACGCTCGGGTAGTGCTCATGGCCCACCGCGATGACGGTCGCTTTCGCGTTCTCTCCGGGCGTCGGGTACTCGTGGACGCCGTGCGAGAGCTGGAATGCGATGGCCGGGAGACCGTCCGGCGCCACCATCGTGGCCCCGTCGAGGTGATGCGCCGTCGCGAGCTTTGCCCGCAGACTGTCGGTGATCTGCGCCTTCACCGGATCAGCGGGCCGGCGCTCGGGTGCTCGACGTCGCGGACCGCGCCCGGAGACCACGACGCCACTGTACAACAGAAGCCGGAGTTGGCGCCCGCGTTCTCAGTCGACGCAGCATCCGATTGCCGCCGTCTGCCGGCTCGCGCGCCAGGCCGCCGCTCGCGCGCCAGGGCCCTCAGTCACCGCCCACGACCCGGTGCTCGCTGCATCCGGCGATTCGCCGGCCGAGGACCTCGAGCTCGGCGACCAGCGCGCCGCGATCGCCGGCGTCGAGCTACTCGCGCGTGGTTTGGGCAAATGTCAGCCCGCGGGTCTACGTTCTCCATGCCCATGCGCAACCCTTTGAACGATGACGAAGCCGAGCCCGCCGCTCGTTGCGTCGGCGCGCGCTGCGGTGGGCCCGCAGACCTGCGCTGCCCTTGCTGCCGCGTTCAGCTTTGTTACGCGTGCGCGCGTGAGCACTGCAATCCGTCGGCGTTGCTCTGCTCTGCCGGCGCTTTCTCCGACAGTCGGCGACCGCGGGCCGCGAGTGATCGCGCTGAGGCCGAGCTCGACAACCAGGACGTCGGCGATCGCTGACGCGGCTGTCGACCGGGTCGTACGCCCCAGCTCGGCGCATGGGCGCCGGGCGGTCCCGGTCACACCGGCGGGGTGAGTGCGAGCTCCGTACGGAGGAGGATGCCGCGACAGGCACCATCGCACGAAGTCAGGAGCACACGAGCGCGACCGCGTGGCGCCATCGCTCAGCGCACCACGGAAACCCGTACCGCGAATAAGCCCTGCGGCCCTTGTTGCTCCTCGTAGTCGACGGTTTGGCCTTCGGTGAGCGTCCGGAACCCGCCACCCGTAATCGACGAGTAGTGTACGAACACCGCTTGCCCATCGGCGCGGGTGAGGAAGCCGAAGCCTTTGGCGTCGTGGAAGCTCTTGACGGTTGCGCGCGGCATGTCCAGCGATGGCGTTGGACCAAAGCCTACCACTCGAAGACCTGCGAGTGGCCGACGTCGAGCTCAGCGGCGTCGGCGTCAACGCGGCGAGGACCTCGAGCTCGACGATCGCCCAGGCGCCGGCGCCAGCCGCTGCGAGGACCTCGAGACTCGGCGATCGCGACGTCGGCAACGACGTCGAGCTCCGCGGCAAACTCCGCGGCCGACCGGGCGCCGGCGTCAGCGCGTCGAGGACCTCGAGCTCGGCGATCGCGGTGTGGTCCTCACCGGCGCCGCCGTCGATGGCGCTGCGGCGGTGGAACCATCTCAGCAAAGTAAAGCACCGCAGCCTCGAGCTCGGTGAATAGCTCGACCACGCCCGGAACCTCCGGACGCTCGGCCGCGTCAGGCGACGCGAGCACTGGCGCTCCGGTCTGATGGTCGAAAGCCGCCGCGTAGCGCCGGGCCGCGGCGAACAGGCGGAGCTCGGCACGCCGCTTCCGAGCCTCGCGCTTCGCCGCCGTTCGATCCGCGATGCGCGTCATCGTCGCCCCCTCTTCTGCGCGGGCACCCGCGCCTTGCGCGCCGAACGCTCCCTCGCCCAGGTCGTGCGCTGGCGCCGTTCGCGTCGCGACGCAAGCGCCTCGGACACGACCACATCGCAGTCGATGCAGAGGTGGCCTCCACGGTACGCGGTGCACCCATCGATGCACGTCACATAGGACGTGTAGCCCTCGGGTCCGCGCTCCAGTCGATAGCTCAAGACCACGCCGCAGCGACCGGCGCACGTACGTTTGATGATCCCCGCGTCGTCAGTTCCGTCAGTCTCGTCAGTCTCGTCAGACACAATCGCTCCCTTCCATGTTGCTCAAGTAGGATCGAGGGCGCATCGGGATGACGCGCCGCTCGTCGCGCGGGCGCGCTACGCAGCTCGTGCAGTCGCGCTGATGTCGAGTTTGGGATACGGCCGCGCGGGGGCGGCCAGCACCTCACGGCGTCGCCGTCGATCGAGACACCACAGGTAACGATGGTTGCCGCGATGTCGCATCGGCCGCGTCAAGCGACCGCGCCAGCGCCGCAACCAGGCGAGCGCATCCTCGTCATCGCGCAGCGGATCCGCACCCCAACGCTCCAGCTGCGCCGCCGCGTAGCGCCGGCCGATATCGCCTTGCGCGAGCTTCCCCGCGCTCCGGTTGCTGTAGCAGGTCCCATCGGGCAGCAGCCGGAGGGTGCTCGGGTTTGTCTTTCCGACGTAGCGGCCGTTGGTCGCCATGTAGATGCCGCCCAGATGACCGCGGTGCACGACGTCGCCCGACGCGGTGGCGCGCGGCTCCGGATCGGCGCAGGACTCGACAGCCACGACCCCAGCGGCGCGCAGCAGCTCGAAGCATCTCGCGATGAACCAGCTCTCCCCGTTCCCCGGCACCGTCTCGAGCAGCACCAACCGCCCGAGCGTCACCGCCTCACGGATGGTCAGCGTCGGAAACACCGCACGATGCGCCGCCATCGACGCGGGCGGCCCGAACAGCGCGACGCCGACCAGGTCGCCACGGCAGTACAAGCCGCAGCGGTGCGCCGTCGAGCTCGCGCTCGCCGAGTAGTGGTGACGCGCGACGAACTCGCGCGCCACCGCGGCCGACGCGATCGCCGCCACGTCGTACGCGGCGGTCCGGATCAGCTCGCCGGCCGGCCGGCGCGACGCTCGGCGCTCCGTCCACCGCTGGGCATAGTCGACGATCACCGTCGCCCCCACATCCACGCGACCAGCTGCTCGAACGCGCGGAGCTCGTCGCCCTGGGTGGCGTAGAGCTGGGCACGCGTGTACGTGAGCCGCTCGCCGGGTCGTCCGCCGCTGGCCGCGACGATCACCACGTGGAACACGTCGCCCTGGACCGATTCGACGCGCACCCGCGCCACGCCGCGAACGGTCCAGCGCGTGCCCGACCGGCTGCGCTTCCCGGCGACATGGAGCAGCAGGCACCCGGCCTCGTCACCGGCCCCAAGCGACACGCGGCTCGCCGGCGGTGCCACCGGAATCACGCGGCCCTCCGCTCGCCGGCGTCGCCGGCCGCGAGCCCGAACGCCTCGAGCCGATCCATGTTCCAGAGCGGTTGACAGCTGTCGATGCTGTCGGCGCCGAGTCGACGCACGAGCTCGAGCCGTGCGACCGTGCCGATCCGGCCGATGTGGCATTGCAGGTTGTGCGCGTGCGCCAACGCGATCCAGTTCGGCGCCGTGGCCAGCTTCCAGCTCATTTCCGCGCCGCCGACGAACACGCCACCGAACAGCGGCAGCACCTCGGCGACGTGTGCCGGCGTCATCCCTTCCTGCACGACCAGGTAACGGACAGGGAGCTCGGGCGGCACGTAGTTCAGCTCGTCCACCGAGCGTGCGAGTGACGCCAAGCCGCCGCCGACCAGATCCGGCATCACGATGAAGTCGGGCGCCTGCAGCTTGCCGGCCGCGATGCTGTAGGCAGTCCACCGGAGATCGCGCGCCCATCGCACGAAGTCGAACGCTCGGCCCGCTTTCCAGTCCACGAACGCCCCGCAGTCCAAGAACCAACCGTGGGACGTGCGCCGCGGCGGCAGCTCGCCCCGGTTGACGCACTCGCCGAGCCCGACGCGTTCACAGAGCGCGATCGCGCGGCGCGACCGCGTCTGTCCGGTGTAGACGCGCACGACTCACGCCGCCTTCCGGATCGGCTCTGCGCGCTCGGTCGCCGCGGCGTCGGGCGCAAGCATCTGCTCGTCGCACTCGCCGCATCGGACGTTCATCCCTGCTTTGCCCCAGACGTTGGCCGCGCAGCACGGGCAGCTGTACTTGACCTTGACCTTGCGAGCGGCCTGCTTGGCCTTCTCCTCCTCCTTCTCCTTGGCCTCCTTCTTCGCCTGCGTGCCCTTCTTGCCCGCGAGCGCATCCTCGTCGATGCCAATCGTCCAGGGCAGCTGACACGCGGCCGGCATCGCATCGAACGCGCGCTCGAATCTGCCGCCCGGGATGATGTAATGGCTCATCTTGTAGCCGGTGCGTGCGCCGCCCGGCGCCGCCGTGTCCGACGGCATGAGCCCGATCTCAACCATCTTGTCGGCCCATTCCGTGTCGTGGTATCCGCCGCGCGGCTTCTCCGGCTGCTCGTACCGCCAGAGGTGCGCCATCTCGTGCACCAGCGTCGAGGCCGAGTCCTTCGCGTTCGCACGCGTGAGGTAGGTGGGATTGAGCGAGATCTCGTGGGTGGTCTGGTTACCGTCGGTCCAGCGCTCGGGCGCAAAGAAGCCGAGGCTCCGGGCGCGGCGGCTGAAGTTCAAGATGACGTGGCCCAGCGTGCCGCCGAACAGCTCGGTGTTGAAGTACGTCCACATGGCGCGGTAGGCATCGAACTGCGCGTTGGTCGGGTCGGTCGAGTTCATGACAATCCCTATTGCGCGGCACGTGCCAGCGACTCGCCGCGTCCATGACTGCGATATCACGACTACACAGCATCGCACTCAGTGTGATTGCGGTGGACCAGACACGATCAGTCTGTGTACCAGACACAGAACAAGACACCACCGCCCGACCACAGCCCAACCTCGACGGAAAACGCGATCTCGCGGCCGCACAGACACAAGCAGTCTCCACTCAGACACACAACATCGCTCAACAAGGCATATGCCATATGTGAATACGCGCCTATACGGCCGACCCTCGGTGGCACGCGTCCAGCAATGAGAACGAGCATGACCACCGTCGAGGATTTCATCGCATCGCTCGCTCCCGTGCTGACCCGTCAGGGACGAGAACGCGCCAGTGACGTCACCCTCGCCAAGCGCATCCGCAGCGAGCTACAGCTCGCCGTCACCCGCGGCGTGTTCCCCGAAGGCACGAAGTTTTCGGTGCGCATCGAGCACCACTCCAGCTTAGCGGTCGAGATCGTCGAGTGGCACGGCGGCGCGCTGTACAACGACGACTACACCACGCACCTCATGGACCCGAGCGCGCCGGAGCCCCAGTACCGCGGCCGTGCCAACAGCCATTTTTCTCTGGCGATGAGCGAGACGCTCCGAGCGGCGGAGGCGATCGCGGACCGCCACAACTACGACAAGTCGGATCTCCAGACCGACTATTTCAACGTCGGGTATTACCTCACCGTTGAGTGCCGCGCGCTCGAGGCTGCGACGAGGGCGAGCATCGCAGCGGAGATCAATCCGGGCTTCGCCGAACTCCGGGAGGCGGCTCGGCTCGCGGCTGCGGCGGTCGGCCCCAAGGTAACCAAAGCCGTGCTCGGCCGTGCCGGGCTCGAGGGTGCGAGCGAGTACAGCCTCAAGTACCTGGTGAAAGTTGCCGCCCGTGCTGCCGGCCGCCCACTGGCCTACGACAAGAAGCGGCGCGGCTGGTTCCCCGTTGACGCGGCTTCGTGAGGCTCGGCCCAGCGTCGACGTTTGAGCAGCTGTGCTAGCGAGCGTCCCGTTGCGGTGGTCGAGCAGCCGCGGGCGATCGCGTTCTCGCCATCGGGCGGCAGCTCCCGTTTGACCGCGCGGGCCAAAGACGTTCGGCCGCGCGCTGGCACGCCACCTCGAGAACGCGCCCGGCCCCTTGGGTCGGCTCGAGACCGGCCGGACGGCTGCGGCCCGCGCGGTCAAACGGGAGCTGCCGCCCGACCCGCGCGCTAGGTTCGGTCGCCCATGAGATGCCGCGTTACCTCCAGCGGCGCCCCATGAAGCGCCAGCGCTGCGCGGCTTGCTCGGCGCAGCACGCGGCGAACTTCTCGATCAGCCGCTTGTCTTGTGTGAGGTCTGCAACGAGCCGGCGCGCGATGGTTCGCATCTTCGGCGTATCAGGCCATTCCTCGCGCAACGCGGCACGGCCGACCCGACCCGCAACCCGCTCTGCCCATGCGTCGCCGCGCCCGTACGCGAGGCCCTTCGCACCCTCGAACGCACGGCGCAGATGAATGTTACAGAGCTCGTCAGGGCTGCAGCACTCGCCCGGCATACGTTCACCTTAGCGCCAGCCCAGTGCCGCCCACAGCCGAGCCCGCACCGGCACGGCGATCGCGGCGCCGACCACGGCGGCCCCGCGTCGAGCTCCACGACTCGATGCGGGCCGGTGGCCGACCGCAGACTGACGCGAGGCACGCGTCGCGCGTGCAGACGTCCAGGTCGCGCCGATCGCCGGCGCGGCCGAGCTCGCCGATGTCCGATCACCAGGTCGCCGCGCCGATCGCCGGCGCGGCGACGCTCGCGGACGTCGAGCAACCAGATTCGCCGGCACAGCGGTGGTCGTGGTGCTGGTTGCGCCACGGCTGGAAGCCGCCGACGTCCACCGTATACGGGTTAGTCGGCCACCGACGCCGCGCGCGAGCTCGCGGCGATCGCGGCCCGCTCGTCGCCTCGCAGCTCCTCAGCAACCTGGCGAGTTCTGATGCGCCAGGGTGAGCGTGCGAACCAGTGGGCTTGGGCGCAGCGGCACCTCCAACACGTCGTCGTTTTCCCAGCAGTCGACACCACCAACCTTGGCTCGCACGTGGACCTTGTACGCATCCGGTTCGATCTGCGGCACCGTGAGCGTCTCGTCTGCCTCGATGCAACCTCCATTGAGTGGCGTGCCGCAGTTCACGGTGTACGTGCCCAGCCGTGTGGTGCCGCGCGACCGGATGAAGGTAACCGGCGCGCAGCTGCCGAAGGAATGAATCAGGGTGATGAACATACCGGTGATGCCCGCACCACCAGCCCCGCAATTGGAAGCTGCACCAGACGCCGCGAGCGAAACGACGAGGCCGCCCTTGGTAGTCGCGAAGAACACCGCCGGCGCCAAGACGGTAGGCGCCCCTGCAGCGATCGCGACATTGGTTCGGCCTGCCGCCGTCGCAAGCGCCGTTCCGTCGGTGGCTCGCAACCGGATGGTGATGTCGTACGTTCCCGCGGCCACCGCTTGCGTCGTGCCGGGGCTGTTCGCGCAGGGCAACGACGCCGTTGTGCTGGCGCCGCTGACGTGGTCCCGCATCGACAGCTCGACGGTGCTTGCTCCCACCTCATCACAGGTAGCCGGATGGCCGTCGAGATCGCCCAGCGACCAGGCGATCGACACCGCGCCGCGCGGGGCATTCGAGCCGCCGCCGCACCCATTCGATCCGCCGCACCCGACGCCAACGCCGGCAAGAACGAGAACGAGCGAGCGCCCGATGCGCCGCTTCCTGAACGCGATCGCGCGCACTCCTGCAGGTACGCGGTTCGCCTCGATGATGTGCCCATCGACGGCCGAGTAATCACGAATCAACATGTCACTACGCCTCTCTCTTGATGTTGTTGTCGAAATTGCGTGGCTCAGACCGGGTCGTACGACCCCCGACCTCGCAAGCTGTTGGTGATGGCTGGGTAAGCCCACGATCGGAATCGTTGGCTACCCCAGAACCCATCGGCCGTTTTCCCTCGACGCGACGAGCCGACCCCGCCCAACCCCCCAATGGGTTCCGTCGCTCGTGTACTCGCCACGCACGATGACGCCGCCCGAGGGAGGAGCGCTCGCCATCGCGCCCTGGACGGTCGAGCTCGTGCTCACGATGACCCCACGTTGAACCGCTGCGAACTGCTCGTTGGCTACGCGTCGAAGAATCGCGACGTGAGACGGCTCGCCCGCGGCGTTCCGCGGTAGCTCCTCGCTGAGGACCTGCCAGCCAGGGTGCAACGGCTGTTGCCAAAGCTCCTCGGCCTCTTCGCGCGTGGCCACGCGCACCGTCACCTCCGGTCCCCAGTTCATCGTGCTCCCACCCGGCGCGACCCACGTGATCCCGGTCAGCAGCGATGTAAACGCGTAGAGCGTCCTCGAGTCGCCGCCGCGCCAAAGCCCCTTGCGCTCGTCGTAGCGGGGCAGCTTGGCACCGTGTCGCGCCGCTGCGTTGCGCCGCTCGCTCGTCGGCCGCAGGCTCGCCGCTTCCGCAAGCGCCTGCACGTAGCTCGCATCCGACAGGCGTTTCGGATCCACGAGCATCGTCACGTGCTGGGCCCGGTGCGCACGACGCCCCACGGTGCGCGCCTTCCTGACCGCCGCTAGTCTATGACCCATGATTCACCTCGCTGATTTGCAATGGAGTGCGTGGGTCGTACGACCCGCGGCCCGACGCAGCAGGCTCTAGCCGCGCAAGCTCGGAACGACGTTCCAACCGGCACCGCGGACGATCGCGACTTTGCTGGTCACGCGCTTTCGGTACTCGATCCCTTTCCCGGTCGAGCGCCACGAGCTCATGGGTGAAAAATCGCTGGCCAACCGCATGGTGACGATGCCCCTCGAGCGCGTGACAGCGAGGACAGCGAGCAGGTAGCCATCGGCCTCCACCACCGCATCGCCGACAACGACGTCGCCAGCGAGCACCCAAGTCATCTTGCCGTCGCCCTCCCCGGCGTTCCGCATCCCGTCGCTCGTTGGTCGCAAGCCCGTCGCCTCGGCGAGCGCGTGCACGTAGTCAGCTTCCGATAGCAACTTCGCGTCGGCTAGAACTGAGACATGCGCTGCCCGAAGCGCGTTGATGACCTTTCCGATCCAGCCGACGCGCGCGTCGCCAGCGGCGTAGACACCGGCGCGACCGACCGCCCGCGCCATCTCGATCGCGGTCGGCAGGTCGGTGCTCACGCCATCGAGCTCGATGCGATCCCCGCTGCGGAGCCATATCCGCACTTCGCGCTTCGGGAACAGGCCGCCGCCTGCGCCGACGCCCGGCGCGCCGTCGTGGTCGCCCTCCCCACCGTCGCCCCCTCGTCTGCCACCCCAGAGCAGGCAAAGGGCCAGCGTCGCGCCACCAAGCACAACGAGCGCACGCGTCCTGCCAGTTTCCCGAGCCGACATCTCACGCCCCCGACACCGGCGGCGAAGCGGGCGGCGTTTGCGATGGCGAAACCGCCGCCTGTGTGGAGTCCGCGACCTGTGACGCGGTGACCACAACCGCCGTCGATGTTGTGGGTACCGTCGCTGCGTTGGCCAGACCGGAGGTCAGCGGCGCGATCGGCGCGACCACCATCGTTGCGGCAGGCGCAGCCCGCTGGACAGCCGGCGACGGCACGACCGTGGAGGGCGTGACCGCCGTAGCCGTCCCCCGCGACATCGGCGCCGCGATGGGTGCGCCTGGCCGCGGCGCCGGCCTCGGGACGGATGCCACCGGGGATTGTGGGCGCGGGACGGATGACACCGAGGACTGCGGGCGCAACACCGCCCCCGACCGAGGCAACGGACGCGACGCCGGCACCGCCGCGCGAGGCATCGCCATGCGCGAGGCAGCAGGCGAGCCTGGGGTCACCATCGGACGACTCGGCGCCGGCGCCGCACGTGGGGGCGGTGCCGCGCTCATCGCCGAGCGAGGCAACGGGACCATCGGGAATTGCGCCGCCTGTGCCGCACGCTCGGCAGGCATCACCTGCGCGTGCGGCGCCGCGCTGGTCGTCGCGGGCGTGGACGACGGCCAGGGCGAGCTCGGTGCGAGCGCGCCGGGCCAGGGCGCACCGGCAGGCCACGCACTGCCCGGCCACGCGCCGCCAGGCGCGGACCCGTTGCCGCTCGAGCTCGCCGAGCTCGGCGATCCGGGGCTCGGTGCCTGGCCTCGCATCATGTCCATCCACCGCTGCTCTTTCTCTCTGACCGCGACTTCGAGGCGCTGGACCGCCATGTCGATCACCGTCTCGATGGGCACGCCGGCCTTGAGCGCCGTGGCGATGGTCTGGACGTGCGTGTGCAGCGGTGACGCCGCGGCAGGCGGGGCCGCGACTGGGAGCACAGGCGAGACAAACGGCGGCGACATCGCCGGGCCCGCGATCGGCGGCATCGTCGTGGCCGGCATCGGCGGCACCGCGCTGCTCACGCGCGAGCCCTCGAGCGCGGCGACGAGTGTTCGCGCTGCAAGCAGGCCGGCCGCGCGCCTGTCTGGCGTCGCATCGTCGCTGATGGCGACGCGAATCGAATCGAGTAGCGAATCCATGGAGCCTCCGAGGCGACGAGCAGCACGCTCGATCGCCGGGTTTCAGAACGGCGGCGGGTCTTCCTGGCCGACGTCGTCGGCCTCCTCGACCTGGCCGTTGATGTTGTCGCGAGGGGAATACTTGCGGATGAGACGAGCCTCGAGCTCGATGGCTTCCTCGGGCGCCACCACGCGCGTGGCCACCTCGACCGAATCGCGGTCGTAGGTGAGGCCCGGATCGTGGCCCTGGCCGTACTGCCCTTTCCAGAAGCCTTTCCACCGCCGCCACTGCTGCAGGTGGCGCGTCATCGTGTCGTACAACTTGTCGGTGTGTGACTCGCCGACGTAGACGATGATGGGCTCGCCGTTCTCGTCGAGCTCGCGGATCACATAGACGCCCGACTTGCCCTTGAGCCCGCGGACCCAGTCCGGATACGGCTCTGCTGAATTCCCGACCGGCCGAAATCGCAAGCCGCGATTGCGGTACGCCTCGGGCGGCTCAAGGTCGCTCTGCGGTGGCTGCGCGCTGCGCTGCGTCCAGGCGACGTACCCGAGCGTGGCGCTCCCCAAGAAGAAGAACAGCGGACGATAGTTCATGGTGCCTCGTGTCCCGTCAGGTGGAAGCGATCAGCGACACGCTCGCCGGCGCGATCAGCCACGTCCGCATCAGCGGCGCCGGATCGATTGCCGCTTCGCGCGCGCCGCGATGCCAGAGCTCGAAGTGCAGGTGCATGAGGCCCTCGCCGTCGAGCGGATCAGCGCCGACATGCCCGATGACGTCGCCAGCGCGCACGCGCTGACCGCTCAGGCCGCGCTGAGTCGGCGCGACGAACATCTCGGAGAGGTGCGTGTAGTAGCTGGCCCACGGCGCACCATGGTCAAGCACGACGGTGTATCCGCGCGGCGTCATGCCTGCAGACCACACCTTGGCGTCCCTCACCGCGAGGACCGAAACCCCATCAGGCATGAAGTGGTTCCGCGAGCCATTCCTGCTGTGCGGCGGATAACGGTCGTGCTGGTCGGTCGCGCTGCGACGGGGGAACATCACATCGACGCCGAGGTGCTTGACCTGCCCTCCCTTCCCGTCGCTACGCATCGAGCCGTATCCATCGGAGCACGCGGGCGCGTAGCCGTTCCATCTCTGCACCGGCCACACCCACAGGCTCCCGGTCCCCGGATCCTCGCGGCTGCCCGCTCCGTCGCCGGCGTCGCGCCCGCCAGCGTCGCGCCCGCTTGCGTCCTCCCCGGCGCCTGCGACGTTGCGCGCCCGCATCGCGGCCAGCGCGACCACGGTACCTGCGCCGAGCAGCATCGCAGGCACCGCAACGGATCCGCTGTCGGCGTCACGCATGCGGCGCTCCGCTCTCCGGATACGCATAGGCGTACGGATCCTCCGGATAGCCGTTGTGTTCCGTCGGCTCGTCGTATGGATCGATCGGCCCGCTCCCACCGCTTGGATACGCCTGCATCGGTGGCGCCGCGGTTGCCGCGAACGGCGCGGCCACCACGTCGCGTGGGTCGATCGGGGCCAGCACGACGCCCAGCGGCTCCGACTCATGCTCGAGCTGCGAAGCCGACCTGATGGGGCCCGGCGCGTGGTCCGGATGGCCGTACGCCGACATCGGCACGTACTCTGGTATCGCGTGTTCGATCACGAACCCCGGCGAGTCGCCGGCCCCTTCGTGCGGCATCGGCGGTGAGCTCGGCGCATCGACCACACCCGGCGCCTCGACCACGACCGCCGGCCGATCGCTCGACTCGCGCTTGCGTGGGTCCTCGATCTCGATCACGCGCTCCTCATCCGCGAGCTCGACGAAGTATTGCCGCGTGACCTTCTTCGCAAACTCGAGCTTCATCGGGTTCGCCAGGTGGGGGCTCGCGCCCGATGCTTTCGCGGAATCGAACACGGCGTTGATGGTGACGTCGAGACCGCGCTGCTCGAGGAAGCTCACGACGCGCCCGACGCCACCGCGCTCGCTCCAGCCGGCATTCCAGCCGTATGTCACTAGCAAGACAAACTGCGGATCGCGCCAGTTGGCTTGCATGCTCGGAGTGTTCGGATGGTTGACCGCGTAGCTCTTGATGATCAACGCGATCGCGCTCGCTGCGATCGTGACGTTGACGGCCGGATCGAGCAGGTCCTGCCGCGTGAAGTTGGCGCGCTCGCGGTGGTTGAAGTCCTCTCTGACGACCTCCATCACCTGCATCAAGCCCCACGCTGGCCCGTCGGCGAGCCGTGGGCGCATGTCGGACTCGTGGAGCGCGAGCGCGCGCAGGTAGGCCACCGGCAGCCCCCGCCCACGATTGGCGAACACGTCGTCATACGTGCGAGGCGCGAGCTCGAGCCGCGGCAGCCGGGCCAGCGAGCTCGCGTTGCGCGCCGGCGCCGGCGCCAGCGTCGGCGTCGGCGCCGGCAACGCAAGCCTGCTCTGCGCGACCGCCGGCAACGGCACGTCAGGCGCGAGCTTTTGGAGTTTCTCAGTGAGCGCCGTGCTGATCGTCCGCTCCATTCGGAGCTTGTGATCGAGCCACAGGAAGCCGCCCACGCTGCCGAGCGTGAGCAGGACCAACGCGGCGTCGGTCCCATCGAAGTTTCTCTCTTTCTCGAAGTCCGTCATCTTGCCCCCCATCGCCGCTCAATGAGCGACAAGGCCAAACGTAAAACTCAGATCGGTAGTTGGAGTTACGCGAGCTGCGCGAAGCTGCTTATCTCGTTTCCTGTGTCTACGGAGCTATCCGGCACCATTGCCGGCGAGCTCCGCTTGTCGTCGACCGGCACGCGCCGGCCGCAACCCGCTGCAGGTCTACTATCCCAGCAGCGGTCCGTTCATCATCGTCATCGGCTGGCAGGCCACGCCTTCGACCGGCTCGCAGACGATTGTCTGCATCGGCTGGCAGGCGAAACCCTCGACCGGCTGGCAGATGACGACGTCGTCTCCCGGCGCAGACGTAGGCGGCTGACGGTAGCCGGACGACGACGACTTGGACCCCGAGAACAAGGTGCCGAAGAATCCGAGGATTCCGCCGCTCTTGTTCGCGTTGCTGTTCGTCGCGCCCTGCACCATCACCGTCGAAACGGCCTGGTCAGGCTGTCGGTAGGGCCGATTTCCATCAGAGCCAAACACGTCGGCCTCCTCGCTCAGTACCAGGCACGGGGTGCGCTGAACGCCCCCATGCCCGAGCCCGGGTTCGACAACATCCGGACGGCCAGGTCGATCACCTTGCCGCCGGCCGAGCCGATGGTCCGGAGCCGCTCGTCGCCCTTCGCGTGCTCGGCGAGCTTGCGCTGGTACTCGGTCAGGTTCGCCAGGTCCAGCGACTCGTCGGCGGTGGGCGCCGTCGGAAGCCCCTGGAACGCGGCAAACAGGCTCGTGCCGATCTCGACGAGCGACCCGAGGCCGCTCGCCAAGCTCTGCCCGATCCCCTGGCCCCCCATTCCGACGCCCGAGGAGCCCCACATGCCCCACGGCCCGGCGTACGACGAGCCGCCGTAGAACACCGGACCAGTCGGACCGTTCCAGCCATAGGGCCGATACCCCGGCGGCACGAAGCCCTGCGGCCCGTACCCCTGCATGTATCCCGGCGGTGCGTAACCCGCAGGCGGCATATACGCGGGTTGCGCGTACTCCTGCGGCTGCACATACACCGGCGCGGCGGCCGGCGCCGCCGCGGGCCGGTCCCGCGTGACCGTCACGGGCCGCACGGGCCGCAACACGGCTGCATGCGACCGATCCCGGTCTCGCGTGCCTGCATTCGACAGGCCATCATCCAAAGTATACAAATCCATACTCACTCTCTCTCACTCGCGCAGCTCACGTAACTTCAACCACCGATCCACTGTCTCCAACCGACCCGCAACGCCTCGCTACCGGAGCACGAGATCGAGATCGAGATAGCGCTCCTCGTCGTCGGCGCGCCCGTAGTGTCCATACGTCCGCGAGTTGGCGAACGCGTCGCTGATCGCAGGCATGAACGCGTTGCTCGGCCTGGCCGGCGCAGGCAACGCCTTCTGTCCCGCAGCCTGTTCGAGCTTCTGCTGCTCGAGCGCCTTCTGCTCCTCCTTCTGCTCCTCGATCTTCTTCTGGCGCTTGAACTCGTTGATCGCGTGCTGCTGCATCGCCGTCGCGACGACCTGGCCCACGCCCCAGCCGCTGATACCCAGCCCAGCACCCCGCCACGCACCCGGCGCGACCAAAGCACCAGCCGCGCCGACGACCGCAGTACCGATGCCGACGGCCCACGGGTTCGCCCCCTTGCCCGCGAGCCATCCCGTCGCAAGCGCTGCGACGCCGGCTGACGCCGCCGTGATTCCAGCCTCGGCGAGAAACTGGTTGGACGAGAGACGGTCCGTCGCGCGCTCCTTCACGCGCCTCGCCACGCGCGCGATGCGCCGCCGCCGCGATGGCTGCACGATCAGCGGCACGAGCTCGGGCGGCGCCGCCGGTGCGTTGCGGCGCTGCAGCGCATAGGGGTTGGACTGATAGGCGTGAACGACCGGAGAACGACTCTTTGATTTGGTTTTCTTCTTCATGTTGTCTTCCTCTCACCACCGAGACGGCGGGCTGACCCGGAAGCCCTTGGCGCGCTCGTACTCGGCGAGCGCCGAGGGCGAGAGCAAGCGCAAACACAGCGACGCCAGCCCGTAGTCGGAGAAGTCACTCTCCGCTGCCGCCGCGATGAGACCGATCGTGAAAGCGAGGCAGCGCGGATCGATCGCCGGCAATGGCTGCCCAGCGAGCTGCGCGCACACCACGCTGCGCACTGCCTGAACCTGCGAGCACTCCTCGGGGTAGTCGAGGACCTCGAGCTCGACATGATCGAGGAGCCCGAGCACGAGCTCGCGCCACCCCAGGGCGAACTCTGATCGGCGCCGCCGCGGCCCGCGCGCGACCCGCGGCGCGATCATGCGTCGCGGGTCGCGCCCTCGTCGGCGACACAGCCGCCGGGCGCGTCTTGCCGCGCTGGCCGTCGCTGTCGCCCTGTTGGTTGTTGTGCTCACTTGAAACTCCTGTGTGCCGAAGCGCAGGCGTACACGCCGCGCAGACCTCTCCCGTCGAGCGCATCCTCCGTTCGCGGAGCGCGCTCCATGTCCCGCCCGTACGAGCTCGCCGAGCTCGCTGGCAATCTGTCTCGTCGGAGGACTACGCCGCCGACGCTGTCGCTGTCGCTGTCGCCTGCATCATGCTTCCGCTCGTCGCCCCCTGAACGTGCGCAGCACCTCGGGCAGGATCAGCGCCGCCGCGCCGATGCCCGCGACGAGCAAGATCGATTTCCACGGCCCGCTTTCGGTGAGCGGTTGGCCGCGGTCGGTGGGCATGAGCGGCTCGGGCGCGGTCGGCTTCCCGCCGAGCTGCTCGAACCGCCGGCGCCACCCGAGCACGCGCTCTCGGAACTCGACCGCCTTGTCATACGCGCCGCGCCACATGCGATCGTACCAATGCGTGTGGCTGCCGAAGAACTCGCCCCACTCACGCGTGAACTCTCCCCACTGGTCGACGAACGCGCCTTGATAGCTCTTGGCTTCGATGTCGACCTGGCTCGGCACCGGCTGCATCCACAAGTAGACCTGTGCGAGGTCAGCCGTTGGATCGCCTTGCGCGCCGACGTAGGGCTTTCGTCCCTTCTCCCGCTCGAACTTCGCCTCCGCGAGCCGCTGCTGCGTCGCGAACGACTCGCGAAACGTCCCCCAAATGTCTCTTCCGAGCGAGCGGACGGCGCTGTCGGTCGTGTTGATCTCGTCGAGGATGACGCCGGGGGTCTTCACCGCCCAGAAACTCGCGTTGCGATGCCCTGACGCGTTGCGATGCCCGGACGCGTTGCGGAACGCGGTCGAGATCAAGGCGTCGCCGGCGAGCGAGCCGATCGCGCCGCCCACCGGCCCGCCGATCGCGATGCCGCCGAGCGTGATGCCCTTCTTGATGCCCTCCTTGCCGATCAGCTTCTCGAGCTCCATCAAGAGCGGATTGCCGACGCCGACCTTGCCGAGCTGGGTCTGGCCCGACGAGCTCGTGCTACTCGTGCTACTCGTGCCGCTCGTGCTGCTCGTGCCGCTCGTGCCGCTCGTGCCACTCGTGCCGCTCGAGCTCGCCGGCGCCGAGCTCTTGCTCGACTGCGAGAGCTCGTGTTGCAGCACGGCGGCGCCGAGCTGGATGAGGTTATCGAGCTGCAGCTCCATGCCGGCGTTGCGCCGGCGCTGCGTGATGAGCGCGTTGGTCAAGTCCTCCGCGGTCCGGCGATGGAGCTCGAGCCCGCGCGCGCCAAACCAGTTGCTCACCTCGCGGTCGGCCTCGTCGACGGTGTACGCGATGTCAGCCACCGACTGCGCCGTGATTTGCTCGCCCACCATCACCGCGCGCATTGCCGAGCGCGCGTTGCGCACGCGATGCAGCTCGCCGCGCGCCGCGGCCGGCTCGCCGGCGATCGCCGCCATCCAGTCGAGCGCCTCATTGCGCGCGACATACAGCGGGCGCCGATCGAGCTGGAACAGCGCGCCCTCGAGCTCGTTGCGTGTCATCACCGGATCGAGCACCACGGCCAGGTTGTTCTCGACCGGCAGCGTGTGCTTGCCGAACCGCGTCTTGACCGTCGCCATCGACCGCGTGGGCGATGGGTCGATGAACTCGGCCAGGAGCACGTACTCGACGGTGCGCTCGAAACAATTGGGGGCCTCCCAGAACACCCGCAAGCGCTGCGGCGGCCGGCATGCGTACACCTTGGGCCCCTCGTTGGGGTTGCCCTCGTCGTCGACCTGGGGCTTGAGACGGATCCAGCGCGCGAGCTGATGCGTCGTCGCGAACTGCGCGGCGAGGCTGGCGAGCTGCTCGTGGCGCTCGTTCATCATACGGCGCACGAACTCCGTCACCGAGCCGAGGCAGGGCCGATCGTTGATGGGTTCGGCGATCATGCTGCCTGCTCCATGGGAACCCGCGCGAGCTCGCCGCGAATCTTCGCGGCGGCATCGGTGACGGACAGGGCCCCGAGCTGCTCGTACCAGTGCACCAGGTCGCGCACCGGCAGGGTCGTGATCACGTCTTCCACCCTCGCCTGCTCTTGAGGCGTGAGCGCGGCCATGATCTGGTTGACGTGGGCCATTGGATCGGCGGCCGGCGCACCGGTCATTGGCGCGGCTGGCATTGGCGCGGCCGGCATTGGCGCGGCCGGCATTGGCGCGCCAGTCGGCGATCCGCGGTCGGCGGCCGGCGCGCTGGTCGCCGGCACACGGATGGTGCTCGCCGAGCTCGCGCGAGACCTCGCGACGTCACCGCTCGCGCTCTTGGTCTCCTCGGCCGTCGCCGATGCGTCCAAGACGTCCGCGGCCGTCGTGGCAACTTCCACCGCTTTCGCGGTCAGGGCGCCGACCCTTGCGGTATCTCCGCCACGCATCTGCGTGAACATCTGAACCATCTGCATCGCCTGCGCGAGGAGCGTCACGATCGTCGTCGGCTCACGCGGCGGCGGCGGCGGGGCCGCGTTGCGCTCGTCGTCGTCGTCGTCCTGCTCGGGGTGGTCGAGCAGCAAAGGCCCCAGCGGTGCGCGGCGCGGCAAGCCCGCACCGTCGACGGCGCGAACCACGTTGGATAGCGCATCGCAGATGTTGCCGAACTTGTCGGCCACCGTCTTGAACGCTTCGCCGTTGATGCGCGCAATCTCGACCAGTGCGTGCTCGGTCGCGGAACTCGCCGGCGGCACGCTGTACGCTGGGCCGCCGTGCCCTGCGCCGCTTGCCGTGGCGGGTCCGTTGATCACTAGGTACGCAGGCGGCATCCCGTCGACGAGGCGCCCGTTCGCATCGACAGCATCGAGCCGATAGCGGGCCGGGATCCCCCCAACCGCTTCCCGAAACTCCTCGGGCGTGGCTTCGATGTCGAGGTACAGCGGCAACCCATCGTCGCCGTACACGACCTGTGCGCCCCCAGGCTTCCCAGGGTTGTTGAATCGCCGCGTTCGCCACCGCGCCGCCGCTGCCGACACCTGGAAGTGCTGGCCGTTTTCGTCGTATGCGAGCTCTGACATATCCCGCCCTCTTTTCGTGTCCTCATTATCTAGATCCTTTTCAGAACGGGATTCGATCCATCGGCTCGTCGGAAATCTTCCAAGTGCGAGACAGTCAACGAATTTTTTTTCGAGGCTATCGACTGCCTCGCGCGGCGGAGTTTGACGCGAACAATCATCGACAATATTTCTTCTAGGTTTGTTGAGATATATCTCTGGAGATTGTTTCGTCTGTCGTTTCGCTCACCTGCGCAATGTCCATCCGGCGCATCGCGGCGAGCGCGGCCCGCCGGAGATCGTCGGGCAGTCCGGCGATGAGTCGATCGAGCCGGCGCCGTGCGTTCACGAACTCTGGCAAAGCCAGGCCGGTCAGCGCCATCACCGCGCGGCGATCGGACTCCTCCGCATCGTAGGCATCGAGGATCGACAGCAACTCGAGGTCACCCGCCGCGCGCTCGCGAAGCGCGCGGCGGAACCGCAGCGTGGCCTCCGCCCGCCCCAGCGCTTCCTCGGGTTCGGCACCACCGCGGACGACCATCGCAGCATCGTCGTCCGTGTCGAGCGCATCGAGCGGCACCCGCACCTTCCTCTGCGCGCTGCGGATGCCGTTCGAGACCCTCCGCTTGACTACGTTGTAGAGATGCACCTCCATCTTGAGGCGGCGATCCCAGGCCACCACGAGCGACAACGTGTCGGTGATCGCGTCGTGCAGGATCTGCTCGTGCTCGTCGGAGGCGACTGACTCACCGGCGTTGGCGAGCCGCTGCGCGCCACGCTTGGCGAACTGCCGCAGCTTCTGGAGTGCGGCGGGTGAGAGCTTCTCGATCGCGAGCTTTACTTCGAGATCGATCGGGAGCGGCTGACGTCGAGGCACCTACCACCTGCCTTCGCTTGCAGCGCAACAAATTGCTGCAGGGCGTGGACCGTGACCCGTATCCCCTGACGTTGCCGGCGGAAAATTCTCGCTCTCGGGGCCTTGCCATCGATTGCCGGCGGACCGCAGAAAACTGTGTTGCTGGGTCGTACGACCCGCGCGGTGCGTCGAGGTCGCGGCTGCGGCCTCCGATTTTCACTCGATGTTCTGCGACACCGGCAAGTGTTCCGGGGCGAACTGTCGCATTGGCACGTTCGCGAATGAACGGCGTGCAGCGTCGGCCGCGTAGGTGCGGTGACGCTGCGCTGAAGCGGAACCGGAAGCGCTGCTCGCGCCGCTCATGGACCGTCGACTCGGCTCGCGCGCGCGTGCGGCTACGAGCCGCGCCCGCGTCCCTTGTGGGAACGCAATGCTTCGCAAAGTGTTTCGAGCAGATCGGCGTCGCAGTCCTCGGCGAACGCGGCATCTGTCGCGGCGGCGAGCTCGGTGCGCAACGCGACCTCCTCGGCAACGCGCGCGCGCAACACAGGCGAGTTCACCTCCGCGGGGGGCGCGTGCAGCGCGGCCGGCGCCGCGAGCTCCAGCGGCGAGCTCGGAGAGTTCACCTCCGCAGGGGGCGCGTGCAGCGCGGCCGGCGCCGCGAGCTCCGGCGGCGAGCTCGGAGAGTTCACCTCCGCGGAGGGCGCGTGCAGCGCGGCCGGCGCCGCGAGCGCGATCGGCGAGCTCGGCGAGCTGACCTCCGCAGCGGCCGTGTGCTGCGCGGTCGGCGCCGCAAGCTCCATCAGCGAGCTCGGCGAGCTGACCTCCGCAGCGGCCGTGTGCTGCGCGGTCGGCGCCGCGAGCTCCAGCGGCGAGCTCGGCGAGCTGACCTCCGCAGCGGCCGTGTGCTGCGCGGCCGGCGCCGCGAGCTCCAGCGGCGAGCTCGGCGAGCTGACCTCCGCAGCGGCCATGTGCTGCGCAGCCGGCGCCGAGCTCCCTGTGACGCCTCCGCTCGGTCGGCGAGAAACGCGGCCGGCGGCATCGCGCCCACCTCCTCCTATCTCGAGCAGCATGCTTCGCGGCATAGCTCGGAGGTCCTCAATGCTCGGGCCCACGCGCCCCACATCCGCGCGCCACAACCGACGCGGGGTGAGCTTCAGCAGGCGAAGGGAGCGCTCGTACCATGGTGGCCGCAGCGCCGGCGCCGCAGTTGGGCTCTCCACCCCAGGCGCGCAGGTGAGCAGCGCGCGCGGCAGGCCGCGCGCACAGTTCGAGAGCACGCTCAAGAGGCCCTCCGACACCACGCGCTCGCCGAGCACCCGCACCTCCACCAGAGGCGCGCTCGTGAGCTCCTGGGGCTTACTGTCGACGACCTCGAGCAGCGCAGCCGACGCGACCAGCGGCTCGGTCGTGAATGGCGCGATCTGATCCCACTTCGCAGCCGGAAGCGCCACCACGCGAGGAAGCTCGCCGGAGCCGAATTGGTACCAGCACGACCACATGCGCCCGCGGCGCCCGACCCGGTAGTTACTCGCCAAGGTCAGCACACCGAGCCGCTCCAGCTCCCTCAGCACCACCGTCGCCACGCGATGCCGCCTGCCGTCGTCGTCGATGTCGACGCGACGCTCACCGCACAGGCGCCGCAACAGCCCGTGCGAGATCTGCACGGGATCCAGAACCCGGCCGTCGGCGTCCGCACGCCCGGCCAGCCACGAGAGCAGCGTCCCCGCTTCCCGCTCGACCCGCGGATCGACGGCGGCAGTGACCGCGCGATCATCCGGCTTGAGCGTCACCAGGCCACCCGCGTGACCTCCTCCACGGAAGCGCCAGCCCGGCGCACAGCATTTGAGATAGCTGCGCGCCTCTCGCAGGCACTCTTTGACGAACGCCGGCTTGTTGTCCCCGTGCCTCGAGCCCTGATGCGGATAGGCAAGACACCACTCCTCGAGCTTCCTGAGCACCTCGTCGTGCGGAAGCCCGCAGGTCGCACCCCAGTAGAACACCAAGACGTACCCAGCATCGTATCTCGTGGAAGGCTGGGTGATGCCCTCCAGCAGGAGTCGAGTGTACTTCTCTCTGAACTCCCGACCGCGAACGAGCTTCCCGCCCGCGGAGTCCGGAGATAGACTAACCTCCGGTGCGGAGGGGCTTAATTGATCGTTCTTGATCGAAGACCCAGATCGCCGGTCCTTTCTAGACCTCCCTACCCCGCCCTTCCCCTTCCCTCCTACATGGGGGGGGCCACTAGCGCAGGAGAGTTCATCGTCTGATTGTTGGGACCGACTCTTTCCCTGCGTGATCTGTGCCGGATTTTTTTCGCCACAGTAGATCTCCCTCCAGCGTGGAATGTCGTTGTGACCGTCACGCCAGCCGAGGCATCCCCACTGCGCTTCCCACCCAAACTCCGGTCGATTCAGCCAGTCAGCGAGCGTTCGCCGCTGTAGGGCCCACTGCTCGACGAACGCGCGCACCGTCGGCACGACCTGGCGCTTCCACGTCGTGAGCTCCTCTCCGCGCACGTCGATTTTCACGGTCGCGGTGCCCGACCACGGCATCAGCCCGAGCGCGTCCGGGTTGTCCGGCTGGCTGGCCTGGAGCAACACCATGCCGCGCCCGCACGGCGCCCGCAGGCCGACCCCGGACGGGAAGACTTCGATCTCCCCTTTGCCGAGCTCGAGCCCGGATTGCCTCAGATGCCACTCGACGCATCTCCGGACCATCTCTGCAGGCCACGTGTGCTCGGGGTTGGCCGAGGTCGACCCGCGGGTGAGCGGCAGCCACACGTGGTAACCGCCCCCAGGTGATCGCAACAACAGCGGGTGACGGATCGCCGAGCAGCCGAGCGCGCGCCACACGCCACCGAGCACACGCTTCGCGCGTCGCCTCGCATCGAGCTCGCTCTCGCCCTTGCGAAGGTGCGCATCGATATCGAGGGCCGCCCACTGGACCCAGCCGCCCGCCATCGGCGCCACGGCGAAGGCGCCGCGCAGGTGCTTAGAGAGGGTCCACGGGTTGAACTTCCGATCGATCTCCTTCCCGTCCGGTAGGAGCTCCTTCGCGCGTTCGAACTTTGGGACCTCGCCGACGAACCGCCGCACGCGAATCACGCGGCGATCGACCTGCGACGCATCGCCTTCGTCGTCAGCCTTCTCGCGGCTGATCAGCGCCGGCCCACCCGTGCCGACGGCATACGCCAAGCCGTGCTGCCCCGAGCTGATCAGCGGGTACAGCTCCCTCGCAGCCGCGAGCAGCTCGTCGTCGCTACGCGCCGTTGGCGCGCTATGGGGGGAGATCTCTGCTGGCATCGGGCGCACGTGTTCGCGTGCGCCGAGGTCCAGCTAAGCGTTGGGGGCGTTCAGATCTTTGACAAGACCCTCCCCCTTCGCTAGGCTTCGACACGACTCCCCGGCTAAAAAGAGTCGCGCCGCCCTCGGCGCTCTGGTCTCCTAGAGGCCCGAATCCCTGAGCTTGGACCCTCAGGGGTTCGTCGTTTTCGGAGACGTCGTAGGTCGTTCTGTTCTAGCTAGGCTTGGGAACCCTCCTATCGGGCTCGGGCTCGGGCTCGGGCTCGGGCTCGGGCTCCCGCTCGGGCTCCCGCTCGGGCTCCCGCTCCGGCTCCGGCTCCGGGTCGAGCGGTCCGTCTCCGAGCAATCCTTCTCGATGAAGAAGCTGGACCACGAGGTGCTGCATCGACACCCCAGCTTTCGCCGCTTCCCCCTTCAAAACCCGATGCTGATCCAATCCTAGATTGAGCGCTAAGCGCTTATGTTTCAGCTTCTTATCGGTGGACACAGGGGGTACGAGGCCCGCGGTAAGAAGTCCCGAGTCGTCGTGGCTGGCTGCGCTTCTGTGCATTTGCACACGGGACCGATCTTGCTCCAACAGTTAACCCATCCGGATTGGATTACAAGTTTAGGGATCGGCTAACCCCGCAGATCTGCGCCGATCCCGGGATCGCGCGGCATGTTCCGGTCTGTGTTCCGCCTGTACCGCTTCCGACGACGACCTGGATCGTACGATCCACGTTGATCGGAACAGTCCAGTCAGCCCGGAAAGAAGCGGCACTTGTAGCGTACTGCTGCAGCAGCATTCCGCGACTGGTGCAGCCCCCGTGGGCGCCCCGGGAAGCTGCTCGATACCGCCCGACCAGCTCCGCGGCTTGATAGCCCCGCGGCCATGCTCGACAGCTCCGCGGCCTCGACAGCCCCGACCTGCGGCCTCGACAGCCGCTCGACAGCCCGCATCCCGCCGCGCACCGAGCCGCCGCGCACCGAGCCGCCGCGCACCGAACCGCCGTGCACCGAGCCACCGCGAACCGAGCACGCGCCGAACCACCGCGCACCGCCGCGCACCGCCGCGCACCGAACCACCGCGACCGCCGCGCACCGAACCACCGCGACCGCCGCGCACCGAACCACCGCGCACCGCCGCGCACCGCCGCGCACCGAACCACCGCGACCGCCGCGACCGCCGCGCACCGAACCGCCGCGCACCGAGCACCGCGAACCGAGCACGCGCCGAACCACCGCGCACCGCCGCGCACCGCCGCGCACCGAACCACCGCGCACCGAACCGTGCCGAACCACCGCGCACCGAACCACCGCGCACCGAACCGTGCCG
>Ga0307513_10001684_pt1 | contig 31609 bp, 13 predicted proteins | sample 15_EM_MG_FD_202174 | JGI IMG/M metagenome (GOLD analysis project Ga0307513, IMG submission 202174) | Populus trichocarpa ectomycorrhiza microbial communities from riparian zone in the Pacific Northwest, United States - 15_EM | ecosystem: Host-associated > Plants > Roots > Unclassified | place... | reverse complement strand
GGCTGCTACTACTACTGTATCAAGAAGTATGATCAATCACGGCGTTATTTCAGGTAACTGTTGCCTGAAGCTCGGTAAACCATGTACCCATTTTGCTTCTTTTGGCCTTATGGAACAAATTTGATTTTCTTCTTTATCTCTTTTTTTACATTACAGCAAGGCTACAAGTCTAGAGGGAACCTTTGCACCTGCTTGGATTGGCTTTGGGAATGCTTATGCTGCTCAAGAAGAGGGTGATCAAGCAATGTCGGCATACCGCACTGCTGCTCGTTTATTCCCAGGGTAATTTGGACTAGAACCTCATCACCTCTTCTAGTTGAAAATAATATAATACTTCTTCACCGTGTAGTAATTGAAGAGTGCATGTTTTTGGCACGTTATGTGCTTTTGTTAGGCTGCCTTTGTTCTAAGAAAATATTTTAGTATTTCCCTGCACAGTTGAATTTCCCTGCCTCTCTAACTTTAGGAGTTTTATTTGAGGCCTCTCTACCAGCCTCCAAGGGAGGTCCATATATTATTAAATATCTTCAATAAAAAAGCTCTAATTTATAAATTAAAATAAATATGAAAAAGAAAACATATATAGAATTGGCTTACAAGCAGTATAAGAAAATTAAAGTGTTTCATGTTCTTTGAAAAGTTTTTGATATAACTATAAATGGAAACATCCTAAATATACAAATTTTATAAATATATGCGGGTTTGGAGGCCAACGTGTTTTCTCCATACCCAACCCCATCCTTCTACTTGTAAGAATTGTAAAGGTTCACCATGGAATATTTCCGGCTTCATCTTCTTTCCTTTCATAGAATTGTTTTGGCCTCATTAAGAAAGAATAGAAGTATGTCTTTCCTTACCGTACTTTTTTATTCTCTCTTCCTTGCTTACATGGATCCAGAACTTAAGATTCATGGCAGTCCCACTTCTTATTGTTTGCGAAGTCTCAACTATTGGCTAACGTTTTAACTATGAAACTTTTAGATGAAATCCTGGATTTTGTCATTAACCAGCCCTTTCCTTAACTGTAATGTGTTTTCCTATACCATACTTTTTTATTCTCTCTCGTCCTTGCTCAAATTGAGTCAAAACTTTAGATTCATGGCAGCACCACTTTTGCTTATTGTTTGCAGAGTCTCAGCTACAGGCTAACATTTTAACTGTGAAACTTTTAGAGGAAATCCTGGATTTTTTTTTCGTTAACCTGCCCTTTCCTAATTGTATTGTATTTTCTTGTTGCTCTTGTTCCTTGTGTTCTCTGAGTGTAATTGTTGGTATTGCCTTTATAATAGGAATTTGAGGTGGAAATTTTTATACGTGAGCATTATAGTGTTGCCTGGTAGTTTGGTCTTTATCGCTTTGTTGTGATTGATATTTTCTGGGTGATTGGCTGGCTTACTGGCTGGTAGCTAAAGATTCTTTTAGGTTTGGAGTTGTTAATTTAAACCAGAAAGTAATAGTTGATTTGCCCTGCCTCGCAAAATCTCCATAGGTAGTTTAAGTTGACAAAGAAGCTACTCGTTGATATAATGTTTTGAAATTAATGTGTTTTTTTTGTTCCAAAATTATGCATTGTTGAAGACCTCTTATTACTTATCAATTGTCTTTTTACAGGTTGAATCTTGATATTCTGTTATTCCAGGTGCCATTTACCAACTTTGTATATTGGGATGGAGTACATGCGAACTCACAGCTATAAGCTTGCTGAGCAGGTGATGTTTTATCTTCTGAACATTGGCCAATTGCTATTTTTAGTTTGAATTTGGGAAATTGATAAAAATTGAGTTTCAATAACACAATTAACCACTGGTGTTTTAACGGGCGCTGCATGATTCTTCCCTGATACTTGAGAAAACTCTGCTTTAGTTTTTAATAAAAATGAAAATGGGGGCTTTGGTTTTGTTATGTTTCAGTTCAAGAATGCTAGATTTGAAGTTTGAACCCTTGGTAGGATATTATTTGTTGCATTGACTTCAAATTCTTGCTTGTAGTTTAAACAAATGATTTCCTTTTTCCATTTGGGGAATTATTTGTAGCTTGCTTGCAAAATGAGTATAAGTTGGAAGGACTTTGAACATAATATTATTTCACTCTACTTATTTGTCTTTAGGAATCCTGTTTCCTTTTATACTTTTCATCCTGTTTCTTGTTATGGTTTGTCAACATTCTGATTCGCCATCTGTTTTTCAGTTTTTCATGCAGGCAAAGGCAATTTGCCCTTCAGATCCACTTGTATACAATGAACTTGGTGTTGTTGCTTATAACATGAAGGAGTAAGGATATTTCATTCCTCTTATCATTCTGTGGAAGTTTGACTTGGAAATTTTACTAACATGTCTCTTTTATGTTGTTAATGTTCATGGCTTTTCAAAGCATAAAATAATCAATTTTGCAAACAGCATTCATTATTAAGTGTTGTATGATTTTCATTGTATATGGTGCTCTGTACTAAAAGTAATTGGATGTATACTTTTTGATGCCAGTCAAGCTATTTGACCTGCATAATTTTGTTTCTCAAACACTTTCAGGTACAATAAGTCTGTGTTGTGGTTTGAGAAGACTTTGAAGCACATTCCGTCTTTAAGTCAATTGTGGGAACCAACTATCGTTAATCTTGCCCATGCCTACAGAAAGTTGAAGTACGTTTTAAAATTTGTTGGAATGGCAGTTATACTCACTTTTTTTTGTTGCTTCTTGCCATATTTAGGTACTTCAGGATGTATGATTGGTGTGCTTTTATCTAGAGTTTTCCTTGTACTTGAAATGAAATATCTCTCTTATCCTCAAATTGAAAGATTGTTTTTATAATTCATGTTTTGATATTTTCATATTGTTGTAGCGATGATTAGTATATTATGTTTTGCATTTGTTTGTCAATACTCACTTGCTAAGGTCTTTATCCACCTGAATGAAAGATAAGTAGTTTAACCCTCTAATTCAACTATTTCTGGTAGTTGTGACAAATATATTGCTTTGAACTTGCATAACCGTTAATTTCAATTAGTTCACTGAGCAAACCCATATTGATGAATGCTTTTTAGTTACAGTTTTTTTTTTTTGGAAACCTTTGGTGATGTTTTTAGTTCTTAGCAAGGTTCTTATAGACTTATTAGTTTCTGTTTCTCCTTTCAAAGCTTTTGTGTGAGTATTTTTAAGGTTCAAGTTGGGAGCTTTCTTGGTGCACTTGGTGAAATACAACAGATAGGAATCTAGTATCATGTCATAGCAACTACTTGCTCAAATTCCATTGATAAGATTATAGGAAGATCAACTCGGGCCTTCGTAACCCTCAACTCTTCAAGAATAGGATGGAAAGAATTTTCTTGAATACATTAATGCTTGTGTAATGTGGTCATATAGAGGCTCCTCATTATCACCTGATTGATTTGTTGAGCAGCATGGCTGACATTGAGACTTATGGTTTGAATTTTTGTACATATTCGAGTTGGAGTCTTGTTTTTCTCATCCACTGGTTGCAGCCATCATCATAGAAATACAATTCTCTTATTATGTGTATAAATAAATGACATGGCATATAATTGTTCATTAATCCTATCAAACTACTATGCCAGGATTTACCATGAAGCAATTTCATATTATGAGAGAGCACTTACACTATCACCTAGAAGCTTGAGTACTTATGCTGGTCTTGCATACACTTATCATTTGCAGGTAAATTGAGCTCTTTTCATTTCAATGTAAGTCTGTTAAACTGACATTTCATTTGGCTGTTGTAGTTGAAAGCAATAGTTTGAGAAAAGTAATTGTAAGTGCTTGAAGGGGGGGATAATGAATGAGTGGTCATGAAAATCCAAAATGTTATGAAAAGTAATCGGATTATATGATATCATTGCTAATTTATAGGTTGTACTTCCAGTGACTTTTGTGCAAGGGTTCAAAACTAAAAACTATTTCAGAATATATTTTATTGTTATAAAGGAGTACTATGAGAAGATGAGCACCATCTATGACTGCTATGGAATTTTGAATATTTATTATATGAATAAGAAGCCCTAAAATCACTCTCAAAAAGGAAAAAAGAAGGATGAGGTCCTTAACTAGTCTATGAACTTTGATATGCATGATGTGTAGAACTCAATAATCTTGTTATGATTTCAAATAGGCCTATTCCAAGGGTCAAGTACCTCAAGTTTCAAACAGATAAAAGAGAACTAGGTTCCTGAAGTTTAAGTCTTTGATATTGAAAACTATTATAGAATATTGGGGTTGCACTTGGTTTTGTTCTAGATCTTCAATAAACCAGGAAATAGTACTCTCTCGACCTATCTTTCTCATAAAATTGTAGTCACGTTCTATGTTGTGCTTAAATGTCATACCTCAGTTACTGGTCTGGTAAGGCAGGCAACAATGTAAAGGTGGATTGGGTCCCCGTAAAAGAATATATCATCATCGTTTGAGCATGTACACAAATTAACATGGGACTACAGTTCAGTTTCTCGTGTTGATTGCTTGACAATCTTTTCTATTATTGAAGTCATCCAACAACATCCTGTATTTGCTTGAAGCTAAAATCCAATTCTTATACTTCATTTTTAAGTAGTAGTGGATTCCCTAATTTACTAGTTGCAGATTATCTTGTCGGACTTGAACTGACTTGGAAGAATGAACAAGTTTTAATGCAAATTATAATGACTTGCCATTAGGTTGCCGGAAAAGTTGGACTATCTAATCGGGGGCAATGTTACAATTTGATTCTATCATGATTTAAAAGCCATCTTATTGGTGCCCCTCTTTTTTCCCCTTTTTGCGCAGGATAACTTTACTGCTGCAATCACATGCTACCACAAGGTAAGTAAGAGTATTGTATGCTTTCAAACACAAAATTATACTGTGGTTATAGTGTGCTTCCCCCATCCCCTCTATCTTCTTCGTCATTAAAATCCCCTAAGCCCTGGTCTTATCATATTTTCTTCTGAATCAGGCTTTATGGCTGAAACCAGACGATCAATTTTGCACTGAAATGTTGAGCTTGGCACTTGTAGATGAAGGTCGTCGAGGCATAGACCCCAAAATTGAATTCCGCTGAAATGAGTCATTCTTAATGACACTATTTATACTCCTTTGTTCTTGTTGTAATGTATGTGGAATCTGAAGTCCAAGAATGGGTTGATTCATTTTGGTCCGTTTTAGAGTTGGGCAATATTACATTAGGGAGAGTTAGGCCCGTGATATGACTGACAAAACCAAAATTATTTTTAGCATAAAAAGGATGTTCAAGCACCTGAAGTATGTTTTAAAAAAGTAAGAAAAACTTGCGCCTCATCTTATGATCTTGTTGGTTAAAATAATCTGTTATTATTCAAGAAGATAAAAAAAAGCAATGACATTAAATCAACCGAATTAAATAAAAAAAGAAGTGATCATAACTTGATGCAAAGATGGAATCGGTGTAAGATCCGAGACCTGAAGATAGAAATGGGATAGTTTTTGCTTGACAGTCCATGTAATATGTGGAAGAATCTGCTAATGAAAATAAAAGCAAATGTTGCCTTGTGAGGAATGGACAGACACACAACAGCAGATGAAATGGTAACAAAAGCAAGCAAGCAAGCATGCAGTTTGATTCATCATACAAACGAAAGCAAGAAAACACTCCTGGCACAACGACAAACACATGCCAGCCTATGTTTATTTGGAAAATGGACAGCCACGCGTTGCTGTGGCGGTGTTGACAGTGTTATCTTCTGATTGGCATGGCGATATCAGCGCCCCTTTCAGGAGCCCCCCAAATAACTCTGCTGGGTCATAGTAAACCTCCACATCTTCTGCCCTCAAAGATTCATCCACCTGGGAACCCGGAAAGAAATCATAGTTATTTCGTCTTATGTATTAGGTTGTCCTTTATTTTTACTTTTCTTCCACAAATTCAAAATTTTCAAGTTCTTAAATTATAATTTCTTGTGATATTGTCAAATGGATACCAACTTATCAAATAAAATGCCATTATGAATATTTTTCAACCAAGAAGCTAAAAAAAATATTTATGTTATCAGTAAAAGTTTTTCTAATAAACTAAATACCGACGGAATAAGGCAATGATAAAATGCAAATTTTTGGACGTTAACATAATAAGATTATAAAAAAATAAAATAAAAAATATTAATTTAATTTTTTTCAAACAAAAAATACTTTTAAAATTTGGTTGAATCATAAAAAGAAATACTCTACAAATCCTCCATAAAACAATGAATAAGACCCATCAAACTTGAAAGTTGATGTATTTATTTCCAGAAATGTTTTTTTTTTTTGAAAGAAAACGATATTTTGATGTTCTTAGCATGCCAAGTCAGAAATTTCTTTTTCTCCTTTACGATTACTAGTTTGGTGTTGTTTTTTTTTCCCCAGTATCTTTTAAAGCATACCTTGAGGATTCCAAAGCCATAGAACTCAACCTTTTCTTCAGTAGGAGCATGGCCTTTGAAAGGTCCTTCAAAGAAACCCCAATGCCTGAATTTGAAAGAAATCACTGGAGGCCCTGAATATACACTCAGCACTTCCCATGCGAATCCTCGAGGCAAGGCAGATCGAAAGGCATCATGAGATGATTCGAAGGTTTCTTCATCTGCTTTGTAGTACTGAAATTCCTTCGGCAGAGAACTCTTCAACAAAGCATTGTAGCTACCAATCCTAAGCGTCTCTTCTGCTGCTAATCCCTCTCTTCCTATCATAGAGTAAAAATATTTACAACGCTTAAATTATTACCTTCGTAATTATATTTAATAGCTTAAATCAAATATAAGAATAATTTAATAAGAAACCAAATTGAGTTTTAGTTTGATGAACCATTAACAATGAGCTTGAACGTGTCAGGGTTGATGGTCTTAATGTCCTGTACGCGAGTCTTGTGTTCGATTTCCATATCCCATGTCTTTATAGCATTTTGCACTACTTCTTCTAGCGATCCTTTTGGCCATTCCTTCAAACCATATATCAAACACAGAAAATGAGACTAAAACATTCAAGGGTCATAAACATATACATATACAAAAAAAAAAAAAAAAATAACATAAAGCATAGGCACTAAGGGTATAAAGAAGGTTGAGGACCTTAGTTCGGCCTTCTTCAAAGAGCTGATTTACTGTATCGAAATTGGGAGGGCCACCATGCCTCCACTGTGTGGTATTCTCAGTGTCTTCATGCAAGAAAGATCTGTATTTATCTCCTACTTTTATAATCGTACATGCTTCTTCAGTAGCCATATAAACTTCCCGGCATGGTATACTACTAAGGTTTAATTTTCTGAGGCTCTATATAGGGCTGGAGATGGCCACATTTATAAAAGACACATTTGTTTCTTCTGCCTGGTGCATGCATGATAACCTCATAACATTGACACCAGATGTATCAAATAATATAATTTTTTAATAAAAAAAAACAGACGTAACTTATGGTTTTTTCCTACCTCGACCACCAGATGCAATTTTGTTTTTCTTCTTTTGTTTGGTTTATGGAGAGGCTCAACGGAAACAAATGTACATAGTTAGATATAGGCCTCTTAGGACGAATTTGAGACCTTATTCAAGCATAAATTATAAGCTTATTAACCACTTTGTTGGGTTTGTTTTCAAGTATGTTTGGTAGTGTGATAATAATTATTTTTTAAAATATTTTTTGTTTGGAAATATATTAAAATAATATATATTTTTTATTTTTTAAAATGATTTTTTATATTAACAAATCAAAATAATCTGAAAATACTAAAAAATATTAATTTGAAGTAAGAAAAAAATAAAAAAATTTAAATTTTTTTAAAAACACTTTTGAAACACAAAAACAAACATGCCAAAATATAAAAAACCATAGTATATTCGATATAAAGTCTTTCAAAAAAAAATAAAAATAATAATCTCATTCCTGCAATCTTCCCTGTAAATGACCATAATATTAATTTTATCATTCCGATACAAGTCGTCTTCGGATGTTGGATAAAAGAAATCTAACATCCGATAATTTACAAGTAAATAATAGTGTGATTAGATGACAAATTTGAATAGCAATTGTGTACTATCCACACCATTTAACTAATACTATCAAGATCTAAAGTTCAACCGAGTGCCTAAATGTATTTGGTGAGACTTTTTGGCTAACTTATGCCTCATTTTCCTTGATTCTACGTAAGCCCTTACGTAAACTTGGGCAGTGATCAGGGAAGATGGAAAAATAAACCAAACGAAAGGAGATTGATTGCACAAGAGCTCGCCTAAAGAAAAGTCCAGCGGTCATAGATATATAGAATAACATAGAAAAGTTCAGAATCTGGCATGGACCCCAGAGATCTTGATTGCAAGTGATCTTTGGCTTGATGATATTAATTAATAATCCTGAATTGGGTGTGCCTTACCAATAATGCTAAATTCTTGTTAGTTTATTACACAAACATTCAACCATCCACGTGAAAGAAGTGCTTCTAGGCAATGCAATGCCATGAACAACTTTATTGGTTCTAATTCTCAAAGCTAGGTCCCATGATAACACTCATGAAATTTGAAATATAGTAGTATAATGTTTGATTAATATCTCAGAATAAAAAAGAATAAAAAAGATGAAGACATGTCTCTTATTTTGAAAAAGACTATAAAAAAATTAATTTATTTTTATATTTTTATCTCTTTAACCAAACACATTTTTATTTTTATTGTTTCAATTTTTTCATTTTAGAAATAATAGCCAAATAATATCCAGGAGGCAACTAGAAATCAACAAAAGAAATTACACAAACAAAGCTAGTCAATTTTCAACCTTGTTAGCAAGTAACCGATATATATATATATATAGACTATCCGTTAAACAGGAATAAAAGATGGAAGATCTTTGGCAGCATTAGATTCCTTTGATAACAGGGTTATAACTCCGTGTAGTAAGAATCTTTGGCAGCATTAGTTTTGCACATCATTTTCACTAATTTGGATTGGAAGTATGAATGATGGTTGTATCTTCATTGTTCCCCAGGCTTTGGATTGCAGTATTTATTGCTAATGTGTTGATTGTTGAGAATTCCTCTATGCTGTACTATTCCAGCATTCGCTTCATTGACCAAATGAAATTAAAATTAACCCTGTATATTTGCTACTGAATTGCAGAAACAAGGCTGCTGTCCTCCTTGCAATTCGGTCCAGAAGATGGGTGGCTCTCTTCATTCTACTCATGCTTGATAAAAAAGGTAAACACACACAAGTTCAGAATATACCAGTCAATATGAATCCAAACTAACCATTTCCAGATAATCTATTTGCTTTAGTTAGTCTCTGTGCTTCTTTGAAACTAACCTTAGTCCCCTGGTCTCAGTATGACAAAAAGAGTGTTGTAGAAGCCAAATTCAGAGAAGTTGAAAAAGAAAGCTGCAATAGCAATCCTTCTAGCGCATCTATCAAGCATACACTAAAAAATGATACTGATCTTTTGGCCTGCAAAGCAGAGTACTTCAATCAGTGTGGTGAATATCAGAAATGCTTTGAACTAACTTCAGAGTGAGTTTTTAACTTGTTTCAAACAGAATACATCTAAGATCATACCTTAGATGTATCAGGTCATCTGAGCTTTATCTTCTCTTTCACAGCCTGCTTGAGAAAGACCCTTTTCATTTGAAATGTACCTTAGTACACATAGCTGCTGCTATGGAGCTTGGAAATTCAAATGAGCTTTATCTTATGGCATCGAACTTAGTGAAGGATTATCCTCAAATGAGCTTTATCTTATGGCATCGAACTTACTTTTATGATATGCTCATATGACTTGTGCTCTTTGGAGTTGAAGGATTACTCTCAGAAGCTACTTCTTTATTTCCCTTTCAATTTGAAGGATTATGCTTTGATTGAGCTCTCTGTTTTCCCTTTTTACTTCTACTTTCTTTGCTCGCTAGATGTGTTAAAGGCACAGGATGGTTTGCTTGTCATCATGAAGGAATGTGATCATGGTTATTATCTCAAATGATTTGGTGTTCAGCTCAGCTAGCTAACATAAATAAAGAAGTTAAAGACGTGGAAGTAAGAACTCTTGGCAACCATGTGTCCACAACACCTGAAATACCATTCACAAGTAACATGTGGGATATGCATGTGATTTGCTAGTGATTACTTGCATAGTCCAATAAAAAGAACTGTGCAAGGAGTAGTATTCATCTGTTGTAGTTATTGGGCTTCTCATCCATTAGGACAGTCACTCTCTCTTCCACAAAGCTAAAATTTACCTGATATATAACTGGTAGCAACAGTTTTCAGCTTGCATACGTTTCTACCATCATAAACGGAAAGATTGTAAATCCTTAGAAGAGGTAATGTAATGGTGGACCTATTAGAATAGGATGCTCTGACTGCAAGATTCTTCCCTCCAAGGGGTATGGCATGTGAGTTATTATTCAGTTCCTCAAATACAATAAAATCATTGAAAGTGAGAACAACCAGTGCAGAAGATTTTGAATCAATAAAATGAAATGGTACATTAGAAGTGAAGATGGCTTCAGGGTTGTAAAAAAAAAAAAAAAAAAGAGAAAAGAAGTGAGTGCATTCTCCTATTGTTCCTCACTTCTGTTGGATGATAATTGGGTATTGGCCTCCTTTTGTATTTCTCTAGATGTTTCGTTATCTCCTGCTCAAAATTGTAGAGAAATGATATCTTCTGGATGCTTATCTGTATTTCATTCTTAAGTGCTTTTGAATTACTAATTATGAAGTTTTGAAGAGAAAAGGAACAGGAAAACCAAAGGAGATTGTTTCTCTCTCATAGACTTCACTTCAGCTTAAGCATGAATACAAGGAGTGCATGCCCATTAAATATTATGTAATCTTGTATCATGTGTACTTATTAGGGCTTCTTGCCATTCAGGGCTCTCTCATGGTTTGCTGTCGGCTGCTACTACTACTGTATCAAGAAGTATGATCAATCACGGCGTTATTTCAGGTAACTGTTGCCTGAAGCTCGGTAAACCATGTACCTGTTTTGCTTCTTTTGGCCTTATGGAACAAATTTGATTTTCTTCTTTATCTCTTTTTTTGACATTACAGCAAGGCTACAAGTCTAGATGGAACCTTTGCACCTGCTTGGATTGGTTTTGGGAATGCTTATGCTGCTCAAGAAGAGGGTGATCAAGCAATGTCGGCATACCGCACTGCTGCTCGTTTATTCCCAGGGTAATTTGGACTAGAACCTCATCACCTCTTCTAGTTGAAAGTAATATAATATTTCTTCACCGTGTAGTAATTGAAGAATGCGTGTTTTTGGCACGTTATGTGCTTTTGTTAGGCTGCCTTTGTTCTAAGAAAATATTTTAGTATTTCCCTGCATAGTTGAATTTCCCTGCCTCTCTAACTTTAGGAGTATTATTTGAGGCCTCTCTACCAGCCTCCAAGGGAGGTCCATATATTATTAAATATCTTCAATAAAAAAGCTCTAATTTATAAATTAAAATAAATATGAAAAAGAAAACATATATAGAATTGGCTTACAAGCAGTATAAGAAAATTAAAGTGTTTCATGTTCTTTGAAAAGTTTTTGATATAACTATAAACGGAAACATCCTAAATATACAAATTTTAAAAATATATGCGGGTTTGGGGCCAACGTGTTTTCTCCATACCCAACCCCATCGTTGCAGACTTGCAGGTACATATGGACCTTTATCGCAACCTTTTAATACTATTCCTTTTAAAAAATATCATTGTCTTTTAGTACTATTCCTTCTACTTGTAAGAATTGTAAAGGTTCACCATGGAAATATTGTTAGAATCTATTTACGAGAATCTGCCTTGAAGATAGAGTTAAGTGGAGTCAATTATTTGAATTTGAATGTAATTGTTTTCGTATCAGATTCTGCCGCAGGATTTGCAGCAAAGTCTGTTATTAGAAGACCAATAATCTCTCAAGGTTGTTGAACGTTTTTATTAATTTCAAGTTCTTTGTAAGCCTTTAAATAGGCATTCTCAATTAATTAAAAGTATTGATCTTTCTATACTTAACTCTGCTCTTTAGAATTTTCTATTCTCCTTAAATCAGTGTTAGCTGTCAGCAAAGAATTCTATCAATGGTATCAAAGCTTTATATCTTATGGGTTGTGAGGCAAGTATTCTGAGTGATAAACACAAAGAGCGTGAGAGTAAACACTAGTGATTTATTCTTTCTTTTTGGTTCTATGTCTACTTCAAGTAATACTGCATCTGTAATTCTAGTGTTCAATGGTGAACACTATCATATTTGGGCTGTCAAAATGAGGTTTTATCTAAGATCTCAAGGCTTGTGGAATGTTGTAGTGTCTGATTCTGATCCATCACCATTGACAGCAAACCCCATAATTGCTCAGATGAAAGCACATGAAGAAGAAAAACTCAAGAATGACAAAGCCATCACCTGCCTACATTCTGGACTTGCAGATCATATTTTCACCAAAATAATGAACTTGGAATCACCAAAACAAGTATGGGAAAAGGTCCAAGTTGAATTTGAAGGTAGCAACAGAGTCAAAACAGTTAGGCTTCTTGCATTAAAAAGAGAATTTGAGTTGATGAAGATGAAAGACAATGAATCTGTCAAAGATTATTCTGGCATATTAATGGATGTTGTAAATCAAATGAGACTTCTTGGAAAAACATTTGAAGATCATAAGGTGGTAGAAAAAATTATGATGTCTGTACCACAAAAGTTTGAAGCCAAGATCTCTGCAATATAAGAATCTTGTGATTTGCAAAATCTCACTATTGGAGAGTTAATTAGCAAACTTCATGTACAGGAGCAAAGGGTACAAATGAGAGATGATGTGGCTGTTGAAGGTGCTTTCCAAGCAAACAACAAAGGAAGGAGTACTAGTAACCTGCCAAGAAAGAAACCTGTCAAGTTTTCAAAGGGAAAGACAAGTATATCTTTAAGAAGACAAATTTTCTCACCGTGCTCTTATTGCAGAAGAACTAACCATGCTGAGAAAGATTGTTGGTTTAAAGGTAAACCTTCTCTCCACTGTATGTTCTGTAATAATCTTGGCCATAGTGAAAAACAATGCAGAATCAAGAAGAAACAATCTCAGCAGCAAATACAACAAAAAACAAATGTTTTTGAAGAAGGCAAAGATGATGAGGAGCGTCTGTTTATGGCATCTCAAACTTGCAACACCTTTGAACTTAATACATGGCATATAGACAGTGGCTGCACTAGTCACATGACTAAGTTTCTGTCAATTTTTTCTTCTATTGACAGATCAGTTCAACCAAAGATCAAGTTGGGAAATGGAGATATTGTGCAGGCTAAAGGAAAATGCACTGTTGTGGTAAGGACAAACAGAGGTACTAAAACTATCACCAATGTTCTTTACATTCCAGAACTAGACCAAAATCTCCTTAGTGTTGCGCATATGCTAAGAAATAGTTATCAAGTCTCTTTTAAAGATAGTTTTTGCTTTATCACTGATACACATGATTCAAAGATAGCAAAAATTAAAATGGATGGTAATAGCTTCTATTTGAAGCTCGATGCATTTGAAGGGCATGTCTTTAGTGCCAAAGTTGATGAGAGTATTGTTTGACACAAAAGATTTGGTCACTACAACTTAAAATCATTAAAATTGATGTATGATGCTGGTATGGTAGAAGATATACCTGAAATTCATGTTACTGCCCAAACCTGTGGAAGCTGTGAACTGGGGAAGCAACACCGACAATCATTTCCCAAAGGTATATCCAAAAGAGCTACTCACAAATTGGAGTAAGTCCATTCAGACATCTGTGGACCAATGAGCACAACCTCTTTGAGCAATAATGTGTATTTTATATTGTTCATTGATGACTTCAGCAGACTGACTTGGGTTTATTTTCTGAAAACCAAGTCACAAGCACTTTCAATGTTCAGAAACTTCAAGAGTATGGCTGAAACTCAAAGTGTTCAGAAAATTAAGGTGCTGAGAATTGATAATGGATGAGAGTATACTTCAAAGGAGTTCAATGCCTTTTGTAAAGAAGCTGAGATTGTACACCAACTGACAGTTCCATACTCTTCACAGCAGAATGGAGTTTCTGAAAGGAAGAACAGGACTGTGATGGAGATGTCCAGGTGTATTTTGTTTGAAAAGAAGTTACCAAGGTTTCTATGGGCTGAAGCAATAAATATTTCAGTATATTTGCTTAATAGACTACCAACTAAGTCTGTTCAAAGTAGAACACCACTGGAAGCATGGTCTGGTGTCTGACCTACTGCCAAACATCTCAAAGTGTTTGGATCATTGTGCTACTTTCATGTGCCTTCTGCCAAAAGAGGAAAACTTGATGAAAGAGCAGAGAAAGGAATTCTCGTTGGATATGCAGCTGAATCTAAAGGTTACAGAATATACAATCTGAATGGAGCTAAAATTCAGATTAGCAAAGATGTGTATTTTGATGAGAATTCCTGCTGGAATTGGGACTTAAAGGAAGTTGATCATAAAACCACAGCTGCTCTTGAACCAGCAGTAAGAAGAATTGGTGTTGAAGATCAACCAGACATTGAAGCAACTTCAGATACAACAGTACTTAAGGTGAGGCCATTGTCTGATGTGTACGAAAGATATAATCTTGTATATGCTGAGCCTACAAACTACACTGAAGCTGCAAGAGTTCTAGCTTGGATTGATGCAATGATATTAGAAATTGATTCCATTGAAAGAAATGGAACTTGGAGATTGACAGAACTTCCTGAAGATAAAAAGGAAATTGGTGTGAAGTGGGTCTTTAGAACCAAATTCAATCCAGATGGTTCAATTTTCAAACACAAGGCTAGATTGGTTGTTAAAGGCTTTGCTCAAGTTGCTGGAGTGGATTATGGTGATACTTTTGCACCAGTAGCTAGGCATGACACTATAAGACTTCTACTTGCACTTGCAGGTCAAAATGAATGGAAAGTTTATCATTTAGATGTCAAGTCTTCCTTTCTAAATCATATACTCCTTGAAGAAATATATGTTCAGCAACCAGAAGGCTTTGAAGTTGCTGGTCATGAACATAAAGTATACAAGCTACATAAGGCTCTTTATGGCTTGAGGCAAGCACCAAGGGCCTCGTACAGCAGAATTGATACTCATTTGATTCAACTGGGATTCAAGAGAAGTGAAAATGAAGCTACTTTGTATCTGAAACAAGATGAAGATGGTCTGCAGCTGGTAATATCACTCTATGTTGACGACATGCTAGTGACTAGAAGCAATGTAAAATTGTTGGCAGAGTTCAAAAGAGAAATGCAAGATGTTTTTGAAATGTCTGATATTGGCATCATGAACTACTTTCTTGGAATGGAAATACATCAATGCAGTCAAGTATTTTTGTTTCACAAAGGAAATATGCTGTTGATATACTCAAGAAATTCAAGCTTGAATCATGCAAAAAAGTAGCAACTCCATTGGCATAAAATAGAAGATTTCAAAGAATGATGGTGAGAAACTTGAAGAACCCTCTGCATTTAGTAGCTTAGTAGGTAGCCTACTATACTTGACAGCAACCAGACCTGACTTGATGTTTCCATCTGGTTTGCTATCAAGGTTCATGAGCTCACCTAGCAATGTTCACATGGGAGTTGCTAAGAGGGTGCTTAAGTATATTAAAGGAACAGCCGACCTTGACATCTGGTACTCAAAGACATGAGGAGTTAAATTAATTGAATATGTAGACAGTGACTGGGCAAGGAGTGTTGATGACATGAAAAGCACTTCTGGGTATGTTTTCACCATTGGTTCAGGTGTAATCTGTTGGAATGCAAAAAAGCAAGAGGTGGTGGCACAATCAATTGCAAAAGCAGAGTATATCTCCATGATAGCTGCTACAAATCAAGCAATCTGGTTAAACAAGTTGCTTGCTGATTTAGGCCAAGAACAAAGCTCACCAACTGAGCTTTATTATGACAACAAGTCTGCCATTGCCATTGCTCAAAATCCGGTTCAACATGGCAGAACCAAGCACATCAATGTGAAATTTCACTCCATAAGAGAAGCTGAGAAGAATCTACTTATAAAGCTTCATTACTGTCCAACTGATGTTCAATTTGCTGATATAATGACTAAAGCACTTCCTAGATCAAGGCTGGAATTTCTAAGGATGAAACTTGGTTTGTCCAAGGCAAGTCTCAAAGAGGAGTGTTAGAATCTATTTATGAGAATCTGCCTTGCCGATAGAAGAAAGAGTTAAGTGCAATCAATTATTTGAATTTCAATATAATTGTTTTCATATCAGATTCTGCCGCAGGATTTGCTGCAGAGTCTGTTATTAGAAGACCAGTAATCTCTCAAGGTTGTTGAGAGTTTTTATTAATTTCAAGTTTTTTGTAAGCCTTTAAATAGGCATTCTCAATTAATTAAATGTATTGATCTTTCTATACTTAACTTTGCTTTTTAGAATTTTCTACTATTCTCAAATCAGTGTTAGCTGTCAGCAAAGAATTCTATCAGGAATATTTTTGGCTTCATCTTTTTTTCTGTCGCACGTGTGTGGCGTCGTGGCGATCAAGTCCACTCTCAAATCCTATATGTTGGTATCCTGGAAAAATCGGGAAAAATGGGGTAGACAAGGATTTCTTGTCGTTTATCCATGGAAAGCAGGAATGAGAGTCGTCACCTAGTATTTTGATCACTAGGAACTCTAACTAGTCTCAGAGATCGGGTACGAGGACTGGTTGCACAAAGGGAAGGTATTAGCACCCCAAATACGCCTTACCTAAAACAAGCTGCATTGTTTTATTGTCCAATAAAATCTAAGGTATTGTCATTTTTTCTAGTTGTTGGTCCGTCTATGGTTTAAGAAAATTCCTCCTCGGTAAGGAGATCCTTATCTTATCGGGTAAAACCTAACCGTTCTAACATCAACACAAGAATTAATATTCGGAATATGTGTTACTTATAAGGTCGTAACCCCAGATACTAAAAGAAAATAAAATAATTTTTTTGGAATTTTTGAAATATTGGTCTAGTTCTCGTGACTTTAATAAACTGATTATTAAAGCCAAAATGCATGCTAATACATATTTTTGAATTTTTGTTGTATAAAAATATGATATGATTTTTTTTCTTTGAGATACTTGGCCGTATACATGAAAACAAAAACTTTTAATACCAGATACATCTTCACGTTATAAAAATACAAACCAATACTAAGCAAAATTCAGTAGAAAAATACGCGAGAAAATCACAGATTTTTTGAAATAATAATTTTTTTTAAAGAAAATTTTATTTTTATTTTTTTATTTTTTTGGGCGGAGTTCAGCTCGGTCCATGTGACTGGGCTGGACCCTTCCGGCCCAACCTGGTCACTGGTTCAAGCCAGTGACCTGGCTGAGTATTAACGCACGCCTGCTACTCAAATAAGTGAATTATAATTCACAGCTACAGTAGCATGTGAATTCTAATGCAAAGGAGAGAAGAAAGGACTCACCTGGAAACGAAGCCGAATGCACTGGTGTGTTGTTGGTCCTCTGTTCGTGTCTCTATCCTTTTTCTGAGTGTTCTTTTTTATTCTCTGCCCGTGTGTTGCTCCACTGTCTTCTCCTTTTGCTTCTTCGGTTTTTTTGTTCCTCTGTGCTTCTTCTGGTTCTCGAGAAAGGAAGCCGATGGTGGTGCTGACCTCCTCCGCTGGTTTCCTGGTTCTGGAGAAAGGGAAGTCGATGGTGACGCTGACCTCCTCTGCTGGTTTCCTGGTTTTGGAAAAGAGGAAGCCGATGGTGACTTAGCTCCCCTGTTCTCTGTGTTCTTTGCTTCGTCGTTCGGTTTCTCTTGTTTCTGTTCCTTTGCACCTCTGTTCCCGTCTCCTTGTTCGGCCCTCCTTCGTGTCTCCCTCTTTTCTCCTGTATTTTCATTCCCCTTCTCTGCTCCTCCCCTGTCACCCCCCCCCCCGGTGTTCGGTCCCTTCTCTGGCTATTATAGCCAGAGAATGCATGCATTTTCCCTGATAATAAAGACACTTAGGACCGTTATTGCTGAAGTAATGGTAACGGTCGGCGATGGCAGGGGCGTCCGTTTTTCTCTGGCTTTATAGCCGAATAAATGTTATACGTTTCAGTAACATATTGCATCGTGACAGCTGAGGCTAATTGTTTCTTCTTCTTCCTGCTGAATCGGCTTCCCTGGTGTAATAAAGAAGGTGATGAACAGTGACGGTGTTGTTTTGAGATGTGAAATGACCATTTTCAGTTTGGTCACTCAAGTTCTGAACTTTTGTAATCAAGTCCTTGGATAAATTGTAATTGGACCCCTGAACTTTAATTTCTTCCTAATAAAGTCTAAATTGACTTAAAAATATTTTTTCTTGCAATCAAACCCTTCATAAATTCAATTAAATCTCCAATAAAATTTAATTGAGTTCATAAACATTTGATTTTGAACTTTTTTTTCTCAAATTGAATTTTTCTTGTCAATCAATTTCTAGTTATTTTATGGGCATTTCAACATCCTTTTCTTGCTCTTATTATTTTTTTTTGGATTTCTTTTGAATATTTTATGATATATATTTTTTGTATTTTTGTATTTTTTTGTGTGGAAATCCAAAAATAGATAGCACCACTTTCCATAGAAATTTTTTGGCCTCATTAAGAAAGAATAGAAGTACGTCTTTCCTTACCATACTTTTTTATTCTCTCTTCCTTGCTTACATTGATCCAGAACTTAAGATTCATGGCAGTCCCACTTCTTATTGTTTGCGAAGTCTCAACTATTGGCTAACGTTTTATCTATGATTCTTCCCTGATGCTTGAGAAAACTCTGCTTTAGTTTTTAATAAAAATGAAAATGGGGGCTTTAGTTTTGTTATGTTTCAGTTCAAGAATGCTAGATTTGAAGTTTGAACCCTTGGTAGGATATTATTTGTTGCATTGACCTCAAATTCTTGCTTGTAGTTTAAACAAATGATTTCCTTTTTCCATTTGGGGAATTATTTGTAGCTTGCTTGCAAAATGAGTATAAGTTGAATGGACTTTGAATATAATATTATTTCACTCTACTCATTTGTCTTTAGGAATCCTGTTTCCTTTTATACTTTTCATCCTGTTTCTTGTTATGGTTTGTCAACATTCTGATTCGCCATCTGTTTTTCAGTTTTTCATGCAGGCAAAGGCAATTTGCCCTTCAGATCCACTTGTATACAATGAACTTGGTGTTGTTGCTTATAACATGAAGGAGTAAGGATATTTCATTCCTCTCATCATTTTACTGTCGTTAATCTTGCCCATGCCTGCAGAAAGTTGAAGTACGTTTTAAAATTTGTTGGAATGGCAGTTATACTCACTTTTTTTGGTTGCTTCTTGCCATATTTAGGTACTTCAGGATGTATGATTGGTGTGCTTTTATCTAGAATTTTCCTTATACTTGAAATGAAATATTCTCATATCCTCAAATTGAAAGATTGTTTTTATATTTCATGTTTTGATATTTTCAGATTGTTGTAGCGATGATTAGTATATTATGTTCTGCTTTTGTATGTCAATACTCACTTGCTAAGGTCTTTATCAACCTGAATGAAAGAACAGTAGTTTAACCCTCTAATCACACTATTTCTGGTTGTGACAAGTAAATTGCTTTGAACTTGCGTAACCGTTAATTTCAATTAGTTCACTGAGCAAACCCAGATTGATGAATGCTTTTTAGTTACAGTTTTTTTATTTTTTTTATTTTTGGAAACCTTTGGTGATCTTTTTAGTTCTTAGCAAGGTTCTTATAGACTTGTTAGTTTCTGTTTCTCCTTTCCTAAAGCTTTTGTGTGAGTATTTTTAAGGTTCAAGTTGGGAGCTTTCTTGGTGCACTTGGGGAAGTACAACAGATAGGAATCTAGTATGATGTTATAGCAACTAGTTGCTCAAATTCCATTGATAAGATTATAGGAAGATCAGCTCGGGCCTTCGTAACCCTCAACTCTTCAAGAATAGGATGGAAAGAATTTTCTTGAATACATTAATGCTTGTGTAATGTGGTCATATAGAGGCTCCTCATTATCACATGATTGATTTGTTGAGCAGCATGGCTGACATTGAGACTTATGGTTTGAATTTTTGTACATATTCAAGTTGGAGTCTTGTTTTTCTCATCCACTTGTTGCAGCCACCATCATAGAAGCACAATTTTCTCTTATTATGTGTATAAATAAATGACATGGCATATACCATGTCATTTATTTATACACATAATAAGAGAAAATGTGTTCATTTTGATATGATTAATGTGTTCATTAATCATATCAAACTACTATGCCAGGATTTACCATGAAGCAATTTCATATTATGAGAGAGCACTTACATTATCACCTAGAAGCTTGAGTACTTATGCTGGTCTTGCATACACTTATCATTTGCAGGTAAATTGAGCTCTTTTCATTTCAATGTAAGTCTGTTAAACTGACATTTTATTTGGCTGTTGTAGTTGAAAGCAATAGTTTGAGAAAAGTAATTGTAAGTGCTTGAAGTGGGGGGGATAATGAAGTGGATTAGTGCGGATAATGAGAGTGGTCATGAAAATCCAAAATGTTATGAAAAGTAATCGGATAATGAGAGTGGCAATGTTACAATTTGATACTATCATGATTTACTGCTGCAATCACATGCTACGACAAGGTAAGTAAGAGTATTGTATGCTTTCAAACACAAAATTATACTGTGGTTATAGTGTGCTTCCCCCATCCCCTCTATCTTCTTCGTCATTAAAATCCCCTGAGCCCTGGCCTTATAATATTTTCTTCTCAATCAGGCTTTATGGCTGAAACCAGATGATCAATTTTGCACTGAAATGTTGAGCTTGGCACTTGTAGATGAAGGTCGTCGAGGCATAGACCCCAAAATTGAATTCCGCTGAAATGAGTCATTAATTTTTAATGACACTATTTATACTCTTCTGTTCTTGTTGTAATGTATGTGGAATCTGAAGTCCTTGAATGGGTTGATTCATTTTGATCCATTTTAGAGTTGGGCAATATTACATTAGGGAGAGTTTGGCAATATATGTAATTCTGTATCGTTTGGTTTTATCTATTGATGCGACGACAAAACCAAAATTATTTTTAGCATAAAGAAGGATGTTCAAGCACCGGAAGTATGTTTTTAAAAATTTTAAAAACCTGCGCCTCAGCTTGATCTTGTTGGTCAAAATAAGATGTTATTATTCAAGTAGATAAAAAAAAGCAATGAAATTAAATCAACCGAATTAAAAAAAAAAAAGTGATCATAATTTAATTCTAAGATAGAAACGGGACAGTTCTTGCTTGACAGTCTATGTTTATTTGGAAAAATCTGCTAATGAAAAACAAGGTGATGGTGTTATTTATAGGCACTTCACCCGTGACCATTTCTTATACACACCAAGAGGCAAATGTTGCCTTGTGAGGAATGGACAGACACACAACAGCAGATGAAATGGTAATAAAAGCAAGCAAGCAAGCAAGCAAGCAAGCATGCAGTTTGATTCATCATACAAACGAAAGCAAGAAAACACTCGTGGCACAACGACAAACACATGCCAGCCTATGTTTATTTGGAAAATGGACAGCCACGCGTTGCTGTGGCGGTGTTGACAGTGTTATCTTCTGATTGGCATGGCGATATCAGCGCCCCTTTCAGGAGCCCCCCAAATAACTCTGCTGGGTCATAGTAAACCTCCACATCTTCTGCCCTCAAAGATTCATCCACCTGGGAACCCGGAAAGAAATCACAGTTATTTCGTCTTATGTATTAGGTTGTCCTTTATTTTTAAGTTTTCTTCCACAAATTCAAAATTTTCAAGTTCTTAAATTATAATTTCTTGTGATATTGTCAAATGGATACCAACTTATCAAATAAAATGCCATTATGAATATTTTGCAACCAAGAAGCTAAAAAAAATATTTATGTTATCAGTAAAAGTTTTTCTAATAAACTAAATACCGACGGAATAAGGCAATGATAAAATGCAAAATTTTGGACGTTAACATAATAAAATTATAAAAAAATATATTAATTTAATTTTTTTCAAACAAAAAATACTTTTAAAATTTGGTTGAATCATAAAAAGAAATACTCTACAAATCCTCCATAAAACAATGAATAAGACCCATCAAACTTGAAAGTTGATGTATTTATTTCCAGAAATGTTTTTTTTTTTGAAAGAAAACGATATTTTGATGTTCTAAGCATGCCAAGTCAGAAATTTGTTTTTCTCCTTTTCGATTACTAGTTTGGTGTTTTTTTTTTTTTTTTCCCAGTATCTCTTAAAGCATACCTTACCTTGAGGACTTCAAAGCCATAGAACTCAACCTTTTCTTCAGTAGAAGTCTTAGCATGCTAAGTCAGGAATTGTTTTTCTCTTTTATGATTACTAGTTTGGATTTTTTTTTAATCTTTTCAGTATCTTTAATTAAAGCATACCTTGAGGACTCCAAAGCCATAGAACTCAACCTTTTCTTCAGTAGGAGCATGGCCTTTGAAAGGTCCTTCAAAGAAACCCCAATGCCTGAATTTGAAAGAAATCACTGGAGGCCCTGAATATACACTCAGCACTTCCCATGCGAATCCTCGAGGCAAGGCAGATCGAAAGGCATCATGAGATGATTCGAAGGTTTCTTCATCTGCTTTGTAGTACTGAAATTCCTTCGGCAGAGAACTCTTCAACAAAGCATTGTAGCTACCAATCCTAAGCGTCTCTTCTCCCGATAAACCCTCTCTTCCTGCCATAGAATCGAAAATATATCGATATCAGTATACTTACAGGTAAGGTTCAAGGCAACTTACCTTAATTGATAATCCTCCCCTCTGTGTAACACTAGTCTAGTTTAAATCAAAGAGGAATAAATAAGTAAGAAATGAAATTTGGGTTTCAAGTTTGGTATAGTACCATTAACAATGAGCTTGAATTTGTCAGGGTTGATGGTCTTGAAGTCCTGTAAACGAGTCTTGTGTGAGAGTTCCATTTCCCAAGACTTTACAGCATTTTGCACCACTTCTTCTAGAGATCCTTTTGGCCATTCCTGCAAACCATGTCTATAAGCACAGGATTTGAGAGGCAAAAGAAACACTCATCACAGCAAAAGAAACACTCATCACACATACACGAACGCCTAATTTAGACATACACAAGGAGAAAGGAAATTAAAAAAAAAAAAGAGAGTCGATAACCTTAGTTCGGCCTTCTTCGAAGAGCTGATTTACGGAATCATATATGGGAGGGCCACCATGCCTCCACTGCGTGGTATTCTCAGCTTCATCATGTAAGAAAGATCTGTACTTATCTCCTGCTTTTTTAATCAAAGCTTCTTCTGCCATATCAACTTTCCTAGAGGCTAAAACTACAAAGGCTTTTTGAGGGTTTTATAGGAGGCCGGAGGAGCTGGCAAAATAATGTTTGATATATATATACCAGAAAAGAAAACAAAATCACTTGACTTTTTATTGTGGTTGTGTGTGATAACCGCACAAGAATTGTATAATTTACTTCAATTTTATAGTATTATGAATGACCTTATCTATTTTAACGGGTTCTTATCTTTTTTGAATAAATAATTACATCTTATGATTTGTTGTGACAATTATGTATAAACGCGATCTTTGATCAATTGAGTATAAAAGCGCAATAATTCCTAGATTAATTTATGGTAACTTGAGACTTTTCTGTGTACTCGAGATAAAATATAATAGATTTTCTTACATTGATGTTTTCAGATTTGTTAATGCTCTGTGATGCGAAGGTTGAGGATCATGAAGATGTGCATCACGATGTATCAATTATTTTTTTCCGAATGTATCACGATGTATCACGATGCTCACACCTTCAAAGTCTGAACCTTATAAACCGAATGTATCACGATGTATCAAATATTTTCCGAATGTATCACGATGTATCACGAATTCACGAGGTATCACGATGCTCACACCTTCAAAGTCTGAAACTTATAAACCGAATGTATCACGATGTATCACGAATTCACGATGTATCACGATGTCCCCTTAGCATTTAAATCATGTTTGGAAATGTAGTTATGGTTTTTTTTTAAAGTGTTTTTTGTGTTAAAATATATTAAAATGATGTTTTTTTTATTTTTTAAAAAATTATTTTTTAAATCAGCGCATCAAAACAATTCGAAACACATCAAAAAATTAAAATTTTTAGGGAACGCGGTGGAGTCTTAGCTGATGTGGGCTCTGCATGCTTCCAAATTTCTTAGAACTTAGGTAGGAGAAGATTAAAATCTCGAACTATAATAATGAAGATAACAATGAAAGTCCTTTTCTCATAAATAGAAAAAAAAAACAGATACTTGATTTGAAATGATCTGTCTAAAATCTTCATCCACGATCTCATATCCCAGCCTCGCGATTCCTTGCGAGCATCGCTCTTGAGACCTGAATTCCCATGAGCCCGACTTTCAACTTGTTTCAGTGTACCTAGGGCCTGCAATTATTAGGCCGGGTAGACAGAAACCCGCATTTGCGTGATTTTTTTTTTAATTACTTTATATAATTTTCAAGTTCACCGATGAAAGGGAAGGCTGTGAATTCATATTCATCCTCATGGAAGAGATATTTTAATCTTTGTAAATATTATTATGATGAAATTATTATTCAGTCTCTTCATCTAAGAAAAAAAAAAAGGTATAAGATTATAAATCTGAAAACATTTTGGTACCATTTGTCAACGAGATTTCAATCAACTTTTTAAATTATCCCTCTTAGGATTACCCTACACACATTTAAATATATTAAGCACTATAATAAATTTCAGGACTAGAATTATAATATCTGAATTAAATATATTATAGGATTTAATTTCTAAAATTATTTTCAATCAAGTTACACTTGATTAATTATCTCAGTTTAATTTTTAATTAATGATTTTTAATGTATGTGACCAATTAGGTTTCTCGTATGTTAACTCAAATATAAATTATAATTACAATTAAATAAATTAAATAATTTAATTTATTATCAATTTAATAATAAATTAATTTACATTAATTTCAAGATCAGGTGCATTTGTCTAGCAACGTATCATGATCCCTCAAATATTAAAAAAAGTTATTAGTGGTTTCTTCATGTGGAATTCTCTTGGTGGTTAGTTTAGTGTACATATCTTATGATAAACACCTACATATTAGTTCTAGTAACTGCTTCCTTTCATAAAAGAAAGAATATAACATGTATCAGTCTCAATGACTCTAATAAATATACAGTATTTCAAAGAGCATCAACCAAGAACATTTTAGGAACAATACTTTGATGCAACAGGAACCTATAATTATAATGACTTTATAATTTTCTTTGTAAAACATTTTTATCCCATGAACTTTATCTTTACTCTAGATTCATAATCAAATATTAGATTCATAAATCTAATATTATATGAATATTAAAAATAAATTAAGCTTTTATTAATAATAAATATATATATATTTACATGAATATAATAATGCCACATATAACCAACCGATTAGCTACAAGACATATTAAATTATCACGTTCTTGGTGTCAACAAGTTACATTCCATAAAAGGAGTTCCATTTGGATGTTCTTTTGCCTTTCCATTACTTGAAAGGGTAGATTTAAGATCATTTTTTTTTTAATTTGAGTTTAATTTGAATTTTTGGACCAGGTTTTTAGGTTATAAATGAGTTTATCAAGGCCTCTAAGTGTCTTATGATTTTTTGGGTAAAAAATAAGTTGAAAAATAAAATTTTGAGCATAAAAACCTTTACCTTGAATTTTTGACAACTCTTCGATCGCTAGCTTCAAAGGCTACAAATTGTGGGATGTCGGTTGCGTCGATCTAGAAAAAAATAAAGAGGGACAACTCTAATATAAAAAAGAGAGAGATTTGGCGAGCGAGCCAAGCTTTTTTTATAGGCCACGCGCGTGTGGGCCTACCCATACGCCTAACCTATTTGTTCTTTAATTCTTTCTTTCTTTTTGTTATTTAATGCATTTTCATCCCCTTAAACTTGAAAAAAAAAATAATTTCATCATTTGTTATTTAAAGATCTCTGTTTATTATCTGACTTAAGAAAGACCTTTTTTTTGTTATTTAACTTTAAAAATTAGGTATGTTTTTATTTTCTCAGTCTTATGTGTTTATCCTGTTTTTTCTTTTTTTTTCTAAAAACAAATATTTTTTATTTGATATGTAAATAATCCTAAGCACCTGGTTGTCGTACAATTAAATAAATAGTAATTTCATCTTTTTTTTTTATTTAAATATCTCTTTTCTTATTTGACTTACAAAAAAAACCTCTTTTTGTTATTTAACTTAAAAAAATTATGTATGTTTTTGTTTAGTCTCATGCATATGTCATGTTTGTTCTTTTTTTTTAAAGAAATATTTGTTATTTGATACAAAAAGAATCCTGGGCGCCTGGTTATCATATAATTAAATAAAAATAACTTGTAAAATAAAAAGTTATCAAATCCAGTAGGGTGCATGACCCGTATCACAAGTTTGACAATTTAACTCGGGTTTACTAGAGTATTTTTTAGTTCTTTTTTTAATTGAATATTTTGTTTTCAATTTCATTCTCCAACATTAGATTTATTTGGATTTGGACATTATATTTTGTTTTGATTTTCTATTTATAAAATTATATAGTCTCATAATCGAGATTGTAAGTTTGGCTAGTTAATTCAGGTCTATTAAATATACTACAATCTTAATATTTTAAAAACAATTGACCAATTTATTACCATCTCAATATTGTTTTTAAAATATTATCTAATATGCATGGGATTTTGAGTTTATGATTTTTTTTTTCTCTTAGAAAACATGTTTTTTTGCATTTGAAATACCTCCCGAACTTAAGTGGAAAAAAAATCTCTAAAGAAAATAGCCCTTGAACTTCCATTCTAAATGTTATGATATTTTAAATATGCCTCTTATGTTAAGTTTCTATTAAGAAAACGAAAAAAAAATCCCCATAATATCTTTCTAATTTCTTTCTCTTTCTCTTCTCATTAAAAAAAAAAGAAGAGTAAAGAAGTGTCTATATCTTTTCTTTTACTTAACATCACCATCAACCACCTAGATCAATTCAAACTAAACTGAAATTTAAATTAAGAATTAATCTTTAAAATAAAAATTAAAACATAAAATCATCATTAAAAACACACATAAAAAATATTATTACAAGTTGTACTTATAACAACATAGTCAATTTGTTCAAATAAAAAAGAAATGCATAAATAAAAAGAGGGAATTTTAACCCAAGAAATACATTTTTTACTCCTGAATTTAAATCATTAATTAGAATTCTCACTGATATTTATTTTAATAGCCATAAAATTAAATAGAATGACTATTGTATTAACTATTGTATTGCACGACAATTAGGAAAATCCAAATAATTCAAATAGGACAACAATTGTTAAACTTGGATAAAGTATGGATATTTTTAAACCCAACTGAAAATCCAACTCAAACCTAATCCAAGATATATATTTATATGATATAGATATATATATATGTAGAACATTTATATATATATATATATATATATTTTTTTTTTTTAAATCCAACATATATATATATATATATATATATATATATATATATATATATATATATATATATATAAATAAAACAAAAATATAAATATTATTATTTATTTTTTTTTTTATAATTAAATAATATTTTTAAAATAAATATCAATTTGGATCGCAATAGATACAAAGTAAATATCTAAATTTTTTTATCTAGTGAATATACAGGGTGTAACTTGATCAATAAATACCTAATTATCATCTGCAGTTATTAAACATGAAACATATTTTACAAAAAAGAAATTATTGGATATACAATCACTAGTGGTTGATTTAATAAGATGGATTTTGAATTTGGTTCAGCGCATTAAAAGCCCCATTTATTTTTTCTAGAGTTTTCATTAACGTGGTACTGGAGGCCCTTGACCACATATATATTAAGCATAGTTTGACTTTTATGTTCGAATGAGCTGGTCCAAGAAAGAGGACAGAGACCTCTCTCGTATGCCAATTACAACCAGAAAACTAAACGATGGATTGACTTTTTGTTTTGTTTGGGTCAATGCTCATCCATAAAGCTGGATTGTTGGTTTAGTTTAAGATGGCATGACAAATGACAGCAACTCAGCAAGAGTATACGAAGGTGGAAAAAGAGATGGATTTCGTTGCTCTTTATGAAGCTGCAAAAGGGCCTGATGGAGCTGGAGTTCGTCTACATGTATCGTTGTGGGATTGTCCTGCATCGTCAGCAAAATTAAGCAACCTTGAAATCTCGAATGAAATTTATATACACGCTGGCATAATTATAGAATAAATTATTGGATATACAAGCTAGATTAGCTAGCCAGTATACACGAGAGTAGACATTGTACCTTAGATAGATAAAATGTTAATAAAAGCAAACAAGTGGATTCATTCATCGTGCAAACAAGTGGATTGATTCATCGTCCGAACAAGAGTGTTGACAGTGTCCAGTAGCACAATTAATGTCTTCACATGTCCAGTTACTTTTTTTTGGAAAATGGGCAGCCATGTGTTGCTGTTGCAGTGTTGACAGTGTTGTCTTCTGGTTCTGATTGGGATGGTGAGATCAATAGCCCTCCAATTAACTCTGCTGGGTCATAGTAAATCTCTACATCTTCTGCCCTCATAGATTCATCCACCTGTGAATGATCACCAGTAAAATCATAATTAACCCAGTTTACTTTTCTTACAGAAAATCATTTTTTTTTTATCAATGAGTTGTTCCTGTAATTTATGTATGTTCTGAGGTATCTCAGTTTTTCATTTCATGTCCAAAATGAAATCACTAATTTAGCTGCCAGGTGCGATTACTTGAACAAAAAGATTTCCCTGACGAGCTTGATTAACGTGTTAATTAATTTTGCAATCAAATCATAGCAAGTAGGCAAGTTGGGATAATAGTTGAAAGCTACTGGTTCATCGTGATGTTTTGAATTTTTGTACAGCATACGTTGAGGACTCCTGAGCCATAGAACTCAATTCTCCGTTAGGAGCATGGCCTTTGAAAGGTCCTTCAAAGAAACCCCATTGTCTGAATTTGAAAGAAATCGCAGGAGGTCCTGAATATACACTCAGCACTTCCCATGTGATTACTGGTTAAATTATTATTTAATTTAACTAGTAAAGTAAGAAGTTGAGGTTTTGACTCTAAAAAACTTCAACGTTCTTCCCTTATTTTATGATTATTTTATATCATAAAATAATCTGAAGGCTCAATTGAGAATCTTATAAAATTTGGCTTTGCTCTCTTAAAAGTAGTCGATATCCGGCGTCCTCTTTCTCCTCATTTTCAATAGAAACACTCCTCGTCCACTGCCACATTAAGTAAACCCAGGAAAAACTCGCACAATACGAATATCAAGAGCGGCATCAATGGACATTGCAAACTGGCCGGTCCACGCACTTTTCTCGATGAGGGAGAGATTTTCTAATTTCTCTCGTCATCTACGAGGTATTGGGTACCTTTCGTGGTTCAGGAGTAGCATGTTACCTTCTCTTTTTTTACACCTTGTAATTATATTTACTAGCTTAAATCAAATATAAGAATAATTTAATAAGAAACCAAATTGAGTTTTAGTTTGATGAACCATTCACAACGTGTCAGGGTTGATGGTCTTAATGTCCTGTACGCGAGTCTTGTGTTCGATTTCCATATCCCATGTCTTTATAGCATTTTGCACTACTTCTTCTAGCGATCCTTTTGGCCGTTCCTTCAAACCATATATCAAACACAGAAAATGAGACCCAAAAATATTCAAGGGTCATAAACATATACATATACAAAAAAAAAAAAAAAAAAACACAAAGCATATGCACTAAGGGTATAAAGAAAGGTTGAAGACCATAGTTCGGCCTTCTTCAAAGAGCTGATTTACTGTATCGAAATTGGGAGGGCCACCATGCCTCCACTGTGTGGTATTCTCAGTGTCTTCATGCAAGAAAGATCTGAATTTATCTCCTACTTTCTTAATCGTACCTACTTCTTCAGTAGCCATATAAATTTCCCGAATGGTATACGACTATAAGGTTTAATTTTCTGAGGTTCTATATGGGGCTGGAGATGGCCACATGTAGAAAAGACACTCTTGTTTCTTCTGCTTGGTGCATGCGTGATAACCACATAACATTGAAACCACCAATTCTAAGTTGTGCGAAGACCTAAATTATGTATCAAATAATATAACTTTTATATATATAAAAAAAAAACAGACGTAACTTCTGGTTTTTTTTTTAAAAAGTTTCAATATGAGACCTAATTGAAGCGAAAATTTTAAGTTTATTAACCACTTCGTTGGGGTTGGTTTTCAAGTATGTTTGAAAGTTTAGTTGCAGTTGTTTTTTAAAGTGTTTTTTCGTTTTAAAATATATTAAAATAATTTATTTATTTTTAAAAATTATTTTTTTTGATATCAACACATCAAAATAATCTAGAAACATCAAAAAATATTAATTTGAAGTGAAGAAAAAAATAAAAACATTTATTTTTTCAAAAACATTTTTAAAACATAAAAACAAACAAATCCTTCATAAGAAACCAACGTAAATTCCATTTAAAGTCTTTCAAGAAAAAATATAAAATCTCATTCTTGCAATCTTCCCTATAAATTACCAAAGTATTAATTTTATTATTCCGACTAACTATATATATAAGTCGTCTTCGGACGTTGGGTAAAATAAATCTAACATCCGATAATTTACGAGTAAATAATAGTGTGATTAGATGACAAATTTGAATAACAATTGTGTACTATCCACACCATTTAACTAATACTATCAAGATCTAAACTTCAACGTGCCTGAATCTGAATGTATTTGGTGAGATTTTTTTGGCTAACTTATGCCTCATTTTCCTTGATTCTACGTAAGCCCTTACGTAAACTTGAGCAGTGAGGGAAGATGGGAAAATAAACCAAACGAAAGGAGATTGATTGCACAAGAGCTCGCCTTATTAGAAAAGTCCAGCGGTCATAGATATATAGAATAACATAGAAAAGTTCAGCATCTGGCACGGACCCCAGAGAACTTGATTGCAAGTGATCTCTGGCTTGATGATATTAATTAATAATCCTGAATTGGGTGTGCCTTACCAATAATGCTAAATTCTTGTTAGTTTATTACACAAACATTCAACCATCCTCGTGAAAGAAGTGCTTCTAGGCAATGCAATGCCATGAACAACTTTATTGGTTCTAATTCTCAAAGCTAGGTCCCATGATAACACTCATGAAATTGAAATATACTAATATAGTATTTGATCGATTAATATTTCAGAATAAAATAAAAGAGATGTTAAAGATGAAGCCGTGTCTCATTGAACTTTTTATTTTAAAAAATACTACAAAAAAAATAAATTTATTTTTATATCTTTATCTCTTTAACTAAACACAGTTTATGTTTTTATTGTTTGAATTTTTTCATTCTAGAAATAATAACCAAACAATATCAAGGAGGCAACTAGAAATCAACAAAAGAAATTACACAAACAAAGCTAGTCACTTTTCAACCTTGCTTGGAAGTAACCGTCTTCAAATATAGAAGTCAGTCGTATATCTGCTTCGCATTCCTTATTTGATTATGATATGTATTTGATTATGATATGTGTGTATATATATATATATATATATATATATATATATATATATATATAAAAAACTAAAAAGAGATA
>Ga0307513_10001683_pt1 | contig 31622 bp, 44 predicted proteins | sample 15_EM_MG_FD_202174 | JGI IMG/M metagenome (GOLD analysis project Ga0307513, IMG submission 202174) | Populus trichocarpa ectomycorrhiza microbial communities from riparian zone in the Pacific Northwest, United States - 15_EM | ecosystem: Host-associated > Plants > Roots > Unclassified | place... | reverse complement strand
TTCTGCTTCTGCTTCTTCTTGTCCTTGTGACGGATCCAGAGGCAAAACACGAGGACCACGAACAACAGGAACCCGATCGTCCCACCGACGGTGCCGCCAATAGTTGCCGCAAGATCCCACCTGAGCGCCAAATGCGCCTTTTCCAGTATAACTTGAGTGTCCATTAGCTTCCAGCTACTCGGACAAGTACAAACTTAACGCACATTATCCAGCAAACTCCACCCTTCCAGCCTGACCACTTCCGACGACTACCTTGTATGGGACATCGAAGAGCCCTGTTTGGGTGAAAGATGGGTGATCTCTTCTGCAAGAGGTGCAGACACCGGCGCAGCGGCTATCGGACGTGTTAGTGAAGTAGAGGTAATATATAATTTAGAGTGTTACGTACCGTTCTGCAGTTCCGTGGCTGTGGACATTTTCTGGTCAATACACCAGAAATTGAAAGCGGGTGCTTTGACTCACCCGGAAGCCTTCTCTGGTCGTCGTATCTATCATTCGGCTGTCACAGTCCATGAGGTTAATATGAACTAGACAAATTATTGATGAAACCGCTTACCTCAGAGGGTTCACTCTCGGTACCCTGTATGATACATATGTAAACACAGGTGGACTCAATAATGCAATATTTTACTTGCCTCAATAGCCACCTGGGCCAGTGCCCGCTTGCAGGGCACAGTAGCCAAGGGGGCAGCTGACAGGCTCATGGCAGCACAGGTGCTGCCAGATTCCACAGCGGTCGCTCCAATAAACGGGACACCTTGCATGATGGGTATTGACGCCTTGGGAGCCTGCACAGATCGGTGAGTGGGAAGACATGACAGCATGGGCACCTGCCTTAGGAAAGCGATCGCGCGCAGGGGCCGGTCCCTCAATAGAGACCTTCTTTCGTTTGTTCCTGCGCTTGGCTTGAGCGAGGCGCACCTGCGCTTGCAGGTACTCCTCTTCAAGAGCGATGTCGGGGTCGGGCTTACGGTCCTTCCACACCCTTCTGGTGTTCTCCAGGTGGCTCGTGATCATACCGTTGAGGATCCAGTCGTCCTCTGTATACTTAAGGCGGGGGTGGTCTTTCTTAGCCTGGCAGTGGATAGGTAAATGGGCGGACAATGCGCAATACGGGAGATTGCACTTACCTCAGTTTTGAGGAGTTCTAGAGCCGCCTTGTTCGCGACTTTGTTGTAGCTCCAATTCTCGCGGATGTCGAGGTATTGGTTGATGAGTCGATGAACATTCACCTACATCAAAGGTGTCAGAGAACGAAGTCAGCAAGAAGAAGGTCACTTACCTGAATGAAATGGAACTTCTCCTCGTCGATCCCCATCGAAGCGCAGACGTTCTTCTTGCTGAAGCCCGAACGGTTGCTGTTCCCATTGCTGCTGTTGGGCTTGGAGATCTCGACACCAACCCATGCGTACTTTTGAGCGTCTACTTCTTGGTCGTCATCGTCGTCACTGTCTCGGGTTTTGCCATAGTCGTCACTGTCGTCCTCGCCGATATCATTGTTGTTACGTTTACGCTTCTGGGCCACCTTAGTTGCGTCCTGGTAGTCCTCTGGTTCCTGTAGCAAGGCAAGGAAACGCGCTTGTAACCCTGCCACAGACGCAGTCAGGTCGTGCCAAGGCAGGCGACGGCAAGATAACATGACAGCAAAGAGGCAAATCGACGCGTACCCGGAGTCCATTTGATTTTGGATGGATCGAACTGGGCGGGTTTTGAAGGCATGCGAGTAAGCAGCGGGAGTGGAGGAGGGTAAGTCGTGTCGCATTTGGGTTTAACCAAATTTGTCTGTCTCTTTCGTCGATTGTGATCACGGACAAACCTACAAACAAGAGTCAGACGAATAAGGAAAGGAAGTCTGAAGAACCAAATTGTACTCGACTGGCGAATGGCTGCCGGCTACGTGGTAAAGGGTTCAAAATAGGCTGCGCTAAAGATAAGGTATTTTCAACACTGCAATCTCACGGGGCAAGAGAGAAGAAGAGAAAGGAGAGAGTAAGTACTATTTATTTTGTCGTGCCTCAGAGTTGAATTCGAGGATGTTTTCAATTAATTTCTAAATACCTTATTCGTTCCTAGCTTGAGCAAACCAACGCCGCAGGTCTGAGACCTGAATTACGAGTGTATAGTTAGGGAAGGCTACCCGATCCCGGCCTTCCCAGGCCGTCCGGGCGCCCAGTCCCATACTGAAGCCCCGGTCAGACCCGCACATACTTTCCGTAGGGTGTCAATGCCTGGCGTACCCCGGGTGTGAGCCCGAAAACCACCCCGAACTCAGTGAGAGAGGTCGCAGGGTCGTCGCTCCTTGCTTATCTGCCTTTCATGTTGGTAAGCACTCTGCACGGATTGAGGTTTTTCTTTGACTCGTCCAGCACCTCCATTCATCGTGAACCTCGCCTCTCCAAGCTTTATAACTTGGACACTTTTCCCCAACTTCTGTTACTCCTATTTCCTCCCGAACGGAATGTGATGCCCACACTTGCTTCTCTTTATCGAAGAGTATTCAATCGAAGCCCCCCGGTATTCCCGCGAGCCGGGAGCGTAACCGGGAGGTTTCACTGCTCAGAGGAAGTCGTTCTGAAGGGCCGAGTCTGACGTAGAGAGCTGGCACTTCCCGTTTGGTCTATCAGTTTCTTGCGCCTTGTATTGCGCCTTGTATTGCGCCTTTTACAATATTGAATACAGGAGACTCAGGTCTTCCAGATGGGCGAAGAGTTGTCGCTGGGATCATCCGGCTTGCCTCATCAAGGGGTTTGCCCTTAGTAGAGCCTTGAAACGTGGCCCCATTTCCTGCCTTCCGTGAAATGGGTTTCCAGAAACAGGGCATGGGAAATCATAATTCGTGACTTGTGGATATATGGAGCACTGAAATCTGGCTTATATCTCGCCATAACGTTATAATGCCCATTAATGCTCTCGAATTGGGGCAATGGTTCCGTTTGGCGCTGCAAGTCAACCGTCAGTGGTGGCCCACACTACGAACGGTGAAGTCGCCGCTTACGAGGAAAAGTATCAACACAAAGGGCCTCAGATGAGCAAGCAATCAAGCATGTCTTGTCACTCTCAGTTCCACTTGCAGCATCGTCCACGACCTCGGGTTGAACGGTACCGGAGTGAATGCCATGTCGGTGGAAGACGGCCGTGACCTCCCGTCCAATGTCCATGTAAGGGTGAGTCTTAGAGACTATAATGTGCACTGAGGCGATCATCTTTGTTTCGGACAGTCGCCAAACGTGCAAATCGTGCACGAAAGGACTCCCGGCACGCCGCGATCTCCGCGCGGGTTTTGGAGAGCGATACGGAAGAAGGTACTCCCTGAAGTAGGATGAAGGCGGCGGATCGAACTGCAATATGGTAGTTAGGCGAGTATATGGCTGTGAAGCTTGAGGGCCTACCAAGTGGGACAGCAGAGAATAGGATGATGACGACGATGACCACACTAAGGAGAGGATCGAAGTAGAACCTCCACGTGAGTGGGGTGAGCCAGATGATCAGACCTGAGACAATGACACCAGGCCGCCCAAGGCATCACCAAACACGTGAAGGATAACGCCGCGAATGTTCATAGAGCCTTCATCACCATGAGAGTGACCATGAGAGTGACCGTGAGAGTGACCGTGAGAGTGACCATGTCCGTGAGCGTGGCCAGATTTGCGTTTCCTTCGACTGCGAGTGACTTGCTTTCTCCGCTGGTTCAGCAACCTCCTGCGCAACGACTCGAATATCGTTCTCGTTCTTATCCTTGAGCTCCGTCTGGGACGCAGTGGCAACCCGCCGCAGAGGTCTCCAGTTTGACCGATGTTTCAAACAGATTCGCTCCTCCCCCTTCGGCGCCATCGAGGATCTCACCATTCAGGGCACTTTCGGGCGCGCGGTACCCTTCGGCTGCTTGGACGACGACTTGACAGCGTCCGGGCAGGATAGCCATAGAGGGATTGAATTGAGTCGCGGGTGTGGCGTGAGAGTTGAGAGGTCTGAGTGGTGAGAGGAATCACTCCACCTCTGGTTGGAGGGGGTTCTGTGGAGGTAACTGCAGCAGAGGTCTCAACTGTCGGAGAAGTCGAAGATCCGTCATCGGAGCCATGCGAGTGTCCGTGTTCTGCATGATTGAACCTCATAAGTGCATAGGCTCATTGCGTACACCCGAATCGATACGTACCGTGGAATAGGAGAAGGCCACCAACATTGCAGACCAAGCCAATAGAGCCGACGATAACCACAAACTTGGGGTTTTCAATTACTGTAGAGGTAGATCAATGTCGTGTGTAAAATAATTTTGGGTCTACACACCTGGCGGATGGGGGAGGCGCTCAATCGCCTGCATAAGAAAGGAAAAGCAGAACGCGCAGAGGAAAACACCATTGCCAAGTGCGGCGAGAATCTCCGCTCAATGCCACCCATATGTGTACTTGGCTGAGGCGGACAACTAAGTGGCGTCACCCGTGTGCCGATAAATCGCAGAAAAATGCACGGGGAGAAACGCACCTTGATAGCATAGAGGGCAATAACTAGGGACATGACGTCGTTGAGCATTTGGTACGCATCCGCGATGAGCGCAAGACTGCCGACGGCGTAGCCTGGAAACGGAGGATCAGACATATCTCCTGAACACGGAGGACAGTATGTACATCTCCTGGAGCAAGTTCCAGTGCGAGAATTGAGAACCTACGTACCTACGGCCAGTTCCACGACGAACAGGCTGCTGCTCACCGCAAGGAGCAGAGACATTTTTGTCGACCGCGAAAGACCCATTATTGGTGCTTTGGTAGTTAAATTTAAAGATTTAAGGCGAGTTATAAACAGAGAGCGAGAAGTCCCTCGTAGGTGGCTGGGAGCGCCTTCCGCGGATGACGGTTTCGGATGTGAACAGGTCGAACCGAACGTTTCACCGAACGGACTCGAGGAGGCATGGGATGCGCAACCTCAGTCTGTTGTTCTCATTTTGTGTTGGATTTTAGTTTGGCGAAGAGGTCGAATCCCGACCCGCGGAGGGTGTTGGACCCCTCTGTCTGTGCAGTGGAGAGCCTACGACTGCATCAAGCGAGTTTTGTCGAAAAATGGGAAGGGCAGAGGCGTTGTAAGTGAGAATGATGGTGTTGGGAGGTGGTAAAGACACGACGACTGGTCGGGTCCTCGCTCATACCAGAGACTATAAAACCCCTAAGAATCTGAGGAAATTTCAAAGACACTAAACAAGTATAATGCGCCATCTCTCTAAGCAATTTATATTCTGCGTGGAGACGACGCGGCCTGGTACAGGTGTTGGAGGCCAGAGTTTGTTCTCCACAGTATCCTACAGGTGTTCCTACCATAGTAGCCTATATCGAAGCATTCAGCCTTTAGCGATCTAAGGTCCTGTTGGTGCTCACCCCTTGATAATTTGCTGCAAACAAACCAGCAAACTCCATCCCCGGACAAAACATCGCTACAAAGTTGCTGTGCCACAATTGAGTTTTGGGCACATTTAGCCTTTTAATAAAGTATTAGAGAGTATAAAAAGGGGTCTCTAGTTAATATGTGAAAATAATTGTTTTTAGTCCCCAACTTTCACTCTAGTCGTCTTTACTTTCCAGTAGCAACCAGTAGCAACCTATGCTGTGCGTCTTCGGCGTGTCCTGTGCTCTTCAGGGAGAGCCCAGGGTCGGGAATTCCTGCAGCTCAGTATCTCAACGGACTGCATATCCAATGGCCATGAACGGATGGCTATTTACCGTGTCGCTTCCGGGCATTCGACCTCTGTCGCTTTAGACCACCCATCCATCGCCAACGATTGCGCATCCCTACCATTGACCATCGTCGTCATCAGTCCGAAGAAACCGTTGGGACCTGTAGTGTCGAACACCGAAGACACCCTTTGCAACTAGATTCAACTAAAAGCTGTCAATGTCTTGTTTGTTTCTGGGTGGACCTGGAGGACTACCTCTGCGAGGACAGTGCCATATTTAATCGCCTTGTCCACGGACTTCTCTATCGATCCACTCATCAGTGGGGAGGTTCCTCTAGCAATCCTTCAAGTTGATGGAGCGACGAGCGTAGAGCTTCCGCCTACGCGAATATTACTAGTTGGCGAGGATGGGCAGTGGCAAACGCGCGCACAATAGCATTTGCACAGAATCGTAGTTCTAGAGAGCCGCTATGAGAACAGCCTCTATCCTTCTCTATCAGATATGCACGGACTGGTTTGTGATGACTGACTCAGTACGGTGAACCCGTGGTGGTCAGAGCTCCAGTAATCGCTGAAAGGTCCTTGAAGGTCGATGTTTGCGCTCGTCTCTGGGTACGTTGCCCAAAATGAATGACCGCGAGAAAGATCTCCACACAGAGACAGACATCTGTGAGTGTGAAACAATCAATGGTGTGAGGACGTAGGCGGTTGGCCATCCCTGGATCGAATCAGACGTAACGGCGAAGGTGAAGAAGGTGACAGCCGTTGTAGAGAATTCGAATTAGTGGTACCCAAGGGACAAGGGGGGCTAGGCTACGCACAAGAGTGTCGCGGTACCGATAATGTACAAACGAGACTTGGAGATAGGCCTTGTCGAGAATGGACCATGTTATAATGATTGTGGATCTTACGATTGCCGCAAAGTAGAAGACCTACCACTACAAGGGTAAGGATGCGAGCGCGAGCTTGGTGCTTTGCTGGTTGCTCGAGGTCAAGACAAGACACTCCGCACAAAGAATAGTACTGATATGGCCCATTAGCGAGCATATCAGGTTCGTGACAAGACGATGCACCAATCTTACGCCCATCTCCGTTTGCATATCTTATAACCCTTAGGTAACCCTCATGTAAACCCTCATGTAACCCTATGTAAACCACCTGTAATTTCATATAACCAGATTATGAAAACACAAGGTTATAACCACTTCCGACATCAGTTGTGTTTGCTATGCTTGAACCAGCTCGACCACACTATCTCTCCGAAAAATTCCTGGCGGGAATCGTGGCACAATCGTCATCGGGTCCCAAAACGTATTTCCCAGCGAAGACGGGAGGCAGAGCGTCAATCGGCGTTTCGAAATCTCGCAACCGGGCAAAATCCAAGAAAGAAATCGAAAGGGAGAACCTAGAGGCCCTTAACGAGGGTATGGGAACTAGTTTTTTTTTTAGCGGGAGAAACTGGGCGAGGTTGGAGGACGGAGGAAAGCGATGAATATGACGGCCAAGATGGGTTTCAAGCCAGGACAGACTCTGGGGCAGCAACGAGAGACCACTTCAAGTACGGAAAGTGGAGGTGTGCTTTCAAAGGAGGGTGATCAGATTATTTCTGGCTTGAAAACTCCGATCATGGTCAACATATGGGAGGGCAAGCCTCTTTATGTCTCAGGATCTCATCGTTTTACAAGATAGTATTAAGGAAGAAAGGGTTTGGGAGCCATGAAGCGCCCGCTTCACCCTACCGCTGCTCAAAAGGCTGCGGAACGCGTCACGAAGATGGCGAAAGTAGCAGACGACTCTGAAAAACAAGACTTAAGGACCCCATCCCGTGTAGAATACGAGGAAAAACGAGATGAAAGAAGATTCTCGAACGGATGTGGGGTTTTCAATCTCGCCCAGCACTCAGCAGCGGGCAACCGGCCATCAATCTGTCGTCGAACACTTCGCCAATCAGGTACAGAACGACGTAGCGCGTGGCGGAGGGTGTAGACTTGCTCGTGTTCACGGTGGGCAGATGGTAAGCCCAAATTATGTCGGGTTCAACGTTTGGGGTCTTGGTGAGGGTTGAGAGACGCCCATACGCTGTATTTGCCTTGTTGGCACGTTGCAAGAATAGTTTTGGAAAAGCGTCGGCCAACTTCGACGTGGTTGGCGCATTGTCAGGTGGTGGAGATGGAACAGGGATGGATAGCGTGGTTGATATTGTTCTGTTGGGAATAGGGGGGAGTCGCCGCTTGGCCATCCGCAGCCGTGGCGGACAGGTCAACCAGAGTGTTCCAACACTTGTCACGGACCACCGAAAATTCAACACTGGAAATTTCTGAACATAGACCAAATTTGAAATAAATAAAATAAAATCTAGATACAATGCATAATTGGTTTGGCAAATAGCGTTGAGAAATGAGGCTGAGGAATCTGCGGATGTCCACTACCACGAACTAAACCTGGGCGTGAGGCGGCGTATAAGGCTGATGGACATGCTGCTATGGGTTATTGTTCTGTACCCACCACCCCTGAAATCGAGCAATTGGAGGTGGATAATAGCTTGGTTGCGTTGGGGCAGCCTTCTCAATATATGGGGTCATTTCTGGTTGAATGTGCGACCGGTCCCATGGTCCTGGATCAGCAGCAGTCTTGATGAAGCCATAGAGCACACAGCACCAACACGCCCCGCTAATAATTACTGACGATAACGCGAGAGCCAAATAATCATGTGTGATGCCGTACTTGTCCGTGCCACTGATGATAATGTCAACTAGGGTGTCGAGCGTACGAATGATAAGCCAAGGCATGACCCAAATTAGCATCTGACGAGTGACCTGCATCAAAGTTAACAGGGATCCTCAGACGGGTGGGGAAGCGACGTACCACATCAGGCTTTCCCATTTGCCGTTTGAACGCGGCGCTGAGCGTGAAGCCCGTAACGATGAAAATGATGGTGAGGATGAAATAGAACGCGCATAGGACATAAAACAACAACCCAATTTGAGCGTCGTAGTAGCGGAGATACTCAGATAATCCGATGACATCGTTCCAGTAAAGCGAGTACCCCTCTGCGTTCACGATGAGCACGAGGAGGAGAAACACGAGGCCACAGGAGGTGACCGTCCAGTCCACAACAAACTTCATCTGTCCAGCGTATGGGATTCCTGTCGCCCCTTCGCCATATATGAGCAGCTGTGAACGTTCGCGGAAGACCCACAATCCTGCCATCGTGATGAGGGCTATGGGTTGTTGCCAGAGAAGAGTGACGACACTCCTCAACGCAAGACTGGGAGGTCCGGACGTCACGTCGTCGATACGGATTGCAATGGCACGCGTAATAAGGCAAATGTCGAGGAATATGGCGGAGACGAGTAGCAAGATGTATGGTTGTCGCTGGCGTGATGGGACATTGCGTATGGCCTTGACGAGTAGAGTTATCAGGTAGAGAATGATGCAGAACCAGATAATCTCGAATGCCATCTGGGCTTTCACGAGCGGCGGTGCAACCCAATTGTCTTCAATGCCAGGGCTACCACCACCACCACTGCTGCCGCCGCCACGACCCTTACGTTTTTCAAGCATCGTGATGGAGAGTATCTAGGTCTCGGTCAGAAAACGAATAGCGTGAGTCAACCTAGGGAAGAACGCGGGCGCACACAAGCGGGAAAGGTTCCTCCGCCAACACCCAAGAGCAACGGCAGCTTTTATACGCGATTGCCCCCGAGGGTTTGAACACCGAGGTTTGTCACCGAGCCTTTTCCCAACCGGCCCCGGTTAGACCCGCGCATACTTTCCGTAGGGTGTCATTGCCTGGCGTACCCCAGGTTTGAGCCCGAAAACCACTCACGACGCCCCCAAACTCGGCGAGAGAGGTCACAAGGTCGTCGCTCCTTGCTTATCTGCATTTCATGTTGGTAAGCACTCTGCACCGATTGAGGTTTTTCTTTGACTCGTCCAGCACCATTCATCGTGAACCTCACCTCTCCAAGCTTTTTAACTGAGATACTTTTCCCCAACTTCTGTTACTTCTATTTCCTCCCGAACGGAATGTGATGCCCACACCTGCTTCTCTTTATCAAAGAGTATTCGATCGAACCCCCCCGGTATTCCCGCGAGCCGGGAGCGTTACCGGAAGTTTCACTGCTCAGAGGAAGTCGCTCTGAAGGGCCTGGTCTGACGTAGAGAGCTGGCAGTTTCTTGCGCCTTGTATTGCGCCTTTGTAAAATATTGAATACAAGAGACCCAGGTCCTCCAGATAGGCGAAGAGTTGTCGCTGGAATCATCCGGCTTGCCTTATCAAGGGTTTTGGCCTTAGTAGAGCTTTGAAACGTGGCCCCATTTCCTGCCTTCCGTGAAATGGGTTTCCAGAAACATGGCACGGGAAGTCAGAATTCCATTGTGTTGTGACTTGTAGACATATGGATCAATGAGATCTGGCTTGTATCTCGCCATAACGTTATAATGCCCATTAATGCTCTCGAATTGGGGCAAGGGTTCCGTTTAGCGCTGCAAGTCAACCGTCAGTGGTGGCCCACACTATGAACGGTGGAGTCGCCGCTTACGAGTAAAAATATCAACACAAAGCGCCTCAGGTGAGCAAGCAATCAGGCATGTCTTGTCACTCTCAGTCCTACTTGCAGCATCGTCCACGACCTCGGGTTGAACGGTACCGGAGTGAATGCCATGTCGGTGGAAGACAGCCGTGACCTCCCGTCCAATGTCCATGTAAGGATGAGTCTTGGAGACCATAATGTGCACTGAGGCGATCATCTTTGTCTCGGACAGTTGCCAAACGTGCAAATCGTGCACGGATAGGACTCCCGGCACGCCCGCGATCTCCGCGCGGACTTTGGAGAGGGAGACGGAAGAAGGTACTCCCTGAAGTAGGATGAAGGCGGCGGATCGAACTGCAGGATGGTAGTTAGGCGAGTATATGGTTGTGAAGCTTGAGGGCCTACCAAGTGAGACAGCAGAGAATAGGATGATGATAACAATGACTACACTAAGGAGAGGATCGAAGTAGAATCTCCACGTAAGTGGGGTGAGCCAGATGATCAGACCTGAGACAATGACAGCCAGGCGCCCAAGGCATCACCGAATACGTGAAGGATAACGCCGCGAATGTTCATAGAGCCTTCACCACCATAAGAGTGCCCATGAGAGTGCCCATGTCCGTGAGCGTGGCCAGATTTGCGTTTCTTCGACTGCGAGTGACTTGCTTTCTCTGCTGGTCCAGCAACCTCCTGCGTAACAACTCGAACATCGTTCTCGTTCTTGTCCTTGAGCTCCGTCTGGGGCGCAGTGGCACCCGCCGCAGAGGTCTCCAGTTTGACCGATGTTTCAAACTGATTCGCTTCTCCCCTTTCGACGGCATCGAGGATCTCACCATTCAGGGCACCTTCTGGCGCGCAATATTCTTCAGCTGCTTGGACGACGGCTTGACGCGTCTGGGCAGGATGGCCATAGAGGGATTGAATTGAGTCGTGGGTGTGGCGTGAGAGTTGAGAGGTCTGAGTGGTGAGAGGAATCACTCCACCTCTGGTTGGAAGGGGTTCCGTGGAGGTGACTGCAGCAGAGGTCTCAACTGTCGGAGAAGTCGAAGATCCGTCATCGGAGCCATGCGAGTGCCCGTGTTCTGCATGATTGAACCTCATAAGCGCATAGGCTCATTGCGTACACCCGAATCGATACGTACCGTGGAATAGGAGAAGGCCACCAATATTGCAGACCAGGTCAATAGAGCCGACGATAACCACAAGCTTGGGATTTTCAATTACTGTAGAGGTAGGTCAATGTCGTGTGTAAAATAATTTTGGGTCTACACACCTGGCGGATGGGCAAGGCGCTCAATCGCCTGCATAAGAAAGGAAAAGCAGAGCGCGCAGAGGAAAACACCATTGCCAAGTGCGGCAAGAATCTGCGCTCGATGCCATCCATATGTGTACTTGGCTGAGGCGGACCGCTTAGACAACTAAGTGGCATCACTGCGGATCAACGTGCGCCTATAAATCGCAGAAAAATGCACGGGGAGAAACGCACCTTGATAGCATAGAGCGCAATAACTAGGGACGTGACATCGTTGAGCATGTGGTACGCATCCGCGATGAGCGCAAGACTGCCGACGGCGTAGCCTGGAAACGGAAGATCAGACATATCTCCTGAATACGGAGGACAGTATGGCCATCTCCTGGAACAAGTTCCGGTGCGAGAAATAGAGAATCTATGCACCTACAGCCAGTTCCACGACGAACAGGCTGCTGCTCACCGCCAGGAGCAGAGACATTTTTGTCGACCGCGAAAAACCCATTATTGTTTTTTGGTAGGTAAATTGAAAGATTTAAGGCGAGTTATAAACAGAGAGTGAGAAGTCCCTCGTAGGTGGCCGGGAGCGCCTTCCGCGGATGACGATTTCGGATGTGAACGGGTCGAATCGAACGCTTCACCGAACGGACTCGAGGAGACATGGGATGCGCAACCTCAGTCTATTGTTCCCATTTTGTGCTGGATTTAGTTTGGCGAAGAGGTCGAATCCCGGCCCGCGGAAGGTGTTGGACCCCTCTGCCTGTGCAGTGGAGAGCCTACAACTGCATCAAGCGAGTTTTGTCGAAAAATGGGAAGGGCAGAGGCGTTGTAAGTGAGAATGATGGTGTTGGGAGGTGGTAAAGACACGACGACTGGTCGGGTCCTCGCTCATACCAGAGACTATAAAACCCCTAAGAATCTGAGGAAATTTCAAAGAAAATAAACAAGTATAATACGCCACCTCTCTAAACAATTTATATTCTGCGTGGAGACGACGCGGCCTGGTACAAGTGTTGGATCGTCATCTTAGCAATTTCTAAGTTTCCAGTCCGTCTTTTAGACAACCTCTTGCCTAGTCTTCGACATTCTCAAATTAGGCTGACACACACTACCTTCGTGTCATTCGTTGCTGTTGGTGCTTTTAACGACACAGCCATCGCCACAATGTGTGACAAGGGAAATGAGGGACGTGAAATAAATGCATAGATAACCTAACTAATCAATAATTACTTGCGATCGGGGCGTCGTGGGCGTAACACTGGGAGGGCTGGAACTGGATCGAGGTGAAACACGGTGCAATCAACAGCGCGGAAAACATAGAAGAGACCGGGGGACGAGATGTTCAAATGCAGGCGAGGGAAATGCAGGCGGGGAAAATGCAGGCGGGGAAAATGCAAGTGGGGTGGGATTGCTAAGCTTGAGTGTGGAATGGTGCGTGCGTGTGTGTGCGTGTGTGTGTGATGTCTATGACGTTATGCATGTGGCTCGCTCCGTGTTGCTGCTTGCCATCTTGTTTTGTTTTGTTTTGTTTTGCCTTGCTTTGGTAAATAGATATATATATGAGAAGTGCGCTGGCAGATGGCTCCCCTGGCGGATTCGTGCATAGCAGCGCGAGGCAAAACCCAAAGGGCACACTGACCACCCTGCACCACCCATTCCTTGGATACCCGCCGTTATGGTCGATTCAGATGATCGCCTGGAGAATTGCGGTGTTGGTGCAGGACATATCGTCCATGTGTAAATGGACAGTGGGTGGGTTTTTACCCAGCCAACACAGTCGACGATGGGATATGTCGCTCATCCAAGCCAAGACGTTTTGGTGGCTGGTTCACAACTGCATAGCCAAAAACGAACTCGGCTTTCCCGCTCCCTAGGATCCCAAAGGCTGACATGCCCGTGATGGATTCATCTAATGAGGCCATGGATTTACCGCTTGACCAGGAGCCGTGCGAAGAGGTCGACGTATCCAGAATGGTTGACGAACGGGAAATGAAACTGGGCCGATCAGGGTCGTTCTCCTGCAAATACCATCGTGAGTGCCAATTATGAGCGCTCCCAGAGTACATACCAAATACTTCGTGTACATAAGTTTTTGGAGACTCGGTCGTCCGTGTTGACCGTCCGAGCCCGCTCGTTCTTTCCGAGTCCTGGACCGGGAACGCTTGTTCTTTTTTGAGCTGATGTCACTGATGCTGGGTGATACAGGGGGGGTAAGTACCCCAGGAGATTCCACCACTGCCGGGGTCCTTTCCAACGACGCATGGGGCGTATTTGGGGGCCGCATGGGGGATGTCGTGAGAGAATTGGGTGATGTTTGACTGGCTAGTGAGAGGGAAGGAAGGGAGGGGGGCTGGATGCTGGGTGTGACTGGTTGGCTGAGGGAGCCACTAGAGCATCGGGTATTGGCTACACGAGCAGCATCCATGTAGAAATCAATACCCTTCCTCTGTGAGCTGCGGTCTGGGGGACCTTCGTCGATCAAAGGCAGCCCTACAACAGATGAAGTTGACCTATTCCTAGCGAGTTGCACAAAGAGCGAGTGGGCCGGGATGGCATGCTTTGCACAAAGGGCGTGCACCCGGACTTGCTCAGGCGTCAGGACAGCCGGGCTGCGAGCAGTTTTGCTAGTGATCAAGCTCGGAGCAGGTAGAGTATTAGGGAATACATTATTCGTGCTGGCCCTTCCTCCGGCAGCGACGACACCGATCACGTTCTTGTCGCGGAGGTTGGTGCTCTGGCGGGTGGAGGTGAAGACAAATGAATGCGTTTGGGCCCTCGGTAGCGGGGCTGGCTTGGCCGTAGGTGACTGAGAGAGATCGATGGTCTGTTGCGGGGGCTGTTCAGAGGTGGAAGATATGCTTTGCGCATCTTGTGGCGTCAGCTGCGATGTGGGTGCATTCAGAGATTGAATCAAGTTAAGATGGAATCTTACTCCAGCTTCACTTGAGACGAAACCACCTGCGGCTTCCAGCTGTTGAAAGATGCGTCACACAATGTATTATGAACGTAACAGGGTGGCACGCACTATGGTGTTGATTTGCATGGAGACCCCTGAGAGGTTCGAGGGCTTGCTTGGGGTGGATAAAGCCTGTATACAAAGACGTCAGAGTGGTGGTTCGGCAAGTGGTCAATGTCAACGCGGCTTGTGGTGTAGGTGCAAGTTGGGGGGATCAGATGGAAAGCATCGACCAACTGACCTTTGAGGCCTCGACCTCTGCGACATGTCTCTGTAGAGTCGAAATGCAGTCTAAGCACTAGACTGGAGGATGTGATAGTTGACAGAGTTGGAAAAGGACACACATCGAGAAATGAATTCCAAGTCTCGTCGTGGGCGGCAGTGGGAGAGGAGACGACCTGGAGGGCACCCAGATTGGCGTTGGTGCTCTCTGAGTCGCCTGCGGCTGGGCTATTGCTCCTGCTTGGAGGCGTGCCCGTCGATGGGGTTGGACGATCGACTGCTGCGTCCGACAAGTGCTCGGCCGAGGGCGTCTCGACGGCGTGGTCATCGGCAGATTCAAGGTTGTCGCCCATGATGGTTATTACACTACGCGCGCCGCTGCCGTCAACGGGCGCAATGTCTGCTCCAAATGAATGGAACGAGAACACCAGTCTGGGGCGAGCAGTCACTACCCTCGGCGTCGTTGAGCGTCACTGAGCACACTGAGCAATGAGGGGACGCTGTGGAGTCTAAGTGGCTCAGAGTCACGTGCTCATTTGTTATCCCGAATCTATCGTACATTCGTCCTGCCGATTCGCCGAGTGACAGTCCTCGGTTCGGCGAATCCCGACCGCGGCGGATGTTGCCGCCGCCGCCGTTGCCTCCTCAGTCCTCACAGCTCGCTCACAGCGGCCAGAAGGCACCCTCGCCGTGGTTCCAGATGACAGACTTGACGCTCGTGTACTCGGAGAGCGCATATTCGCCCAGCTCGCGTCCGATCCCGCTCTGCTTGAAGCCGCCAAAGGGCACATTCGAGTGCAATAGCCTGGGAAAAGAAAAGAAAAACTCAGGGATTCGATTGAGATTAAGCTACTCACCCGTATTGGTTCACCCAGACCTAAAAACCCAAGTCAGCCGCGCGCGAATCTCGTGTGGCCCACCCGACGCACCGTCCCCGAATCGATCACCGATGTAAGTCTCATGCACTGGCTCGCGTCGCTCGAAAATACTGCAGCTCCGAGTCCGTACACCGTCGAGTTGGCCAGCTCGACCGCTTCCGCTTCACTCTCGAACGTTGTGACGCTCAGCACCGGCCCAAAGATCTTCCAAATATAAGTATAAGTCGCCACTTTAGACAATCTACTCTGGTACTCTACCTCTTCTTGGACCTGCACCAACGACTCTTAGTTCCCACCGACGGAAAGACAAAAAGACACCCACAATCTTCATATCCGGCTTGACCTTGGCGAACCCTGCAGAAAGGAAACCCTTAAGTCTCTATCCTACGCCCATGAGTGAAACTCGCTCACCAACAGGCGAGACAAAATACCCTTTGGTACACTTCTGCTGCTCTCCACCATACAAAACTTCCGCACCAGCTGCCTTACCCGCCTCGATATAGCCCCAAACCTTATCAAACTGCGTCTTGGAGACCAGCGGACCAGCGTTAGAAGATTCGTCATGTCCCGGGCCGACTTTGTACTCCTGGACCTTGTTCTTAAGGATCACCAGGAATTTGTCGTACACCGACGACTGGACGTATAACCTGCTCGAGCAGGTGCAATCCTGACCCGTGTTGTACAGGTTGCCCATAAGGGCCCAGCCCACGGCTGCCATGGCGCAAGGAATCGTCATTGCTTTTAGATTGGGTACCAAGAGTGGTGAATGGAGAGCACACCTTGTTCCAGATCAGCCGATTCGAATACCAGCGATGGGGATTTCCCGCCTAACTCCAGCGTAACCTAGTCAACATGTAACAAAATCAACCAAAATACGTGAATGGACAGATAAGGAGATGTCATAACGCACTTTTTTCAAATTACTCTTCGCAGCGGCCTCCATGATCTTCCTGCCCGTGGCTGTCGAACCGGTAAAGGCGATCTATACGAACCGTGTTCAGTCCAGAGATCACCTATGACCACATGGGAACGCATAGTGTGCGAAACATCGCGTATTTGATATTCACCTTATCGACGTCTGGATGGGCAGACAGAGCCGCTCCGCCGATTGGGCCTAGAGAGGGGACACAGTTGAGGACACCCGGCGGAAAGCTTCACGTTAAAAAGCCAAATTAGAATAGGAGACACGCATCGATGTCAGTACAGCGTCCCTTGAACGATTGTAAAGGGGCTACCCACCCAGCTTCGACGATGAGTTCACAAAGTTTCTGGCAAAACAATCAACGGAGGCAACACGGCAGCGTACGGCCGGCGGCAAAGGGGACTTGGTCTGCGGAATGGCACTTACCAGTGCGGTTAGCGGTGTAAGCTCGGAGGGCTTCATCACGATCGTGCAACCCGCAGCAAGGGCGGGTCCTGTCTACATGTCGTGTGCCGTGTCAGTCTTCGCGTGCTCCATCGAATGAACACGAGCGCCAAAAGGGGGAGGCTCGCCTTCCATGCCCACATCATGACCGGATAGTTCCAGGGAATACTGTCGATATACATTCGGCTCAGTAAGGGGTGCCCCGTGTGCAATTGGTTGAAAATGGGTAGAAGATGAGCTCACATCTGACCGCAGACGCCCACGGGTTCGTGCCGAGTAAAGGCAAATTTGACGGGATCGTTAACTTCTATCGTCTACGCCAGGAGTCACGTATGAGGAATGGTAAAAGGAAAGGTAACGGACTTTGCCCTGGATTTTGTCTGCCCATCCAGCGTAGTAGCGCATGCAAGCGATACTGTCCGCTATATCGGCATCCCTATTTTTAAATCCATCAGTTCAATAGGCTAGTCCCGGGATATAAACAAGGCACACCGAGCGATACGAATAGGCTTGCCATTGTCGAGCGACTCAAGCTCAGCGAGATCTTGCATGTCGCGCTCCATAAGATCCGCAAGCTTGGCTATGAGCCTCCCACGCTCGGCGCCAGTCACTTTCTTCCCCCATGCCGTGTTGAACGCCTTGCGTGCCGCCGCCACTGCGAGATCGATGTCTTCCTTGCCGCCTGTGGGATCGAGTGCATTAGTATATGATAGAGGTACATAGTAGGTCGCCGAAACACCTGCAGAAACGGAGCAGATAACCCCTTCTGTCGCGGGGTTTATTGTCTCAAGCGTAGAGCCACTGACGGCGGGGACGAATTGGTTGTTGATGAAGAGACCGGTAGGGACGGTCAGAGATTTCCCACTAGGGAGCTTGATCGTCGTCGAGACGTTGGCCATGGACGATATTGGTGCTGTTCTGGTTCTGGTTCTGTGTCGTCGGTGGTAGTCGCGGACGAGGGTCAAGCCTCGGTAGTTTGGGGAAGAGTGTGTGTGATCGGTTGCGGATAGACCGCGATTCGATTTATTGAAAGCGGGCCAGGTTTGCGCCGTAGTTCCGCCCCGCGCCTTTCAGCTTCCCTCGTGACCATCGGACTCCAGGAGGCTTATATATCGGACTCCAAACGACAAGGAAAGTAAATTCGAGGATTGATCGGAACTAGCACGTGCCAAACCCGCTTCTGGCGACAGAGAATGGACCCCAGCATCGAGGTCTTCATCGTAGACCTTCATATACACAATCTCGATCGCTTGAATGATACCCTTTTTGATATTGCCCTCAAGGCAGTCGATGTAGGGAGCCAACAACGCGTCAGGAAATTCTACCGAAAGGAGGACGCCTGGAGTGTGTGTAAAGGCCATCGACTTGCATATTTGTCACTGACATACTTCCTAGGATGTCTTATTGGACGCATCTTGCCTCTGAACACAGTCCGCCGCTTGATGGATGACAGGCAAAGTGAAATTGTGATTCAAACAACAGCGACAGGAAAACCCTTCGTGGTCCGTTGTATTTGGTTCGCAATGCGGGTGTCATAAGCATTTTAATTTCCACTCAGGCATCCCCGATTCCCCGCCCTCCCTTTGGGTTCAATATCTCACACGACAGCAGTGTCGTCCTCATGGGGACACGTCGAGCACCGACCGGTGATCTAGCAAACTCCATTGGTGTGGACGTAATGCGCGTCCACCTCCCCGCAGGCGAAACTTTTCCGACCTTCCTCGAATCCCTCGAGGCAACCGTGCGTCTCTTCACCACCATTGGCGTCCCAAATCACTGATTCACCTATCCAGCTGACACCGGGAGAACAAGCCTACCTCTTAAACTTATCACCCACCAAAGACACCGCTCTTACTGCGCTCATTGATTTGTGGACAATCAAAGAATCTTACACCAAGGCCTTGGGTAGAGGGTTGGGCTTCGACTTCTCCCGCGTAGAATACGATTTTCAGACCCGGATCTTGAGTGTTGACGGTCAGACGTTGTGTGGGTGGTTTCTTGGCGTGTTTCATTTCGAAGTGGAGGGCGATAAGTATGTCGGTGCAACTTGCCATAAACTTGAGGAGAATAGCATACCTTGCGTGGTGGACACCCTGAATATACAGGGTGCTCCGTGGTGCTGTCGCCTGTCTGCGTCACAAGTCATCGAAGAAGCCGTGCCATTTGTACGGTAGTCGGTGCGCAGTGCGCGAAAGCAGCGTGAATTAGACATGTAGCTCGAACAGTTATGCAGTAGCCTGCTCCGATTTGGCCTTCGTGACTGCAGGCAGCCGACTCCCAGTCATTGTTCTCCGTACTTGCCAGGGTCGCTTCTTTCCCAGTGCTCCGTATGATAAGCCGATGGCAGTGGTGGCAGTTCCCGCAGGTACTGCACCCACGGGTACCTCCCAGATCTTCCGTGCGATCTGCTTGTCCTGTTCCAACGTATTACGAGGCGCGCGTTTAGAGCCGTCCCGGTCCTCCTGCTCTGTAAACGTCTTTCCTTTTGGTGCCACTTTTGATACCTCTTCCTCGCGCTCTCGAAAATGGGCCTTTAACCCTTCGTGAGCATGAGGCTCCGCGAGGAGTTGGTTCTGGAGGCGCCCAACTTCATCAGAGGGGATAACGAGGCCAACGGAGAAGATAATACGTACAAGGTAGGCGCCAGCCTTCTGGCTCAGCAGTTTCTTCCCCTCTTCGCCGCGGTGCAGCAGCACTTTCTTAATATTCTCCCGTGTTATGGGGCGCAGCCACTTCTCCGTCCCATCGACGTTGATACTCTCAACACCAGCTTCCAGGTCGTCCATTGCATGACTCCTGAGTTGCGAGCACTTGAGTTTATGCCCCATAATCTCCCACCCAATCACTCGCGCCGTCACTTCGAAGAGTGTATCACGCGAACCGTCGACAAGTTCTAAGATGGCTGAGGGGGCATTGTCTCCTTCTCGTCGTCCAAACTTGTTGATGCGTGTATATCCACCCTGGCGGTCCTTGTACCGCAGAGCGAGCTCCTGGAATACTTTCGGAACCAAGGTTTGATCGAGTAATATACCCTGAGCACTGGATTTGCATCTTGGAGACCCTTTCTTGCCGAGGGTTATTAGCTGGAAGCATAGTCTATGTCAACAGGATGCGTCCAGTGGAAGAATTGAGGACACACTTTTTCAGCCAGGCGTGACGTCTCCTTTGCTTTCGCGAGTGTAGTTTGAATTTGTTCGTGCTCTATTAATGATGTAACGAGATTCCTGGGGAAAGGAAATGGGCTCATGAGCAAGAGTGTATGGTCTCAAACTCGCGCGGGTTTTACCTTAGCATGAGCATCCTGTGTGCTGTAGGTCTAGACAGCTTGCGAAATGCAACGCCATGCTTCATGTTCTTTACCCGCCGTGTTTAAGCTAGGAAGTGGTCGAAAGCCAAAGCCAAACTTGATTCCAACCATGTTCGCGTCGCTGCGGCGTCAAGGTAGTGTTGGCGCACTTGCCAAAGAGATACGAGCCATGAAAGCAAAATACCGGCCCGCAAATTTCCAGGTCTTCAAGCCTTCCCCTCAAAAAGCCCGCATCGAACCACTAAAACCAACACCAAAACGCGCGGGCCCGACCACGCCAAAGAGGAGGCCCAATATTCCCCTTAGAGTCCTTAGGACATTGGGCCAGCGGCCCGAGACTGATACCCACCCGCGACCTTCACAAAGGGTCGAAACCGACCCACTTGAAAACGAACCCATCCTCGAGCGGCGCAAACTCCAGGCGCTTATATCTCTCTACCACCAATCCCGCAACTTTATAACCCGCGAAGAGCTGGACGAGCATATCGACAGCGAATTTGGCTTCCAGGAGCGGCTCACGATGACGCGTAGAGACGCATACGGGCAGGAAGCGCTAAAAGGAAGCCTAACAGAGAGGAGAAGCACACCCACGTATACTACCAACCCCCCGCTCCTCACTTTCGATATCGACCCGAAGGCCGGTGCGACAAGGAATAGAGGTTTGCAGGCTGAGCGACCTCAGCGTCTTGCTGGTGTTCTGTATGGAACAGATGAACGCGGTGAGCCTGCGCTCGACGCCATAGAAGAAGCTATTCAGAGGGGTGGATTTAACGGAGGGATTCCCGGACGGAAAGGAATATGAGGGACGCATCTTTCTGAGCTCTGAAGCTCTCGAAGATCAGCAGGTGTCCAGATCGTCGCACTTGTTAACCGCATATTAGAAGTTGTGTCGGCATTTTGCGGTTACATACCGCAAGAGAGTGGATATGAAATGCTACGGGATACTACACTACGTATACATATGCTTTGGTGCTCAATCATGTTCTTCCTCGGTCTCTCCAGGGCAATTTTTTTTCAGATCCTCCACACCCTGGTATTCTGTACCGCACCAGAAGCAATACGAATACTTTCCTCGCATATGCGCGAGTAGTCTTTGTAGTCTTGTTGCTACCTGCAATGCACACAAGCAGTCAAGTAGCGTTCAGTCGATTAAATGTGCTTACGTCTAAGTTGAGCCATTCCTTCACTTCCGCAAGCATCTCGTCCGTTATTTCTATATCCTGTTCCGTGTCGGTAGCCACCCAATCCTTTGATTTGCCGCCGTTCCTGGTCGCACCACCAAATAAGAAAGGACCATCGTTGTCCAAATCATTTCCTTCAAGAGGTTCCAGTGCGTCTTTTTGTATTTGATCTCGCAATCGTTTCTTCAACATTACCGATCCGTCGTCCCATTCGTCGTTCTCCTCATCCAGGAGCCGCTCGAGATTATCCCGTCGTGTCTTATGGCGAGATCCGGATGGCCGAGAGCGAAATGTGTCGTCAATAGCGTCAGGGATCTCTAGATCAAGTTTCTGCTGGAGGCTGGGAGGGAATTTCCATGGTTGGTTGGGGTCGAGGGTCAGGATGTTAAACTGCAATGCACCACAATTATCAAATGTCCCTGTACCAAAGTAATGACAGCTATATCTTACAGTAACACCAGCCTTCTCGTCCAAGGCGGAGCACGTCTTCCTTGCACTGGAGAATCTCCCTTCATCTCGTTTTTCCTCGTATTCTACACGGGATCGGGTCCTGAAATCTTGTTTTTCAGAGTCGTCTGCTACTTTCGCCATCTTCGTGGCGCGTTCCGCAGCCTCTTGAGCAGCAGTAGGAGAAAGTGGACGCTTCATGGCTCCCAAACCCTTTCTTCCTTCATACTATCTTGTAAAACAATGAGATCCTGAGACATAAAGAGGCTTACCCTCCCATATGTTGACCGTGATCGGGGCTTTCAAGCCAGAAATAATTTGGTCACCCTCCTTTGAAGGCACACGCCCACTTTCCGTACTTGCAGTGGTCTCTCGTTGCTGCCCCAAAGTCTGTCCTGGCTTGAAACCCATCTTGGCCATCATATTCATCGCTTTGCTCGGTCCTCCAACCTCGCCCAGCTTCTCCCGCTCAAACAAACTAGTTCCCATACCCTCTTTAATCGCCTCTAGGTTCTCCCTTTCGATCTCTTTCTTGGATTTTGCCCGGCCTGCGAGGTTTCGAAACGCCGATTGACGCTCTGCCTCCCGTCTTCGCTGAGAATACGTCTTGGGACCCGATGACGATTGTGCCACGATTTCCGCCAGGAATTTTTCGGAGAGGTAGTCTTCTTCTTCGTCTGACATGGTGGTCGAACAGGTTCAAGCATCGCAAACACAACTAGTGTCGGAAATTCCTAAAGTGGGTTATAACCTTGTGTTTTCATAATCCGGTTATATGAAATTACAGGTGGTTTACATAGGTTACATGAGAGTTTACATGAGGGTTACCTAAGATATGCAAACGAGGTGCGCGTAAGATCGGTGCGCCGTCTTGTCACGAACTTGATATACTTGCTAATGTATCATATCAGTATCATTCTCTTTGCGGAGGGTCTTGTCTTGACCTTGAGCAACCGGCAAAGCACCAAGCTCGCGGCACCCCTACCTTTGTGGTCGTGGATCTTCTACTTTGCGGCAATCGTAAGATCCACAATCAGAATAACGTGGTCCATCGTCGACAAAGCCTATCTCCAAGTCTCGTTTGTACATTGTCGGTACTGCGACACTCTTGTGCGTAGCCTAGCCTCCCTTGTCTCTTGGATACCACTAACTCGCATTTTCTACAATGGCCGTCATTTTCTTCACCTTCGCCGTTACGTCTGATTCGATCCAGGGATGGCCCACCGCCTACATCCTCACACCATTAATTATTTCACACTCACAAGTGTATGTGTGTGTGGAGATCTTTCTCCAACGCCCCAGATCTGTGCTGAGGTCCGGATTTGGCGCGGTCATTCATTTTGGGCAACGTACCCAGAGACGAGCGCAAACATTGACCTTCAAGGACCTTTCAACAATTACTGGAGCTCTGACCACCGCGAGTTCACCGTACTGAGTCAGTTATCACAAACCAGTCCGTGCATATCTGATAGAGAAGGACAGGCTATTTTCATTGGAAAACATAGTGGCTCTCTAGAACTACGATCCTCTGCATATACTATTGTGCGCGCGTTTTCCACTGCCCATTCTCGCCAACTAATAATATTCGCGTGGGCGGAAGCTCTACGCTCGTCGCTCCATCAACCCGAAGGATTGCTAGAGGAATCTCCCCACTGATGAGTGGATCGATAGAGAAGTCCGTGGACAAGGCGATTAAATATGGCACTGTCCTCGCAGAGGTAGTTCTCCACGTCCATGCAGAAACAAACAAGACATTGACAGCTTTTGGTTGAATCTAGTTACAAAGGGCGTCTTCGGTGTTGCCGGCACTACAGGTCCCAACGGTTTCTTCGGACTTGCTGCGTCGTTGGTTGACCAGGACGATGATCTGACTGGCCACTTGCAGGTCATTCCCACTCATATCGGGTTTTCTCGGGATCCACGTCCGCTACTCGGTCTGTCATCACACGAACTGCGGTGGCCTTGACAACATCCTCGTCTTACTTGGCGGTATCCCCATCGAGATGCCAACCGTCTTGTCCGTCACCCTCGCTCTCAGTCCCAGCAGCTTGCTAAGCACAAGGCCATCGTCACTCGAGACCATGACGGTAAGATGTATTAGTCCAAGGAGATGTATTCAGGGACTTAACAAGCCCCCACACTTATGCTACCACTGAACAGAGAATCATTGTGAGTGCTCAGGTTTGGGTGACCGCACTCAAGAGTGGCATAATTTGGCATATAAGTTATCTAGCAGGCAAGGAGAGCGAGAAGCCAGCCAGGTCTGTTTCATTTTCATGATATTCTCTGGCGAAAATTATTTTTTATAGGTACACAACCACGAACCAGTGATTGATAGTGATTGGGTTAATCACCAGCTTGAACACTTCGGTGCTGAGTTTGCCTCATCACCAGCCCATGGCTATCCTCCATCCTGACACCCTGATCCTGTGGCCGACGGCTCACATGGACTCACCAGCATGTCTTCACCTAACACCACTATACCGGTATCTCCTCATCGTAATCAGCAGAGAGCTGTCCGAGGGCAAAACCATCATCAGCACACTGTGGAGGCCCCAGCGCCACTTTCAAAAGGAAAGCGGAAGGCTGTCGACAGCTTAGAGGAGCAACCACAGAAGTGGCGGAGAGTGGCGGCATCCTCTTTGGAGCTGAAGCAAGAGCCGAGGGGGAACAGGGTGAGAATACTACGGGAATGCACAAGAGCTACTGACTGGAACAGGCGCACTAGGTCTGAGAGGGAAGCTGTGTGGTCCTCTCTAATGTATTCTGAGGCGATTGTGTTAATGTATGATCAATGGTGAGAAATGGCCCTGTTAGCACGTGCGTGACAAGTAGCTGAACATCTTGCTTGTATTGCACTTGGTGTATTCCTTGCATTGCGGGTTGTTATGGTGCATTACAAATTATAGATATGTATTGTGATATGAACAGTATAACCTCATAATGATTTCCATATGTACCTGACATGAGAGTTCTTCCAAGCGGGTTACAAGTGGGTTACAAGCCGCTTATAACGCCTTGACAAACTCCGTTGGGCCAAGGTTATAACCTGTGTTATAATCTATGAATGCGGGTTCCCTCCGAGAGGTTTCCGACAGAGGCGTCGCCGCGCTGGCGTCAAGTCGCGCTGCTCCCAGGTAAGGCCAGGTAACTACTCCGCATTCGTTGTTAAGGAACGAGGTCCTCAAACGTAAGCGCTCAGGCAAAGGCTCGTGACAGACTTCGGTGTTCAAACCCCGGGGGGGCAATCTCGTATAAAAGCTGCCGTTGCTCTTGGGTGTTGGTAGAGGAACCATTCCCGCTTGTGTTCGTCCGCGTTCTTCCCTAGATTGACTCACGCTATTCGTTTTCTGACCGAGACCTAGATACTCTCCATCACGATGCTTGAAAACCGCAAAGGTCGTGGCGGCGGCGGTGGTGGTCGTGGCTCTGGCATTGACATTACCGACAATTGGGATGCACCACCGCTCCTGAAAGCCCAGATGGCATTCGAGATTATCTGGTTCTGCATCGTTCTCTACCTGATATCTCTACTCGTCAAAGCCATACGCAATGTCCCATCACGCCAGCGACAACCGTACATCTTGCTACTCGTTTCCGCCATATTCCTCGACATTGGCCTCATTACGCGTGCCATTACAATCCGTATCGACCTGCCTAGTCTTGCGTCGATCGTCGCTCTCCTCAAACAACAGCCCATAGTCCTCATCACGATGGCAGGATTGTGGGTCTTCCGCAAACGTTCACAACTGCTCATATATGGCGAAGGGGCGACAGGAATCCCATACGCTGGACAGATGTGGAAGTTTGTTGCGGACTGGACGGTCACCTCCTGTGGCCTCGTGTTTCTCCTCCTCGCGGTCATCGTGGACGCGGCGGGGTACTCGCTTTACTCTAGCGATGTCATCGGATTCTCCGAGTATCTTCGCTACGCCCACGCTCAGAACGTGTTGTTTATTGTCCTATTCGTGTTCTATTTCATCCTCACCATCATTTTCGTCGTTACGGGCTTCACGCTTAGCGCCGCGTTCAAACGGCAAATGGGAAAGCCTGATGTGGTACGTCGCTTCCCCACCCATCTGAGCATCCCTATTAACTTAAATGCAGGTCACTCGTCAGATGCTGATTTGGGTCATGCCTTGGCTTATCATTCGTGCACTCGACAAGCTAGTTGACATTATCATTCGTGGCACGGGCAAGTATGCCATCACAAATGGTTATTTGGCTCTCTCGTTATCGACAGTGATTATTAGCGGGGTGTGTTGGTGCTGTGTGCTCTATGGCTTCATCAAGACTGCTGCTGATCCAGGACCATGGGACTGGTCGCACAAGCAAGCCCATCAACCAGAAATGGCCCCGTTAGTCCCAGAGCAACCAAGCTCTTGTCCACCTCAGGGACAGAATAATAACCCACAGCAGCATGTCTATCAGCCTTATACGCCACCTCACGCCCAGGTTTAGTTCGTGATAGTGGACTTCTCAACCTCATTTCGTAACACTACTTGCCAAACCAATTATGTATTGTATCTAGATTTGATTTTTAATTTCAAATTTGATCTATGTTCAGAAATTTTCAGTGTCGAATTTTCAGTGGTCTGGTGACAAGTGTCGGAACACTCTGTTTGACCTCTCCAAAAATGCGCTTGCCGCCACGGCTGCGGATGGCCAAGCAGCGACTTCCTTCTATTCCCAACAGAACCATATCAACCACGATATCCATCCCTGTTCCATCTCCACCATCTGATAATACGCCAACCACGTCGAAGTTTGCCGACGCTTTCCCAACGTGCAAATAAGGCCAATACGGCGTATGGGCGTCTCTCAACCTTCATCAAGACCCCAAACGTTGAACCCGACATAATTTGGGCTGCATACGAATACTTTCATCGCCGTTAACCATCTGCCCCCCGTGAACACAAGTCTACACCCTCCGCCACGCGCCACGCCGTTCTGTACCTGATTCGCGAAGTGTTCGACGACAGACTGATGACCGGTTGCCTGCTGCTGAGCGTTGAGCGAGATTTGAAACCCCACGTCCGTTCGAAAAACTTCCTTCATCTCGGTTTTCCTCGCATTCTACACGGGATCGGGTCCTGAAATCTTGTTTTCCAGAGTCATCTACTACTTTCGCCGTCTTCGTGGCGCGTTCCGCAGCCTATTGAGCAGCAGTAGGAGAAAGTGGGCGCTTCATGGCCCCCAAGCCATTTCTTCCTTGATACTATCTTGTAAAACAATGAGACCCTGAGACATAAAGCGTCTTACCTTCCCTATGTTAAGCGTGATCGGAGCTTTCAAGCCAGCAATAATCTGGTCACCCTCTTTTGAAAGCACACCCCCACTTTCCGTACTTGAAGTGGTCTCTCGTTGCTGCCCCAGAGTCTGTCCTGGCTTGAAACCCACCTTGGCCATCATATTCATCGCTTTGCTTGGTCGCCCAGTTTCTCCCGCTCAAACAAACTAGTTCCCATACCCTCTTTAAGGGCCTCTAGGTTCTCCCTTTCGATTTCTTTCTTGGATTTTGCCCGGCCTGCCAGATTTCGAAACGCCGGTGAAACTCTGCCTCCCGTCTTCGCTGGGAATATGTCTTGGGACCCGATGACGATTGTGCCACGAATCCCGCCAGGAATGTTTCGGAGATAGTCTTCTTCTTCGTCTGACATGGTGGTCGAACTGGTTCAAGCACAGCAAACACAACTGATTAGAGGCGTCACCGAGTCGCGCTTTGCTCCCTGGTGGGGCCAGGCAACCACTCCGCACTCGTCGTTAAGGAATGAGGTCCTGAAACGTAAGCGCTCGGGAAAAGGCTCGGTGACAGACTTCGGTGTTCAAACCCTCGGGGGGCAATCTCGTATAAAAGCTGCCGTTGCTCTTGGGTATTGGTAGAGGAACCATTCCCGCTTGTGTGCGTCCACGTTCTTCCCTAGATTGACTCACGCTATTCGTTTTCTGACCGAGACCTAGATACTCTCCATCACGATGCTTGAAAAACGCAAAGGTCGTGGCGGCGGCGGCGGTGGTGGTGGCTCTGGCATTGACATTAGCGACAATTGGGATGCACCACCGCTCCTGAAAGCCCAGATGGCATTCGAGATTATCTGGTTCTGCATCGTTCTCTACCTGATATCTCTACTCGCCAAGGCCATACGCAATGTCCCATCACACCGGCGACAACCATACATCTTGCTACTCGTTTCCGCCATATTCCTCGACATTGGCCTTATCATGCGTGCCATTACAATGCGTATCGACGTGCCGTTCGGACCTACCAGTCTTGCGTTGCACAGTATCGTCACTCTCCTCTGGCAACAGCCCATAGCCCTCATCACGATGGCAGGATTGTGGGTCTTCCGCAAACGTTCACAGCTGCTCATATATGGCGAAGGGGCGACAGGAATCCCATACGCAGGACAGATGTGGAAGTTTGTTGTGGACTGGACGGTCACCTCCTGTGGCCTCGTGTTTCTCCTCCTCGCGGTCATCGTGAACGCGGTGGGGTACTCGCTTTACTATAGCGATGTCATCGGATACCCCGAGTATCTCCGCTACCACGACGCTCAAATTGGGTTGTCTTATGTCCTATTCGCGTTCTATTTCATCCTCACCATCATTTTCGTCGTTACGGGCTTCACGCTCAGCGCCGCGTTCAAACAGCAAATGGGAAAGCCTGATGTGGTACGTCACTTCCCCACCGTCTGAGGACCCCTGTTAACTTCAATGCAGGTCACTCGTCAGATGCTGATTTGGGTCATGCCTTGGCTCATCATTCGTGCAATCGACACTCTAGTTGACATTATCATCAGTGGCACGGACAAGAATGGCATCACACATGATAATTTGGCTCTCGCGTTATCGTCAGTGATTATTAGCGGGGCGTGTTGGTGCTGTGTGCTCTATGGCTTCATCAAGACTGCTGCTGATCCAGGACCATGGAACTGGTCGCACATGCAAACCCATCAACCAGAAATGGCCCCGTATAGTGAGAAGGCTGCCGCAACGCAACCAAGCTCTTATCCACTTCCGAATGGTCCACCTCAGGGGTGGTGGGGTCAGTATAACAACGCACAGCAGCATGTCTATCAGCCTTATACGCCACCTCGCGCCCAGGTTTAGTTCGTGATAGTGGACATCCGCAGATTTCTCAACCTCATTTCTTAACGCTATTTGCCAAACCGATTATGTATTGTATCTAGATTTGATTTTTAATTTCAAATTTGATCTGTGTTCAGATATTTCCAGTGTCGAATTTCAGTGGTCTGGTGACAAGTGTCGAAACACTCCGTTTGACCTCTCCAAAAAATGCACTTGCCGCCACTGCTGTGGATGACCAAGCAGCGACTTCCCCTTCCCAACAGAATCATATCAACCACGATATCCACCCGTGTTCCATCTCCACCATCTGACAATGCGCCAACCACTCGAAGTTGGCCGACGCTTTCCCAAAATTATTCTTGCAACGTGCCAACAAGGCAAATACAGTGTATGGGCGTCTCTCAACCCTCATTAAGACCCCAAACGTTGAACCCGACATAATTTGGGCCGCGTACGAAGACTTTCATCGCCTTTTACCATCTGCCCCCCGTGAACACGAGCAAGTCTACACCCTCCGTCATGCGCTACGTCATTCTGTACCTGATTGACGAAGTGTTCGACGACAGACTGATGGCGGGTTGCTTGCTGATGAGCCCTGGGTGAGATCTTCATCTCGTTTTCCTCGTATTCTACACGGGATCGGGTCCTGAAATCTTGTCTTTCAGAGTTGTCTGCTACTTTTTCCATCTTCGTGGCGTGTTCCGCAGCGTCTTGAGCAGCAGTAGGGGGAAGCGGGCGCTTCATGGCTCCCAAACCCTTTCTTCCTTAATACTATCTTGTAAAACAATGAGATCCTGAGACAAAGCGGCTTACCCTCTCGATGTTAGGCGTGATCGGAGCTTTCAAGTCAGCAATAATCTGGTCACCCTCCTTTGAAAGCACACCCCCACTTTCCGTACTTGCAGTAGTCTCTCGTTGCTGCCGCAAAGTCTGTCCTGGCTTGAAACTTATCTTGGCCATCATGTCCATCGCTTTGCCCGGGCCTCCAACCTCGCCCAGTTTCTCCCGCTCAAACAAACTAGTTCCCATATCCTCTTTAAGCGCCTCTAGATTCTCCCTTTCGATTTATTTCTTGGATTTGGCCCGGCCTGCCGGATTTCGAGACGCCGATTGACGCTCTGCCTCCCATCTTCGCTGGGAATATGTCTTGGGACCCGATGACGATTGTGCCACGATTCCCGCCAGGAAATTGTCGGAGAGGTGGTCTTCTTCTTCGTCAGACATGGTGGTCGAACTGGTTCAAGCATAGCAACACAACTGAGGCGTCACCGCGCTGGCCCCGTGCTTCGCTCACACTGCACCGCTAAGACACTGCACATCAAACGTTGTTAAGGAACCAGGTCCTGAAACTGTAGCGCTCGGGCAAGGGCTCGGCGACAGACTTCGGTGTTCACACCCTGGGCCAACCTCATATAAAGGCTGCCGTTGCTCTTGGGCAGTTGGTTGAGGAACCTTTCCCGCTTGTGTGCGTCCGCGTTCTTCCCTAGATTGACTCACGCTATTCGTTTTCTGACCGAGACCTAGATATTCTCCATCACGATGCTTGAAAAACGCAAAGGTCGTGGTGGTGGCGGTGGTGGCGGTGGTGGTAGCTCTGGCATTGAAGACAATTGGGGTGCACCGCCGCTCCTGAAAGCCCAGATGGCATTCGAGATTATCTGGTTCTGCATCGTTCTCTACCTGATATTTCTACTCGTCAAGGCCATACGCAATGTCCCATCACGCCAGCGACAACCATACATCTTGCTACTCGTCTCCGCCATATTCCTCGACATTGGCCTTATTACGCGTGCCATTGCAATCCGTATCGACGACGTGACGTTCGGACCTCCCAGTCTTGCGTTGAGCAGTGTCGTCACTCTCCTCTGGCAACAACCCATAGTCCTCATCACGATGGCGGGATTGTGGGTCTTCCGCAAACGTTCACAGCTGCTCATATATGGCGAAGGGGCGACAGGAATCCCATACGCTGGACAGATGTGGAAGTTTGTTGTGGACTGGACGGTCACCTCCGGTGGTCTCGTGTTTCTCGTCCTCGCGATCATCGTGAACGCGGCGGGGTACTCGCTTTACTGGAACGATTTCATCTTTTACTCCGAGTATCTTCGCTACTACGACGCTGAAATTGGGTTGTTGTATGTCCTATTCGCGTTCTATTTCATCCTCACCATCATTTTCGTCGTCACGGGCCTCACGCTCAGTGCCGCGTTCAAACGGCAAATGGGAAAGCCTGATGTGGTATGTCGCTTCCCCACCCGTCTGAGGGTCCCTGTTCACCTCAATGCAGGTCACTCGTCAGATGCTGATTTGGGTCATGCCTTGGCTCATCATTCGTGCACTCGACACCCTAGTTGACATTGTCATCAGTGGCACGGACAAGTACGGCATCACACATGATTTTTTGACCCTCTCGTTATCGACGGTGATTATTAGCGGGGCGTGTTGGTGCTTTGTACTCTATGGCTTGATCAAGACTGCTGCTGATCCAGGACCATGGGACTGGTCGCACATGCAAGCCCATCAACCAGAAATGGCCCCATATGGTGGGAAGGCTGCTCCAGCGCAACCAGGCTATTACCCACCTCCAACTGGTCCACCCCAGGGGTGGTGGGGACAGTATAATAATCCACAACAGCCTGTCTATCCACAACAGCCTGTCTATCCACAGCAGCCTGTCTACCCACAGCAGCCTGTCTATCAGCCTTATACGCCACCTCACGCCCAGGTCTAGTT
>Ga0307513_10001682_pt1 | contig 31664 bp, 25 predicted proteins | sample 15_EM_MG_FD_202174 | JGI IMG/M metagenome (GOLD analysis project Ga0307513, IMG submission 202174) | Populus trichocarpa ectomycorrhiza microbial communities from riparian zone in the Pacific Northwest, United States - 15_EM | ecosystem: Host-associated > Plants > Roots > Unclassified | place... | reverse complement strand
TCCAGGCCCGGTCCCTCCCGAGTGCCGAGCTCGAACATCTGGATCATCGCGGATGACTCATCCGACGCAGCGACGAACTCCAGATCTCCCAACGGCTCCGCGAGATGGACCCCGACCACGCTCGCGCCCACCAATTCCGCGGTCCGCCCGCTCACCCGATGCAGGAAGTCGATCACATCGAAATCATCGACCAGGGTATCGGCGAACTCCACGAACATCTCCGCCAGATCCTCAAACGCCATCGTGCCAGCCACAAACGTCCCCCCGTCACCGCGCGGAGTCCCCTCGCACGCACGACGCCTCGACTCCGATTCTAAGAGCCGCCAAACCAGTGTCCGCGAAACCAGGTCAGAATGCAGCGCATGGCTGATGATCAGGCCTCCCCAGCTCCTCAACGTGCCCCGACAGATCCGGGGGTGGAGGACGATCCCACTGAGAAGATCCAGATGGACGTGGAGACCGCCCGCACCTTGCGCCGCCAAACCGCGGACTTGCGACGGCGATCCCTGCAGGCCAGATACGCAGCGGCCACCCTCCGCGCGATCCCACACAACCAGCAGGCACCAGCACCTGAACCACCCCTCGACCGCCTGGCCCCAGGGGGACGACCGCCGCCCCATGTGACGGTCCGTGCCGCCAACGAGTGACACCACAGCCGGATGCGCCTAGCCTCAGATGCGCGGGCTGTGACGTCTCAGCCACGGCACGTCAGTGGCCCGTGGACCACGGGAAGTGGTCATGACCACCGTGCGCGGCGGAGCATCCCTCGGTACCGGACTGGCGATCACCGGTCTGGGCCTGATCCCCTTCTGGGACCAGTACTTCGCCCTGGGCGGCTGCCACACCCCCGATGAACTCCAGGCCTACATGGACGGCGAGAGCGCATGGACCGCCCACGAGCACGACGCCGCCGCGCACGCCCTCAACGAGTACTGCACCACACTGGGCCTCGGCTACCCGGTCGCCTACGCCAACGAACTGTGAAGCCACGGCCGGGGCGGTGAACCACAGACCGGCATGTGCCGCGAGGCCGGAGTATTTCGGGGGAAGGAACCGGTGCGATGAATCCGTTGAAGCGCCAGCAACTGGGTGAGGAACTGCTTCAGCGCGCCGCTGCGCTGAGGCTCCTGGGTCAGGCCCTGGCCCAAGAAGTCAGCGACAGCGCAGGACGGATCGCGCAGACCGAGGACGACGTCGCCCGCGTCCGCGACGCCATCGCCAACAGCGGCGTCTCCACCACTGCCGCCGACGCCCACGAACGCGCCGAACGCGCCCGCCGCTACGCCCAGCACGAACGCCACGAACAGCAACGTTGGTCCCGCCAAGCCGAAGCCGACTGACCTCCAGCTCGTTGTAGGAATCTGTGTTTACGTTCTCAAGCCCGGCGAGCAGGACCCTCGGGATCCAGGAGGGCGAGACGGGTACCGACAACGCCGCGATGCGCGTCAGCATGCTGGCGGTCACGAGGGGCGTAGGGCTGCCCGGTCAGGTCCGTGACGGACACTTCCAGAGCAGTGGCGATCTGTAGGAGCAAGCCCCGCGAGTCGATCGGGCGCTCTGCCCGTTCGATACGTGATCATCTGCAGCACCACCGCCAGCGGCGTCTACGACTTCATCAGCGAATCCCTCGCTGACGGCTGGGACGTCTGCGCCGTCACGACCCCGATGGGTGCCCGATTCGTCGACTCCGACCGTCTGCGGTCCCTTACCGGCCACCGGACAGGACGGTCGCCACCGCACCCGGGCTGCCAGTCGGCCCGTGCCGTTCGGACCTTAGTTACGCAGACTCAACGGGTCGAAATCGACGACAACCGGCGAATGGTCGCTCCACCGCTCCTCGTACGTCGCCGCCCGATCGACGTCGGCTGCCACGGCCAGCCGAGACAGCGCCGCACTGGAGATCGCATAGTCGATCCTCCAGCCTGCGCCCGTGTCCCAAGCGCGACCGCGCCACGAGAACCAGGAGTACGGCCCCGGCCCGTCGCCAGCCAGCCGACGATGCGTGTCGACGAACCCGTCCTCATCGAACAGCGAGTCCATCCAGGCCCGCTCCTGCGGCAGGAACCCCGACTTCTTCAGGTTTCCCTTCCAGTTCTTCAGATCGGCCTCACGGTGGGCGATGTTCAGGTCGCCACACACCACCAGGTGCCGCCCGTCCGCCGCGAGCTTGTTCATCCGCTCCCGGATGTCAGCGAGGAACCGGTACTTCTCCTCCTGCTTCGGAGTGTCCGCCTCGCCCGTGTGCACGTAGGTCGACACCACGGTCAGCAACTCGGGCTCACCCGCTCCCGAACCGGCGAGCGCGAAGTCGGCCTCCACCCACCGGCCGAGCGACACGAAGTCGCCCAAACCCGATCGCACGGCCACCGGCTTTGTTGTGGACAGGACCGCGACCCCGGCCCGTCCCTTGGCCGATGAGGACTCCTCATGTACGCCGTGCCAGCCCTCACCCATCACCCCGTACAAGGTGGCGTCATCCGCCCGCACCTCCTGGAGGCACAGGATGTCCGGCCGACGCGCCCCCAACCACGCCGCCATCCCTCGCCGCTCAGCAGCCCGAATCCCGTTGACGTTCACCGTCGCAAGCCTCAGCACGGCGGGCATTCTCCCCTGAAATAGCTCGGACCTGCGGTAGTGCGCATGGTCTGTTTACCGGTTGCGTTGTCAAAGGCCTTGCCACGCCAGGACCACCAGGAGTACGGCCCCGGTCCGTCTCCGGACAGCGACCGGACGACGTCGAGCCAGCCGTCCGCGCCCAGCAACCGGTCGAACCAGGCCCGTTCGGCCGGCAGGAAGCCGGACTTCTTCAGGTTGCCCTTCCAGTTCTTCAGGTCGGCCTCGCGGTGCGCGACGTTCAGGTCGCCGCAGACCAGTACGTGCCGCCCGTCCGCCGCGAGGGCCAGCATCCGGTCCCGGGCGGCGTCCATGAACCGGTGTTTCTCGTCCTGCCGCGGTGTGTCCGCCTCGCCGGTGTGGACGTAGACCGAGACGACGGTGAGCAGCCCGGACTCGCCGGTCAGTGGCAGGTCGGCCTCGACCCAGCGGCCGGAGTCGGCGAATTCCGGGATCCCGAGCCCAACCCGGACGGCGACCGGCGGCACCCGACTGAACACCGCGACCCCGGCCCGGCCCTTCACCTCGGCCTCGGCGTGCACGCCGTGCCAGCCCTCGCCGAGCGCCTCGACCACCACCTCGTCCGGAGCCCGGACCTCCTGCAGGCAGAGCACATCGGGTTCGCGAGCTTCCAGCCAGGGCCGCAGACCGCGCCGCACGGCGGCCCGAATCCCGTTCACATTGACGCTGGCCACGATGATCGAACTGCGGTCGGAGAGCAGGTATTCAGGCACCGGACCATCCTGCTGCATTGAGCCGCCCGGCTGTCACGAAGCTGTGGCAATGGCCCCGGATATCCACTGAATCCACCGATTTCGGGGCGGAAATCTGCGAAACAGCTATCAATGTTGGCTGCGGCACGGTAAACACACGCCATGACCCTTCTCGACGACGCGATGGGTATCGCCGACGATCTCGCCGACCTGCGTCACCGGCTGCACGAGCGCCCAGAGATCGGGCTCAAGCTGCAACGGACCCAACAGACCGTGCTGGAGGCCTTACAGGGCCTCGGCTTGGAGATCACTACCGGACAGGAGATCGGCTCCGTTACCGCCGTGCTGCGTGGCACCGGCGGGCCCGACGATGCCCGCACCGCCGCACCTTCCCCACCGACAACGCTCACCGATCCGCAGTCCGATTTGCCCGTGGTCCTGCTCCGGGCCGACATGGATGCGCTGCCAGTTCATGAAGAGGTCGACGTGCCGTACCGGTCCAAGATGGACGGCGCGATGCACGCCTGCGGTCATGACCTGCACACGGCGATGCTGGTCGGTGCGGCCCGGCTGCTCTCCGAGCGGCGGCACACCCTGGCCGGCGATGTCGTGCTGATGTTCCAGCCGGGCGAGGAAGGCTTCGACGGCGCCCGGAAGATGATCGATGGCGGGGTGCTGGGGGCGGCCGGCCGGCCGGCCGACTCGGCGTTCGCGCTGCATGTGATGCCGAACCTGGTCAGTCGAGGTCAGATGGCCAGCCGGCCAGGAGCGATCATGGCGGCCAGCGATGGGATGTTCGTGACCGTGCACGGCGCCGGCGGGCACGGTGCCTCGCCGCACCTCTCCCGAGATCCGGTGCCGGCGGTCTGCGAGATGGTGCTGGCGATGCAGACGGTGATCAACCGGGGTGTTGACGCCTTCGAGGCGGTGGTGGTCACGGTCGGGTCGCTGCACGCAGGTACTCGGCGCAACATCATTCCGGAGACGGCCAGCTTCGAGGCCACGGTCCGCAGCTTCGACCGGTCCGTCCGACGCCGGGTCAAGGACCTGCTGCAGCAGGCCTGTCGCGGGATCGCGGACGCGCACGGCCTGGAGGTCGACATCGAGTACATCGAGGAGTACCCGGTGACGGTGAACGACGTGACCGCGACCGGGGTGGCTTTTGAAGTCGCCACCGAACTGTTCGGGCCATCCCGGACGACGGTGATGCCCCGGCCGATCACCGGCACCGAGGACTTCTCCCGGGTGATCGAGCGGGTACCGGGAGCGATGGTGTTGCTCGGCGCCTGCCTGGAGGGCCGCGACCCACTGACCGCGCCGAGCAACCATTCACCGCATGCGGCGTTCGACGACCGGACCCTCCCCGACGGCGCCGCCCTCTACGCCGAACTCGCCGTCCGCCAACTCACCCACCCCACCCACAGCTGACCCTCGCAACCCTGCCCCATTGCCGTCAGCTGCACGGTTAGCCCCCAGCGCGGCTGCGATTCCAGCTTTCTGATCATGGAATCACAGCCCTACCGGGGGCTAACCGCGCAAACCCCGTGGTGATGCCCCATTCGGGCGGGGGTATCACCACAAGGGCAGGCGGGGCTTAGCTGCGCTCGGCGGCCTCAACCACATTGGACAGCAGCATCGCCCGGGTCATCGGACCGACCCCGCCGGGATTCGGCGCGACCCAGGCCGCCACCTCACGGACGTCCGCCGCGACGTCACCGGCCAGCCGGGACTTTCCGTCCGGGCCGGGCACCCGGCTGACCCCGACGTCCAGCACGATCGCCCCGGGCTTCACCATGTCCGCGGTGACCATGCCCGCCACGCCGGCCGCCGCCACCACGACGTCCGCCCGACGCACGTGCGCCGCGACGTCCACCGTTCCGGTGTGGCACAGCGTTACCGTGGCGTTGATCGAGCGCCTGGTCAGCAGCAATCCGAGCGGTCGGCCCACCGTGACACCCCGGCCGAGCACGCAGACCTCGGCCCCCTTGAGGTCGATGTTGTTGCGCGCCAGCAGTTCGACAATGCCGTGCGGGGTGCACGGCAGCGGCGACGTCATCGGCGCGTTGACGTTCAGCACCAGCCGACCCAGGTTGGTCGGATGCAGGCCGTCGGCGTCCTTGGCCGGGTCGATCAACTCCAGCACCCGGTCGGTGTCCAGCCCCTTCGGCAGCGGTAGCTGCACGATGTAGCCGGTGCAGGCCGGATCGTCGTTGAACGCGATCACCGCGGCCTCGACCTGCTCCTGAGTGGCGTCCGCCGGAAGGTCCGCACGCAGGCTGGTGATGCCCACCTCGGCGCAGTCCCGGTGCTTCATCGCCACGTAGGTTGCGCTGCCCGGGTCGTCGCCGACCAGGACGGTGCCGAGCCCGGGGACGATCCCCCGGGCAGCCAGCGCCGCTACCCGCTCGGTCAGCTCGGCCTTGATCGAGGCCGCAGCCGCCTTGCCGTCGAGGATCCGCGCGGTACCGCTGCTCCCGTCGAGCGACGTCACCAGGTCTCCAGCCCTTCGTACAGCGGGAACGCCTCGGCCAGCTTGGTGACCCGAGCACGCAGCGCCTCGACGTCGCAGGTGGGCTGCAGTGCCGCCGCGATCACGTCGGAGACCTCGGTGAACTCGGCATCGCCGAAGCCACGGGTGGCCAGTGCCGGGGTGCCGATCCGCAGGCCGGAGGTGACCATCGGCGGGCGCGGGTCGAACGGAACGGCGTTGCGGTTGACCGTGATTCCGACCTCGTGCAGCCGGTCCTCGGCCTGCTGGCCGTCCAACGTGGACTCCCGCAGGTCGACGAGCACCAGATGGACGTCGGTGCCGCCGGTCAGGACGGAGACCCCGGCGTCGGCGGCGTCCTTGGCCATCAGCCGTTCGGCGAGGATCTTCGCCCCCTGCAGGGTGCGCTGCTGACGCTCGGCGAACTCCGCCGAACCGGCGATCTTGAACGCCGCTGCCTTGGCGGCGATCACATGCATCAGCGGGCCGCCCTGCTGCCCGGGGAACACCGCGGACTGGAACTTCTTCGCATTGTCCTCGTCGTTGGCCAGGATGATTCCGCCGCGCGGACCGGCCAGCGTCTTGTGCGTGGTCGAAGTGGTGACGTGCGCATGCGGCACCGGGCTTGGGTGCAGCCCGGCGGCGACCAGGCCGGCGAAGTGCGCCATGTCGACCATCAGGTAGGCGCCGATCTCGTCGGCAATGCTGCGGAAGGCGGCGAAGTCGAGCTGCCGGGGGTAGGCGGACCAGCCAGCGATGATCAGCTTCGGCCGGTGCTCCAGCGCCTTCTCCCGGACGACGTCCATATCCACGAGGAACGACGACGGGTCGACGCCGTAGGCGGCCACCTCGTACAACCGGCCACTGAAGTTGATCTTCATGCCGTGCGTCAGGTGCCCGCCGTGCGCCAGCTCCAGGCCGAGGATGCCGTCGCCCTGACGGATCAGCGCGTGCATCGCGGCGGCGTTCGCCTGGGCACCGGAGTGCGGCTGGACGTTCGCATAGGCCGCGTTGAACACGGACTTCACCCGGTCGCGGGCCAGGTTTTCGGCGACGTCGACGAACTCGCAGCCACCGTAGTAGCGCTTGCCGGGGTAGCCCTCGGCGTACTTGTTGGTCAGCACCGAGCCCTGTGCCTCCAGGACGGCGCGGGGCGCGAAGTTCTCGCTGGCGATCATTTCGAGGGTGTTGCGCTGCCGACCGAGTTCGTTCTTCAGCACGGCTGCGAGTTCGGGGTCGGTCTCAGCCAGCGATCGGTTGGTAACGCGCTGACTGGCGGTTTGGTGGGAGGCGTGTTCGGCCAACATGGGCGCTCCTGCGTTCTCGTCGTGGGCGGCATACATTCCCTGCAGAACCACCGGCCCAGGCGAACGACCGGCGGACGACGACTTCACACCGCTTCCCGGTGGTTACCCACCCGAACGCCAGTTGCGGCGCCTTCACCCTACCAATGACACCCCGCGCGCCGCCTCCCGGCGTGAGAACCCGAAACGGCCGCCAGACGAACACGCACAACCCCCCGAACCGGCGCCCCGACGGCCAAAACCGGCACTTGCGCGTGCCTGAGTGGCGGGGCCCTGGGCCGCGCTGACGTCAGATCCGGCCGAGGGCGGTGCCGAGGAGACCAGGAAGGGCATCGGTTGCGGCCGCGGACCCGGTTTCCAGGTTCAGCCGGATCATCGTGTCGCCACGCCGACCCAGCACCCAGCCCTGACCGCTCCAGGCCTCATCGCCGACCCCGGGTAGCGGCGTGCCACCTCGGCGGACGCCGCGGATCACCAGCCCGACCGCCGAGCCCCGCGCGACCGCAACCACCAGCACCGGAGCGCCGGCCGGCTGCGAGAACGTGACCAGCTCAAACGGGCCCAGCTGCATGCGGGCACCGGCACCGTCGGACACCACCGGCCGGCCGAGTGCGGCCGCCACCTCGTCCACGCTCAGCAGTTGCGGGACGGCGGGAGCACCGCCGCCCTGGGCCGAGGCGACCGCACTCGCCACCGCGGCGGAGGCCAGCACCGGAGACAGGGCCGCGCCGCCGTCCCCGCCGAACGCCTGGCCGAGCCCGGGGATCACCGACCCGAGCGGACCCACCGGGATCGGGACGGTTGACCCAACACCCGACGCCGCAGCCGAACCAGCAGCGGTTGCACCCGAAGCCGGGCCAGCAGCAGCCGAACCCGCAACCGTCACGCCGGCGGCCTCGGCCAGCCGGGCAGCCCGGGACGAGTCGATCACCAACTCGGTAATCCGTCGGGTCCACGGCCGGACAGTGATCGTCACCACGTCACCAGGCCGGGCCCGCCCGTACCAGTCGCTCGGCAGCGCCCACGCCGTCGTCCGTTCGTCGGTCCCGTCGTCCACCGCGAAGTAGTGCACCAAGGGCCGGGCCGGCTTGTCCTCCTGCTCCGCCGTCGACTTCCACAGCTCGACCCAAAGAACCTCACCGGTAATGGTTTTCGGCACGAGCAGGTCACCGCCCAGGCGAAGCAGCCGGTACAGCCCGCGGACCACCAGGTACAGGCCGAGGATCAGCGGGAGGTCACCGAGCAACCGGGTCCGGCTGTCCGGCGGGTCGAAACCCTGCGGCCCGAAAGCCTTCACGATGAAGTAGCCGACCACCAGGACGCCGGCCGAGCCGATCAGCACCCGGGGAACGGTTGCCCCGTAACGGCCCCAGAACTTCGGGTACCGGACCCGGACCCGATGCCAGCCACCGCCGAACGACGACCAGACCCGCTTGCGGTTACCCATCCCGAGGTCGATCAGGGCACTGCACACCCGGGTCACGCCGAGCGCGTCGCCGTAGGACAGGTAGCGATCCCAGACCGTGACGGCGGACGGCGGCAGCTCGGCGAACGCTTCGTCATTGCGCAGGAACGTTCGCAGGCCGAACCAGCGGGCGGCCAACTCCCGACCGGCCGGGGTGTCCCGCTCGCCCAGCGGCCGACCTGCCAGCGCGCTGAGCAGCCCCCAACCGATCAGCCCGGCTCCCGGACCGGCACCGACCTCACCGCTGCGCTCCATGATCACCAATGTCAGCAGCACGGCCGGCACGGCGGCGAGCGTGCTGAGCAGGGTGACCATCAGCGGGGAGATCCGCCGCCGGGTCAGTCCGCGGGTCCGCGCGTCCTCGATCACCAGTCTGTGCAGCCGGCTTGTCCAGGTGCCGGCCTCGCCGAGATCGCGGAAGGTCAGGGCGGTGATCGGGACGACGTGATCAACGGCCTCGGTCTGCACCCGGGCCAGCACCATCTCCTCGTACGGCGTCAGCGGCTGCTGATCCTTCGGCGGCCGGCCGCCGGGGTGGTGCAGCAGGTGCACGGTGGTGTGCGTGGGGTCGTTGCCGGGCTGTCGCAGTTCGATCCAGCGCCGCGCGGCCAGGTCGATCAGCGTGGACTCGGCCGCGTCCTCGTTCAGTTTCCAGCGGCCGGCCAGCAGGCTGACGATGGCGGGTGGTTCGTCGCCGGGGATGTCGGCGTTCGCCGGGAGCGGGTCGACATCGGCAGGCCGGGTCGCTGTGAGGACGGCGCCGTACACCAGGAACCAGATCCCCACCACGGCGGCGACGGCGAGCAGTTCCAGCAGCACTGTGGATTCGATGGTGAGGCCGAACGGCAGGCTGACGTCGCTCCCGTCACCCAGAATTCCGGGGCCTTCGGGTTTCGAAACAGCCTGCAGCACAGCAGTGATCATCGCGAGCCTCGATGACCGCGCGGATCAGAACCGGACGGAGGAGGCTTCCCGCTCCTCCCCCACCGCCTGGAAGTATTCCTCGGTGTGGAAGCGGCCGAGGCCGGCGATGACATTGCTCGGCACCGACTGGATCGTCGTGTTGATCGTCTGCACGGCATTGTTGAAGAACTGCCGGGCGTAAGCGATTTTGTCTTCGGTGTTGCCGAGTTCGGTCTGCAGGGCGAGGAAGTTCTGGTTGGCCTTGAGGTCCGGGTACGCCTCGGCGACCACCATCAACCGGCTGAGCACCTGGCTCAGTTCACCTTCCACCGCGGCCCGCTGAGCCGGCCCGGCATCCCGGGCGGCGACCGCTGCGGCTCGGGCTTGGACGACCGCGTCAAGGGTGCCGCGCTCGTGCGCCGCGTAGCCCTTCACGGTCTCGACCAGGTTCGGGATCAGGTCGTGCCGGCGCTTCAGTTGGACGTCAATCTGTGCCGACGCCGCCTGCACTTGATTGCGCTGGCGTACCAGCTTGTTATAAGTCGCGATCGCCCAGAACAGCAGCGCGATCACGATCAACACGAGCACCGCGAAAATGATCAGGCCAGCCATGAGGCTCACCGTATAGATCCCGGCATTGCCGGGCAATGGTTCGGTGCCGCCACCGACCCGGGCCGACGAGCCAATACGGGAAATATACGTATCCCTATACGCACGGGGCGTACCTCTGGACGAGAACCGTGAACGCGAACCAAACGCGAGTCGAGGGGAACCGCAGATGCCCGTGCTCCGTGTTCATTTCACACCCGACGATCTAGCCCGAACCCGACTCGCACCGAACGCCGACGTCCAATGGGAGACGGCGCTCAGCCTGAATCTCCTGCAATCAACCGAGAAGGCCGGGACCCTGAGTTCCTGGCGATCCTGGGCAGGCCGACGCCTGGGCGCCTGGGTCACGCCGCTGCTCGCCGCAGCGCCGCCCGCCGAGCGCTTTCCGGACTTCGTTGATCTACTCCGACGGGATAACTGCACCGAGTTGACCTCGATCCTCGATCGCTATCAGGCGAGCGTCATCACCCCGGTCTGGCCCGGCGTCAGCACCGCGATCGCGACCGACCGAGCCCGCCGGGCGCGGTACCTGGTGGAGGACGGCCTGGAAGGGCTGCTCGCGACCATGGCCCCGACGCTGCGCTGGCAGGCACCCGTCCTGGAAACCGACTATCCGCTGGAGCGGGACGTGCAGCTGGCCGGCCGAGGCCTGGTGCTGGTGCCGTCCTACTTCTGCTCCCGACCGATCGTCCTGCCCGATCCCGCCGATCCTGCCGGGCCTGCAGTGCTGATCCACCCGATCGCATCGCAGGTCCGGATCCTGATCACGGCAGGCCGCAGCCGGGGTCGGCGGTCAGGAGGCCTCGACGCGCTGATCGGATCAACCCGAGCCGCGGTACTCCAGGCCCTGGCGGACGGGTGCACCACTACGGAACTGGCCCGGCGGGTGGGCGTTTCCGCCGCAACCGCCAGCCAGCACGCAACGATCCTGCGCGAAGCCGGCCTGATCAGCACGCAACGGCACGGGCCGTCGGTGCTGCACATCGTCACCGCGCTGGGCTCGGCCGTGCTGAAACCCACCTGACGGGACAAAACGAACCCGCCCCCGACGTCAACAATCAGACGATCGGAGGCGGGCGTGAGCGCCCGAAGCAGGTCAGCCGATCGCGGCAGCGAGGTTCTCGTCGAGGGCGGCGAGGAAGTCCTCCGTGGTCAGCCAGGCCTGGTCCGGCCCGACCAGCAGCGCCAGGTCCTTCGTCATCTTGCCGGATTCGACCGTTTCGACGCAGACCCGCTCCAGCGTCTCGGCGAACGCGGTCACCTCGGGGGTGCCGTCCAGCTTGCCGCGATGCTTGAGGCCGCCGGTCCAGGCGAAGATCGACGCGATCGGGTTCGTTGAGGTCGGCTTGCCCTGCTGGTGCTGGCGGAAGTGCCGGGTGACGGTGCCGTGCGCGGCCTCGGCCTCCACGGTCTTGCCGTCCGGGGTCATCAGCACGCTGGTCATCAGGCCGAGTGAGCCGAAGCCCTGCGCCACGGTGTCGGACTGGACGTCGCCGTCGTAGTTCTTGCAGGCCCAGACGTAGCCGCCCTCCCACTTCATCGCGGCGGCGACCATGTCGTCGATCAGTCGGTGCTCGTAGGTCAGGCCGGCCGCGTCGAAATCGGCCTTGAACTCCTTCTCGAAGACGTCCTGAAAGATGTCCTTGAAGGCGCCGTCGTAGGCCTTGAGGATCGTGTTCTTCGTCGACAGGTACACCGGGTAGTTGCGCTGCAGGCCGTAGGAGAGCGAGGCGCGGGCGAAGTCGGTGATCGACTTGTTGAAGTTGTACATCCCCATCGCTACCCCGCCGTCAGCACCGTACTTGGCGACCACGTGCTGGATCGGCTCCGAGCCGTCCTCCGGGGTGAAGGTGATGGTCAGCTCGCCGGCGCCGGGGACCTTGAAGTTGGTCGCCTTGTACTGGTCACCGTGGGCGTGCCGGCCGATGATGATCGGCTTGGTCCAGCCCGGGACCAGCCGTGGGATGTTGCTGATGATGATCGGCTCGCGGAAGACGACGCCGCCGAGGATGTTGCGGATTGTCCCGTTCGGCGAGACCCACATCTTCTTCAGGCCGAACTCCTCGACCCGCGCCTCGTCCGGCGTGATCGTCGCGCACTTGACGCCGACGCCGTGTTCCTTGATGGCGAGGGCGGAGTCGATCGTCACCTGGTCGTCCGTGGCGTCGCGCTTCTCGATGCCGAGGTCGAAGTACTTGAGATCGATGTCCAGGTAGGGATGGATCAGCCGGTCCTTGATGAACTGCCAGATGATTCGGGTCATCTCGTCCCCGTCGAGTTCCACGACCGGGTTGTTCACCTTGATCTTTGCCACTGTCCGCACTCCCTAGCTTCGATTGACTCGACGTCAAACTATCTGATCCGGCGACCCCGCCGATCGGCGGGCCACCGGGATCACCTTCGGAAGAGGGACCTGTACCTGGCGGCCGCGGCCGGGTTCTGGGTCGGGCCGAACAACGATCCGGAGACGTACGCCGCGCTCTCGTTGAAGTACGCCTCATAGGCCAGATGTGACCCCTGGGACTTGAAGAAGCCCCGCATCTTGCTGATGTAGAAGGCGTTGTCGCCACCGTTCGACCCCGCGTTGGCCGGATAGACCGCCCACTCCGGGACACTGACCTTCTTGCCGCGGCTCCGGGCGAAGTCGGACCAGAACTTCAACCCGTACGGGCCGGAGTACTGCCGCGCCCAGTCCGCCTCGCTGGTGACTCCCGGCCACATGTCGTACGAGTCAATGCCGACGATGTCGACGTACGCGTCGCCCGGATAGGCCTTGCGGGCGTCGACCACGCTGGCACCCTTTCCCCGGTTCACCGTCCACTCCCAGAGCAAGGCCGGAGCGGTCTGCTCCGCGGAGCGGACGATCTGCCGCCAACAGCTGACGAACTGACGCGGGTTCTTCGCCTGCCACTTGTACCAGTCGCCGTTGAACTCCCAGCCCAACCGGATCACCGTCTCGTCGTCCAATCCAGCGGCCTTGATGTTCGCCCCGAACTGCCGCCACTTGCTGTTGTACAGCCCGGCAGCACAACCGGCCATCGTCGCGCTGGCGTCGCCCTCGGGAACCGGCGCCACCCCAAAAGCCTTCGTGTAGGGCGTGTTCTTCCAGATGTTGTACAACCACGCCGGATTGACGATGTCGTCCCAGGTCTGCCGGGCCGGCCAGTCCACGACGACATCGACGGGAGCACCCCGCCAGGCACCGAACCGCTTCACCCCAGCGACGCCCTGACCTCGCGCATACACCCCGCTCACCCAGGGCAGACCAGAGAGGTGGTTCGTGAGCCGGGCGGTACCCGCGGGCTTCTTCGTGCTCGCTGCGGCGGCCGGCTTCAGCTCCGGCTGGGAGATCCGACGGGAGTCTGCGGATCCCCGGATCGCGGGCTCGGTCGCGCCGCCGGATCGCCCGGCGGTCGTGGCCGTGTCCGAGTTCGGCAGTACCGAGGCGCCCGGCACCGCCAGCACCAGGGCGACAGCGATGGCGCCGCCCAAGACCCGGCGGTTGCTCATCGACCGGCCCAACGCCAATTCGGCCCGACGACGCGAGCTCGGTGGGCGCTTCGAACGACGGGAGGGGCGGGCTGCCGGACCCGAGCCGGTGCTGGGGGTCTCCATGCTGAATTTGTCGGCGGATACGCGGGACACCTTGACGAATTCGGTGTCTGGATCGTCCGCCTGCTTGCCGAATTGCTCCAATTGGGGTCCGGACTCTTTGGGCTAGCCGCCAAAGAGGGACTTGTACTTGGCTGCTGCGGCTGGGTTCTGGGTCGGGCCGAAGATGGATCCGGAAACGTACGCGGCGCTCTCGTTGAAATACGACTCATACGCCAGATGTGACCCCTGAGACTTGAAGAAGCCCCGCATTTTACTGATGTAGAAAGCGTTGTCACCGCCGTTGGATCCCGCGTTGGCCGGATATACCGCCCATTCCGGGACGCTGATCCGCTTACCGTGGTCCCTGGCGAAATCGGACCAGAACCTCAATCCGTACGGGCCGGAGTAGTGCTCGGCCCAGCTGGCTTCCGAGGTCACCCCGGGCCACATGTCGTACGAGTCGACACCGACGATGTCGACGTAGGCGTCACCCGGGTAGGCCTGCCGAGCATCGGTGACGCTGGCGCCCTTGCCCCGGTTGACGTTCCAGTCCCACAGCAGCGCCGGGGCGGTCTGCTCCGCCGAGCTGACGATCTGCCGCCAGCACTCCGCGAACTGACCCGGGTCATTTGCCTGCCACTTGAACCAGTCGCCGTTGAACTCCCAGCCCAACCGAATCACGGTCTCGTCGTCGATCCCCGCGGCCTTGAAGTTCGCGCCGAACTGACGCCACTTGTCGTTGTACGAACCCGCCGCGCAGCCGGCCATCGTCGCGCCGCCGTCGCCCTCCGGGATCGGGGCGATCCCGATGACCTTCGTGTACGGCGTGTTCTTCCAGGTGCTGAACAAGAACTTCGGATCGATGACGTCGTCCCAGCTCTGCCGCGCTCCCCAATCGACGATGACGTCAACCGGCGCGCCCCGCCAGTCACCGAAGCTCTGCACTCCGACGACCCCCTGCCCGCGGGAAAAGACCCCGCTGACCCAGGGCAGACCCGAAAGCGACGTGTTGAGCCGGCCGGTGGCACCGGACCTGGGGGTATTGGTCTTCTTCGGTTTGGTCGCGGCGGTGGCCTGCTTGGCGGTCGTGGCCGCGGCAAGCGCGGCTGCCTTCGCCATGGCCTGCGCCCGGGCGGCAGCGGTGGTCTGCGACACCGTCGGCTGAGCGAGCCGGGTGGAGTCCGGGGACTGGAGGTCGGCGCCGCTCGCACGGTTCGCGCCGCCGCCGGAAAGCCCGCCGTCCGCGATCGTGACCGCGTTCTGCACCGTCGACGCCCCGGGCACCGCGAGCACCATGGCCGCGCCGAGGGCACCGCCCCACACCCGGTGACGGCTCAGCGCACGACCCAGCGCCAGCTCGGCCCGACGACGCGCGGTCTGCGGGCGAGCCGCCCGGCGGCCCCGGACGACCTCCAGCTCGATCGTGCTCGGGCCGTTCTTGCTCGGTCCGGCCTCGGCCAGCCGTCGGGCTCGCCGACCACCCTCAGCGGGTCCGCTGCTGATAACCACAGTGCTGGTTCGCTCCCCAATGTCGACGTCACGTGGTATCCGCTTGTGGTGTTGACCCCCAGTGGTCACTCGGACAACTGCTCAATCGGCGCTTGCCCGGCCTTTGACATTGGTCCGTGATCTTAGGGGAATCTGCGCGCAAGCGTCGCAGGTCCGACCTATTTACTCAGCCGGCTCTCAGCAACGTTTATGCAGATCTTCGCGGGCCTTCGCGATCCGTACGGGTGGTCCAAATGTCGAATTCATGCCGAATTCCTTTCGCAAGCCATCCACACACTTGACCATCGGGATGCTGACCAGCACGCTTCGGGCGTGACTGAGGCGAGCACCACCACCGCGCGCAGGGAGTTCGTCCTTACCCTGGCGTGCCCCGACCGACCGGGCATCGTTTATGCCGTGGCCAGTTTCCTGGTGCAGCACGGCTGCAACATCTTGCAGAGCGAGCAGTACGACGATGATGCCGCCGACTACGCCGGCACCTTCTTCATGCGGGTGCAATTCAGTGCCCTCGATCCGCTGCAGACACTCGAACGCCTGCACACCGGCTTCGTTTCGGTCGCGGAGTCCTTTCACATGCGCTGGCACCTGGTGGACGCCGCGGAGAAGTACCGGGTCCTGATCCTGGTCTCGAAGTTCGGGCACTGCCTCAATGACCTGCTGTTCCGGCACCGGATCGGCGCCCTGAACGTCGACATCCCGGCCGTCGTCTCGAACCACCTGGACTTCGCCGACCTGGTCGAGTCACACGGCATCCCGTTCATCCACCTGCCGGTCGACCCGGCGGGAAAGGCCGCCACCGAGAAGCGCCTTCTGGACGTCGTTGAGCAGGAGCGGATCGATCTGGTGGTGCTGGCCCGCTACATGCAGGTGCTCTCCCCGCAGCTGTGCGAGGCCCTGGCCGGGCGCGCGATCAACATCCATCACTCGTTCCTGCCCGGCTTCAAGGGCGCCCGGCCCTACCAGCAGGCGCACGCTCGAGGCGTGAAGATCATCGGGGCGACAGCGCACTACGTGACGTCGGACCTGGACGAAGGGCCGATCATCGAGCAGGACGTCGAACGGGTGGATCACACCACCACGGCGAAGCAGATGGCGGCGGTCGGGCGGGATGTCGAGTGCCAGGTGCTGGCCCGCGCAGTCACCTGGCACACCCAGAACCGTGTGATGATCAACGGCTCCCGCACCATCGTCTTCCGCTGAGGTCTTCGCGCTCAGAAGGTGGCGAAGGTTTGGCGGCTGAAGTCCGTGGCCGAGTGCGCGGCGACACCGATCGAGGTCAGCGTGTAGATGCTGCCGTCGTGCACCACCGTGCGCATCGGGGTTGCCTCTGTGGTCCGCTGGACCGACCGCGGGATCCGCCCCATTCCATTGAACGTGATCGGCCCGGTGGCGAGCGGCCGCAGCGTGGTCGGCGTCCCAAGACTGTCCTGACCGACCCGGATGGCGATCACCCCGGCGTCGAACCGGTTGTCCGGGTAGCCGGCCGGTCCCGGGTAGTCCTTCGGCACCAGGCTTGTCCACGAGCTGTAGGGGATCAGCACCAGGTCACCGGCCATGGTGAAGGCGTGATGATCGTTCTCGGCATCCGACCAGGCGCCGGCCAACCGCTCCCGGTCGAGCCGGCGCGGCGAGTCCAGATTGCCGACGTCGAAGAGCGAGAGCTGCAGGCCCGTCGACTGGCCGCCCTTGGTGCCGTCCTGACCGAGACCGAGCAGTCGGCCGTCGCCGGCCGGGTGCAGGTACGCCGAGTAGCCGAGCACCGCCAGCTCACCCCGCACCCGAGGGTGCGCCGGGTCGGACAGGTCAATGGTGTAAAGCGGGTCGGTCTGCCGATAGGTGACGACGTAGCCGACGTCATCGACGAATCGAACGCCGCGGATCCGCTCCCCGACCCCCAAGCCGGTGACCACGCCGACCTGCACCAGCTGATCATCGTCCACCTTCAGCACGGTGACTCGGCCCTCAGACTCATTCACCTTCGTCGGCACCTTTGGCGCCAACTTCGGCTCGGCGGGGTCCACTGCGGTCGCCGATAGTCCGGTCGCAGGCGTCGCGATGTCCGTCCCACTGTTGGCCGACGTCCCACTGCCTGTCGTGCCTGTCGTGCCTGTCGTCCCACTGCCTGTCGTCCCACTGCTGCCCGACGACGTCCCACTGGACGCCGACCCACTGGAGGTCGTCCCACTGGAGGTCGTCCCGCTGGACGGCGCATCGCTGCTCGAGACCGAGCTGTCACCGGACCCCGCGTCCTCCGTCACTGGAACCCCCGAGGCCACGCCGTCGGTGGTGGAAGCCACTCGCAGCAGCCCGTCCTTCTCGTCCATCGCGAACTGGTTCAGCAACGACCCGGCGATCTCGCCAGAGGCGATGTACTTCGGTTGCTCCCGCAGCGGCGTATCGAACCGGTGGATCTGAGTACTGGCTGCGGACGGCGCGAACCGAGAAATCTGCGACGTCGCAACATCCACCGGGCGAACGTCCCAGCGGGAGGTGGCGAGCCAGACGTGGTCGGCGGTGGCGTAGAGCGTGCTGCCGTCCGCGATCACGCCGGCCGCTCGCCAGGTGGTGAGCGGGGCATCGGCGTGCAGATCCGTCGAGACCAGCGCCAAAGTGCTGAGCCCGCTGAAGCTTCCGGGAATGGCGACCTGCTCGCAGCTGACCAGCGGGCGATGCACCACCGGACCATTCGGCTTGCCAGCGGCGTTCAGCGGGACGACGGTGGCCTGCGGAATCCAGTTGGCAATCGTCGACTTGGCGATCAGCCGCTTGTTGGCCGCCTCGGCCTTGTCCTCCACCTGCTTGAACTTGGCCTGGGCCTTCACTGGATCCCTGTCCGAGGTGTTCGGATACACCGGCTGCTTCCATTTGATGCCCGTGGCGCCGGCGGTCAGCGCCAGCCGAAGCTCGCCGTCCACCAGGCGCGCCTCACCGGAGCGATTGCCCGCCAGTTCGAGCCGCCGCACCGGCCGCGGATGCGCGGGGTCGGCAAGATCAAGAATGGTCAGGTCGGTGCCCGCGGCCAGGTCTCCCACCATGCCGCCCGGCGCTATTTTCATTGCCCCCAGCGGGATTCCACCGTTGCGATCGCCGATGATCACAGCCGTGGTGCCATCGAGGAGAACGGACTGGGCGTAACCCTGGGCCGGGCGCCAGGTGGCAAGGGTCTTGGTCTTGGCACCCGCGAGCCGGGTGATCCGGATTTCGCCATTGATGACGGCGACCATCAGATCACCGTTGGTCTTGACGACGTCACTCTCGTCGACGCCCGCCACCTGCACGTTGGTCGTACTGTCCGGGGCCCCGGATCCCGCACTGCCTGCGCTGGCCGCACTGTCCGCGGCCGGCGCCAGCCCCTTTGCTGCCGGCGCGGGGACGGCGGAATCGACCGCCCTCTCGCTCGCGGCGTAAATCTGGGGGCCACCGTTGAGCCCGTACGGACCAACCAACCGAGCACCCTCGGTCCGATAATAGGAGAGCAGATCGGTGCAATTGTGTTGGGTGGTCAGCGCGATAGTGGCGATCCGTCCCAAAGAGACCGGGGGCCGATCCGCACTGGTATCCGAACTACCACTGCTCAATGTCCAGACCGCGGCACCGGCAAGCCCGAGGGCGGTCACGGCGGCGGCGGTACGCAATGGGTACGACATGGCTCGCTCCAGGCTTCGGATTCACGTAACCGACCGCTTGTCGACTCGTCGGCTTAGCGGCTCGGTGGCTCGGTGGCCTTGTCGGCCGGTCTGCTTGTCGGCTTGTCGGCGGCGTCCGGATGAAGTTCTTCAGCACTGGGACGCAGCGCCGGGACGCTCGGTTCCCATCGTCTTCACAGTTTCGCTCTCACCGCTTCAAGATCGAGCCGCGATCGACGTCGCGCCGGTTGCTCTCCCGGTTGACGTCGCCCGTGATGTCCCTCGCCCACACTGCGGACGTCCTGCCCTGCCCGATCGCGGGAGCTTTGATCGCGACCCCGCGGACTTGATCGTCGACTTCGTCGTGGGGTTTGACCCCCGGCGGGGGCCAAACCGCGCGACGAAGTGCGGCAGGGCGGACGTGTGGACCGGTGCGGGGTTATCCACAGGTTTGGGGACGCAACGGACATTCGTGGCGCTGGTCGGTAGGCTTGGTTCGCATGGACGGGGGAAAGGCTCGATGCCACTTCGGTGCCGCACGACTGGCCGTGTTGTTGACGGTCGGCATGGTCAGCATGGCCGGATTGACGGCCTGCACCGGCGAGGACGACCCGGCTCCGCCGAGCACCACCGCGCCGAGCATCAGCCCGGCTTCCACCGCGCCATCGCACACCGCCACTCCCCCTGCACCGCCGAAGGCCGAGCCCACCGCCAAGAGCGCCGAAGCCTTCGTCAAATACTTCTGGGACGTCTACAACTATTCATACGCGACCCGGGATCCAAAGCTTCTTGAATCAATTTCCGAAGAGCAGTGCAAATTCTGCAATTCGACCATAGGCGACATCAAGCAGCTTCACGCTTCCGATACCAAGATCGATGGCTTGACCGTTCACTTGATCTCCGCGGCGGCCCCTCCCGTGGAAGACGCGTCACGAATCGCGGTGGTCACCGTCATCCGCCAAGATCCAGGTCGCAGCGTCAAGAGCGACGGGACCATTCATGGACTTACCGGTCGTGAAGAAACCCAAAGCTTGGCCGCCCTCCACTGGACCAGCGGCTCATGGCAAGTCCGTGGAATCAGTGTTGATGCGAGAACAGAGACGCCATGATCAAACGAATCTTGATGGTTTCCATCACTCTTGCGCTTTTCTGGCATTCACCCATGGCCGCACAAGCGAGCAATGAACCTGGAAAGATCGATTCCCACCTGGCCGACGATCATGCTGATCTTGAAGCCTGGGCCACACAGGGCGAAGGTGATGTTCCTGCCACCGGCGGCAAGACAGCTGAACAGGTTTCGGGGCGGGCGCGGATGGTGCGGACGTATGTTCCGGCGTGTGAGGGGAACTGGCCGGACTCGCCGAACAGCCTGGGGACGCTGTGCGCTCGGGCAACCGAGATGTGCTTGGGGACGCCCGACCCGACCGACCTGGGGTTCTGGGTCTTTACGGCACCGGCCGGGACGGCCACCCGGACCGCCGAAAGCTGGACGGCTACCGGCGAATACGCCTGCCGGGGTGCGGGGGACAACCCCGATCCGGCCGCGGCCGTCGAACCGGTAGTCACTGCCGAAGATTTCCGTCGACTACCGCTTCCCGCTGCCCAGATCAACGTGCAACCGCCCAATCGGCGCACCCTGATCAACATCCCGACCAATCTGTACGCCGACGCCGGGTCCGTGGTGCTGCCGACGACTGTTCTCGGTCAGCCAGTCCGAGTACGCGCCACCCCGATGCGGTTCCGCTGGACCTATGGCGACGGCGCCGCACTCACCACCACAGACCCGGGAGCGCCGTATCCCGACCTGCGCACCGCACACACCTATCGCCAACCCGGCAAGCGCACCCTCGGGCTGACCACGACATACTCCGGGGAGTACTCGGTAGCCGGTGGCGCCTGGCTGCCGATCGACGGACTCGCTACCGTCAACAGTCCAGGCACCGGACTCACCGTGCTCGCCGCCAGAAACCAGCTCGTCGCCGACCCCTGCCATAAGGCGCGACTCGGCTGCGCGGCGAGATCCGCTGCCAAGGCACTTCAGCTGCGCGAGCGGCCCTTGGACTACGCGAGCCCGATCGCCCCGAGTTACCCCAGCCACTCAGCTACCCCCCGCCACCCGGCCACTCAGCAACCCTTGCCACCCGACTACCGCCAGCCACCTCAGCCACCTCAGCCACCTCAGCCACCTCAGCCACCTCAGCCACCTCAGCCACCTCAGCCACCTCAGCCACCTCAGCCACCGAGTGATGATCGCTGAAGGTGTGGCTGAAATAAGGTGGGTGTGATTGACGCGCAGACTATTTCAGCGATCTCTATTCAGCGATCATGAAACGCAGTGCAGAGCCGGGCAGCGATGGGCGGCATTCATGAAGGGCAGCGCAGGGGCAAGCCCAGGGCAAAGTCGTGTGCAGTGTCCGCGCGGTTCTGACCACCCGCCTAGATGTACCAGCCGGGAGGAGTCAGACCCTCGAAGGCGCGCTTTTGCCCCGATCGCCGTGCTGAATCCTCCTCGCCGGTACAGCCTTCTCCGTTGACGCCCTCGAGGCTGAACATGACTACGCAAGAGCCTGGGGCAAGCCGCCGTCAGTGCTCGTCGGCAGTGGCCTTGCGGACGACGATCCGGGTCCAGGCGCCGACGTAAATCCGGTCCCCGGGCGCGAACTCGATCCGCTGGCCGGGGGTTATCGGATTGGCCGGGATCGGAGCGCCCGCCGCGCCGACGAACGTGCCGTTGGACGACTGTAGATCTTCGACCCACCACCGCTGGCCGTCCGTCGTCAACTGCGCGTGCCGCCGCGAAACCCCGTGATCCGCACCGCAATCCACCTGCGGATGGATATTCCGGCTGGTCGAGCGCCGACCGATCAGCAGGCTGCTGTCCCAGAGTGGTGATACCACTGGCATTCCGGGGGACGGGCATGGCTCGTCGCTCTCCTGGGTGGCGAACCAGTCCGGGTCCACCCATACCTCGGCCACCCAGATCAGCGGCCCGGCCTGGGCATCGTAACTACCAGGCGGCGCATACGAACCGGCCGGCGAGGCACCGCCCGACGCTCCGCCACCACCTGGCGCGGGGGTGACCGCGGCCTGCCCGGCGCTGCCGCCCTGGACCGCGATCCCGCCCGGGTGCGTGACCGGTGCCGGCAGCGCGCCGGTGGTGAAGTCGTAACCACATACCTCGCAGAACAGGTCGTCAATCGGGACCAGCGACGAGCAGTTCGGGCAGGGCTTGTCAGCGGCCGGCGCGTCGATCGGGATGGCCACGGTCGGCGCCGCACCAGACGCCGCCGGCGACCCACCGGGTGACCCGGGCGACGCTCCGCCGAGGTCCAGCCCGGAGGGCGCGGTCATCGGAAGGCCACAGATGTCGCAGTAGTCCGTGGATTCCGACTCGTGCCCGTCCGGACACCGGGCGCTCAACGCTTGACCCGGGTGGTCTTTGTCGACGCGGTGTCGAGCGCCATCTCGTCCAGCTTGTCGATCCCGCGCTTCAGCCGGACGGTGCCGGCATCGGCGTCCTCGATGTCCACGACCTTGCGGAGCTTGGCCGTCGCCTCGTCGTTGCCGGTCTCGGCCGCGAGCGCCACCGCACGTCCGAGCTTCGTGGTCGCCGTGGCCTCGTCACCAGCTGCCTTGGCGGCCAGCCCTTCCTGGATCACCTCGGCGAGCTCGGCCTGGCCGGTGTAGTGCGCGACCGCCGGGTCGATCCGGGTGGTGAGCGCGTCGTCGCCGGACCAGCGGGCCTTCACCAGTCCCTGCGAAACGACCTGGTCGCGGACCACCAACTGCACCCGGGCGGCGAGCCGCTCCTGGCCGACCGGCTGCGGCGGCACCCGGACGGCGACGTGGTAATCGCGGGACTCGTCACCCCAGGCACCGGTCGGGAAAGCCCCGGTCAGCGGGTTGACGTCGACCCGGCGCGAGGTGAGGTCCTCTACCGTGGGCGAGACCTGACGGACGAACAGCACCTCCGAGCCCTGTGGCGCCCAGACCCGCAGCGTGGCCTCGGCAACCCCGCGGCTCATCGCCTGCCGGACCAGGCTTTCGAAGTCGGCCGCCATCGATTCCGGATCGCGGATCAGCTCCACGGTGCCCATCAGCGCTTGTGCCACCTGGCGCAGTTCGGAGACGTCCCAGTCGGCGCCGACGCCGCGGCAGTCACACTGGTACCGACCGGTCACGCTCTGGATGGCGGCCTGGAACTGCGGCGCCTTCTCGCTCTGGTTCTGACCGTCGGTCAGCAGGATCGCGTGTCGCTGGGTGGCCTGCGGCACGGTGTCGAAGATCTCGCCGGCCAGCCGCAGCCAGGAGCCGATCGCCGTGCCGCCGTCCGCATCGAACCGGGAGACGGCCTGCTTGGCCGCCTGCCGGGCACCCGGTTCCATCTGCACCATGGACAGCCTGGCGTTCGGATACGGAAAGGCCCGGTGCGCGACGTGCGTTCCGGCGATCACCGCGAACCAGGTGCCGTCGGTGATCTGGTCGATCGCCACGGCAGCGGCCTGCCGAGCCGCCTGGATCTTTCCGTCCAGCATCGACCCGGAGGTATCGACAATGATGATCTCCGCCGCGTCACCGCCCTCGCCCTTGCCGGCCTCGCCGGCGCCGGCGCAGGTCACGGAGACGATGGCGTGCACGTCCGTGGCACCTTCAGAGATGAACTCGTTCTGAAACACCTCGGCGCTGAAGGTTGGCATCTCACGGTCTCCTGTCGGTTCGAGTGCGGTTCAGTTCGAGTGCTATGCGGGGAGTGCCGGGTGGGACTGCAGTAGCCGGGCGGTGCGGTTCGACAATATGAGCTCAGGTCACCGGCTGTGGATTCAATCGGGCGAGCGCCACGGTGATGTTGTCCATTCCGCCCTGAGCATTGGCCCAGTCCACCAACGCGTCGGCGGTCCGGAGCGGCTCGCTGTCATTGTCGGACGCCGTCCTGGCGACCAACTCGGCCATATCGGAGGCCGCTGAGCAGTAGTTCCACAACCCGTCCGAGCAGACCAGCAGCCAGCCCGGCCGGTCCGGCGTGGTCGAGGCACAGCGCGGCGCGAAGTCCGGGCTGTCCACCCCCAGCCAGCGGGTGATCGCGTGCGCTTGCGGTGCCGTCTCGGCCTTGACCCGGGACATTCCGGTGGCGATCGCCTCGCTCGCCCAGGAATCGTCCACCGAGAGCATCTCGGCCGGTCCGTCGTCCGGAAGCCAGTAGGCCCGGCTGTCACCGACCCAGCCGACGACGATCACCGGCCCGTCCACCACCGCGGCGACGAACGTGCACGACGGTGGGCTGTGCTGGTTTTCGCCCGGCCGGTTGGTGGGATTCCGGTAGGTCTCGACGGCCTGAGCATTGGCCACCGTTGCGGCCTCGCCGAGCAGATCGGTCCAGGTCTGGATCCGGCCGGCGATCGAAGCACTGCTCGGCTGCGAGGTGGTCAGCACATCTCGGGCCGCCCTTGCCGCGGCCAGGCTCGCGATGTCCGGATCGATGGACGACGACACCCCGTCACACACCACCAGGACGGCACGGCTGCCGGGTTCGGGCAGCGCGCTGAGCGCCATCGCGTCCTCGTTGCGGTGATGCCGGATGCCACGGTCGCAGACCGCCGCCACCCAGGGCACCGGCTGCTCCTGGAAGTGGTCGCGCTCCTTGACCGCCGGGGCGCCGCAGTTCGTGCAGTAGCCGTCCTGGAACGACGTCCCGCCGCAGCTGGCGCAGGTTGTGGACAGTGGCCCGGCGTCGGCCGGCTGGGTGCTCGACGCCGCGCCCAAGGCGCCCGCCGAACCGGGCGCAGCAGCGGCCGCCGCCTCAACCGCGGCACCGGTCTGCTCGGTGCCGGGCAGGGGTGCACTGCAGTTCTCGCAGAACAGGTCGCCGGGGAAAGCTTCGGCACCGCACACCGAGCAGACCAAGCCGACCTCGCCCGGTGGCCCGACCGCAACCGGCGGCTCCGCCGGCTGAGGCTCGGCCGCCTTTGACTCTTCCGCCCCGGTCACCGCCACGTCCACCGGCGCACCTTGTTCGCCTCGTCGACCAGGCGGATCTTCTCGTCCCGCTGTTCGGTCAGGACCGCCAGGTCGCGGTAGGCCCGCTCCAGTCCGTCCCGCAGCGCCGGGGATTCGGCCGGCACGCCGCCGACGTGGACGGCCGGTCGCGGACCGGCGCTGCTGACATCGGCCAGCGCCGCCGACAGCACCTCCACCCGCAGCCCGGCCCGATCTCGGGGGTCGAGCGTGATCGTGGCAACGCTGTCGAGCGCGGCCGAGAGGGTGTCCAGCCCACCACCGGACTCGATCAGCAGCGTCGCCCGTTGTCGCCGGGCGGCGACGAACGAGCGGCTGGTCGAGGGCACCATGTCGAGCGCGGCGATCGCCTCGCTGAGGTCGCCCTGCCCACCGCCATGCCGGGCGGCCCGGATCCGGGCCAGCCCAAACGCGGCCGGCGCGGTGTAGTTGGCGTCGGTCCGCAGGACGGTCAGGTACAGCAGCTCCGCAACGTCCGGCTGGCCACCGTTCTCGCAGGCCAGGGCCAGGGCCAGCTTCGGCGCCAGTTCGCCGGGCACCTGTCCGTAAACGGCGTTGAACGCGGCCTGCGCTGCCGAGGCGTCGTCACGGGCCAGCGCGGCGAGCCCGGCGAGCCAGATCGCCCGCCACTCCCAGGGGTCGTCGGAGAGGATCGCCCCCACCGTCGCGTCGGCCGCGGCCAGCTCGTTGGCCTGGACCGCGGCCAGCGCGGTGGCCAGTCGGACCTCGACCGACGGATTCTGGGCGGCCAGCAGCACCCGCAGCCGCTCGGCCGGGTCGGTCACGCTCACCGAGGCCAGCCAGGCCGCCTGCGAGTCGCTGTCGTCGACCTTCAGACCAGGCAGGTTGCGCCAGGTCAGCACGTCGCTCTCGACCACCGGCGGCTCGAACAGCAGGGATGCCGTGGAGTGCGCAGCCGGCCGGTCACCGCGCCGATCGAGCGCGACGACCTCGCGCAGCACCCCGATCAGCTGGCCGCGCAGTTCGTCGGCGGAGGAGAACCGGTCAACCGGGGCGGTGGCGCAGCACTTGACCAGCAATCGATAGAGCGAGTCGTAGCGCTGGAAGAGCGGGGTGTCCGCGACGCTCGGCAGGCTCGCCACATAGGTCGACGTGTTGCCGCGGAACTCCATCGCGATCGACACCAGGGTGCGGCCCAGGGTGTAGATGTCGCTGGCCACGGACGGGCCGACCTCAGCCACCTCGGGCGCCTGGTAACCGATCGTGCCGTAGATCGCCGACTCCATGTCGTCGAGCCGCCGGACGCCGCCGAGGTCGATCAGCTTGATCGCGTCGCCGGCCTGCATGATGTTGTCCGGCTTGAAGTCGCAGTAGATCAAGTTCATGTCGTGCAGGTACTGGAAGCCGGGCAGCACCTCGAGCAGGTAGGCGATCGCCTGGTCGACCGGGATCGGATCGTACTTGCCGCCGGCCGCTCGCATCCGGTCCTTCAGGATGCCCTTCAGCGACTTACCGCCGACGTACTCCATCACGATGTAGCCGGCCTCGTCATGGGTGACGAAGTTGTAGATCTCCACGATCAGCGGGTGCTCAACCTGGGCCAGGAACCGCTGCTCGGCGATCGCCGCCGCCAGTGCGTCCGGATCTCCGGAGTTCAGCAGGCCCTTGAGCACCACCCAGCGGTCGGACACGTTCTTGTCCTTGGCCAAGTAGATCCAGCCCAGGCCACCGTGTGCCAGGCAACCGGCGACCTCGTACTGCCCGGCCACAACGTCGCCGGCCTGCAGCTTCGGGGTGAAGGAGAACGGCGCCCGGCAGTTCGGGCAGAACCCTTCGGCCCGCCCCGGCCGCCCGGCCCGAGAGCGTCCGACCGGCTTGCCGCAGTTCGGGCAGAACCGCCGGTCCTCCGGCACCTCCGGGTTGACCATGATCGCCGAGCTGGGATCGATCACCGGCTCGGACGGCACAGTGGTGATCCCGGCACCCAGCCGGGCGCCCCGCAACCGGTTGGACGTCGTCCCCAATCGGCGGGTCGCGCGGGTGCCGCCGGTCGCCCGAGCCGACCCGAGCGGCGCGCTGGCCAGCCGGAACGAGGACGCCGTCCGGCTTGAGCCGGTCTGTTGCGAACCGCCGCCGACCTGGCCGGAACCCACCTGACCCGAGCCACCCCGACCCGAGCCGGCGCCGTTCGCCGCCATCGAGGGCGCTCCGACGGGCGCAGCCACCGGGGACGGCGCACCGCACACGTTGCAGTACCCGTCCTCGATCGTGCCGGTACATCCCGGCTGCGTACAGCTGACCGGTGTCGACGTCATGATGCACTTCCTCCCGCAGGGTTCGAGCCGAGCAAGCGCTGGTAAGTAGCTACGAGTTCACGGGCCTGAGAAACCGGACAGGGAACCGACCACAGGACGCCATAGGCCAGATCGTAGGTGGCGGCTACGACAGGATCGGCGGCCTGCCCGGTAGCCGTCGCCTTCGCGGCGAACGCGGTCATCCGGCCGCGGAGTTCCTCCAGCTCGGCCAGGGGCGCGCCGTACGCCTCGGTCGCCATCGTCAACGCCCGGGACACGTTCTCCAGCCTGGCCCGGTAGGCGTCCAGCGCCTCTCGGGTCTGTGGCACCCGGCCCAGCCGCTCGACGTCCGGCACCGCCATCCGCGGCACCGGCGTGACCGTCCGGACGGCGCGATCCACCAGGATGCGCAGCGATTCCTCCTGCGCCTCCAGTTCGCGGCGTCGTTCCAGCGTCGCACGGTAGTCGCGGCCCAGGTCGCGATGCGAGGCGGCGGCGACGATCAGATCGCGCTCGGCCCGAGCCGCGGCCGCCTCGACCACGGCGAACCGGCCGGTCACATCGGATCCGCGGGAAGCCTTGATGGCCAGCTCCTCCAGCTGGCGACGCAGCACGTCGACGTCCGGAATGGTGCTGGGCCGCGCCGTCCGGGACCGGGCCAGCGCCTCGGCACTGCGCTGCAAGCTGGCTCGGGTGGCGGCGACCCGGGCGGCGAGATCGGCGGTCACCGGATCGAATCCGAGCCGCGCTCGCAGTGCGGCGGTCAGCGCGTCCGAAAGCCGGCAGGCCTCAACCAGGGACAGGCCGAGCCCGCCGTCGTTGCCCAGCCCGGACCCGGTGCCCCAGATCAGCCGGGACATCTCCTCGCGCTGCTGCGGTCCGACCCGGCCGGACTCCCAGACCGCGGTCAGCTTGTCCAGCCGGTCGGTGACGGACTGCCACATCGTCATCGCCAGCGTCAGGTCGCTGGTGTAGCTGTCGGCGTCCGAGGCCTGCAGCGCGGCGGCGTCGATCCGGTCCAGCTCGGCCCGCCGTTCGGCCCGCCAATCACCCAGTGCCTCAAGGTATTTGAGCAGGTCGGCTTCGGGAATCGCCTGCCCCAGTCGGCCCGGCGCGGCCGGCGCCTGCGCGCGATCGATCGCCGTCAAGATGGACACCGCGTCACGACTGTCGCTTGAGGGCTGCGATGTTGCGGCCATAAACCGGCTCCGGCACGGCGGGGGCTGGCTGGTTCTTGAGGGTCGGCTTCATCCATCGGTTGTACAGGTCGGTCAGGCTCCCGTCGGTGCGCATCTGCTCCAGGACGACATTGACGAATCGGGTGAAGTCGTTTCCCTTTGCGGTCGCGCTCAGCCCCAACCCGACGGGCGACGAGTTCAACCGGGTGCCGACGATCTGGGCGTACTGGTCCTGGCTAGCCAGACCGGCCAGCGTGGTGTCGTCCCCGACCACCGCATATGCCTCGCCCTCCTGGAACTTGACCAGGCAGCGGCCGGGCTCCGACACCACCAGCTTCTTGACCGCATTCTTGGTGTCGGCGCGGACCAGGGCATCCAAACTGGTCGACGCCGCCACCCCGCAGACCGTCTTTCCGGCCAGGTCCGCGAGTTCCTTCGCCGGGGAGTCGGTGCGGACCAGGAACCGGGCCCCGGAGATGTAGTAGGCCGTCGACATGTTCACGTACGCCTTCGGCGACGCAGCGCTGCCCTGCCAGCGGTCGCAGGTGATGGTCATCCGCTCGGCGACCAGGTCGACCGTTCCGGCCTGGATGGCCGGCACCCGCTGAGCGATGGTCAGCACCTTGTAGACGGTCTTGTTCGGATCCACGCCCAGCGCGCGGGCCACCCGTGCGGCGACATCGACGTCAAACCCCTCGATCTTGCCGTTCGTCGGGTTACGGGCGCCCCAGAGCTTGGCGTCACCGGAGGTCCCGACGATGAGGTGCCCACGGGTCTTGATTTCGTTCATCGTGGAGTCGCTGCCCCACGTGCTGGGAGAGGTGGAGATCGAGCCCGGAGCCAGCGAAGCGACGGCCGGCCGCTTGTCCTTACAGGTGGTGGCAACCGCAGCCGCTGGCGGCGCAGCCGCCGAACTGGTCGCCGCTGGTGCCGGGGAAGGCTCCGGTGTACCGGTGCAACCGCACACTGCGAGCACGATGCAGGTACAGGCGGCCGGCAGGATCGATCGGCGCACTCTCAATCTCATCTCCGGACCCCCTCCACTGAGAATTACGGCCGATCCAGGTTCGCAATGATGCGACCGTATGTCGGCTGCGGGATGCCTGGCTCCGGGGTATCGATGGCCGTACCCATGGTTTCCCGGTAGATGGTCCTCAAGGTGCCATCGTTCCGCATTCTTTCGAGGACGAAGTTGACGAACTGGGCGAACTCCGGGGCAGTGGCCTTTACTCCCAACCCGTACGGCTCGGAACTGATCGGCTGCCCGACGACCTCGGCGTACGGATCCTGCTTGGCGAAGCCGGCAAGGACGGTGTCGTCGCCGGTGACGGCGACCACCTCGCCCTCCTGGAACTTGACCAGGCAATCGCCGATCACATCGAGCGCTTCGACCTTCACCGGGGCCTTGCCCGCTTTCACGAGATCCTGATTGATTCCGGTGACCAGCTCTTCATTCGTCGAGGCTTTGGGAACACAGATGGACTGCCCGGAGAACTGCTGGATCCGGGTGAACTTGGAGTCGCTGCGGACCAGGAGCTTTTGACCGGCCTGGTAATACTCGGAGGAGAAGTTGATGGCGTTGGGCTGACCGTTGCTGCCCTGCCAGCGAGCGCAATTGATGGTCATCGTGTGCGCGACGAGGTCGACCGACCCGTTCTGCAGATCCTTCAGCCGATCGCCATAGTTGATCACCTTGTAGGTGATGCCCACGCCCAGCGCATTGGCGACCTGTTTCAGCACGTCAATATCGAACCCTTCGAGCTGGCCGGTATTGGGATTGCGCGCTCCCCAGAGCAGCACGTCACCCGAAGTACCCACCACAAGCCGATTCTTGGCTTTGATCGCGGCCATCGCGGAGTCGCTGGGCCAGGTGCTGGGATCGGTGGTGATTCCGTCGGGCGCCAGGGAGGCCACCGGAGGCTGCCCGTCATTGCAATTAGCGGCCGGCTTGATCGCCGCTTTTGCGGCCACGGGAACTGCGGAAAGCGCTTCGGCTGAAGTCTTTTCGCTAGGTTTGGCGCATCCGGTCAGGACCAGGACGGACGCCGAGGCGATGGCGGCGGTGAGCAGTACGGGACGGGGCATTCTCATGGCCATCATCGGTATTCGTCGAGTCGAAGCGAAATACCCCACCAGGCACCGATCGCGGCCAGCAGGCCGACCAGCACCACCAGGATCCCGGCCGGTAGCAGCGCGCCCCCGGCGTCACCGAGGTCCGTCGTAGCCTCCTCGGCCTGGCTGGTCAGGGTCTTTTCGGTGGCGTCGGCGTAGGCCTGGAACTGCATGTTGGCCGACGGGTTTGCGGCCGTACCGGGCGCGACCGCACTTTTCACCGCGTTGTCCCAGTCGCCCTTCACGTCCAGCGCATTGATCGTCTTATGCAGGCCCTCGTAAGCCACCAGGGCTTGCGCTGCCGCTGTACTACCACTCGGCAGTGCGGTTTTCGCCGTCTTCATCGAAGCCGTCCAGCTCTCGTCCGCAGTGGTGGCGGATCCGCGCGCGATCAGCGTCAGGCTCTCGGTCGACTTGGCGGTGAACGCCGCAACCCGGGAGTTGCTGAGCGCGGTGGCGTTCTTCAGTGAGCCGTCACGGACGTCGTTGGCCTTGGACTGGGCCACCGCCATCGCGCCTGCCGCCACGATCAGCCCGACCAGCAGGCCGACGGTCGCGGCCGCGAGCGGGACGTTCAGGATCCGGCGCGAATGCCGGGCCAGGTAGAACTGGGCCCAGACCAGGACCCCGAGTCCGATGATCGCGACCAGGGCAAGCCACCAGGAGGCGTGGCCCGCCCGGGAGTACGCCGAGTCGATCTTCTGCTGGTCGGCGGCGGAACGGTCGGCGAGCTCGCTGACCATGCTCTTCCTGGTAACGACGTCGCCGTCCAGGTCGTCCTTCAACAGCAGGTCGCTCGCGGTACTCAGGTAGTTCGCGCCGACCGGGTTGCCGGACCGGTTGTTCGCCCGGGCCGAGCCGATGTAGCCGGTGTACCGGGTCAGGTCGGCGTTCACCCGGCCCAGCGCCGCCGCGTCCTCGGCGCTGGCATCGGCGGCCACGGCGAGGTCCCGCGAGGCCGCTTGGATCTTGTCGATGTAGTCGAGTCGCTGGCCCTCCGGCTCCAGGCCGAACTTCAGGAAGGAGTTCGTGACGTCCGCGTTGGCCTGGACCAGATTGATCTGCACCCCCTGCACCAGTACCAGGTGCGCGGCCGAGCGCTTGGCCTCGTCCAGAGCGTTGGAACGCTCGCGCAAGGCGGCGCCACCACCGAGCGCCACCAGCACTGCCGCGAGAACGGCAAGCGCGGAGACGATCCGCAGTCGACCGGGTGAACCGGCGAGATAGTGCCGGATCGTCGCCGAGGCGGACGCGATCCGGTGTCCCAACGTCCCAACAGCGGG
>Ga0307513_10001681_pt1 | contig 31666 bp, 23 predicted proteins | sample 15_EM_MG_FD_202174 | JGI IMG/M metagenome (GOLD analysis project Ga0307513, IMG submission 202174) | Populus trichocarpa ectomycorrhiza microbial communities from riparian zone in the Pacific Northwest, United States - 15_EM | ecosystem: Host-associated > Plants > Roots > Unclassified | place... | reverse complement strand
CAACTAAAATAGATGAACGGCTTTCAGCAGCTGAGAACCCTAGAACACCAGAAGTGGCGTAAAATGCATATTTTGCACAAAACATAAGCCCAGGGACTCGCTTGAGCACGAAAGAAGATGATCAAATTTCAAAAAAATCTCGCACCCAATTTGGCTGCTGTACAAAAGTAGCGGTGACTAAGTTTTGTAAATTGTGCACCGTATGATATCGGAGCTTATGATGACGGTGTTTATATGGCCATAATTGTACTTTCCATACCAAATAAGCATCCTTAGATAGCAGGAAATCCCAGCCTGGACAAAATATAGGCTGACACCCAGCTGACACCGCAGGAATTTGAAACCAAGCTGTCAAATTTTGAGGTCCAACGCAGGCACCCAAAAGAGTTGGGCATACTCTGATACGGCTGTCCAAACGCTTAAGGCGCTAACGAGCGTACAAACACAACTATCTACACGATATTCGAACTCCGCCGGCCTGCCAACCCGTGCGCCTGTAATCGCACCTAATACCATTTGAATACCATTTTTGTCAAAAGCTTAGGGTTCGCATTTCCGATGAGTTTGGCGATGCACAAATCATCTGAAATGTTGTTGGGTATATTATTGGTATATCCGAATGCATTGTGTTTGTGGTGCTGTGAACACATTTATCAACTTGTCAGCACAGGTCGCGAGGTCACTTGGAGTGTGCGTGTCTAATTTCTCTATGGAGAAGCCTCAATACGAGAATAGAAAATTCTGTCCCCACTGTGGCAGAGCACTTTTAAATTTTAGCATGGAGGGGTCAATGCGGCAAATCAAGTTTTGGAAGAGTGGATGAAAGGAGGTGCGGGGAGATGTGTCGGGTGATAGTGCGAGGACAAGCTATGTAGGACGTTGACAAATTACGATGCTCAAAGCGGACCCATTTTCTGGCCCCAAATTGCGTGACTGTAATGCGTGCTACAAGAATCAAGGTTCAGAACGAAAATAGGGCAGCTAGCTTCTTTGTTATCTGCACCTGGTTGCAGATTTAGGAAAGAAGTAGTGTCGGTGTAAGTATACTTATTACTTATACCATTGGCGATTGCGCAAGTCTATATTTGGTAAAATAAATCGAATGTTGAGGCGCCTTCAACCGGGATGTGAAAATGACTTTCAAAACAAAATTAAGCATTAATACATGTTGGCAATTGACAAAGAAATGTCAGGCCTCTCCTTGGCCTCTCCTTGTGTCCTTTAAACCTGTCGTCTCATTAGGCATTGTTACTTATACTTGAATACTTATATAAATGTACATAGGAGATCTAATTTAGTTGCTCAATCTTAAAAAAACACTCATTTCCCAAAATATCGGAATCCGCCGTGCGGCCACCGCACACCAGACACTGGAGATCCCAACATCAAGATGTCCTCCTCGATTCTGGACATTCTTGTTCTATATGATCATTCTGATTCACTGTTCCTGAATCTTGATGATCTTGGGAGAATTGTATGTGGGATTCTCGAACACTGGCGGAAAAAAAGTAATGTGTGCAGTCCGAAAATTGTCAGGTGTCCTGCAATAGAGCCAAAGCTGTTTAGTCCTTAATACGGCAAAGGGTTGGGTACCAAGCTATAAATGCAGATAATTCAGATCGCAAATACCAACCCCCAAACCCCCACCTAAGCACTGTGAGTAACCTTGCTTCGACTCGAGCAGGTACTGAACACCAGACAGACAGAGCAAGCATTGAACATGAAATTGTTCTTCACAGCCGTCTTTTTTGCCACTACTGTTATTATGAGCGCCATCGCTCAACCGGATTCGGGTCAGTCTCCTGGAGGACCAGGGCACGCAGGCCGAGACTCCGATATCCAATTTACTAAATAAACGGTAAGCACACGACTATTGACACCAAAAAAAAATTGTCGTAGGTTGATGTCGCACTCATCTAGCTGCGGCTCCTGCGAGGAAGAGTGGATGACCGCTTGAAAGAATCATTTATGCGAAATCCAAGCGAAATTTATATGTACTGTACTATCATGACCAAGAGTTCCCAAATTTCGATTATTTTTTCTCCCTGAGATAGCCGAAATTTTTCTTTCGATTCAAGACGAATAAAAAACAGGACCTTCCGTTTGTTGAACTATTTAACCATGAGATTTGGCAAGTTTACCAAACCTAAGGACTCAGCATGTTCTGCCAATCGCTTAGCGAGCCACTCAGTTTCGATGTGGGGTGATGAGCGTTATCGATCTCTCATTAGGATTAAGCCTAGCTACATTATTCTTTCACTAGCCCCTTGGTAATTTATATTATTAGGTAAGTGGACGAAAGGATTTAAGAGAGAACATGGACGTGCGAGTAAAGTCGCTGGTGGGGAAACAATCTCCACAAACAAGGGCGATAGCATCCCCAAGCACGGCATATGATTCAATGAGGAAACGAAGGTAAAATGGAAGGACGAAGCTCACCGTGTAGTCACACGCGAATTGAGAGCCATTGGTCAATGGCATAGTTGACTCGGCTTGAAGACCAGTCTACCCAAGGAAGTTAGACGCGATTGCTGAAAGATTGGAGATAATCCAACTCATGCAGAGCTTGAGGTTGTCGACCGTTGGAGAACCTGCCGTCTGAACCACGTCGGATGCTAAAACGGACAGGGTATTCGTTGGTAAAAGTAGGAGAGGGTGTGCTTACCCTGCCAAAGTGCGTTCGCTTGGGTTGGCAGGAACATCGGTGATGATTTGAGCAATTTGGCCGAAGTCAGCGAGAGAAAGATGAAGATAAAAAAGTGCTCTGTTGGAAAAGGAACAAGGAAACAGTAGGGATAAAAGATACAATTGAAAATCACAAGCAAAATGCTGGGCGCAGGCAGCAAAAAGAGTGAACGTTCTTCGGAGAACGTATCTGGGTATAATTTCAATAAGAGCCATGAACGGCCCTCATCCCATCTTCCACGCCAATACAACATCCAAAGCCAGCTTTACGTGCGAGAGCTACTCGTAGTATGGAGGTGGTTGCTGGGCTGTTAGTGCTTGATTTTGCGGATGAAGGACGCCACGGTTTAGAAGTCGAGGTGGTACACGACTGAAGCACGATGAGAATGGGATGGATAGAGGCTTATGGAGAGTACGAGCGAGGAGGGTGGTGGTGATTGCACAGACCGAGATTGAAAAGTCGATGTTACGAACAGGAGGATTGAGATCGAAATTGAATCTCTTGCTGCTGGTGTGGTAGTCTCCAAGCAATAGCCGGATCCAGATGATCGACAATGTCAACGGTTCGAGGTACGGCGCATAAAAATAAATACAACGTCGTCTGTTTGTTGGCAAAGTTCGGGGTTGAAAATTTTGTATCCGGCAGCAGCCAAGAGGTGAGAGGGTCTCGTACGTGCAGAAAACACGACGGGACGGCTCCGCTGGCAACTGCAGGAGGGCATTGGTGGTGTTGCTGGTGCGTCGGATTCGAAGGTGTCGTCGCTTGACAATGCGGTGATTTGGGAATAAGACGCGTAGATGGAGTCAGATGACCATGACCCAGAGACATGGGGATGAGATCCTGATATTTTGAGGCATTGAGAGGCTTGTCCTGCAAAAGGTATATTAGCGGAAACGTGTAGCTGGACTTGGTGGATAGTATACCCGAAACCTAACAGGAGCGGATGGGCCGAGCTTTGAACTTCAGTTTTCCACTCAATGGCTGCCAAAGGTGGCGGTAGTAAGAAGTTGTACCCCAAGCCTTTCAGAGGGAACACTCACTCCGCGTCCAGAACCAGTCTCACAGCCACGCCGGCATGGAAACATGGACGCGGATGAGGTATGGTGATTGATATTGGAGCTGAAAAAACGCCAAAGTAAAGTTAGCGACGCTGCCGAGAATCACAAGCAAAATAGAGCAAACCACTGAGATCAGGCTGGCTATTGCTATGGATAGAACGAAATTTCAAATAGGTGCACGCAGAGTGGAAGTAGCAGTTGTCCCTGTTTGGTTTGAATGCCAAAGCCATCTTGCGCCCTTCCCGATCCGTGTACTCTAACCACCACCTCCGTCCACCCTCCCTCCTCTCGCATCCGCCCCTTATAAGCCTCAAGAAAAATATTTCAAGTGATTCTTAGTATTATTCTTCACATTTGAACTAATCTTCTACCCCTTTACAGCAGTTCCTGCCGGACGCGAACGGCATCACTTGTGCACTCCCCTTCCAACCCGAAGTCCGTGAGCCGACGTTGGATCCTCGAACGGGTCAGTAGAGAGACTGAACACGACCGGTAATGAAGGGAAACCCATGATGTAGGAGCCCCGCGAGGTGCGTCGTGGAGCGAGTCTACGTGACCCGTTTCATCGCGACTCGGAGGGCAACACCAAGCAGCAGGACTAATACTGGTGCTGGTGCTTGGATTGCGGGTGGAGGGTGATATGAGCGGGGCTGACTCTGTTACCCTGTGGTGTTCAAGTTGCCTCTTTCTGTGTACCCGCGGCCACATTGTAGGGTTGAGAGGAAAAGACGACCGATGTCATTTTCCAGTCCCAACCACCGACCTATTAGGATGATGGCGGGAGCCACGCAAGCTTCGTTGCCCTTGGCGAAACCCATCGCCATTCATCTCTCATATTACCTGGCCCTCACCCTCAATACCACCTCCATGTTGCAGTACCAAGAGCACGACCGCTACTGCCTGCAGGTCGCCGCCCAAGGCATTCGATGATGACAACGACGATGATGGCCGCCTCCCCTGGATTCCTGATGCCAATGAGGGTTGGCCAATCCGCCTCTGGAGCTCCCACTTTCGGTGCTGCCTCCAATTCAAGTGGCGTCAACGCTACTTGCCGTCGACATCGACAGGGACAACGTAAAGTATGAGCAGCATCGATACAGCTGGTGGTGCTTATGGTACTCAAGGGCACCAAGGTGGAGTGGCCGCGGGCTGCTGCTGCTGCTAGGATTATGTCCGAAGGGTAACGCGAGCGGGCTGCGGCCAACACCCTGAGGTGCTGATGCTGCTTCTCGCTTTGTACTTCCGGCTCCGTCGTTAGTGAAGAGGAAACGATATCCATTGTAGTTGCCTCAAGCCAAGGTTCGTTTCATTATCCATTCCCCCAACTGACTGCCCACCCGCCCAGGTTGTCGTGTGTCAAAAAGGGTGATCGCGTATGGCCACCTGCCCAGTCTCAACACCCATTTGCCACTGGGGTGTTCGAGATTCGTTCCGCATGTCGTCTACTCCATAACTAATAATATATTTCTTATCGCCGTTTTTTATATACAAAGTCTACATTAAAAGAAACGAATAACTGTTAAGGTACCCACTACCCCTTCGACACCGTGTCTCTGATACAACGCCACCCACACATGCTGTGCACGATGAACTTCACGGTCGGCTAGGTACATGCTTGGGAACACGCATTATACTCAGTCCTCATCATATCCAGCTTCATTCTCACTGTATTGTCATCTCGCTGCATTTGTCCTTTACAACACTAGTTCTCGTCACCCATTATTCTATTCGAGCCATCTTCGTGATCTACTTTACCAGTTACAATAATACCCATAGGACAGACCTTGTAACAGCTTCGCCAACCTCCTTTCCAATTGATACAGTACTATCATTCATTCCTGAGTGACCAACTTCAACGAGATTGGAGTGGTTGGGCGTCAGATTCCAGCTTGTACTGTCCATCTTCGACAGGAAGGCATTAAGCGACTGTAAAAGCCACGGGTGAGTCTACATTCATACTGAATTACCGACGCCTCGCGCGATCCGGAGAGAGATTGGTTCATATTTGAAAATACCTCCAAGGAACGACAAGCGATTGTAGGCCCGGAACAGAAGTTTTTCGGAAAATGAACACGTAGCCCGAGAGGCGATTCAGAACATGATAGACAGACCGAGAACCTGGATGGGAGACTGAACGAAAGAGAGATGCGAGAGAGAGCGCAGACATGCCTAATTTATCAATGATCGAGAAGTTATTCCCCATTCATTCCATCGCGCGAGGAGTCAATCGATGAGGCATTCTGTATTTATGGAACAAAATTCTTGGAACACAGATGCGACAAGCAAGGGTGAAACTAGATCGCACAATTTGCATCTGCCTAAATAAAATTTGGTTCCATTATCATAATCGCATTTTACGAATCCCCTTTAGGGAATCGTTTGAAGGTTGAAGGTTGAACCGTGTGCCGGCGTTGGCTTCCCCATGTCCTGGGGGAAGATCTTGGGTGGTCGATCGCTATGCTGGCGTTGTGCCGCCCTTGTCGTTTTTCGCTACGCCGACGATATGATGCATTGTCCTCGTTCATGTCGTGGTTGCCGTGGTTGTGTTGTTGATTCATAGTTTGCTGTGTGTGGCATAAGGGTGGTAGGTAGGGAGAAAAGGACAAAAAATTTTACGACGCACCGCGTGACCTGTGGTTTTCTTCCCTCCAATCTTCCTTCATTGATCTAGAACGGAACAGGCCCGCATCCCTCAGGAGAGAGAGGGGGGTCGTGGGGTGGCAGTCCGTTGGTGGTGGAAAGGGGCGTATGCTGCTGGGTCTTTCTTTCCTACATCTCAGAATAGGGTCTTCACGCTCATTTTTATGCTCGAAATTTTACCCCAGTTGGACGGCAATACAGAGATAAGTCGATCATGATCGTTTCCCGACATATTCCATCCTTTGCCAGTCCACTGATGTCGGAACCTGCAATCAACCAAGAGCGTAAGGAGTAAAGCACGTATTCAAGTAGAACGAAAGCCGGACTTTGCACGAACCTTGAGCTTTGCGCGGCGGCATAGGTTTAACCCCGCACCCTTCTCCAATCGTTAACGATCTATGAACTGGTTGTTTTGTATCGCGGTCTAGAGGTACGCAAAATAGCTAACATCAGCATCAGGGAGGACTGCGCCGCCGATTTTGAAAATAGTATAGCCCCAGGCTATCCATGCGCGTCAGGTAGGGTGGCGAAATGACACAGGAGTACCTCCTAACCACGGACAAGCGACTGCATACCCGGAGCAGAAGTACCTCGGAAGATCACCAGCTTTCCAGCGGCGAAGCGATTCGGAAAGTGACCGAGAGAGCTTTTTTTTTTTGCGAAACTCGGATGGGAAATAAAAATTGAAGGGAGCTAGGAGAGGGGCAGACAAATTCGGGTGAGTTCATTCGAAACCCCAAGTAACCTTCAGAGGATGTGATGGTAGGTTTGAGAATACAACCCCCCCAAAAAGCGACTCATGGTTGAGTGCGATATGGGGAGGATAAGTGATTGGGAGAAGGATCGGGTAGGGGTTTCGAACAACATTAAGCCACCAGCCGGGCGCATCCCATCCCCTGCGAATGGCAAAAAATACTCAGATGATGAACAAGTGTGACAAAGCTAGGCTTCTGCAGATAACCTGACCATCATCAGACATACCAAGCCGAATCGCAGGGATAGAACGAAACCAAACGACAATGTGAACCCCATGAACCGCATCGGAAGAACCGGGGAATCCGTGTATTTCACAGATTACCAGGATCCAGAGATTGACGAGTGAGAAAAAAAAAGCGACGCATTCAATCGCACCTTCATGCCCTCAGTGGTGAGATGGAAACCGGAGGTCCATCTCATTTCAAGAAATTCTCGTTGCACGGCCACCGTTCAAAGGAATTAATTCGGGGATTAAGAAAAGACTCTGTATGATATCGTCAATCAAGGGGAAAACGGTGCGTAAAGATCTTACTGAGATCGAGACCCAGCTCCGGCCACAGATTTGCAGCCCGGATACGGGCGACCCGTGATTCCAACATCGATCTGCGCGATTGCGACTGATCGCATCAGTATTCACCCATCCTCGAGGGGGTCCATGGTTAGCTAGTCGCGTTCAACGAGACCATGATCGGCCATGGTCGATGATCGATTTCCGAAATATGGAGGCGACGCCACCTGTGACGGAAAGGTGGTTGCAGGCGAGTGGATGTGGCGATGTCGAATTCTACTAGAGGTTGGATAGAGAAGGTTGTGGCAACTCCAGCTAGGTAGTGTTGAGGAGATATGTATGCGGCTGGGGTGGAGAGACGTGTGGTGGTAAAGGGGAAGAATGATAAAAACTCCAACAAACAGTCCGGACACTGCGGGCCGACACTGCATCAGCGCCCCAAATGGATGGCTGCAAGGATGGCTGTTCATTATGTAGATACATGGTTGTATGTGTGTAGGTATGGCACAGAGCGGGAGTTATCGATTCCATTATCCACTGCAATACCTGTACTTCAACGTACCCACACCTCTATTTCAAATTATAAATCTCTCAATGCATATACTTGGCATATACAGCAGGTAACAACACCGTTCGACCTCCGTATCGCGAGAACTAACTGGGACTCCTTAAAACTAACACGGTGCCGATGAAGCCTTTCAATAGGGGTGGGGGGCAGGAACGATAGTGAATACTTGATTTCATCAGAAGGAATGGGTTCCGATGGCTTGTCGAATATCTGATATCCCCATCAGCGCACGCCAGGAGAACGCGCTCACCTTCCAAAGTTTGATGGCGGCAGGAATGATCGAATTCAGGCTCCTTCTCTTTCTTTATCACTTTCTTCAGCTATTCACCATCTTAGTCTCAACCGAGACCCGTTGAGAACCCAACAGAAGAGGTTGACTCGGAGTTGGTTATCTACCCGATAATCGAGCAAATTACCGACGATTCACTGTTGATTGCTTACCGCTTGGATAGGTTGGAATCCTGCGCGACAAAAATAATTGATTCACAGGGACTTGTGATTAATAGGGGCTTCTTTGCCTTTAAGAAATAATAACGTCGGCCAGCTATAAATGTTGCAAGTTGGGTCAGGGCGTCTGTCTTGAGTTTGAATTGAGCTAGAGCCATGGCGATCTGGTGTGCCAGTTTCCAAACACGCAATGACCACAACTTCAAACAACGGTGGTATAGTACTTACACGAGTCCAACTGATCTTTGGCACCACAACTGCGTTTCCAAAGTGCATGTAAAACTTTGGTCATCCGCTCAAATATAAATATGGTGCTTACGTTGTCATCCAAAGAACTATATAAGAGAACCGTAACAGAGGCCACATTGTATTACAAACTCGGAATTAGTTCCACGCACCTCTACAATCATATTTATGAAAGATAATTTAGGAGGTCTTTTATGATGGTTTAGAACGACGGTAGAACGGCAATTTGAAAGGCTACAGTGGGATTTAAAACATATATGAATAATATTACATGCCCAAAATACAAACATTCACGCTCGACTGGTCATACGCAACGGATATGCTCTGATCAAGTGAAGAAAGCCGTCATACCCTGAAGGTTGTTGGGGTCTGTTCAAAGGTCAGAAACTTTAAGAGCGATTCTACACTGGACATAGATTCTTACCGATAGTGAGGCCAGCGCTCTTGGCAGGGCCAGCAAGGTCGAGGGTCTGGATGTTCTGAGCTTTTCCAGGTGCATTAAGGGACAATACGTTGACCGCAGACGCATTCGCCGACAAAACATACTGCCATAAAGTTACTTAGCTAATTTTTGGAACGATTGGCATTGTAATTACCATGAAGTCTTTGCCACCGATTGTCGCAATCTCATTGTCGATGGTGCCGGAGTTGTTGCCCTGCGGGTATTGCTGATGAAAGATGTAAATTAGTCCCAGTTCGTAAATAAATCATGTGCGGTCGAACCTTGACAATGGTTCCATTGAGGTTATTGTTTACATTGACCTCCGTTACAATTGATGTTTGGATGTCAGTCAAGTAGAAGTTTCCAGTCTGCTTGCTAAAGCTCGACCAACATGTGGCACCTTGACCCTCGATAGGCACAACGGACGATTTGCTACTGTTTTGAGCTCCACCAGACATGTCGAAGATATCGAACCCAACACCTGCATCTGTTGCAAGAATTGCGTTCTTCCCGGGAATTACAGTCATGGAGAAAGGTAGGAGTCCTCCCGAGCCAGGAGCGACTTGGGTAAAGTTCTCGGAGAGAGTGTTGTTCTGGCCGACTTGCCAAACCGCAAGGAAGCCGGGCTGAGGAGGAGTGCCTTTAATTGAAGCAATAAGCTGCTGACCATCCTCAGAAAAGATGACATGGCTTGCGGACCCAGCGGGTCCAGTGGCTGGCGTGGTCTGGTTTAGACCGAGGGAACGAAGGGTGCCGCTGATAGCCTGGAGACCGTTTTGAGGGTCAACCTTATAGCAGTTAACGCCGTTGACTTGTCCTCCATTGAGAACACATAGCATCGTCCCTTGTTTATTAAATGCAAGGGACATGGGGAACTCTCCTTCACTAGAGACCGGGCCTCCGACCGCCTTTAGCTGAGATGGTTGGTTTGGGTTGATGGAGAACATCGAGATCGTGTTGGAACCGGCCTGCAATGGACAAAGTGTCCAATTCAGCATCTTCATACATTCTGTACCACTGCACGATTACGAACGTTGACTACAGCAAGAGCTTTCCCTGCAACAGAGGCTTTGACCGCTCCCTGCGAGAACAATGGGTCGGGGCCGTTGGGGCTAGTGATACCGTGAGCACCTCGACCACCAGCGTCTACGGCCTGTGCAAAAGACTAGATTTTCATCGGAAATTTGTTTTCGCTCTTTTATTCAAACTGACTCACCACTTTCCCGTCGCTTGCGATATCCATGGACACAACGAAGTTGCCATTGGGTTCATTTGTCATAACTAGATAGACGACCATTAGTCAGATTCAATAATGATGTACCCTGATAGAACTTTACAGTATGCAGCTGCAGCTGATTTGGCACCTGCAGCTGATTTGGCACTTGCAGATGGTTTGGCACCTGCAGATGACTTGATAGCTCCGCGGCCAAGGGTGTGATTGCGGGGGACCAAAGGTGCCGCGGAAGCGGTTGAAGCGAGCAAAACAACAGCGAGAATAGAGCTTGTGGACACCTTCATGATTAAAAAATTCTGTGCGTGGGTGTGAGCAATATTAGGTGGTGTATAGCGTAAAAAGTGTCGACTAGAGCGACAGGGAGAAAGCGAAGTGAACAAGGTGTGGAAAAAAGGGAAGGGAGAGGAGCACAGCTCCAAATCAATATGCTCGGAAGAGAGAAGACTGGACTGAGGGAAGAATGCAGATGTACCGATTGTGCCTTTTTATATTCGAGTCTCCATTATCTGAGGGTATCGTAGAAATTAGGCAGCTATGCCATAAGGCTAGGCAAAAATAGTGTTGCCAGGAGCTGGGTTCGCGGTGGTTCGAGGTGATGAAGCCGGCAGCTCGCTTCAGCTCTAGGAAACCAAAGTTTCTATTTACGGAATTGATTCCCCTGACCAATAACCACGCAAGCAGGTTCTTTATTATATTTATACCTTTGTATCTAATCTCGTGTTCAGTTCATCCAGCAGCTCTTTTACCTCTCTCGGGCTTTCTGGAGGGTGGGCAGAGAACCAAATAACATTGCGACTGCAATGGGGGTATTCAGTACGAAATTAACATGTTCGCGACAACACTAGGAAATTTTGATCAAACTTGACACCGCATGAGAACGAGTGCTGTACAGCTACGACGAAATCGGCTTCTTTAATGACCAATATACGTGCCTGGGTCACGGGATATCACGGTAGTCTCAAGATGGGAAGTGTCGGTGGCGGTAGGATTATAATACCATGTTGATCCGCTCTCTGCGGTGTTGCGGGTAGTAGGTGATGAAGACATCGGTGATACGTAGCTCTTTAAATAGCTTCTTGAGACTTTCTGATTGGGGAAGGAGCTTTGACATCAATGATCAAGGTGCTTTCTGCCGAGAAGATGGTCCTACTTACTAGTAGTGAAGGCAGCAATTTCAAACCTAGTTTACAACAACCAACCCCGTTTTAAAATTAAGGAGTCGTAGTAAATACCAGACGCACGCCATCGTCTCCTGCGCTCTTGTGTTCCCGGATAAGCGAACCTATTCGAGCCTATGTTCGTAATGTTTTGTCCGCTGAAGCTGAGACAACTAGATATCCCTTATGCGCAGGGTGGGCGAGAATAGATTTTAAATTCACCATCAAATACAAATATTCCCATGGGGGTTCCCTTTTACAGAATGGATGGGCACGAGACTACAATTTATTGACACGCAATAAGTTGTCGAAGATATAAATGTGATAATAAACATGAAACCACCTCCAGGACGATGGTAGGAAGGAGCGAGAATCGAGGCTGGGATAAACCGTTCTCCCCATCATCATTGCCAAGAGAGGCAGGTACGCATCTCGTTGGCTGTTTCATTAGGTACAACCGTTACCATCGAAACTGTCATGAGATGACTCACCAGCGAGAGAGTACTCAGCGATGAAGCTTCGATGAAGGGGAACATCTTGCCCTAAAATGGAGGATAGAAGCTGCATGGTATGCATTTGCAGCTGGCGGTTATTACTCGCACTCGCAATGACACCACAGGATAACTACAACGTACGGAGTTTTCTCACCTTGTTATTCTAATGATGTGCTACTCGACGTGTCGTGCTAGTTGAAGATATATCCTTGGATGGTCTTGAAGAGTGCGGAGGCCACGCCCTTCCCTTGAGATCGGCCAGGAAAACGAGGATCTTCACGCCACATGGCGAGGTGGATGGCGAGACTGTTTCCTTGTGAGGTTGCTGAGATTATTTAATACAAGATGCAGATGGACGCACATCTTCCAACCGAATGTTGTCCTCGCAACGAAAGTCAATAGTACTGGCCCAATGATTCAATGGCGATGTGGTCGCCTTCAACGTTCTCTTCTTGATATCGACGGCCTCTTGAAGACTGCGTGAGAGAGTGAGAATGAAATCTGTGAAGTTACGTCGATGAGTTATTTTACGAATGCTCCATCCCAAAGATACTATGCAGCTATGCTCACCTGCCGCTCAGCCGTGCCACCTCTCTCCGTTGCAACTCCCGGAAACTGTCATGCATAGTAGCGACTAAACTAGGTATAAAGAACGAGAAAAAGTGGTGTGGACTAGTATGGACTGTTGGGAGTGGATTTTACTCACTATCAATACGGAGAATGGTCGTCAGTGGGGAAAAGTGATGAGCAGAAAATAGAACCAAACAATGATATTGTTTGGCAATTCGATTTTTGCTTCTTCCCTTCCTTCTTCCACCATATCTCAATCTTTGGCTAAATCTCTCCTGCCATCGTTAGCCCATGATTACCTCACCCATCCTAATAACAGGGATGCGTTTCTTCTCATGCCTCTCCTCTCGACAACGAATCGGCTACCTCCAGGCTCGCGCAAGGTTTCCAAATCAACCAATCAGTTATCTCGCTATGGCAAAGCAATTTTTTGGATGATGCGCCTCCGCCAGTTGTGAACCCAGATGTGACGTTTCCGCCTTGCATTGTCCACTTCCCTTTCCTCCTTTCCTTCAGCCTTTCGTTTCACACTTCTCACTGGTTATTCTTAATGCCGGTGCCTCACGGCCCGTTTCTGGTGCATCTCTTTTTAAACCATGCGAAATGAAATTTCCACTCTACTGCCTTGCAGCTTTGTATCCGGAATCCTTGGGCCGATACCCTTTTCCTGTCCGTTTCTTTATCTCGCTATCTGGGTTTCATTACTCGTCCGCCTGCCCAGCTGGCTATAAATAAATCCCCTGTATTTTCTCTTGACGCTGTCTCTCGTCTCTTTCGTGATTATCACAGCTCTCTCTGCCTCAATTGACGACTTGTATATATCTTTGGCTGGCAGAGACATAGGAGCATTACGTTTTATTACTGCTCTCTCGGCGTTCAACAATCGAACGGCCAATAATTAACATCCTAAATTGTACTGTATCGATCGATACCCACTCCCACCTCTGCTCCAATCAACATACGATTAGCGCCAGTGGGTCATAGGGCATCCTATGATGGCTGTCAATACCTCTGGGGGTTGATCTGCGTATGTCACATCAGAACAGAGGCGTTGAATATTTGGACGATTGAACCGCTGAACGTAGATGGGTGGACGACGAAATTGAGTAATTGTGATGCCCATGATATATGAAGCTCCGGCTTTGCGCAGTCCTCCGTTCTTAGGGCCTTCTAGTGAATTCCGGCCTTCCGTGTGACGTTGAGAAGTCTGAATCAGGGTGGTACTTGTAGACAGGACGGTGGCCGGGCGTCTTCAAATAGAAATCAATGTAAGCAGGACAGCGTGATTGAGGTCAACTACAATAGTCCATTCAAGCAACATTCAAGCAGACCTCGATTGACTATGACATTCTGGTATCGACTACTTGGGATAGCGGAATAAGGTTGAGACAAATAGAAGGGCCTGCAATGTTGCCCCAATGATTCAGAACATGCCAGCGTTTGGGCGAAACAACTAAAACCGGAAAAGTATATAAATGTGAAGTGCATGGTTGGCGCAAAGGTGAAGTTAACGTACTCAGTCTCGCCTCCACGATTCCCCCCCCCCTATCAGCTGGGGTTCGACCTATCGATATCCGTTTGCTCCCTTTATCTGTTCAAGCGTCTGCTCATTCCTATCTTTTCAGGGTAAGGGATACAGGGCAAAGGGATACAGCGAGTGACGGTTGGAGGAGAAAGAGGCAATGAAAAAGAAACACAGGCGAACCCTGGACGCCCGGATGACACCATTGATCTTTCCTTTGTGAACTCTTTGAATTTCCCCACCCACGAGCATTCTCGTCGGTTCTTTCATTGGAAAATACCATCCTCTACCCTAGGAAGGGCTGTGTTGGTTTCAGTTTCATCTTGTCTTCAACTCCACCCACCCATCCGCTATAACTTGACCATGTCCTGGGGCTGTATTGCCTGAAGGTATAAGGGGCGGAATGTGTAGTATGGTATACAATATTGGATAAGATGTTCTCGTATTGACACAGGACACAGAATATATACCGGGTTTGCTGGACTATATTGTTTTGTTGCATGTAGGGACGCTGTGAACCTTCATGAGATGTCCGCGTCTACACACATTTTTACCTTGTTTCGGTTCATTTCCAACCATGATTTGAACAAGCTTCATCTCGCTCCTCGACGCAACCATCCCTCGGCATGCCCATTGAGAAGGACACCGAATCTATCAGAGATATCCCGTTCTGCAATGCCATTCTCATTCAACTCGAGAATTACTTGTAACCTGCTTAAAGAAAACCGTAAGGAAGTAGGACGACCATATTAGAGACATGGCTGAATCTCAACATCGCATCATGTATTTCTTTGGTCTCCTTTCTTATTTTCTTCAGGACCATTCCTCAATTCATTTCGAGCCTAAAGTTTTTAGGCCCCAAACCGATAATTTTGTACCAAGTTTACATCGATATCTTCAACCATCATTCAACCCACCTTCGTTTCTCCAGACTGCTCTGCTCTGTTCTTCGCTCGCAATTGTTTGACCCATCCCAACAACGCAGCACATCTGGAAACCAAACCCCTCATTCTCGAACATATGGAAAAAAAGATGGAAAGAATCTCGGAGTCAGTCGCGTTGCGACTTGCGAGGAAGAGATTGAATCTCGACAGTGTATTTCGTGGAGTTGAGCTGGAAGAATTAATCATTACGGCCGTCGTGGATCAAGGCAAATGTGACAATTCCAACGCACATATGTAGTGTGAAATATTACACATCTTGAATGGAGGTCACCGGCGTAAGCGTTAAAGAAATGAGCCAGAGAAGATGCAGTTAAAATCACCATGTATAGAACCTGGCACCACATACGAAATGCCTCGATCGCGGGAAGAGCTAATGCGCATCTGGAGCGAATGGTTTCCGGAAGGCCCATAAGCAGCGAGCCATGCAAGGCGAACGAGGGCTAATGAACAAAAGCTCAGGCCAGTGCAGATAAAGTTCCATCTCCATCGGTCGACGTCATCTGCCCGTACACAGCGACAGAAACAAACAATGAAACTCCTCGAAAACAATCCGGTGCTCCACCACCGAAATGAATAGAAAAAATGGACAGAGTGTTCGAATCATTGAACGGATGTGATGAACGCGCCACCAAAAAAGATCCAAATTTCCAAGAAGTTTCGAGACACCTATTGATACCGTTATCTGAAGCCTCGGCTGTTCATGCAGGTACACCGATCGATTGTATTCCTGTATCAGTCCAGGTCATTCGTTGACTCGGATCAAGGAAGCAAGGTGGAGAGATTGGAGGACTTGAATAAATAAATAAAAAATCGACGGGCACCCACAACTCTCTTGGCCCGGGGCTATCGTGGCATGTAAGCGACACGGTCAGAAATGGGGACCTAAATAGCAGGAGGAGAGAAAAGATATATTAAGACGCCAATGCTCCTGCTCCCAGTTACAAGGCGTCAAAACGCATCCAAGGTGACAAGCGAGAAGGTGACATACAGGTAGGCTCGAAAACACGAACAGAACCAGGTCTGTTCGGTTTGAATGTCCACACTGTCCACTAAGCCTACGCCTTCTGGGATCAGTGTATTGAGAGATTGACTAACCAACAAAAATGAGGGCGCTCAAGAGGAAGAAACAAGAAGAGATTCCGACTCATAAGTCTGGATCTCTGCTCCGAACCTCGATTCCAAACATGCAATGTTTCCAGTCGAATTAGCATTTAATTTATATCATTATGACGCTGACGAACAGTATTCGATGATTATTCCTTCGGATACAAATAGCACGAGGGTCTTGCAGCCAGTAATTTTATCAGTATTGGAACAAAATGCGGATAAGAGAGATGGGAGCATGGACGTCGACCCAATGAATTTGAAACAGGCACTGAGATGGAGACAGATGACCAAGTCGGGAGTATTTTTGGTCCCTTTCAAGGCTTAGATTAGTAGGATGAAGTGTCGAACGATATATCGCACCCTCTCATAGAGTCATATAACCCGAAACGAACTAACAGAATAAGCAGATAAGTATGCGTTTAGAGGAAAGAAGGCCGGACTTGATATACGAACTTTGAGTTCACACGGCGTCGTTAAGATAACTCGCTTCCATTTGCACCCCTCGACACGAACTGTGTTGTGAATTGAAGATATTGCATCGTCGCCGGGCGTCCAGAGGGCAGTAGAACGCTGTGGAGCTACTTAAAATTCAGGGAAATTCGAACCGATATCCCAGGATATCTGAGCCAATCAGCACCATCGTAGGTGACGGATGCGCGGCTTTGGAAGATAGGAGGGTCCCAAATTATCCATACGCCTCGCATGGCCAAGAAATCAGGTGACTTACTAGAATTACCTCTAACCACAGCAGGCGACTGCATGCCTGGAGTAGAAATATTTCGAATAGGAAAACTGGCCAGCGAGGTGATTCGGATAGGGTAGGAGTTTGTGTTTAAATAAGAGAGGATCGGGAGCGACGGGAGAAAAATATTACATCCACCAACTCTTCAGCATTTATTTGATTCCCAGTGGTTCCACTATGGGAGGAGGAACCCCAGTGAAATTATCAGCCGTTATGCAATTAGCCGTTATGCACTCAGAGACCGGAACGGCGTGAGTAGGGAAAACCGGTGACAATGCAAAATTTAGATACAATGAAAGACAAAAACAGTGTAACACAGCCCCATAGAATCCCCGGAATCAAATTTCTGGGCTAGACAGGGAATTGAGAAGGATATAAAAGTGAGGGCAACGCCGCAACGATGGAAGAAGTTCAGGAAATAAACGATGTTCTCCCTCATGAGTAAGTGTGGAAGACACTTCTTCCACACGTATCTAGAGTGCACCTGTTCATTTCCTGACCTTCGAGACGCGGGGTAAGAAAGAAAGAAACCACATGGTGAATGATGGAAAGTCACAAAAGCAGGGTGCGGATAGAGAGACGGAGCATATTCCATACCACCAAGACCTATGGGCGAAGTTAGGGGATCGCTGTGATATTGAGCAAAATAGTGCGATACCGTCAATGGGCGCAGCTGTAGACAGGGAAAAGAACTTGCTGAGGATGAAGCTGAGATCCGATGGAAGGGAAACCCTCGACCCAGCCGACTGTAAGCAATCGCGTTAATCGCCACCGGTCCTCTAGGACTCCGGAGGTCCACACTGTCTACCCGCGAACAGTAAGGTAACGGTAACGGCAGCGATGAGATTTCGAGCTGAGGGAGCTTCCTTGCGAACATGATTCGTACTAGCACAAACTGAAGTTCGAAAATCATACGCCGTGTGAAAAACAGTCTGAAGGAAAGAAAACGCACCATCGATGCTCATCATCCAAATGATCGCTCTTCCATGGCGGGTCAGCACTGCGTGCACTGATGGGTTAATATGGGGACGTTGTGCAATAGGGATGAAGAACGCATAGGATTGTGTAGATGGCCCATGAATAGTAAAGTTCTGCACGAGAGGGTGGGCCAACAACAGTGGAAGACGCACAGCGAGAGATGGTGGGAGTGTTGAAGGAAGAAAGAAAATATCCCAAAATGGCGTCATTGATAGTTCGATTTTCTCGTCACACTTTTTTTCTCCGTTCCATCCGCGCTCTTCACCACTCCGATGACAATAAGTCTCAGCATCGATAGTGAGTAAGGTTGAATATTGCAATATTCACCCCTGGCCTGGCGCATTTCCTTTCCGCCGGTCAGTATCGCCTCGTTCTTTTATATCCATATTCTCCATATTAATCTTGGCCGAAATGTGCTTGGGTGATATGCGGTCGTCATGATAAATTATAACGAGGCGTACGGATTTGTGTAAATTTCAGGCTCGTACCTTTTCCTCTTTCTGTATATGCCTCACGACTCTATCCTAATTATCGCATCGATTACCTGCTTGAAACGAACCGCCTCAAAGCGATTGCAAAATGTCGAATCTTTTCTGTTGGGTTCATTGATGTACGTTCCTCCCTCTATGAAATATACCTCCTACAAGTACGACCACTCACTCGTTCCTGCCTCGCTTTTTTCCGTCTATCTCTCCACAGTGCAGCCCACAGTGGCCCCACACTGGAACTCCGCGGTGGTATCAAACGTTGGGATCGCCCGATCTGCCACAAGTCCCTCGATCATTGATACGAAATGCCATGGGAAATAAACTCAGTGTTGCGCAGTCAAGCACCAAAAGCCAAAGCCATGGTCAAAGTTGTCGTCTGGTGGTGTGGTAGTCACGACTGTCAAGGCGCCTCAACCTGCGGGGTCGTCCTAGAATTGATTATCGGAAATGTAATATTATTGCCCTACAATGAAGGATCGTCAAAGTCGTTAAATTTTGACCATCATTGGTGAGAATTTGACCAGTATTCTTGACTCCCTTGATGGTTGCTCGACTCGCGCAACGTTGATACTTACATATAATTATACATCTAGGCGTATCAGCTGAATAAAGCAACAGTGGTAGATTTATTAATGCGTGGTGAGCACGTTAATTAATTAATGATATGTACCGAGGCTGTAGGCCATGCCTGCCAAGGCTGGCCAGCGGAAATGTCGGGACACCGCTAAAAAATAGAATCTCTTCAGCCATGCTGTAATCTGCTTGTGGCGAAGGAAAGATATAGAGGGGAAAAAGCACAACCGATGCGCCATTTGACACGTTGAACGTGAGTAATTTTTCTTTTATTGCGGACTGAGACCACGTTGCGCTTCGCTTCTTCCTGTGATAGGTACGCAGCGACACCCACGCGTTTCTTGCATTCAGATGGCAAGAAACGCTAGCACAACTGCTGTCAGAATTTGTAGAAGACGCATGATGGCACTGCGGGATGCTGGTTAAACTGGAACATTGGTTCGGAGAGCAACCAGTAGCAAAGGCATGTTGTTGGCGTCGCTTAGTATCAGCAACCAACTTAATCATGTAGCTCATCAGCAGTTCGGGGCGCAGTGAAAAGCAAAAAGCATTTATACAAGGTCTCAACCACCCGAGCGAAGGCCCCTCGTTATTTTCTGAGCGGTATACCTGAAACTGGGAAAGGTAAGTCTTGGTATGAATCAATCACGACTCCACCCACGAAGTCGCGACCGTTCCGGTATAGTCGGGAATGCATGCTCTCGTGGGTGAAATCGACATATGGAATGATCAATTTTCGATCTCACTCAGATAATGTGGCGTTGCATTCCTCATGCTCAGGAAACAGTTCTAGAGGTGGAGGAGATAAACACACCAGTATTGGTGGATGACCCGGATGTTACTGGTCCTGATCCTCGATCGAAGCCTGTACAAGTAAGATAATGAATCGGGCTCAGATAAACCACTGGAACCTGGAACCACAAAGAAGCTAGAACCAATATTGGGGGATATATAAGCTGGTAAATACAATCCCGAGGGACATCTCCACCGCTTTAAAATTTATTCAAACGCCTCGCGCGGGAAATCATGACTTCAGCATCTTTCAATAGAAATACTTCCTAACCACGGACATGAAAAATCATGCCCAGAGCAGAAGTACTTCAGAAGATTGAGAGCTGCCCATCGGCGAGGCGATTCGGAAAGTAACCGAGGCTTTTTCTTTTTTTTGGTGAAACTCAGATGGGAAATAAAAACATAAAAGGAGCTTGGAGAGACGGACAAGCGGATGCGTTCAGTTGAAACCCCAGCCATTCCACTGCACGAGCAACTTTTAGACAAGGTGATGGTATGTTTGAGAGCATAACCCCTTAAAAAGCCGATTTATGTTCTTTGCGCAGTTGGGTGCAGTGTGGGGAGAGTGAGGTGATTAGGAGCGGGTCAGTCGGGAGTTTCGAACGAACATTAAGCCACTAGCCAGGCGCATCCAATCCCCTGCGATTGTATTCGACCATGTATGGTCGAAAATCTCATGAGCTGGTGTGGCAAAGCTGCACTTCTGCAGATAGCCTGACCATCATCAGACCTTCGCAATCCAAAATGCATGGATAGAACGAAACCAAACGACAATGTGAACCCCCCATAAACCGCGTTGGGAAACCCGTGTATTTCAAGGGTACAGAGATAGAAAAGTGATAAAAAAACGCAACGTATTGGATCGCACCTTCATGCCCCTCAGTGGTGAGATCGAAATGGGAGGTCTGTCTGATTTCGAGGAATCCTGGTTGCACGGCCACCGTTAAAAGAAATCAATTCAGGGATTAAAAAAGAACTCTGTACGATATCGTCAATGAAGGAGAAAATGATGCGTAAGGAGCTTACTGAGATCGAGACCCAGGTCCAGACACAGATCCGCAACCCCGGATTGACCTATATTTCAATACCCACAACCCCAGTGAACCTTCGGGCCACAAACACGATATCCGGTAGAGTTATGAAGGAAACACGGAATGTAAGGCGGTAAGAAGACTAAGCGAACTGAGAAAAAAAAAAATTCAAGGAAGCTTGGATGGGGTGACTCGTCACACCACGGAGAAACAGGTCCAATCCAGGGCCTCATCGTGGCTCTGGAAAAATACCCCCAAACCTGCTATCAAAGCATGACCGCGGATATAAAGTGGGATTTAATTGCTTTGGGGTACCAAGGAGATGAGGCCGGGGCAAGGTAACAAGGAGCCGTTCTCCCTCCTGCACTCTGCATCGAGGGGAGAAAGGGTAGGGGAATATCGAGGGATAGTTAGTTGTTGGGACGGACTGGGGATGTGTGTAGAGAAAGCAGAAAATAGAGGGTAAAGGGTAACGGAAGTAAAATTTTTAATGGAGAGTCATAGGGCTAACCAACGGGATATCACGTAGGTTACCGAAAAGTGAGAAAAGTGACTAAAAGGAGGGGGGAAATGCATGGCGCTTTAGAGGAATCCAGCAGGTGATGCGTGTGAGATGGTGGGGAGGGAAGAAAAAATCTGGGGTACAAAGCCTGAAAATAGTGACACCATCTGAATCGTGAAACTCCAAGCGAATACAGGGGAAGAAAATGGGACCAGATCAGAGGTCTCTAAATGGAGACGGAAGAATTGGAAGTGCACAACGTGTATAATTAAGATCCACGAAGAGTCCAAAGGTGAGATGAATATAGGTGGCTTCAATTCAACGCCACACACTCGCAGACTCCAAAAAACCAATAAGTACTGGGGATGGATATACAACCGAGGCTCGGAAATGTGAATCGGGAAGGACCAAGTTGAAGGACCAAGAAAATAGACATGAATATCATATTTCAAAGACAAACGGGGCAACATTTCAGGCATGTTCCACCTTCGATGGCATGTAGCCCAAACCCATGCGAAAATTGAACACAGGGGCGTGAATAAAGGCATGAGACTCAGACGAATGGGAAGCAAATGGAAATGCAACCAGTATTGGCAAATACAGCTATATCCAACCTCAAATGCAGTATTTTGATTCACAATCCCATTTTCCCATAGCTATTCGCTATCCAGGGTGCGTGGGCTGGTGAAGGAGCTGCGCAACTGAGCCTGGAGAGCTGGTGTTGCGCAAGTGGTTGACAGTCCAATAGGAGCGGATGTGCAGGAGGGAGGAAAGGTATATCAGGATGACTCACCGGGTGATAAAAAAGCGAGAGGACCTATCTTAAAGGGCCGAAAGGAGAGCTCTATATAGTGAGGATCGAGGAACAAGATGGAACAATGGAGAATTTCGAAGCAACATCAAAACGCTATCATACTTCCGCATTCCCAATCCCGCGGACTTGTCCTCCATTCTCTCGACTGATACAAGGCTCTCGTTCTAATTCGAAACTTCTTCGATTCACGGTGTGAAGATTTCCACGTCGCTTGCACAAATTCCCAGCAGGAAATCTATTACGTGCCGTACTTTCTTGCGTTTTTCCTAGATGCATCGGCCGCCAACGAATACAGTCAGAATAGTTGGCTTCCTTCAATGAGTCGTTCTTCACAGCACTGGAAATTTCCCGACGAACTCCGGATTCTGTTACGAGATAGGAGAAGGACTAACGGGGATCCATGATCTATGAGTGGGTGAGTTTGACCAAGCTTCAACGTCAGTGATGACCCGCTTACCCACTTCGACACTTTCTTCACCTCTCAAAAATACCCAGTCCTCCTTCATACCCACTCGCGTTCGCACAGGCGACATCATTATCTAGCCATGCCCATCCCCTTTTGATACCTGAATTGGAAACACCCATGTGACCTGTCACGTGGGCGTGCCTTCTTGTGGACAGTGCCATCGCAACACGTTTACCTTCTTAATTTATTTTCTTATGCTATCGTTAACATGATCCACAAGGCTTCCCTCGCCTCGCCTCTGCATGCCTCGTCTCGGGGCTTTTCTTTTCCCCACCCACCCACTCCTACGCCACCACCTTTAATGTGCACCCAGACCCAACCCGGTAGAGGAGGATTGGTGGAGGGGGGTTCATCCGCCCTCTCCATCGGCCTTCGCCCCGTGGAGCAGTCGACGTCTAGTCGCCTGCTTCCACGCCCCCCGTAGACTACCGGCTTGGTTAAGCAATACAATTCTACTTGCGATGGCGCGAAAATCCGCAAGATCAAGTTTTGAACTCCGATGGTTCAAAGATGATGTGATAACTCGACGGCTGTTGTTCACCATCGCCGTATATCTCATTCTTATCTCCTTCACCCATATCGTAACTTGCAGTAGAATTATTTAGTAAGTAGTACATACCCCAGTGGAAAGAAAGCCTCACTTCATGCGTGGTATGTGGCGTGATCACTAATATCAACGCATTCCTGCCCTCATCCCTCTCCAATCGCGAACCGTCTGTGATCTGGATATCTCCTCTCGATGTCTAAAAGAGAGTGATCCAGGCGCAGGGGAATCCTTGGAATAACAAAGAAAGTCAGATTAAGATATTCCGCAGATATGCAAGGTGGCCAACGTCATCGTAAAAAAGGACATCGCAACCGCTTTGGACGATCCAAGTTATCCATATGCCTCGCATGGGCAATTTGTCTTTGAGGCCGACGAAAGTACTTCCTAAATCCAGACAAGCGACGGCATGCCTGGACCAGAAGTATTTCGGAATATTGACACGGTGCCCGTGACAAGGCGATCCAGAAACTTATGACCAAGGGAGTCCTTTTTCGCGAAACTCGAATGGGAAATGAAAAGAAAGGGCATTGGGAGAGAGATTGTCACGTTTGGAGATGTTCGTTTTACCCAGTAACTCCACACAACGCCCAACAAGTAGCCTTCAGAGAACTTGAACGTAGGTCCAAGACTCCAGGCGAGAACTAAACTGCGAAACTGTCCCTGAACTGGATATGTTGTATCATAGCTTGAGTGTGGCGAGCCAGGAATCAGATAAATAAAATAAAACCACATGGAAACTCGAATCAAGATGGTAAGCAAAGTCAATGCCATCGTGACAAGAGGACATCTCCGCTGGTTTAGAAGATAGGAGGTTCTAAACCATCCATACGTCTCACGCAGGCATCACGCATTAGCGCACATGAAATATACCTCACGTATAAGCGACTGAACGCCTGGAGCACAAGTGTTTAGGAGGATTGATACGCTTCCCAGTGGCGAGGCGATTCGGAAAGCGACCTATTTGTGAAATTCGAACGGGAAATGAAAAGAAAGGAAATAGAGAGAGGGAGACAGAGAACGTCCAACCCCCACAAAAAACCGATTCCTTGGCATTCTTCCCACAGATGCACAACTTAGCAGAGGTTAAGTGGGGAATTAAGAAAATAGCGCAATCAAAGCAGGGGTTCAGAGCGAAAATTAAGCCATGAGCTGGGCACATCCACCACCCTGTGATTGAAATTTGGGCAGACGGCCTATGAATCAAGCGCTGAATATGGATAGGTGAGCTGGGCTTCCACATTCATCCATAACCGGAAGATTTTATAAACCTTCCCTATCATCCGACACGCAGGGATAGAAATGAAGCCAAATAGCATTGTGAACCCTCATGAACCTTGTTCAGAGAAACTAGGAACCACGTAACGGTGACGCACGGGTCACCAGGGTCTGGAGATAGAAAAATGGAAATGAAAATGATAGTGGATCTTACCTAGACCCGTTCAACAGCGAGGTGGGATGGACGAATCTCATTTCGAGGAATCTTGGTTGCACCGGGCACCATTTACCGAAATACAATTGGAGCCTAGGAGAGAATTATGTGTGATTTCGTCAATGATGAAGAAAGATCCTATCTGAAGGCTGACGTTGGCCAGTTACAGAGATTTGTAGCTCGGACGCCGTCATCGAAGGGCGAGCATCGATCCATCCACCGCTCCCATCGATCTTCGTCGAATATTAAGAAAGTCCACGGTGAGAACATCAGCCAATCCCATTAATGCGACCATAATCAATTTTCGAAATGTGGGGATGGCGACGCCTGTGACGAGATGCTAGCGGGTGGACGTCGTCGTGTCGAATTCGGCCAGAAAATTGGATAGATTTTATTTCAGAGTCATTGGTATCGCGTTGAAGAACTAAGGTAAGTGTAGCAATTAGGCCACGGAACCAGAAGACACCATGGCTGACCTGTTTTCGGAGTGCCAGAGTCCCAGTTTTTAGCTTAAGTAACGATCGACCTAAGGATATTGAGCAACGGTTATGCCGCGTGTGATTCCGGCATGTTCCATAATTTCGGCGATTCGTTACAGTAAGGACAAGAGTGAAGAAGGACGACCAAATTTTCGCACTAGCCGGACACCGCGGGCCGACTCCTACGTTGAACAGGGAGGCGGGTGGTAGAGCGATGAAGAAGGCAGAGATGCTCTCCGGAGCGAGGTGCGGGTTACTGAAATGCAGATTGAAGCTAGAAGGGCAGGCGGATGGGAATTGAGCTTCGAGTTCGGGGTGGGAGTGGAGCTCGATGACGGTTAGCACCAGGAGTAGGTGTGTAGGATGCAGGTGGCAGCATCGAGTCTGCCGGACGAGGGAGTGAGGCCGGCATATGGGAACGCGAGAGAGCGGGGGAGGACCGGAGGCGGGAAATGATAAGGGAGGAGGTCAAAGTAGGGCCGCATGTCGAGATCTGCGGCGATGAGGAGCTGGTTGAGCACAGGTGCGGTGAAAGCGGTTCAGGCGAGAAGATAAAGGTTTGGTGTGTGTGACCGCGTTGGAGTTCTCGTCCACGAAGCCCTGGAAGATGGGCAAGTGCGGTAGAGCGCAGAATGTGTGCAGTGCGAGCGCGAACTCTTCCAAGATGTAAGGCATGTGCTGCACCACCCGAAAGGCCTCGCGGATGGGTACAGGGCGCTGGAAAATATCCCAGAGGTTGGGCCCGAGGTTGGCTCAGACAGCATCGTCGAATAACAGCTTGAGGCAGGGCCAGTCGCAGTCGACAAGCTCCAATGTGAGTTGCCTGTGCAGCCGTGGGCGGTGCTGAGGGCTTCTTAAGATGCACAAAGGCGACTCGCCTGTCCGTCGTAAGACCTCGTCTAGCCAGCCCTGGTTTACGAGGCAACATTGATGATTTGTGAGCGAGCGTCAGTATGAGTACAATTCTGCGGAGGCAGCGATGGCGGGTGCTTGGTGCTTGGTCGTCGTTGTCTACCTCATAGTCGTGTTCGACGCGGAGGGCTTCTTCGCCTTCGGTTGCGGTTATGGAAAAGTTCCGCCACAGGATAACGTAGTGAGCATTGTGGACTGCCTCGGTCATGACTTTGCTTGGGGTTATTTAAATTGGAAGTCGTTGGCCCCGTGACCTTGTCCTCCATAAAATAATGGGACTTATAAATAGGACTCGTAAATTGATGCGACCTGTCCTTGAAACTTTCTGACGGCAATATAGGGAAGAATATTTAATCTATCTTCAACGCTTCATAAGTCATATCCGGTAAGAGAGAAGTAAAGGATCATATTATTTGTTCCACCCTGTCTCAACGTACGAACTCGCACCTCCTCGCCACCGTACCGGCCACCCTGTTGGCTTGGAGATGGAAAACATAAACATTTGTTCAGCGGCATGCCCGTACGCAAGGCTTCCAAACTTTGAAAGCAGTGAACATTCTATCCCTAGCCATATGAGTTATGCCTACCTTGTAGGAACTTCGTGCCCAGCACCGAAGATGCGGACATAAGAGAAGGTGCCTGCGTTCTTGAACATCGGTATAACTTTGAAAGACCTGTTTTTGGAAGATGGTGGAGAATTGTGTGTTAAGGCTATTTACCTGAGAGGAGGCTGAGTAATAACGTCGTAAGATGAAGCGAGTCTCCCACCATGGCTTCCACTCCGTTGAAATTGAGGATGTAGTCCTCGAACCAAATGGTAAGCTTCCTTGTTCATCGTTACATTTGAGGCGGAATTACAGCATCCCCATCGTATATGATGGTTCGTACCTATACGTACCACTCCGAAATCAGAGGCTTGTCGTGCTGTGAGATAATAAGCTTAAACCAGCGTTGATAGCAGACTCAAGATTGGGTTGTGAGTTCCTCATCTAATCGCCTATAAACGAACTGTATGAGATCGCGGTGCCACACGACCGCTACAGGACAAAATGGGCTAAGACCACGCTTTACCTGTGGCTGCGAAGTTGGAATAGACATCGGTATTGGTTTCTTGCCAGGTGACTTCTGCCCGGGCAGTGGGTCCAACAGAATTCAGGTAATTGGTGATATCCGGCGGGTATGGATCAGGATTCCTGGTGGGGACGTAGTACACCTAGGTGCATAATCAGCAACTATGGCCGGGAACAATGACCGAAAGGCGGTGAAATACATCGAAATTCCCTGCGAAACGGGACAATATATTATTGTTGCAAAAATTTTGCGCTTTAGAGCATACGGAATTCGATCCACCGTTGTAGCATGAAGTAATCTGCACAATTCTTGAGTATTCAACATGCAATATTGAGTGGAAATTTACCTGAGCCTTGCAACCACCAGATGAAGTCCAGGATGAGTTAGCGTGACTGATTACGGAAGAAGAAACGAGGGGGTGGTGTGGGTTGTTTGCAGCATAGGTGATGTATTGCGCCAAAGGATCCTAAGGAGGTGTAAGTTTAAGATTATATCGCTCAATAACATGCTCAAGGAGTCACAGTTAAACCACCTCCGACACTGAGAACCTTCAGGTTAAGCTTTAGGCCAGAGACGGTACCAGCAACAATAGCAGCGTTTTGCGACAAGAAGAATCTATTCGGGAAATCGTTATTGCTGAGAAAGATTAATGCGAAAATCACATATTACGCTGCAAACATGGATCCATAATGGCCGCCATAACTACGATGAAAGAAAGAATGAGTAAAGTAGCAACATGTTTCTAATTTGACTCACAAATCGCAAAGGTTATGCGGCTGATATTTCGCAAACCTAGAATCAGATAGGAATATTTGCATGAATGTCCAAACATCCGATGCGGCCTGCTGCGATGTCCCAACATTGAGGTCTCCGTGCGAATAACCAACACCGGCGGGCTGATCTATGTAAAAGACATTGGCATCGTCACTGTTCCAAGAGAATGGACTGAGTGTGACTGAGCTGTCATTGGTGATTCCATGTTCCTGGAAGAGACCTATCATGCTCGAGCTACCGGGCCGACTTCCAGTGAGGTATCAGACGTAATCCAGAAAGAGTTCGCTGTGGAAGGAATGTACTCCTCCGCTACACCAAAGGGCCAAAGGTGCAGTATCCGGGTTGTTTCGAGCTGCAAAGAACCAAAATCTTGGTAGTGATATCGTCAGAATGTACATTTTTTTGTGGAATATTAGGTATCGCGAACGCACCAAATACTTTCTGTGGCTGTCAGATCGCCATGACCCGAGGCTTGATAAACACCGAGGGTTGTCTCTGAAATAGCAGGTGTATTGTAAGCAACAAACTAAAGCTTTCAGAAGGCAGATAAACTTACCGTGAATGCCCGAGTTCTCGACGACGTGCACTTTTCCAGGTGTAGTCGCAGTTGTCTGTAGAGACTGAGGCCTCTTCACTGTTGATGGTGATGGAGTCGGGACTCCGCCAAGCAAACCCCCCAAGAGCCCCATTCCACTAGAGCCAGTGCCGAAAGCCAAAGAGAAACATCCTTTCAGATGAAGCGAGCTACTGCCAGAAAAATTTATAAGGCGTACTCGGCCCAGTTATTTTTAAGGAAAGGCGACAGCGTTGGCAGAGGGTCAAGTACTAGACTACTAGTACCATGAGTACTATTTCATATGGCGAGTCTGAAGTTAATGCCAAGCGAGTCACGACTTAAGGTGTGAACCACCTGCGAGTTTCACACGTTACGTACCGTGAATCACCACTTTAGAGTTCGCCTAGGGTTTCGAGGTTTGGGGATAATGACCGAGAAGTAAGTCATACATATCTGACATCACCATAAATTGTCTCAGAGGTTTTATTCCGAATAAAAGCCGCTGCAAGCACTTCGTTTCAAATTGCATCCAAATAACATGGTAAACTTCAACTTTGATATACTTTCTCTGATCTTCATCGAAGCTTTCTATACAGACTCGACTTCCTTGTCGACACTACGATTAGTCAAACGGACCTGGTATGAGATCATTAGGAGGACTCCTCAGCTTTGGACGAGACTGGTCCTCAGACGAAGATCCCATTTCACGGACTTGAAGTATGCCCAATTATACCTCCGAAAGTCTGGCACCCTCCCAATTGACGTCCACATCACGCTTCCTGACGACGTAGATGTGGGTGAGATTGAAGGTGTTTCTGATTTACTTCGTGGCCAAATTTCGAGGTTCCGATCATTTGACCTTCATGTTCGAATTCGCGATGAATTGGAGGACTTCATCTTCTTCATTGCTAAAGACAGGCCTGCACCATTACTTGAATCCTTGGAGCTCAGAGTTCAAAGATGCACCCCATGCGACACTGTCGTCTGCTTTGTATCCCTCCTCGATGCCTTCACACCTGCACCACATCTGACTCACATTGAGATCCCAGGATGGCCATTCTTAGAACCATTTCCACAACTTCCAAACATCACCTCGCTCACCATCGACAGCATGTCTCTTGACTGTATAGCAATTCATGAAATAATTGTATTTCTCTGCTCTACCCCATCCCTCGAGCATTTTGTGTATAAAGGCCATGGTATATCGGACAACACCGTCAGAAACTTAAACGACCCACGTGTTGTCCATTTGCCTAATCTCGTCACAGTCGACGTTACCGCACCAGGCTCTGGAGGAGATGTACTTTGTCTAATTAATGCGCCAGCACTCAGGGATGCACGCCTCGATGGATTCCGTCCACATAATTTCGATGTACCTTGGGAAAGAGCTCCAAATGAATCGCTTACACAAATTGTCTTTCTCTTATCAACACGCTCAAGGAACCTCCGACGCCTCACATTGGAATACACAAAATTTCTTGAAATACCCGGTGGTTTCGAAACGATTTTCGATGATATATCCTTCCCACAATTAGAAGAGGTCCACCTGATCGCGACGGATATCACTGACGAGGCATTGATGAAAGGTGCCAGGGGAAATTTGGGCCTGAAGAGGCTCGAGCTGCGATATTGTGACGGGGTGACAGGTACTGGTTTTTTAGAGTTTGTGCAGCGTCGGGGTAGTGATTTCTCCCTGTCTCTTCAGCATTGCAGAAACTTGAATATGACTCAGGAGGACATGGAGGCAATCTCAGAAATGATAAAAGTTGAAGGACTTCATTAGAACATGGAACAGAACTAGTAAAAGTATGCGTAGATTTTACTACATATCCGACGCTAACTGGCAATTTGAGTTGTTCTTGTATTCTCCTCTTTTTCTTGCTGCTCCAGTCAACGAATTCCACATCGTCCACACAGAGCCAGGTTGTCTATCGTTTCTGGTGGCTTCCTTATTGTTCTTAGTTTCCCCTTTCGCTTTTCTTGGTTTTTTGTACTTTAGGCTACATACAGTATACTCCCTCGCTTCGCTCGGTTACTTGCGGAATCAGTCAGAACACGTTGTTATCTTATCTCATCTAACACTGGTGTGTACTTATGGGCGTCAATCATAGGAGACAACAGGTTCCAAAACAAACGACAGCCGATGAGGCAGACTACTCGGCAGAGGACCTCTTAGGATCCTTATGGGACACACAACCATGTTGACCTTGTAGAAGGCGGCTCCATTCCGCACCCGCCGTTCGACTACGACGCGAATTATGGGCCCAGTACGGACCCCATATGCCTTTCTGATTATCATCCTCCATACTGCGCTCCGTACTGCCATTGCCACTGCAGCGCCTTCCATCATCACCGCCATTTCTCGCCTCTTCGGTACTGTCCAGCCAGACGATATCGGGGACCCTCTCAATTGATCAAGCGGCCGGTTATAACCACTGGTTAGGTCGTCATTTCTTGACTCGTCGGCCTAGCCGTTGGAGTGGGCCGAGGTGCCCTGAGCTGGTCGCTGGCTCGAGGGAGCACGTAGATGTAGTGGTCCTGGTAGCCTACGACGTACAGGATGTGTCTACTCTAGGTCACGTGGTTGTGGTAGGATCACCCGTCTGCTTCGTCGAAGTGGAGTAGTATTTCTATCAAATGTGATTCTCCGTGATGATTCTGCTGCATATTTGATCGGACTGGACTCTTTGTCGCTTTTGATTATTCTTCATCTTTCCTATTTTGTATTTCAGTCTTTTTTTACTTGTTTTACATAATTTTGCCGGCATCGCACATACATCTACTAGCCCTCTATTATACCTCCATACTTTACTGTACCTACATTAGAACAAAGAATGCCATGGGTAACTCCAACCGGGATACTTCACAACGACATGTACACAGTAGATACTGAATACACTAGAAACGATTGAAGATCAAGTACACGGGGGCGGTCTGACTCCGCGCTCAGCCCAATTCAACGCTCAAGGGATGGCATTGAATTGAATAGTGGACGAGTAGACAGTTGCAGAGACGTCGATGTAAACGCGATTGGTGGGAGAATGCAAAAGAGAAGAGATATTCATAGAAGCGCGACGTACCCACCTTGAGTTGGACACCAGGAGCGAGCCGAACAGTGCACTACCTTGCAGAA
>Ga0307513_10001680_pt1 | contig 31675 bp, 25 predicted proteins | sample 15_EM_MG_FD_202174 | JGI IMG/M metagenome (GOLD analysis project Ga0307513, IMG submission 202174) | Populus trichocarpa ectomycorrhiza microbial communities from riparian zone in the Pacific Northwest, United States - 15_EM | ecosystem: Host-associated > Plants > Roots > Unclassified | place... | reverse complement strand
GCGCGGGTCGAAGCGGACGGCTGCCGCCAGGACGAAGATCCCGGCCGCGGCGAACACCGCACCACGTGCCACACCACCGCCGACCCCCAGGGCGGTGACGACCTGCTTCGTACGCCGGCTCATGGCGCCGGTGTCCAGCTGCCGCAGGAAGCGCCGCAGGGCCGCCCGGACGGCGAGTACCGCGCCGATGCCGATCAGGACGCGGCCCGCGGCACCCACCAGCACCCGGCCGTAGGGCAGTTCGAGCGCCGATGCCGTCCAGTCCCGCGACTGCGCGTTGCCACTGGAACCCTGGCCGCCGCCGGCCGCGTACGTCGCTGTGGCCCAGCAGACGACGGCGTAGAAGACGGCCCGGCCGCCGTCGAGCACGCGTGAGGCCGCCTTGCGTCGAGGCCCCCTGCCGAGGACCGCGCGGGAGCCCCGCCCCAACGCCATGCAGCCGAAGCCGACGACCAGCGCCCACAGCATCGCCTTCCCGAAGGGCTGCTCCGCGATCCGGGCCAGCGCGCCCTGGCGGTCAGGGTCTGCTTCTCCGCGGGGCGACGGGTGCCGGGGCCGGCGGCCCGGTGCCGTCCGGGTATCCGGGATGTCGTCATGATCGCCTCCTCGGAGCGCGGGTGTCGGCCGTCACCTGGTCGCGCAGGCGGGCACGGATACGAGTGATCAGTCGGGAGACGTGCATCTGCGAGACCCCGAGCTGGAGGCCGATGCGGGCCTGTGTCATCTCGCAGAAGAACCGCATGTACAGGATCTGCCGGTCGCCTTCGGGCAGGGCCCGCAGCAGCGGCCGGAGCGCCTCACGATCGACGGCCGTCCGGTCGACGCCGGGTTCCGTGCCGCCCAGCGGGTCGCCCAGTGGGTCGGCCGACGGGTCGCTGTCCGTGCGGTGGCCGGGCCCGACGTCCGCAGGCAGAACGCCCGCGGGTAAGACGTCCACGGGCGGGACGTCCACGGGCAAGAGGTCCACCGGCAGGGCGTCCACGGGCAGGGCGGTGAAGCTCTCCGGCGCCCCCTGGAGGTCGTCGCGGAAGTGCCGCTTCATCTCGCCGAGGATCGTCGGGATGGCGAAGCTCGGGAAGGCGGTGCCACGACCGGGGTCGAAGCGGGACACCGCCTTGACCAGGCCCAGCTGGGCGACCTGCCTGAGGTCCTCGAACGTCTCGCCGCGATGGCGGAAACGCCGGGCGAGCCGCACGGCCATCGGCATCCAGGCACACACCATCTCCTGCCGCAGCACGGACCTCTCGGGGCCGTCCGGCAGAGCGGCGATACGGCGGAACACCGCAGCGGTGTCGGGTGTGCCGTCGTAGCGGTGCGCGCGTCGTGAACCCTGCGTCCGTACGTCCGGCATCGACATGTTTCTCCCTCGTCGGTGGCGTCACCCACCGTGGGAGCCGGCGGACCGCTGCGCACAAGGGAGCGGCGACAGCCGCTCCCACGGGCGTGCCTCCGGTCCGAAGCACCTCGGCCGAGTCCCCGGGCGGCCCGCTCTCAAACAGCGCCCGGAGAGACGGGCCACGGCCCCGGTGCCGGCCACCGGACACGTGCCGTCACCGCCGGCCCGCCTGACGAAGGCGCCGCAGCCCCCGGCGCAACTCCCGCTGCATCGGCTCAGGCAGCCTCTCGCCGTCCGTCGTGGCGACCAGAGCGACGGCCACGTCACGGAGCTTGATGTTGCAGCGCTGCGACACGTCCACCAGCAGGTCCCAGGCCCTGTCGCTGGAACACGGCGCCAGGACCGTGAGCATGCCGCGCGCCTGGTCGATCACCGCACGGCTCGCCAGCGCCCGCTCCAACTGCTCGTTCCTGGCGCGCAGTTCGACGAGCTCGGCCGACGGGGCCGCTTCCTCCGCCGAGGCGGCTACGGCCGTCAGCAGCCGCCGTTCCTGGCGGGGCGTGGTCACCTGGCGCATGGCCCGTACCTCACCACGGCCGTGGCAGGCCACCGGCGGGGAGGGCGGAACCCGAAACCGCACAGGATCGGGGTGACGACGAGAAGCGGGACGAACACGACGGGCCTCCCGGGAGCGGAAAAGACAGCACTGCCGGGGGCCGGGGCCTGCGCGAACAGACTAGTCCTGCCCAGAGGTTCGCGGACAGCGGCCGATACCTGTGTGCCCCACCGGGACGGGATGGCCACCTGCCGCCTGTCCAGGGGGTTCGGCGAGGACTACCATGCACGGTACGGCCCGGGTCCCCGGCAGCGTCGATCACCTTTCGCGCCCCTTCGAGGGCGCACCTCGCGCATCAGTGCCGGAACACTCCCCGCGCCGGCGGGCCGCTCCCGTACCCGCCGTCGCCATGCCGTCCCGGCACGGACTCGATGCGCCCCATGCGGGCACCGTCCGTCTGCTGCCCGCCGCGTCGCACGCACCCCACCGCAGGTGTCACGCATGTACGTACTCATCGTTCCGGCAGCGCTCCCCTTCGTCCTCCTCGCCACCGTCATGGGCCTGTCCTGGTGGGAGGACCACATCCTGCCGACGACACCGCCAACTCCGACGCCGACGGAGCCGGCCGAAGCTCCCGCCGAAGCTCCGCTCGCCCCGGCCGCTCCTGTCCTGCTCGCCGAACTCGCCGAACTCGCCCGTGTCGAACCGGCGTTGAGGCGGTAGGGCGCATGGCGCGGGCAGCGCCGGGCCGGTCACACCCCGTACAGGCGAGCCTCCCGACGGGCGTGCGAGCGGCGGCCGGACACGCGCCACAGGAGACGGGCGGGGAGTGGTGCCTTGGTGAGGAACGTTCGCTGCTCCTCGGGAGTCGCCACTGCCATCAACGCGCTGAAGGCGCGCAGCAGATGCTTCCTGTCCAGCTTCGCCAGGCTGATCTCGCCGAGTTCCTCCCACTCGGCGACGCTCAGGTGTTCGGCGGCCAACGGCAGGACGGTGTTCTCCTCCTCGTCCATGTGCGCGGTCAACACCGAGCCCAGTTCGTCGAGTTGCGCCGCCACCTGCTCGCAGAGGGGCGGGCGGGGATCGGCGGCCAGCCCGTCCAGCGCGCCCGTCACCTGCACCACCAGCTCTTCGAGGCGGTGGTGCTGTTCCTCCATGCGCGCGATCGCCTCGGCCGGGCCCGCCGTCCGTGCCGTGAGCCGGGGCCAGAGGAACTCGTCCTCGCTGACGTGGTGGGCTTCCAGACCCATGAGCATGAACCGCACCGCGTCGACGACCAGCGCGGCCCGCTCGGTGTCACCGGGCCGCAGTCCGCGTACCAGATCCGGCAGTTCCGCGCACGAGCGACGGAAGGTTCGATGCACCACCACCATGTCGTGGACATCCGGCTTCGAGCTGACTACCTCGGACATGGTGTTCCTAACCCTTGCTCAGCTGCTCGTGAAAACGGTGTGCCAGGTCCGTCAGCTCTTCCGCGGTCCGCGCGGTCTGCTGCAGGTCGATGAGGACCTCGTCGGCCCCGGCCGCGTGGGCGGCGAGCAGGTAGTCCGAGACCTGTACGACCGTTCCCCGGTGCGGGACGGCGTCGCTCGGTGCGTCCTCGGCCGTCACCACGGGGTTCACCCGGACGACGGTGCGCAGGGTGTCGGGGTCACGGCCGTGGGCCTCCGCGATCTGCCGTATCCGGCTGATGACGTACGCCAGTTGCGGCACCGGCAGCCCGACTCCCGCCCAGCCGTCCGCGCGCCGGCCGATACGTTCCAGCGTGGCCGGAGCGAAGCCGCCCAGGAGCACCGGCGGACGGGGACGCTGCACGGGGAGCGTCTCGATGTGCGCACTCGGGATCGTCCACAGAGCCCCCTCGTACTCCGCCGACGAACCGGACCAGACATGGTCCAGGACGTCCAGGATCTCGTCCAGCCGTGCCCCGCGCCGCCGCCACGGCACGCCGATGGCCTCGTACTCGTCGGACGACCAGCCGAGCCCGAACCCGATGTCGAGCCGCCCCTCGCTGAGGATGTCGACGGACGCCAGCGAACGGGCCAGCAGCAGCGGGGAGTAGAAGGGCGCGTTGAGCGTGCTGGTCCCCAGACGCAGCCGTCGGGTGGCGTGCGCCAGGAAGGACAGGGTGACGACGGGGTCCAGGAAGGTGCGGTACTCCTCCGGTACGGGGCCACCGCCTGGATACGGGTCACGGGGCCGCGTCGGCACCAGGACCCGGTCGCCCACCCACAGGCTGTCGAAGCCGATCGCTTCGACCGTGGCGGCGAACCCGCTGATCGTGGAGGGGTCGGTGAACAATCCGTACTGGGGAGCTCCCAGGCCGATCTTGAGCATGTCTTCTGTCACCTGTTGGTCACCTGTTCGAGGAGATGCTGTGGTCCGTTCTCGGACCACCGTGCCGAACACGGATCAACGTACGGTCGACAACAGGTGAAAACGCTGCTCAGCGCCTCGCCGCTGCCTCCCGCAGGCGATCGCTCACCTCGTACACATGCTGTGCCGCGGAGATGTTCACCTCGGCCCGGTCCGAGCTGAGGGCGGTGAACAGGCGGGCCACCTCCTGGAGGAAGTAGGCCGGGCTGTTCGGATCGTCCTCCGCGCCGGCGACGGTCTCCGACTCGGCGAAGTACTCGACGGCCTCCGCGGTCCGCCCCTGGTCCGCCAGTACGACCGACAGCAGCCGGCTGGACATGAAGAGCGTCACCGGGTCGTGGCCGACGCGCGCACGCCGGATCGCCTCGCGCAGATCGGTCTCCGACGCGGTCAGATCACCGCGGATGAAGGCGAGCCAGGCCCGTATGTGCCGGGGCTGCGCCTCCAGCGTCGGGTCGTCGCCCAGCTCGGCCGCCGTGACCGCCTGGTCCGTGATGCGTTCCAGTTCCCGCTGATGCGCGGGCCCGGCGAAGAGTCCGCTGGACGCGATCACCGACAGCGCGGCGACGACGATCCGTACGGCGGCCGGGATGTCGCGCAGCACCCGGGAGAACACCGAGACCAGCAGCGTGTGCTCGGCCAGCAGCCAGGTACGTGCCGCCTCGGCGTCGGCGAACCGGAGTCCGGTCAGGGGCACGGAGAAGAGATGGTGGCTGAGCGAGCCGGCCCGCTCGGTCGCGCTCATGGCCTGGAGCAGGGTGGCGTGAAGGAACATCGTCAGCCGCACCAGCGCCGCCTCGCGGTCCGCGACGGGATCCTCGCGATCGGCACGCCGGGCGGCGAACGCCCGTACGAGATCGTGGAAGCGGTAGCGGTCGGCCGAATGCGGTTCGAGCAGCCCGGCCTCCACCAGATGCTCGAGCTGCTCCTCGGTCTCCTGCGCGGGCCGGTCGAGCAGCACCGCCGCGACCGCGACCGGGAAGTCGGCGGCGTCGAGCAGCGCGCACAGGCGCATCGCCCGGGCCCGATCGGGGGCGAGGGCCCGGTATCCGACCTGGAAGGTGGCCTCCACGGACATGCCGCCGGCCCGCAGCTCGTCGAGCCGGCTCTCCTCGGCGCGCAGGCGCGACAACTGCGCGCCGAGCCCGCGTCCGGGACGGGCCGCCGCACGGGCGCCGATGATCCGCAGCGCCAACGGCAACTGCCCGCACGCGCTGACCAGTTCGAGCGCGAGTTCCGGGTCGGCGGCGATCTGGGCATCACCGGTGAACCGGCCCAGCATGGCCACCGCCTCCTCCTGATCGGGCACCGGTACCTCGAAACGCGTCGCGCCCGGCGGTACGAGCGACCGGTGCCGGGTCGTGATCAGCGCGGCGTTGCCGGGTGTGCCCGGGAGCAGCGGGGTCACCTGGGCGGTGTCGGACGCGTTGTCCAGGAGCACCAGGATCCGGCGGTCGGCGGTCAGGCTGCGACAGGCCCCGGCGCGGGCGGTGGGCGTCGCGGGGATCTGGGCGGCGGGCATGCCGAGCGCGAGGAGGAAGTCGACCAGCACGTCGGCGGGGTCGGCGGGTTGGTCGCCGTCGCCCCGCAGATCCACATAGAGCTGCCCGTCCGGATAGTCGCCGCGGAGACCGTGGGCGACACGCAGCGCGAGCGCGGTCTTGCCCACGCCGCCGATACCGCTGAGCACCGTGAGCGCGACCGCTTCCCCGCTGGGCCGCAACGCGAGCCCGAGCCGCTCCCGCAGCCGCTCCCGCCCGACGAAGTCGCCCGGCGCCGGAGGCAGTTGCTGCGGACGGACACCGCCCGAGACCTCCTCGGCCTGCGCCGCAGCGGACCGGTCGACTCCGTCACCGGCACCCGACTCGACGCGCTGCCCCGGGCCGCCGGACCGCGTCGCGGTGCCGCCGGGAGCACCGGCGGGCTTCGTGGCACCGGTCGACGGCGTAGCAGGAGTCGAGACCGTGCCACCGATCGACGGCGTGGCACCGGCGCGATGTCCCCCGGGACGCGGCTCAAGGGGCTCGGCCCCGGACCCGACCCCGCTGAGGATCCGTACCTGCAACTCACGCAGCTCCGGCCCCGGATCCATGCCCAGCTCGGCCACCATGGTCTCGCGGGCCGCGGCGTAGACCGCCAGTGCCTCCGCCGCCCGCCCGGCCTGGTACAGCGCACGCATGCGCAGTGCGTACAGGTCCTCCCGCAGCGGATGGTCGGCGATCAGCGAGATCAGTTCCGTCGCCACGCGGGCGTGCTCACCCAGCTCGTCGGCGCACTCCAGCCGCGCCACCTGGGCGTTCAGCCGCAGATCGACGAACCGTCGGCGGTGCCGCTGGGCGTAGGGCCCGGGTACGCCGGACAGCGGCTCCCCCGACCACAACGCCAGCGCGGCGTCGAACGCGCGCAGGGCGGGGCCGGTCCGCCGAGCGGCCCGCAGTTCCTCGCCCTCCCGGACGAGTCGCTCGAACCGCAGGGCGTCGACGGCCTGCTCCGGGATGTCGAGCTGGTATCCGCCCTGTGTGGTCTCCAGCCGGGAACGTTCCCCGCCCAAGGAGAGGCGGATGCGGTAGACGTACGTCTGCACCGAGCGCACCGCGTTGCCCGGCGGCTCTTCCCACAGCGCGTCGATGAGGTGGTCGAGGCCGCACTGACGTCCCTCTCCCAGCAGCAGCCGAACCAGGACCGCACGCTGCAGCGGACTGCCCAGCTCCAGCTCGCGCCCGCCATGACGGCCACTCAACGGCCCCAGCAGCCCGAACTCGTACCCTTCCACCGCCGTTGCCATCCGACGGAGTCTAGAGGCGTCAGCGCCGGCAGCACGTCACGGAGAACTCAGACGTTGAAGCGCAACGTTCACCACAACGCTCTCACCTGCGGAAACGGATATCTGCGAGACCAGGGTCGGCACAGAATCAGCACCGGTTCGAACAAGGCGGCGTCGAACAGTTCAGCACCTGCGCGGCGTCCGAGCATCCGCGCGCCCAGGCGAGGAGCACTCTGCCCGAGATCGAGGCGTCGGAGGCGACTGCGAAGGCTTCCAGCGCATCGCCGACGGGCAAGGTGTGGGTGACGATCGGCCCGGTCGGCAGGAGGCCGACGATGACGACGGTTCCGCCACGGGTCGCGGCTCTGGCAGCACCTGGGTGTCTGCGTGGGGACGCTTGGAATGCTCTGCGTGGTGACGGGGCGCCGATGCCACCGAAGTCCGAGGTCGATCCGTACGCAGCGATCCGACGCGATGCCCGGGCGGGGATGGCGAACCGGGCCGTGCAGCGCGAGTACGGGGGTGGGCTTCCGGACGGTGAAGGCACAGACCGGCACCGACTCCTACCGCCTGGCCCTCACCCAGGCCCGGACAGCAGCACGGAACGCCGCCGGCCGACCTCACCCGGCCGGCGGGAGGCGATGCCGTCCTGCCCCGCACTCAAGGGTCCGGACGGCATCCCGTTACTGCGGTGCGATGGCTTTGAGCCAGTCCTCGACGGCGAGGACATCTGCCCACTGCGGGAACAGCTTCTCGATGAGCATCGTGTGCACCTCGGGGTCGGTGTCGAGGCAGCCATCCGCCAGGACGGTGAGACCGAAGTCCAGGTCGATGGCGTGCCACAGGGTGGACAGCACCACAGCGCTGGTGGCGATGCCGGTGAGAACAAGGCTGTCGATATCGCGAGCCCTGAGTATCAAGTCGAGGTCGCTGCCCGAGAACGCGCTCCCCCGCCTCTTGGTAACCACGACGTCGCCCTGCTGGGGCGCGACGTCGTCATGGATCTCGGTACCAGCGGCACCCTCGGTGAACAGGCCGGCCCGCACGGCGTTTGTCATCACCCTGTTGCGAGGGCTGACTTCCGGATCGCCCGGCCGTAACCCGATCACCACGTAGATCACCGGGATGCCGGCAGCCCGGGCACCGTCGATCGCCCGGCGCAGGCGCGACAGATATCCGGAACCGTCGTCGGCGACGGCCACGATGTCCCGTTGGACGTCCATCACCAGAAGTGCGCTGCTCGCCATGCCTGCCGTCCCTTCTCCGTTGGGAAACAAGAGCAAGTCTGGTGGAACAACCGAGCTGCGGTGGAGGTTCCGGAGATCCTCATCGGTGGTGAACTCGACCTCCGCCAGGACCAGTCCGTGTTCGTGATCAGTCCCTGGACCGCGTCCGGCCGAGCAACCGGCACCTTCTGGGTGAGCTTGAGCGCGCAACCGCAGTCTGGCCACTCGGCGCGTCGGAACGGACTCGCCCATCCGCCGTATCCGGCCCCCTTCTCGAGCGCCGCAATCGCCGCCACCTGCGCCGTATGAAGATTTCATACCCGTGGGCTTTCAGCCTTCACCCCCTTCTCGTGGCGCCCTCACTGTTGTCCTCCCGACGCTGCGTGCCAGGCTCGCGCCATCCGGAGAGAAGGGAACTGGCATGGCTTATCTGGACATTGGGCTGCTCGGATCGTTCACGGCCTCGGTGGGCGGTGCGTCCATCGTCCCCAGCGCGGCCAAGCAGCGCAGGCTGCTCGCGCTGCTCGCGGTCGGCTGCGGACGCGAGATCAGCATGGCCGTCATCGCCGAGGAGCTGTGGGAGGGGTGCCCTCCGGCCGGCCCGTCGGCCGCCGTGCAGACGTACGTGAAGCAACTGCGGCAGCGGATCGCCACCGCTGTCTCCCGGCTCACTCCGGGTGTCGATCCCAAGGAGGTACTCAGTCGCGGGCACAGCGGCTACCGGCTCGACATGCCCGAAGTGCGGGTGGACGCCCGGGAGTTCGAGAGTCTCGTACGACAGGGCGAGCAGGCCGTCAACCGTGGTGAGGACGAGCAGGGTGTCCAACTGCTGTCCGAGGGGCTCGCCCTGTGGCGTGGGCAGGCCCTGAGCGACGTACGGATGTCGGGGGTCCTGCGGGCCGAGGCGCTGCGACTGGACGAGGTACGGCTCGCCGCTGTCCAGTCGCGTATCGACGCCGACCTGCGGCTCGGTCGCCATGTGCATCTGGTGAGCGAGTTGACGGCGCTCACCACCCTGCATCCGCTTCAGGAGCATCTGCACGCTCAGTTCATCGTCGCGCTCCATCGCAGTGGGCGTTCCTCACAGGCGCTGGAGGCGTTCCGGAGGCTGCGTGCGGAGTCCGTGCGGGAGCTGGGGATCGAGCCGTCGCGGCGGCTTCAGGAGCTGCACCGCTGGGTACTGGCCGGTGAGCCGCTCCTCGATGCCCGGGTCCGTACCCTGACCGCGTTCTGACCGACGTCAGGTCCCCTCGAAAGGAGGCCAGGCCATGTCACACACTCCTGCTGACGTCGTCACGATCCGCCTCTGGTCGCTGTCCGAAGACGTGACCGTCGAACACGACGAAGGGCGCGACCAGGTGGTGATCAAGAGCCGTTGGGGCACGGACTGTCTGGAGCGGCCCGGGCCCGAGGTCCGGGAGGCTCTGCGACGGATGGAGCTGGGGCCCGTGGTCCTCGCCAACGCCGCTGATCAACACGTCGACCTGAACGCGGTGCTGATCCCGGTGCTGGACAAGCTGTCCCATCTGGTGGTGCACACGCTCGGCGTCGGCGACCTCAGGGGCCCGCTGCTGTCGGTGTTCCCGGTGGCACAGGACGCGCTCTTCACCCTGGTCCTGCTGCCGGACCGGCGGGCCCTGCGGCTGCCCCGCGGGATGGTGCTGACCATGCTCGACTCCGGGCTCTCGCTGGAGGCCGAGGACAGTCCGCACCGGGTCGTGCTGCACCGGCCCGAGGCCGCGCTCGTCATGGCGATGCTGGCCTGGCCGGTCACTCCGGACAAGGCGAAGGCCGCGCTGCCGCTGCCGCTGCAGATGACCGAGGGCATCATCCGCTATCTGGCAGCGGCAGGAATGGCGTCGCCCGTGGACGACGACGCGTACGACGACGTCTGAACCACCGGCCTCCTGTACCGCCCGTGTCCTTCTCCTTCGGGGACTCCTCCCCGGTCCCCTCGATCAGACCAGCCAGCCGGCGTCCCGGGCGATGCGGATCGCGTCGACCCTGTTACGGGCGTTCAGCTTGGCGACCACCGTCGTGAGGTAGTTGCGCACGGTCCCGGCGGACAGGTGCAGAGCGGAGGCGATCTCCTTGGCCTCCGAGCCCTCCGCGACGAGGCGCAGCACCTCCGTCTCGCGCTCGGTCAGCGGGCTTTGCGCACCGCTCCACGAGGCGAGGGCCAGCTTGGAGTCGATGACCAGATGCCCCGCGACGACCCGCCTGATGGCGTGGGCCAGTTCGGCCGGCGACTCGTCCTTGAGGAGATAACCGTGCACCTTCGCGTTGAGCGCCCGGCGCAGGGTGCCGGGGCGACCGAGGCTGGTGAGTATGAGCGTCTTGCAGCTGGGCAGACGTTCATGAAGCTGGACGGCGGCGCTCAGGCCGTCCAGGCCCGGCAGGTCGATGTCGATCACCGCGATGTCGGGTCTGACCTCGAGGGCCGCGTCGAGGATCTCGTCCCCACGCTCCAGTTCACTGACGACTTCGAGATCCCTCTCCATGTTCAAAAGCGCCACCAGCGCTCCCCGAACCATGTTCATGTCTTCTGCGAGCAATATCCGAATCATCGCAGCGCTCACCCCCCGTTGGCACAGCGGCATACGACTGCCAGGGTATCAACTGGCATACCCAGGTGGGCAGTTCAAGGTCAGGCTGCCGACTTGCTGTCGTCCGCGCGGTACCGGTCCACGTCGGCGGTGCTGTCCGGATTTCGCTGTTCGGGGGCCTGGGCCACCACCCGGAACGTTCCGTCGCTCTGCTCCACGCCCAGGCTGCCGTCGACCGCGCTCAGTCGCGTCTGCAAGTTGCCGAGGCCGCTTCCACTGTGCGGGGACGTGTCCCGATAGCCCTTCACCACACCGTCGTTGACGATGGTCAGCCGTACCTGGCCGGCGGCTCCCTCCGCGGCGATCTCGCAGTACGTCGCGCGGCTGTGGCGCAGTACGTTGGTGACGGCCTCGCGGAGCACCGTCGCGAACACGGTGTCCAGCTCCCGCTCCAACTGCCCGATCCGCACGCGCGCGGTGACGCGCACATCGGCGGCGCTGAGCACGGACTGGGCCGAGCCGATCTCGTCCTTGAAGGACATGTCACGGTAACCGCTGGCCACACTGCGCACGTCGGCCAGCGACTGGCGGGACATGGTGAGCACGTCCTCGACCTCGGCCTTGGCCCGGGCAGGATGCGCGGGCAGCAGGCGGTGGATGAGCTCGCCCTTGAGCGTGATCGCCGAGAGGCTGTAACCGAGCAGGTCGTGCAGGTCTCGTGCGAAGCGGAGGCGTTCCTGGGTGACCGCGACGCGGGTGAGTTCACCGCGGGTCTCGTGCAGGACGCGGATCAGGTCGGCGAGCCGGGTGAGGCCGAAGATCACGAGGCCGGTCAGCAGGGTGGACTGGACGTAGTAGAACGTTTCAACCACAGGCAGGCCTCGAAGCAGGGGTGGGGCGAGCATCGAGGCGCCCACCACCCCGTACAGGAGCCAGCCCTGGCGTGGGGGCAGGAGCAGCAGTAAGGAGCCCGCGAGGAAACCCGCCATCGAGCCCCACTGTTCCTTGAAGACGAGGAGGGGAAGGTAGGTCAGAAGTGCCTGGGCGCTCAGAGTGAGGATCTTGCAGCTGGTGGACGCGAGGTGCGCACCGGGTCTGGAGTGCAGTAACTGCAGTCCGAGGATCCCGAGGAGACACACGACCGCCGCGGTCAGAGGGACGGCCGAGGAGTGTGAGCTCACGATGTTGAGCAAGGTGATGCTGAAGTAGCACAACAGCGCCGCGAGCAGAACGAGCCGGCCCAGCCGGGGTGCGGGGATGTTGCCACTCCTGGCGAGCAGTTCGTCCGGCTGCCAGGCGTCCTCGGCCGCCTCGTGCGAGCCTGGATGTCGATACGTCATGTGTGAATCCCCTCTCGCACAGCCCCGTCCCCGTGCGGAGCATAAGCGAGCAGGATGTGGGTCACGTAAGGGAATACGGCGCGGCAGGCGGCTGTGCAGCAAGCGCTTGTCCGGCGGATCGGGCCGGCGGAAGGCAGCGGCGCCTCGGGGCGGTGGGGCACCCCGGGTTCAGGGGCGGGCGAGCAGCCCCTGTTCCAGGGCGACGACGACGGCGCGGGTGCGGTCGCTGACGTCGAGTTTCGCGAAGACCCGCAGAAGGTGCGTCTTCACCGTGGCTTCGCCGATGACCAGGCGACGGCCGATCTCGGCGTTGGACAGGCCGTCGGCGACCGCGTCCAGCACATCCCGCTCGCGGGCGGTGAGCACGACCGGCTCGGGGCGGCGCATCCGGGCCACGAGACGCTCCGCGACCTTGGGCGCGAGGACCGTCTCACCGCGCGCGGCCGAGCGGATGGCGTCGGCGAGTTGCTCGCGGGTGGTGTCCTTGAGGAGGTAGCCGACGGCGCCGGCCTCCACGGCTCGTTCGATCTCGACGTCCGTGTCGTACGTGGTGAGGATCAGCACCCGGGTGGCCATCGGCAGGGCGACGATCTCGGTGGTGGCGGCCACGCCGTCGAGCACCGGCATGCGCAGGTCGAGGAGGGCCACGTCGGGAGCGAGCCGCTCGACGAGGTCGACGCCCTCGCGGCCGTCGCTCGCTTCGCCGACGATCTCTATCGTGGGCTCGTTGGCCAGCAGGGCGATGACTCCGGCGCGCATCACGGCGTGGTCGTCGACCACGACCACGCGGATCCGGCCGTTCGCGGTGTCGGTCATGGTCAGTCCTGACTCTGCGTGGGAAGGCTGGCGAGGACACGGGTGCCGTCCCCGAGGGAGCTGGTGACGGCGAGTTCACCGTCGAGCTCGGCCAGTCGTCGGCGCATGCCGTCGAGGCCGAAACCCTGGGAATCCTCGACGACGAAGCCGCAGCCGTCGTCGGTGATCTCCAGCTCGACTCCGCCCGCGAGTTCGGTGAGGACGACGCCGACGGTGGAGGCGCCCGAGTGTTTGCGCACGTTGGCGAGGGACTCCTGGGTGCAGCGCAGCAGGGCGACGCGGGTGCGCTGGTCCAGGTCCATGTCGGGCAGTTCGGCGGTGACGGTGAGGCCGGTGTCCTGGACGAAGCGGTCCAGGGTTCTGCGCAGGGTGGTGGCCAGCGAGCCGGGTGCGACGCCGCTCTCGGGGGCGGAGCCGACGAGCACCCGGGCCTCGGCGAGGTTCTCGCGCGCGGTCTGCTCGATGGAGGTGAGCTGCTCGACGCAGCGCACGGGGTCGGTGACGGCGGCGGCGCGGGCGGCCTCCGCGAGCACCACGATGGAGGCGAATCCCTGGGCGAGGGTGTCGTGGATCTCCCGGGCGAGCCGTTCGCGCTCTTCGGCCGCGCCCTGCTGCTGGTACACGGTCGCCAACTCCTCCTGGGTCACGGTCAGTTCCGCGGTCAGTTGGTCCTGCCGCTCGTTGCTCTGACCGACGAAGCGGTGCACCCACAGCCCCAGACCCACGCCTGCGGCGTAGGCGACGACGGTGAGCACGACGTTCCCCGTGAGGAATTGGGAGCTCCAGCCCTGGCCGAGCATGCCGCCGGACACGGTGAGGGCCGCGGCGGCCCCGCTGAGCGTGATCGCGTCCCGCGGGGTGCGGGCGAAGAGCCAGAACTGCGGCAGGGACACCATGTAGAAGGCGGCCCCGCCGTCCAGGAGGTAGGCCGTCGCGCCCAGGACGAGGACGAGGACGGCGAGGTAGGTACGGGGACGCAGGACGGGGTTGTCCGGCCGGGTGAGAACGACGGTGTGACACAGCGCGATCAGGGCGAGCAGGCCGAGCAGCCAGTACCTCCGGGCCGGCGACGCGTCGAACACGGCGAGGGCCGGGGGCAGCAGCCCGAACAGGATCCAGCCTGCCGAGTTCCAGCGACGGATTCGGTCCGGGGTGAGCCGGTCACCCGGCTGCTGCCACTGACTCACGCTGATTCACCTCGTTCGTAAGGGAGTTGAGGGTCCGGCGGTCGAGTCGGTCAGCCTACCGATTCCAGGGGGCGGGAGGCCTGTTCGGTGGTGCGGTGGGCACGGCGCACTCCACGGGAGGGCCACCAGTTGGCCTCGCCGAGCAGGAGCATCATGGCGGGCAGAACCAGCATACGGATGACGAAGGCGTCCAGGAGGACGGCGACCGCGAGGCTGAAGCCGATCTGCTTCATCTCGATCAGGTGCAGGGCCGCGAAGCTGGCGAAGACCGTGACCATGACCGCGGCCGCGCTGGTCACCACGCCCGCCGAGCTGCCGATGCCCTCGATCACGGCCTTGCGGGTGGGGACTCCGCGCAGGGCGGCCTCCCGGATCCGGCTGATCACGAAGACCTGGTAGTCCATCGACAGGCCGAACAGGATCACGAAGAGGAACAGCGGGACACGGGTGCCGATCGACCCGGTGGAGGTGAAGTCGACCAGGCCTTCGGCCCAGGTGTGCTGGAAGACCATGACGAGGATGCCGAGCGAGGCGGCGGCGGAGAGGAGGTTGAGGATGATGCCGACCAGGCCGAGGACCACGGAGCGGAACGCCCAGACGGTCATGGCGAAGGTGACCAGGAGCAGCGCCCCGATGATGAGGGGCAGCTTCTGTTCCTGGTGGGCCGGGTAGTCGGTGTAGCGGGCGACGTCACCGGTCACCGCGTAGTCGGCACCCTTCACCTGGCCGACGGTCTGCGGGAGGTACGTGTCGCGGATGTCCCCCAGCGACGACTGGGCCTCGTCGCTGCTGACGTAGTGCGGGACCTGTAGCTGGAGCATGCTGATCCGCTTGTCGGGCGACGTGGTCAGCTGGGAGGTGCCGCTCAGGCGCGGGTCGTCCTTGACGTCGGCGGCGAGTTCGCGCAGGGCGGCGGTCACCTCGGGCGAACGGTCGGCGTCGGCGCGGACGACGACCTGGTGCATGGACTTCAGCTCCGGGTAGGCCTCGTTCAGCCGGTCGTAGACCTGCATGGCCTCGATGGAGCGGGAGTGTGTCTCGCGGCCCATGTCGGTGAGCTTGATGCCGAGGACCGGGGCGGCGAGGGCGAGCAGCGCGACAACGGTCACGGTGAGCGTGGCGACGGGGTGTTTGACGACGGGGCGCAGCACCGCCGCGGTCAGCCGGCCGGGGCCGGTGTTGTGCGTCTTCTGCTTCTTCGGCGCGAGCCCGCGGGCCGCCCGGCGCTCGGCACGGCGCTCGGCACGCATGCCCAGTTTGGCGAGGAGAGCGGGCAGCACGGTCAGGGAGCTGATGACGGCGACGAGGGTGACCAGGATCGCGCCGGTGGCGATGGACGAGAAGATGACGTCGTCGGCGAGGTAGAGGGTGGCGCTGGAGACGGCGACCGCGAGGCCGGAGACGACAACGGCCCGGCCGGACGTCGCGGCGGCGAGTTCGACGACGGCCTGCGGGCTCAGTTTGCCGCCGGCGCGGGCCCGTTCCTCACGTTCGCGCTTGAGGTAGAAGAGCGTGTAGTCGACGCCGACCGCGAGGCCGATGAGCAGGATGATGTTGGTGCTGATGCCGTTGTCGGGGAAGACGTGCGAGGCCACCATGGTCAGGCCGACGGCCGCGGCGATCGAGGACAGGGCGAGCAGCAGCGGTACGAGGGCCATCGCCACGGAGCTGAAGACCAGCAGCAGGGTGATGAGGGTGACCGGCAGGGCGATCATCTCGGTGCGCGCGAGATCGTCACCGCGCAGCTTGTCGACGCCCTTGCTGATGGAAGGCGATCCGGTCTCCTCGACGCGCAGCCCGGGGTTGGCCTTCTGCACGGCCGCGCTCTGCTCGAGCAGCGGGTCGACGTGCTCCTTGCCCTCCAGTTCCGGGCCCTTCATGGTGACGGTGACCCGCACCGCCGTGTTGTCCGCGGCGCGTACCGGGTCGGTGACGGAGAGCACCTCGGGCAGCATGCGCATCCGGGCGGCGACGTCGGCGGCGGCCGAGTCGGCCGCGGCGATGTCGAGCTTTCCGGTGCCCGGCTTCGCGGTGATCAGGACGTGTTCGACGGGGCGCTGCTGTAACCCGCCCTCCGCGGCGATCGTCTCGCCGCGTCCCGCCTCTCCGATGCGGAAGTCCTCGGTGGTCGCCGCGTTGGTGCCGACGGAGATGCCGACACCGAGGCACAGGACGACGAACACGAACCAGCCGACGATGCCCCGCCAGGGGTGGACGGCGCTCCAACGAGCCATGCGTACGGGAAGATTCTTCATGTCGTCCATGCTCTTCGTCGGGGGTGCGGTGCCGACAGCAGCGACCGGTTGAACTTGAGGTCCACCGACTGGTGGACCCCCGTCCGACTCAGTGGAAGCTGAGGGTGTGGAAAACCGTCACGTTGCCCTCCAGTTCCTGGCACCGCTGCGCGGCGGCGGCGAGCCTGCTCCCGCTGTCGGGCGCCGTGGTGTCCAGGAGGATCCCGAGCGAGGTGCCGCTGTGGCCGATGACGACACCGAGACCGCCGACCTCCTCGCAGACGCGGATCATCGGCTCCAGCGACCTCTTGTGGCGCAGCACCTGGTTCATCCGGGCGCTTTCGGTGGCCACCCGGCCGACCTCGGCCAGGTCTCTGCGGGCCACGGCGCGCGTGATGCGGTCCAGGAGACGGGCGTACGTCCGCCGGTCGGCCGTGGTGAACGGTTTCGGGATGGCGTTGAAGGCGACCGTGTCGACCGCGCCTCCCTCGTCGATGCCGACGACCGTCATCGGAGGCAGTGAACCGAGTTTCGCGCGCAGCCGCACGCTGCGGTGGTGGAAGGCGACGATCGCCGGGTACAGGACGCCGTCGGTGGGTTCGATGCGGGCCAGGTACGACTCGATACGACGCGGCGGCATGGGTTCGCCGAGGGCGTTGGCGACGGCCCGCGCCGTGGCCACCAGGTCGGCGGACGAACTGGCGAGGCCCTTGCCCTCGGGCAGGGTGCTGTCGATGACCAGCGCCCCGCCGCCGGGTCCTCCGGCGTCCTCCAGGATCATCCCGGCCAGCCGCAGCGCCTTCTTCTTGTGGGCCGGTTCGACGACCACCTCCGCCTGGTCCGCGGCGAGTACGAAACGCGCCGTGGACCAGCGGGCCACCGGCAGGGTGACCAGGAAGTCCCCGTCCTCCTCGGGCAGCACACCCTGGAGCAGTTCACCGAAGGTGCCGAAGGCCGTGCTGACCCCGGTGGCCGCCACCTGGCGGTAGTCGGTCGTGGTCACGTGCGACTCCTGTCCTGTACGGGTCTGCTCTGCGCGGGTGTCCGGGTGGTCGCCTCTCGTACGCGGGCCGCGCTGAGGGCCGGCCTGGTACCGATGAAGTAGTGGCCGCCGTCGTCCAGTTCGTGGAGCGTGACGCGCTCGGCGAGGGTCCGCCAGGCGCCGACCGCACGGGCCGCGTCCGCGGTCTGCGGGTCGTCCCGGGCGACGACGACGTCCACCGGGGCGGCCAGGCGGTGCGGGTGCGGCTGTTCCTGAAGCCGGATGAGGTGCCGGTGGGAGGTGTCGACGTCGTGCCGGTAGGCGCGGTCGGCGACCTCGGCCCGCTCCGGCTGGTACGCGTCCAGCTCCACGTAGGCGTGGCCGCCGCGCAGCCGGCCGAGCAGGGTGCGCCGGTCCACGACCGCGAGTTCGGCCAGTTCGGTTCTCAACGCCTCGGCGTCCGGGAGCAGTTGGGCGCCGAGAAAGACCCGTTCGACGGGTCGGCCCGCCGCCTCCAGGAGCCGGGCGGTCTCCAGGGCGGCCGCGGCACCGGCGCAGTGGCCCCACAGCAGGACCGGCGTGGTGAGGTGGGCGAGGATCTCGTCCCTGGCGCGGCGGGCCAGCTCGGGCACGTCCAGCAGGGGTTCGTCGGGGGCGGCGAAGTCGTGGCCGGGCGGTTCGGCCCCGTACACGGCGACACCGTCGCGCTCCAACTCCTGTGCGAGCGCCCGGTAGTTGACGGCGTTCCCGGCGGCGTACGGGAAGCAGACCAGGGTGTGGTGCGGGCTGCGCACCGGAAGCAGCGGATGCAGCAGCCGGTGGCGGTGCGGTCGGCGGGGCCCGCCGTCGCGGCGGCGGGTCAGGACGCGGGCCAGGTCGGCGAGGACCGGATGGGCGACCAGGTCGGCGACGGTCAGGCGGCGGCCGAGGTGGGCGATGAGCCGGGCGGCGGCCAGGGAGGTGCCGCCGAGCGCGAAGAAGCTGTCGTCCTTGCCGATGCGTTCCAGGGGGACGCCGAGCACTTCGGCCCAGGCCACGGCGAGGCGCCGCTCGTCGGGTGTGACCGGGGCGGTGCGGGTGACTCCGCCGTGGCCGAGAGTGCCGGCGAGTCCGGCCAGCGCCGCCTTGTCGACCTTGCCGTTGGCGGTCAGCGGGAGGTGGCCGAGCCGGTGGCAGTAGGTGGGCACCATGTAGTCGGGCAGCCGGGCCGCGAGGAAGTCGCGTGCCCGTGCCGCGGTGTCGGGGGCGGCGGCGTCCGTCTCGTCCGTGGTGAAGAAGGCGACGAGGGTGCGGGTGGCACCGAGGTCGCCGTCGATGACGACCGCCACGTCCCGCACACCCGCCATGGTCGCCAACCGGTGCTCGATCTCTCCGAGTTCGATCCGGTAGCCGCGGATCTTCACCTGTTCGTCGTGGCGGCCCAGGAACTCGAGGCGGCCGTCGGGCAGCCAGCGGCCGAAGTCGCCGCTGCGGTACATGCGGGTGTGGGCGCGGAACGGGTCGGGGACGAAGGCCTGCCGGGTGCGTTCCTCGTCGTTGATGTAGCCGCGGCCCACGCAGACGCCGGAGAAGGCGATCTCGCCGGTCGTGCCGAGGGGGACAAGCTCCAGATTGTGGTCGAGCACGTACGTGGTGACGTTCCGCAGGGGCCGCCCGAGCGGCACGAAGCCGCGCTCCGGAACGCCGTCCAGGATCTCGTGCATGGTGTCGTCGCACACCTCGGTGGCGCCGTAGGCGTTGACGAGGCGGATGCCGGGGTGGGCGGCGAACCAGCGGCGGACCGCTTCGAGGCCGAGGACCTCGCCGGTGACGGAGAGGGTGTGCAGGGCGCCGAGGTCGCGCGGGTGGCGCTCCAGGTGGCGCAGCAGGACGTCGAGATAGGAGGGCACGGTCTGCGCGACGGTCACGTCGTGGTCGACGAGTTCGCCGAGGAACCCGGAGACGTCGAGCATCACGTCGGTGTCGATGATGCGGGTGGTCGCGCCGGCCAGCAGCGGCGCGGCGAACTGCCACAGGGAGATGTCGAATCCCACGGACGCGGTCTGCGCCACCACCTGCCCGTGACCCGGTGCGAGCCCCATGTCGTCGATCTTCGCGTAGAGGTGGTTGACCAGGCCCGCGTGCTCGCACAGGGCGCCCTTGGGGGTGCCGGTGGAGCCCGACGTGAAGTAGATGTAGGCGGCCTGGGCGGGAGCGGGCGGCCTTGGGAGGGAGCGTTCCCGGGAGACGTCACTCATGTGGTCGAGCGTCAGAACGGGGAGCCCGCCTTCGAGTTCGGCGGCCGCCTCGCGGACCACGGACTCGCAGTGGTGGTCGGTGAGGGCCAGCACGCAGACGGCTTCCTCGAGTTGGACGGCCACGCGTTCCACGGGCAGGTCGCGTGGCATCGGGAGGTACACGGCCCCCGCTTTGAGGACGCCGATGGCGCTCGCGATCCAGTCGAGGGTGCGGTCCATGACGACCGCGACCACGTCTTCGGCGCCCGCTCCCGCCGCGATCAGGGCATGCGCGACACGGTCGGAGCGTTCGTCGAGCTCCCGATAGGTCCAGGTCCGGTCGCCGTGGGCGGCGGCGGGGGCGCCGGGGCGTTCCCGTGCCCGTTGCCGGAACAGGTCCACGAAGGTGAGGCCGGGCGGGTCGTCGCGCGGACCGGCGAGTCCGTAGAGCTGGGTCGCGGTCTCCTCGGGGGACAGCAGGCTCCGGCGGTCGTGACGGGCCGACGGGTCCTCGGCGAGCAGGCGCAGGGCGGCCAGTTGGTATCCGGCGAGGCGTGCGGCGTGGTCGCCGTCGAAGGCTCCGAGGTCGTAGGTCACGTGCAGTGCGAGGCCGTCCGGGCCCTGAGCCCACGCGAACCGCACCACGGCGCCCGGACCGTGGCCGGGGGTGCCGGTCGTGAGGCCGGACAGGTCGAGCACGGTGTCGGTCGCGCCGGGCGCCGCCTGCGGCGCGAGGGAGACGGCTTCGGCCAGCTCGGCCCAGGTGGAGGGGTCGACGGTCAGGCGCAGCGCGCGCGGTGAGGACCCCCTCGGCGGCGGCACGTAACCGGAGACGACGCCGCGTTCGGAGGTGAGCGTGGCCAGGACCCGGGCATGCGCGGTGAGCAGGAGGCCGGGCAGGTCGGTGCCGAGGGCGCGTGCGGTGCGCTCCAGGTCGCCGGCCAGGCCGGGAGGGAGTGTGGTCCCGTGTGTGGCGGCGCCGGGACCGCCCGCGTGCGGGGCGCGCCAGCGGGGGACGGTGGCGGTGAACCCGGCGGTGGAGGGCTCGGGCGGGCGTCCGTCCCCGGGACCCGGGTGCCGGGCGTGGTCCTGGTGTGCCCGGCCGGAAAGGCTCGTCGCGGTCATCTGGTCGCGGCCCTCTCTCGTGATGGGTGCGGGGCGGGTACGGGATCCAGGTCGACCTCGATGAGGTCCGCTGCCGCCAGGGCGCGGCGGGCCGCCTCCAGCGGGTCGGGCGCCACGGCCACCACGCAGGCCAGCCGGTCCTGGAACGAGTGGGTGATGCGGATGTCGCGGCCGGGTGCGGTGGTCGCCCGCACGGCCAGGACGCCGGGGGCCGCGGCGGCCTCGGGCAGCCCGCGTACCGCTGTCACGCGGCCCTCGCGGGTCGCCCGGACGAAGCGCACCGCGGCGTGGCCCGCGCCGGGGGCCGGCGCCGCCGCCGGGAGGCCCGCGGCACGGGCCACCACGGCGTCCACCAGGTCCACGCCCAGAGCGGCTCGTACCGCGACCGGGATCATGCCGCCCGCCAGGCGCGGGTTGACCTCGATGACGACCGGGCCGCCGGCGGACCAGCGCAGTTCGGTGTGGGCCGCGCCCCAGCCGAGGCCCAGCGCGGACAGGGCTCGCACGGCCGTCTCGCCCAGGGCGCGGGCCGTGGGCCCGGGGGTGGCGGCAGGGACGTCGTGGCCGGTCTCCACGAAGTACGGGACCGGGCCCACGTGTTTGGCGACCACCGTGACGACCCGGCCGTCGAACGTCTCGACCGAGAACTCCGGTCCGGCCACCGCCTCCTCCACCAGGATGCGGGTGTTCGCGCCGTCGTCCAGGAGCCGGTGGGCCCAGTCACCGGTGTCGTCCGCGTTCCGGCACAGGCGTACGCCGACCGAGCCCGAGCCGCTGACCGGCTTGAGCACGACGGGGTATCCGAGGGACTCGGCCGCGGCGACGGCCGCCGCGGCGTCCGCGACGGCCTCGAACCCCGGCACCGGCACCCCGGCCGCGCGGTGCCGCTCCCGCTGCACGTCCTTGGCGCGGCAGGCCGCCACCGCGTCACCGTCGGGACCCGGCAGACCGAGCACCGCGGCGGCGCGGGCCGCTGCCACGACGTAGTACTCGGAGCTGGAGGTGACTCCCGCGAGGCCGCCGGCCGCGGCCAGGCCGGTCAGGGTACGCAGCAGCGCGTCCGGGTCGGTGGTGTCCAGGGTCCGGGTGTCGACGGCGTCCTCGGCGGCGTACGGATACCGTCCCGGGTCGCGGGCGAGCAGCACCGGCCGCAGGCCCCGCGTGCGTGCGGCGGCGCAGAACTCCCGTCCCGTACCGGTGGTGTTGCTCTCCACGAAGGCCATCCAGCCGCCGCTCATCGGGTGCCTCCCGGGGTGTGCCGCGCCACGATCGCCTGTGCCTCGGCGTCCAGTCGCCGGCGTGCCTCCCGCAGGCGGGTGTGGTGGGCGGCGGCCCAGTCGGCGTGGTCGTGCAGCCGGCCCCGCAGGGAGTCGACCACCTTGTCGCACTCCCCCGGGCCGCCGCCGCGGTTCAGCTCCGCGACCACCTCGCGCAGTTCGGGGAGCGGCGTTCCCAGGCCCTCGTGCGACAGGTCCGCCGCGCCGAGTTCGGTGGAGCCGGACTCGACCGCCCGGCGTACGGCCGCGCCGACGGCGTGGTGCGCCGTACGGAACGGGACGCCCCCCGCGACCATCCGGTTGGCGACCACGGTGGCTGTCACGAAGCCCTCATGGGCGCGGGCCTCCATCCGCTCGGCGACCGGGCGGGCCCCGGAGACCAGCACCTGGCCGAGCAGGATCGCGTCCCGTACGGCGGCCAGGGCGGGCCAGGCCACCGAGACGGCTTCCGTGCCGACCTCGATGGAGTTGGTGAACGGGGTCGACTTCATCGCCGAGGCCGCCGCCGTCCAGGCGCCGATGGCGATCGCCGCCTTCGCCTTGACGTGTTCGAGCAGGAACGCGTTGCGTTTCTGCGGCATCGCGGAGCTGCCCCCGACGAGCCGTTCGGGAAAGTCGACGAAGCCGAACTCCTGTGTGCTCCACAGCTGGAGATCGGTGGCGAGCCGGCTGAGGGTGACCGCGGCCGACGCGACCACGGCGAGCCCGCGCAGCAGGGTGTCGCGGGCGGCGACCGCGTCGGTGGCGTGCAACGGCGGCGCTGTGAAGCCCAGCAGAACGGCCGTGCGCTCCGGGTTGATCTGAAGGTCGGTACCGGCGACGGCGCCCGCCCCGAGGGGGCAGCGGTCCAGTTCGTCGACCGTGTGCCGCAGTGCCGCGAGGTCCCGGTCCAGAGCGGCGGCGACGCCCGCCAGGTAGTAGCCGTAGGTCACGGGCATCGCGGGCTGGAAGTGGGTGTAGATGGGCATGACGACGTCGGCGTGCGCGCGGCTCCGGGACAGGAGGACACCTTGCAGGCGCATCAGCTGCCCGTGGAGGTCGGACAGTTCGTCGCGCAGTCGCATCGCCGTGACGGTCGCCTTGAGGTCGTTGCGGGAGCGGGCGGTGTGCAGCTTGCCGCCGACGTCGGCCCCCAGTTCGGCGGAGAGGTGGCCCTCGTACATGAGGTAGGCGCCGCGCGGGGCGTCCAGGCCCTCCAGTGCGCGAAAGCCGCTCGCCCGCAGTCGCCGTACGGCCTCGATGAGCCGGGCCGCGGCCTCGGCCGGCAGCAGTCCGCTCTCGGCGAGCATCACCACGTGCGCGAGGTCGACGGTGGTGATGGGTTCGAGCTCGCGGCGGATCTCACCGGGGCTCTGTTCGCCGTAGACGATGCGGCGGGTACGGGGGGCGAGAGTGCCGGTGAGGCGGCCGGTGTGCTTGCTCCGGGGGCTCATGACAGGGCCCCTTCGGCCAGCGGGGCGCGCGGGACGACGCCGGGCACCGCGTCGTAGGAACGCCGTCGCCAGACGAGCCGGGACCAGCGGTCCCCCGCCGCCCCGGGCCCGGTGACCCGGGAGGGCTCGGCCGGACGGTCCACCGCCGTGTGGCCGCCGGCGGCGAGCCAGGCGTCGTCATAGACCGTGGCCTGGTAGCGGTACCCCTCGTCGGGGAGCATCACGACACAGGTCCGGTCGGGGTTGCGCGCGGCCCACCAGCGGGCGACCTGGTAGGCGGCGCCGCTGGTGGGGCCCTGGAACAGAGCGTGCCGGGCGTGCAGCGCGCGGGTGCTGGCGTACGCCTCCGCGGCGGACAGCCAGTGCACCTCGTCGAAGACGCCGTGGTCGAGGTTGGCCGGCCACAGGCTGTTGCCGAGGCCGCGCAGCTCCCGCGGGCCGTCCGGCTGGCCGAACAGAACGCTGTGGTGGGTGTCGACGCCGAGCGCGACGGTGTCCGGGGTACGGGCGCGCAGGGCGCGCGTGGTACCGCACATGGAGCCGCCCGAACCGACCGGGCCGACCAGGCAGTCGACCGTGCCGAGCGTGCGCTGCAACTGGTCGGCGACCGTTCCGTACGAGCGCGGGTTGTCCGGGTTGCTGTACTGCTCGGGGCAGAAGGTGTCGGGCAGTTCGGCCCGGATCTCCGCGAGGCGGTCGAGCCGGGCCGCCTGGTAGCCGCCGACCGGCGCGGGCTCCCGGCAGATCTCGACGCGGGCACCGAGATCGGTGAGCCTGCGGTACAGGTTGGCGTCGATGGCCGGGTCGCTGACCAGGATCAGCTTCCGGCGCATCAGGGCGGCCTGCATGGCCAGGGCGAGTCCGAAAGTACCGGAGGTGGTCTCGACGATGACCGTGTCCGGCCCCAACTCGCCCTTCTCCTGCGCGCGTTGCAGGATGTAGTGGGCGGGAAGCAGCTTCATCAGGGTGAAGACGGCACCGTAGAGGTTGGCGTCGATCCGGACGAGGCGCGGCATCATCGTGGCCTCGGTGATCGAGGGGTACGTCGAGGTGGCCGGAGGCATGGTGCTCCTGGGATCGTGGGCGGGCTCGAGGCTCCCGGGGTGCAGGCGGAGACTCTTCGGACGGATACGAGCCTCTTCGGGCGAACACTCCCGTGCGGTCCATGCTGACGCGCCGGCCTGACACGGGACTGACACCGGGGCGGGGCCGCCCTGTCAGCGGAGTGTCAGCGCGGATCGAGACCATCGCCCGGGCACCGGTGGGTGCCGGAGCGACTGACGACCCCTGGGGGCAGGATGCTGTGGACGCAGGTCGTGGAACCGAGGCCCTTCGCCGAGCGGCGCCTGGTGTGCTTCCCGCACGCCGGCGGTTCTCCCTACTTCTTCCGTGGCTGGAGCAAGGCTCTGCCCGGGTTCGAGGTGCGTGCGGTGTGCTATCCGGGGCGCGCCGAACGTTTCGGTGAGCCGTACGCCACCGAACTCGCCCCGATGGCACAGCGGATCGCGGCGGAACTGCTGACCGACGACGACCCCCGCCCGCTCGCCCTGTTCGGCCACAGCATGGGCGCGACCGTGGCCTACGAGGTGGCCAGGGCCCTGGAGGCGGCGGGCCGCTCCGTGCACCATCTGTTCGCCTCCGGCGCCCGCGCCCCGCAGCTGCACGTACCGGACGCCGCCGCGGCGGGCGCCTGGGACGAGGCCGAGGTCGTCAGGACCCTGGTCGAACTGGGCGGCACCGACCCGGAACTGCTGGGCAACCGGGCGTTCGTGGACCTGGTCCTGCCGTACATCGGTGCCGACCTGCGGATGCTCGCCGGTTACGGGCGTGGCCCCGCCGAGCCGCTCACCTGCCCGGTCACGGCGCTGGTCGGCACCGACGACCCCCGGGTGACCGGCGATCAGTCGGCGGCCTGGCGGGAGGTCACACGGGGGCGGTTCCAGTTGCGGACCCTGCCCGGAGGGCATTTCTACCTGGAGCAGGATCCACCGTACGAAACGGTGGCCGGGACGCGACACGACGAGTAGCCCGACCGGCCCGGTCACTGGTCGCGGTACATCTCCGCCAGCAGGAACGCGAGGTCCAACGACTGCGTGTGGTTCAGGCGCGGGTCGCAGGCCGTCTCGTACCGGACCGGCAGTTCCTCCACCAGGAGCGCGTTGCCGCCGCCGACGCACTCCGTGACGTCGTCGCCGGTCAACTCGACGTGGATGCCGCCCGGGTGGGTGCCCAGGGCGCGGTGGACCTCCACGAAGCCGCGTACCTCGTCGAGCACCGTCTCGAAGCGGCGGGTCTTGTGGCCGCTGGGCGCCGTTGTCGTGTTGCCGTGCATCGGGTCGCTGACCCAGCAGACCTGGGCTCCCTCGGCGCCGACCTTCTCGACGAGGACCGGCAACACGTCACGTACGCGCTCCGCTCCCGCCCGCACCACGAACGTGAGGCGGCCCGGCTCGCGATGCGGGTCGAGGCGGTCGATCAGTTTCAGCACATCGTCGGCGGCGGCGGACGGGCCGAGCTTGACGGCGATCGGATTGCTGATGCGGGAGAAGAACTCGACGTGGGCGCCGTCGACTTGACGGGTGCGCTCACCGATCCACAGCAGGTGGCCGCTGCCCGCGTAGACCTGGCCGGTCGCCGGGTCGGTGCGGGTGAGCGCCGTCTCGTAGTCCAGGAGCAGCCCTTCGTGGCTGACATAGAACTCGGCGGTGCCGAGCTCCCGGGTGTCGATGCCGCACGCGTGCATGAAGGCCAGGCTGCGGCCTATCTCGTCGGCGAGCGACTCGTACCGCTCACCGGCGCGTGAGCGGGCGACGAACCCCTGGTTCCAGGCGTGCACCTGGCTCAGACCGGCGAAACCGCCCGTGGTGAGGGAACGGACCAGGTCGAGTGTGCGCGCCGACGCCTCGTACATGGTGCGCAGGCGGGCCGGGTCGGGTCTGCGGGCCCCGGCGGTGAACTCCAGACCGTTGACCGCGTCCCCGCGGTACGACGGCAGGGTCAGCTCGCCCTGCCGCTCGATCGGGCTGGAGCGCGGTTTGGCGTACTGGCCCGCCATCCTGCCGACCTTGACGACCGGCAGGGCGGTGGCGTGCGTGAGGACCACGGCCATCTGCAGCAGCGTCTTCAGCTTGCGGCGCACGGAGTCGGGGGTCACCTGCGCGAAGGTCTCGGCGCAGTCGCCTCCCTGCAACAGGATCGCCTGGCCGCGGGCCACGGCCGCCATGCGCCCCCGCAGGTCGGCGCACTCGCCGGCGGTGACCAGCGGTGCGTCGGCGGCGAGCCGGTCGGTGACGTCGCGCAACGCGGCGGAGTCGGGCCAGTCGGGTTGCTGAACGGCCGGGAACCTGCGCCGGAGTTCAGCGAATTCTGCGGTCTTCCCTTCCAGGACTTCCATGGCAGAGCCTTCCGTGTGGGTGTCGAATATGCGCCCACTACATATCCACCTCCGGTACCCGGTCAAGCAATTCGAGAATGGACCGCATCGGCTCCACGGAATTGGTCTGGCTCTGTTCGCGGGGCGGTTGATTGACTCTTCCCGGCATGACACCCAATTCGGTGGGGAGTTCGTCTTGAACGGAACGGGAACCATTGAGGTGCGGATGGCCGCTGCCCGTCTGCCCCGGCATGAACCACTCGCGCTCTACGCCTTGTTGACCGGCGGCCGTCCCTCGGCGGACGTGTTCCTCCTGGAGAATCTGCCGGACCACGGTGAGGACCGGCGCTCGGCCGTCGTCGGTGTCGGACGGCTCGCCGAGATCCGGGTGTACGACCGGTATCTCGACATCGACGGCGTGCCGGCCGTGGCGGCGGCCCTGGCCCGGGCCGCCGGATCGGCGGGGCTCACCGAGGACGCGCCGCCGGGCCCCGAGCCCGGCGACCCGCACCGGCTGCGCTTCTCGGGCCAGGACATGCTGTGGGCGGCTCTCGACCGGGCCCGGCGCGTCTTCGCGGTGCACGGTGAACTGCCCGAGCAGGGTCACGCGTTCGGATTCCTCTCGTCGTTCGCGTACGAGTCCGCCTGGCACATGGAGACACTGCCCGGCCGGACCAAGGAGCCGCACGGCCCCGACATCACGCTCTCGCTCTTCCGGGACACCGTCCGGTACGACGCCGCGGGCGGAGCACCACGTCAGCTGCGGGCGCACAGCGCGGCGTTCGCGGACGCCGGACCGGCGGCCGACGTCGCCGCGGCCGCCGCCGAGGCGGCACGGACCGCTGCCGTGGCGGCACCGGAGGCACCCGCGCCCCGCTCGGTGCGCGACAGTGTCGGCCGTGACACGTTCCTGGGCTGGGCGGACCGCTGCCTGCGGCACATCGCGGTCGGCGACCTGTACCAGATCCAGATCGGGCACCGTATCGACGTCACCACGGACCTGGAGCCGCTCGACGTCTACCGGCGGCTGCGCGCGCGGAACCCGTCGCCGTACATGTATCTGATGCCCAGAGCGGGCGGCACGCTCATCGGTGCGAGCCCGGAACTGTTCTTCCGGATCGAACCCGACGACCTCACCGGGGACGAGATCGTGATGCGCCCCATCGCGGGAACCGCGCGGCGCGGCCCCGACGACGAGGTCAACCGGCGTCGCATCAAGGAGATGCGGGAGTCCAGCAAGGAACAGGCGGAGCACATCATGCTCGTCGACCTGTGCCGCAACGACATCGGCCGGATCAGCAGGCCCAGCACCCAGCCGGTGGACCGGCTCATGGAGGTGGAGACCTTCTCGCACGTCTTCCACCTGGTGTCGACGGTCTCCGGCCGGCTGGAGCCGGACGTGGACGTGTGGCAGGCGGTACGCGCGACGTTCCCCGCCGGAACCATGACCGGGGCGCCCAAGGTGCGCGCCATGGAGATCATCGACGGCCTGGAGGCAGAACGCCGCGGCAGCTACGCGGGCGCGGTGGGTCTGATCGACGTACGGGGCCGGTGCGAACTCGCCCTGTGCATCCGCACGATCGAGTACGACGGCGCCGTCTACTCCACGCAGAGCTCGGCCGGCATGGTCGCCGAGTCGGATCCGGCGGCGGAGTGGCAGGAGACCCTGGCGAAGATGGGCGCGGCGTACTGGGCGCTGACCGGAGAGGAACTGCTGCCGTGAAGGTACTGCTGATCGACGCGTACGACAGCTTTGTGCACATCATCGACCAGTACCTGCGCACCCTCGGCGCCGACACCCTGGTCGTCCGCTCCGCGACCCGGACACCCGCCGCTCTGGCGGGGCTCGAACCGGACGCCGTGGTGCTCGGGCCGGGTCCCGGGCATCCGGCCGACTCGGGGCACGTGGAACTGGTGCACGAGTTCGCGGGGCGGGTGCCGCTGCTCGGCGTGTGTCTGGGGCACCAGGCCATCGGGCTCGCGTACGGCGGGCGGATCGAGGTGGCCGAGCGGGTGATGCACGGGCGGACCAGCACCGTGCGGCACGACGGGGCGGGACTGTTCCAGGGGCTGGGTCACACGCTGGAGGCGACCCGGTACCACTCGCTGCTGGTCGCCGAGCCGCTGCCGGAGGAGCTCGTCACCACGGCGGTGGCCGCCGACCACGGCTATGTGATGGGGCTGCGGCACCGGACACTGCCCGTCGAAGGGGTGCAGTTCCACCCGGAGTCCGTGATGACGACGGGCGGGCTGACCATGATGCGCAACTTCCTGGAGCTCCGCGCCTCCCCCGTCAGTTGAGGACCGCGCCCAGCTCCGCGACGGCCTCCACGATCCCCGTACGCGGAAGCTGGGCATGCCCCACCACCAGCGCGGGCGGCCCCTCCCCCGGTCGCGCGTGGAACGCCGCCGCGCCCCGCACCAGGACGGAGCGGCTGAGCGCCCCCGCCACCAGCGCCGCCTCGTCGGTGCGCGGGGGCAGCTGTACGCAGGCGTGCAGTCCGGCCGCCGGTCCCAGGACCGTGGCACCGGGCAGATGCCGTCGCACCGCCGTGTCCAGGACCTGTCGGCGGTCCCGGCACAGGGAGTTGAGGCGGCGCAGATGACGGTCGTACAGGCCGCTGCGCAGGAACTGTGCGAACGCCAGCTGCGCCAGGCTGTCGGTACCCAGGTCGTGCCGGGCGCGGGCTCGCAGCAGCGGGGCGAGGATGGCCGGCGGTGCCGCGAGCCAGCCCAGGCGCAGGCCGGGGGCGAGCGTCTTGCTGGCGGTGCCCGCGTAGACGACGTGGTCCGGGGCGAGCCGGCGCAGGGCGAGCGGCCGGGGCGTGCCGCGCTCGTACCAGAGGCCGCCGTCGTAGTCGTCCTCCACGATCCAGCCCCCGGTCTCCCGTGCCCACGCGACGAGTTCGGCCCGCCGCCGCAGGGAGAGGGTGACACCGGTCGGGTACTGGTGGGCGGGCGTGACGAGCACGGCACGCACCCCCGACGCCCGCAACGCCGCCACATCGAGGCCCTCCGCGTCGACCGGCAGCGGCACCGGCCGCAGTCCGCACTCGCGCACGAACCGGCGCAGGCGCGGATGCCCCGGGTTCTCCATTCCCAGGGCGTCCACGCCCAGTTCGGGCAGCGCCGCGCCGAGCAGCCCGAGGGTCTGGGCGAAGCCCGCGACGACCATGATCCGGTCCGGTGCGCCGGGCACACCGCACACCCGGCCCAGGTAGTGGGCGAGTTCGGTGCGCAGGGCCGGCACCCCGGCGGGCGGCGGGTAGTCGTGGTCGGCCGGGTCCGCGGACTGAAGGGCCCGCTGGTAACAGGTGAGCCAGTCGCGGCGCGGGAAGTGCGGGAACACGGGGGCGTTGGGACGCAGGTCCCAGCGCACGTTTGGCACCCGGCAGTCCTCCAGCAGGGTCGGTACGACCGGCTCGGGCCGCAGATGCCGTACGACGCGGGTGCCCGCGCCCTGCACCGCCTCCAGATAGCCCTCGGCGACGAGTTGTCCGTACGCCTCGACGACCACACTGCGGGAGACGCCGAGGTCGTCGGCGAGGCTGCGGCTGGAAGGCAGCCGGCTGCCCGGGTGCAGCACTCCGGCAGCGACCTCGCTCTTGATGAATCGCTGGATCTGTGACGTCAGCGGAACTTCGGAGTCCCGGACGACGTTCATCGCCACCTGCATGCGGCTCACATCCCTTTCGCCGAATTGGACCGCACGAACAATGCGGCGGTGGTCTGGAAAGGACCCGTCGCATTTCCCAGACTGGAACCGGACGGAAAAGTGAACCCATTCGTGCAGGAGGAGAACGCCGTGGAGAACTGGCCCCAATTGCTGAACGCTCTGCTGGCCCGCCAGGACCTGTCCGCGCCCCGGACCGAATGGGCGATGAACGAGGCCATGTCCGGTGCGGCGGGTCCGGCGCGGCTCGCCGCCCTGATGATGGGCCTGCGCGCGAAGGGCGAGACGGCCGCGGAGATCGAGGGCCTGGCGCGCGGCATGCTCCGGCACGCGGTGCCGCTGACCGTGCCGGGCCGCTGCCTCGACATCGTGGGGACCGGCGGCGACGGCTCGCACAGCGTGAACATCTCCACGATGTCGGCGCTCGTGGCGGCCGGGGCCGGCGCACGGGTCGTCAAGCACGGCAACCGCTCCGCGTCCTCGGCGTGCGGATCGGCCGATGTGCTGGAGGAGCTGGGGGTGGCACTCGACCTGCCGGCCGCCGAGGTGGGAGCGGTCGTCGAGGAGACCGGCATCACGTTCTGCTTCGCCCCGCTGTTCCACCCGGCGATGCGGCACGCCGCCGGGCCGCGCCGCGAACTCGGCATCCGTACGGTGTTCAACGCCCTCGGTCCGCTGACCAATCCGGCGCGGCCGGCGGCCCAGGCGATCGGGGTCGCCGACCCGGGACTGGCCGAGCGCATCGCCGAGGTTCTCGCGCGGCGGGGCACGGACGCGCTGGTGTTCCGCGGCGACGACGGGATGGACGAGCTGACGGTCACCACTACCTCCACCGTGTGGTCGGTCACCGGCGGCGAGGTGCGCCGGGAGTCGTTCGATCCGCGGGACATCGGTGTCCCGCGGGCCGCCGCGGGGTCGCTGCGCGGCGGGGACCGGGTGTACAACGCCCGGGTGGCCCGGGACGTCCTGGCCGGGGCTCGGGGGCCGGTCAGGGATGCGGTGCTGTTGTCGGCGGCGGCGGGGCTGGCGGCGTTCGAGGGTGGTACGTCGCCCTTGGCCGAACGCCTGTCCTCCGGTCTGGCCCGTGCGGGGCACTCCGTGGATTCGGGGGCGGCGGCGGGGGTGCTGGAGCGGTGGGTGGCCCTTGCAGGGCGGGCGGGGCGGGTCGCTGTGGCCTGAGCGTCCGGGTGCGGGTCCGTCGTGGCTGGTCGCGCA
>Ga0307513_10001679_pt1 | contig 31681 bp, 32 predicted proteins | sample 15_EM_MG_FD_202174 | JGI IMG/M metagenome (GOLD analysis project Ga0307513, IMG submission 202174) | Populus trichocarpa ectomycorrhiza microbial communities from riparian zone in the Pacific Northwest, United States - 15_EM | ecosystem: Host-associated > Plants > Roots > Unclassified | place... | reverse complement strand
ATTGCAAGAGAGTCCTTACACTGCAGGTTGGGTGTACCTTCATCCCGCTGCCACAACAGCTGTGGGTGTGGATGGCATGCCATAGTATTCTATCTACACCTAGAACCGCCTACGTTCGAGTGTGCCTCAAATAAGTCCACTATCTCTTGCGAGTGTTATCGACGTGCTGACGGGATCAACCATAGTACCTAGTGGAGGATATGGTTTGGGGTGTTTAAGGCATGTGATGGCTCAGCCGTAGGTCCTGTACATTAATATCATCTCCCTCACCGTTACATGGCAACCTTCATTTTGAGTGTCACTAGTGAGGGGGTATGCGAGACGTGACTAGTGGTATACCATATATTTGATCGCTTACAACGGTGGCAATAACATTTCCACCTCCGGCCCAGAGACTCGATTGCATTCTTGACCAGGGAGGGAGCATTTCCATGCACTTTTGTGTTAGACAGTCGGTCTCGACGTTGCATCAAAGATACACCCTCTCTTCCGCTGAAACTGAACTATCTGCTCATCTTCAGAAGTAACGGGGCGAGGGATATCGGTGCCAAGTCAGATAGTCAAATGATCAGTATCGGGCTGGGTGGCTCCTCAGACCAGCGCCTGTAAGGCAGGGAGAACGTGTTCTCTTCATGGAGTGCATACACTAATACAGGAGACTTGTGAATACTGAAACTGGAATTGACTGAGGCCGCTTTTCTTAGCATAGCTATAGTGGTTAATCATGAAGTGGTGCACAAAGCACATTCTAAGCACTTTGCTGGCGCTTGTTTAGAGAATCAAACTTTTAATTAGGCTTTGAGGGACTCTCGAAGAAGGTTAACCTTGAATTCCGGGCATCTAGCCAAATAACTCCCACTTTGAACCACGTCACCGAGCAGCGCGTTGTGCGTGCTTTTGAAAATAAACATGAACAGGTTCTCAAGTAATCTGGCATCTGAGCACTCAAGGATTGTAATGGTTGCGGTGGTGGCGTCCATTTTCACGCTCGGCGCGCAGCAACTGTACACGCATTCCCGCCGCAAACGCAATCGTCGAAATCTCGACCGCGAAATGCGTGCTTTATTCCCAGACGAAGACGCTCCTGACTTGGACGGGATTCCGTTTGGTCTTACGAGTGGTTTAGCGGGTGGGGAGGGAGATTCAATCTCGAGCCTGCTGGGAAATGTCAACAAGCAAAAGGTGACACTGGTGGACGAAGGAGGCTCAGGGCATGGAGAGCATAATGAGGACCTTATAAGAGAGCAGTTGGCGAGAAACTATGCGTTCTTTGGCGAAGAGGGAATGCAAAAAGTCCGTCGTGGCTCGGTTGTCATCGTTGGGTGCGGAGGTGTGGGTAGTTGGGCTGCCGTGATGCTCGCAAGATCGTAAGTTCGCCCTGTTTTACGAATGATCGAAGGCGGCCTGACGCCAACTTGCAAGCAAAGTGGAATCGCCAAACTCCGACTTATCGACTTTGATCAAGTGACTCTCTCCTCACTCAATCGGCATGCCACTGCTACTCGTGCGGATGTCGGCATCCCCAAAGTACGCTCTGTGCAGCGGTTTTTGCAATCGGTTGTACCTTGGGTAAATATAGACACATGCACCGATCTTTGGAATACCGAAGCGGAGCAAATCAACCACTGGCTTGAAGGGGCCGATTGGGTTGTCGATGCCATCGACAATATCAGTACCAAGGTACGAAATAATATCCTACATATGGATTAATTCCATCTGCTGCATTCTTCTTTTTTCTCTAGGTCGACCTCCTGTCATATTGCCATTCTCAAGGTATCCAGATTATCTCGTCGATGGGTGCTGGAGCCAAGACGGATCCATCTCGCATCCAATCCGCGGACATCAGCAGCACAACCTATGACCCCCTAGCACGTTCTGTTCGACAAAGACTAAAGCGTCATCCCACTCACGCAGTGCACTCCGGGATTCCGGTCGTGTACAGCACCGAAGTTCCTTCCATCAGCCTCCTGCCCCTCCCACAGGATGAGTTTGAGAAAGGAGATGTAAAGGAGCTCGCGCCGTTCGATGATTTTCGAGTGCGGGTATTACCCGTCCTTGGGATGCTTCCGGCAATCTTTGGTTTGCACGTTGCGACCTACGTGATTTGCGATCTTGCTGGGAAACCGATAGAAGAACCACTACCTGTCAAAGGACGAAAGAAGTTGTACGAAAAGTTGATCAAAGACCTAAGCGCACGAGAGATGAAGTTCTTCAAACTCGAACAGCAGCGGTAGGTGTCCCATTCATTGGCCTATTCGCCACTCTAATTGCTTTTTCCCTTCAGAGGACTGCCCATAACAGACGTTGAAGCTGGAATCATTTTCGAGGAGATTCACCGCAGCAAGTCGGTGTTCCCGCCATTTGAATCAATTCAAAAGCCTTGCCTCGTTCGATGGGATCTCGGAGAACCATTGAGCATGATAAATTGTGTCGTTATGACCCCATCACAGGTCCGTCCATGCCACGCCCTACGAATGATTGTCCTGAGAAAATCATCTAATGTCCAGGCGGATGCGCACGAGATGGCCTACCAAGAGGGCAAACCACCCGTGGAGCGATGGGGACCCGAAGTAGCTGCTAGGGTGGAGAAACGTAGAAAGGAGGCACAAGAGTGGCTCGATACAGTCATGTAGGCTGTGATACGTGTCATATAGACTATTTGTGTGCCAAAATATTTCATTCAAATCTCAGTATCACAACTTGTTCACCGCGATTAGTTAGGTTCGATCAACACGAATTTGTCACTCGGGGTCATTGATGACTAGTCCACCAACTTCCGAGGCTTCTGGCGTTTTCCAAACAAGGACCTCGTTTTTTCTGTCACTGGAACCCTTAGATATTGGCCAACGTAAAGGGCACGACAGGGTGTCTGGCCGGTTCGGAATACGTTCCCACAAATTAAGCATTGAGAAACTGGAACCAAAGGGTACATAGTGTATGCAGCAACAGACATAACCGCGCCCCACCTACGAGACGTCCTTGTAATTAAATAAAGGCCCAAACCGCTCACTCCAACCCAATCATACCACCCCTCCGACCAAAGAGGGGTATTTCATGGGTACAAAGGTGAAGAATAGATATCGGACATGTCCGGATCCCAAGAAAATTACTCTCTGACACCGAATCCCGATATCGACTAGAGGGAGGAAGATGGGTCCTGGCATCTCATGAGTATACGGATGAAGAAGCTCATTATTAGCACAAACCTGTGCGAAGTACATTGGTGCAACGGGTGTTGAATTTGTATTATTGTAAATCACCTCAATGGGACTCGGGCGGGACGCCTTGAGTAGCTTTACGAGCTCCTCTAATTTAGAACGTTGCTCCGCGGAGAAAGGTCGGCGAACATTGTCCCTGATTTCTATTATGCGCAATGCCGATAGACCATCCTTCGCGGAGAGTAGCATTTGAAGAACTTTTGAGATGGTTTGGAATGTCTCTCGCAGAGCAAGAATTGAGATATTGGGAAATGGTATCATGTCATTGAGATCCGTGTCGCGTTTATAAGAACCGTACGCTGTCACGGTGGTGTAGAGGAGGCTCTCCAGTCCCTCAACCTCTCGTAATCCTTGACTACGCCCCTCGTAGAACCTCTCCAACACAGGAGTTTCCAGCTGCACTAATCTCAACCCGGAAACTCGGCGAAGGGATATTGTCCGCAACCTGGGGAGATGAATAGGGCTTTGCTGGGTAGTACCATGGCATGCTTCGAGCATCAGAGTAGTGAGAGAATTGGCACATCCCCTCACTACAGACTGCCAGGGACCGGTAATGTCGTGGAGATAGAGAACGTGAAGGGCGCCAAAGGTCGAGAATACCTTGGGGTTGAACTTTAAGTTATCAAGACCATCAAGGCGCATAGTATGAAGGGATGGGAATGGTTGACCGCGATTAATGGAATCCAGGCGCCCATCACCGAGCGCAAGTATGGAGAGGTGTTGTAGGTTAGGGAAGGCTATTGGGTATAGCACGGGCAATACCCCGCGGTAGAATAGGGATTTAAAGCGGTGAGATTGTTCCAGAAGGAGGCCTGTCGCTCCTGTTGTGCGGAACGTGCCAATCGTGGGCCGAAGAGTTGCGCCCGCACGCTCGAGCCAAAGGCGCATTCCCGCTTCACTCATGGTATCGTCTTCCAAAACGATATGCGACCATACTCGAGGACAAGAAAGCGCAGCTGTTCTCCAGTGCCGAGCTACTGCACTATCGATTATCGGGGCTCTCCAATCATTGAGAGCATGTGCCTCGATGACTATACCAAGAACCTCTATAGGCAGATCGTTGATATGGACCTTGCGTGTCGTCTGCACCACATTCTCGCCTCCAGCCCCATTCGCCTGGTTCAGCATCACCGCGACGGCAGGGGGCAAATGCTGTTCCGCCACAATTGGGTCACTTGTACTCATCACTCCACACTTTTTAGCAGCATTGGGCACACTTTTGTCCATGGTGGGGGCGTCGTTGGGTGAGAGCATAGCGTGGTCGGGTTGTAAGGATGAGCAGGACAGCCCGACTCCAAGGCCCCTGGGTGAACTGAATGCGAGTACCACACCTATTTGGTAAGGATAGAATAATGGTATCAGTTTGTATGATCCGACGTGCGAGCATGATCTGGTAGCACAAACTCAAACAGGAAGTGTTTGCTACTAGTATTGTAGAGAATTTTAGCTCGTCGTCTAGGGGAGTCGCTTCTAGCCGAGACTGGAATTTAAACCACGAGTGAAGAGTTCTAGAAACCCGCGAAATAGTCCAAGAAGTCTTGCACAGTGCATTAGAAACCAAATGTGTTGATTGTAGATCAATACAGAACGTTGTGATTGGATACCCGCGTGAGGCATTGAGTTCCTTGGAAAGATTTTGAAAATGCTCAATCTATGAGACGGAGAATGGCGGAGACATGCATCGGCCATCTCTAATAGTGATGAAGCGCAAACGCTGGAAGGAGATACTCCGACATCACAAGTACCAAGAGAAGGTGGGAGGCAACGTAGTACACTGGTGCAGTGCTAGAGACCGGTGATACAAGGACATAGACTTTGAAACAATCTCACCTTCTGACCTTTTCGAGGACTCTATATTCCTGTGATAAAGGTACATCGTGCGGAGCAAATGAGTGGTTTCGCTGTCATAGGTGGTGTGTATAGGAACAAGAGACTGCAGGGTGCTCAAGAACGGGAGAGCGGAAGCGAGCACGGACACTGTCCGTGATACTGCATGGAAGGAACCTATGGTATCCTTCCAATAACATCGGTACAGTTCCTTCTTTATGGCGTAACGTGAAGAGGGCTCGGATCCGAGCGCCTAAACCAAAGAGCCTTCTTGCATAGTTTCTAGTACCAAGGGTGTATAATACCAGGTACGACCGTTGGACAGAGTTGCCTTTTTCGCCACCGCCTTGTCGCGCAGACCACTGCACCGCTGTATGCGCACACGACGATGGTTTCAAGTGAGAGCCAACGCACAAAGTTGATTCAATTCTTTCAGACAGCTATACCCTCCTGCAGATCGTCTGTTCTGCATCCTGCTCGTCGGATGAATAATTGAGCTGGAGCTCGTTGTTTCGCTTGTTCGAGCTCCACCATCAACTCTAAAATATTCAGTTCAGCTATGTGGAGTTCCTCTCATGAGGGAATATGGTGTGGAACGTCGAAAGGTCGAGTCGGGACAATTACGGTGAGGTGTGAGAATGATCAAGTGGCTTGACATGGTGAGTTGAAGAATGATACGGCCTCATATTACGAAAAGAACGTCCTCAGGGCGACGGTAAACAAATGGGATCACTTCTGGACGGTACTATAATACAATCTGCTCGATACATCGTTGACGACCCAGTCTAGACCATCGACAAGATGATCGCCTGTAACTGCACTGCATGATTGTATCTTCCAGTGGTGCGATTTGATGGAAAGCAAGTCCAAAGCCTGTAGGATAGTCAATGTGATGTACCCAAGACGGGGGAACAAACGTACATCCCGAATTTCCATGTCACGCATGGACCCTGGTATGTCCTGCTTGTTAGCGAAGACCAATAACGACGCCCCAGCAAGGCGCTAGAAGGCTTGTGAATTAACATGCCGCACAACTTTTGTTTACTCACATCTTCCTGCAAGAGGGCATGAAGCTCCTCTCTACAGTCTCCCATTCGCATACGATCACCCGAGTCAACGACCCAGACGATCGCATCGGTCTGTTCAAAGTAGTTTCGCCAATATGGACGGAGGATGCGCTGGCCGCCAACATCCCCTGCAGCTAGTTAGAGGAGTTGCCCTGTGGCAAGAGCTCAATGACTGACATATGTTCAAGGTGTATCTGGAAAGCTGCATCCATCAGGTTTGTACTGTGGACAGAGAGACGACATACTTGCCGTGTACAAACGTCTTGATATTGAAACCCAGAGTGGGACTGATGGCTGAGATGTCTTCGCCGTTGAGCTTCTTGAGGATGGTGGTCTTCCCAGCGTTATCGAGGCCCCTGTTCGCGCCGCGTCAAGTCAGTGGTCAAGGCCTCCGCCGCAAAGTGGAACAACGTGCAAGAAGAGGATCCGCATCTCTTTTTCTTTCCTCCTGTTTTTCCGAATTACTGTCAATAGGCCCATATCCGCGGTCCGACAAAGTCCAAAACGTGATCGATTACGGGTCTTACGTTTTTTGAGTCTTACCACGATATCGATATGTCCCTCGTCACCCCCGCCAACGACGCCGAAGCTACTCGTTCCATCGACTCTGATGAGCTTCAGCTGGTAATCATCCTACCTTGACGAGCCCGCCGCTCGCGACCCGCGCAGGAAGTCGGATCACTCGTTGATCAGTAAACAGTCGGTAACGTAGTCTGCCTTCATCGAGCATATCTCCCTGAATGGCTGCGGGTATCCTCACGAGCCGTCTCTGGACCTTCCGTTGCCCGTTGGACGTTGGATCGCCCGACTTGCAATTAAGCCGTGCGATTTTGGCCGGAAGTCCTGGACCAGCGGCTGAGTGGGATTGAGACTATACCGCTTGAACCTGATCAGTGCACGAAACCTGCGTAGGGAAGCCTTCAGAGCGACGCTCGAGTGTCCTTGCCTAAGGCAGGCTGAACTGAAACTGACCATTTTTACTTTTACTCTAGCAAAAGCTTGGATATAAACAAGTTGGTTCTGACTAATTAATATGGGAAAGCTTACTGAGACTTATGACAGGAATTACATCGTACCTGGCACTATGTTGAAAATTTCTGTGCAAGCTTCTGTGCTCTCAACTTTATCGGAGGTGTTCGGTCCGATTATTCACCATCTCTTATTGTTGCGTCTGCCAAACCTACTTTCGTCTAGGTCCATCTTCTTCCTGGGATTGCTCGCTGGGGGCCCTCGTGCTATGTGGTCTTCTTACCTGATTTCCATGGGGGGCATGTGGGTTACTGCTGCCGTCCTTGCAGAGATCTGCTCTGCCCTTCCACTCAGTGGATCTATCTACATCTGGGCGGCTGAGAGTGCAGGTCCCAAACACGCTCGCTTCTTTGGCTTCGTGGTTGCTTGGTGGGCCTGTACAGCTTGGATGACCTTTGTAGCAGGTAACTGCCAGGTAGGTTTTTTCTCAGTATCCCATTCATACGAGCCCAACGGCCCTTACAGACCACCGCGTACTATATCCTTTCTCTCCTCGTTGTATATGAAGTGGACTTCCCTGGCGGCATCACCACGGACAACATTAAGTGGAGAGCTGTCGTCTGGGCGGTCTCGGAGTGCTTCTTGCTCTTCGCCGTCGCACTGAACCATCTGCCTTGTGCGTGCCTTTTACTTCGTTCCTTCCGACTGCTGAGTATCCTGCAGCCAAGTGGTACTCTAAAGTCTTCAAGTTCTCCCTGGGTCTCATGATGCTTGACTTTTTCCTCAATGTCATCTGGTTGCCAATAGGCGCATCCAAGACCTACGGCCTCCGTACAGCCCAAGAGGCATTTTGGGATACCTGTATGTGTGCTTACTCCTTACTCCTTGATACCGGCTAACTGCCGACCAGACAACGGTACCGGGGCCCCTCCGGCGTGGAATTGGATGTTGTCCTTGTGAGTCTGACACCAACTTCTTACCCGCTCTGGATGCTGAAGACCAGTCTGTTAGTCTCTTCTCTGCTGGTACCATGACTGGTTTCGATGCATCCGGACATATCGCTGAGGAGACCAAAAATGCAAGGTAAGGACTAGTGATCCCTCTCTTCTCCATCCGCTCCAGTCCTCACTAACCTCCCTTCCTAGCATCGTCGCCGCTCGCGGCATCTGGACAAGTGCTGTCGCGACTGGCGTCTGCGGCTTTCTCACGACGATTCTCTTCCTCTTCTGCACTCCTGCAGATACCACGTACGCCTTGAGCGCTCCTCAGCCTTTCGTGCTGGTCTACGCACAGGCTCTTGGCAGTGGCGGGGCGACATTCATGACCATCCTCGCCACTTTAGGTTTGATCATGGTAAGTCAAGTTTTGATCAATCAGTCGGTGAGGCCTAATGCTGCTCTCCAGAACACCAGCATCGTCATTGTCGCCGCCTCACGTCTCATCTTCGCGGTCGCTCGAGATGGAGTCCTCCCTCTCTCCGGTTGGATCGGCACAGTCACGCAGGATGGTCAACCGCGAAATGCCGTCCGGGTCATGTTGGTCTTCGGAGCGGTGCTCCTCTGCGTCATCCTTCCTAGCAATGTCGCCTTCACCTCGCTCATCTCTGCTGGAACGGTGCCGACCATTGCCGCTTATGGTCTCATTGGACTCCTCCGCCTTACTATGACTCCGAAAGACTTCCGATCAAGCCACTATCACCTTGGCAAGTTTGGGCCTCTGCTGTTCCTCATCGTGGTCCTTTATCAAGGCATCGTGTTTGCTGTATATCCTTTATTATGATTCATGAATGCTTCACACTGACTGGCATCTGCAGGTCGACATTTCTCCGTTCTTCTTCCCAGTCACTAGTGCTGCAAATTTCAACTTCGTATGTTCATTATCCTTGAATCAACGCTTTAGAGGCTGGTTTGGTTGATTCCGTGGTACCCCGCAGGCCGTCGTCATATTTTGCGCCGCTACCGTCTTCGCCATTCTGAGCTGGTGGTTCATCCCTGAGGACAAGTGGCTGCGCCACGAAATTGTTGAGCGTCAATTCAAGTACGCGGACGGCATCAGTACGGGTCCCACGACCCCCTCCGAACCCGTTGAAGTTATCGACGAGACGAAGGAGTAGGAATATTGCAAATCAACGTTTCGAAATAAGCAACGAACAAATCTCTTGACAGCAGACAAGAAGAATTACACGGAACAACATTTTGAAAGCTGAATCAGTATCGGTTATCACCTCAATATGGTCGTATCTGCTAGCATTTCCAATCGAATAGAATGTCCATGACTAAATTAAACAACCGTGTTGGGACCCTCAGAGTTCTCGTGCTCCAACTCGTCAATTATCTCGGGGTCTGAAGAGTGTTCTTCAACTTGTACGACAGCATCGCCCTCTGGAGTCTTCCTGACTTTCCTATGATGCATCATTGGCAACACCAAACAGCCAATGGTAGAGTTAACTTACTTGCTGCTCTTCCGCCCATTCGTCTGCTTGGTCTGTTTGTCCAAAGGAGTCTCGGGCCTTAAATTCTCCCAGATTACATCCCACAGACCATAAATCCTATACAGTTCAAATACTGCTTGTTCCTTGTCCTTTGCCTCGATCATCAGGTCGACGTCGTTCGGCAGACAATTGGGGAGGGACTTGCACCGGTCTGCATGCGCGCGGCGTTCCATTATTGATACCGCTCCTGGGCGTGGTTCGGAGAGGTGTTGCTTTACGCTGATGCCTTTGCGTGCCCAGGTTGCGTTCACAATGGGTATGAGTTCAGCGATTGGGCGAGAGGAGGGCTAGAGCCGAGGATACGTTAATGATGATTCAGGACAAGTAAAATAGCGTACGTTGATCCAATCGTGGTGATAGTCGACGACGATCGGGATGTCTAGGTCCGGACAGACAGTTAGGAGGTCATCGATGTTATAGCACATCTACGAAATGACTTCAATGCCCTGCTTCTCGAAAGAGTGACAGCGGCAGACGAGTACCTCGTCATTCTCAAGGACAAGCCGCTTCTTGACCACCTCACTCAGCTTCGCTTGGAAGTTTACTTTGAACCTTTCGAGTGTAGCTCGCTTGTCATTATAAACCCCCTACTTCGTGTGAGAGAGAGCAAACTCAGAAGCATGGGTCAACCCACCCCCATATGAATGATCATAACGGAGTCCTGGTCCAGCCCCATCCTATCCATCATCTCGCAATGATCTACATCAAGATCCAAAGGTGAGTAGTTGAAACGAACACTTACAATTCATTCACTCACAATCCAATTCCTTTACTGAAGCCTCGACCACATTCTCTTTCGGGCTTGCGATCTGTGTAAACTGGCCCGGATGGCTGGTTAACCGATGGCCATACTTTTTCGCCAGAGCCCCAATTTCCTTGAGCTCCGCATCGACGTATGTCAGGTCGTAGCCGTACTTTGAGTGGGAAGCGAAGGGGAACATCTCAGACGACATGCGTAAGAATTTGATACTGAAGGTGATGTTAGTATTGGAAGGCGAAAGTAGGTGGGACAGACTTGTTCTTTTCATTCCACTATGTGGGAGCGAAATCAGTGAGAGGGAGGGAAAGCAAGCGCGAGACGCACGTCGATGAGAACTTTCAAATCCATTAGGTTTTGCCTTCCTAATTGCTTGACGTAGTCAAGCCCCTTCTCTTGGATGGTAGCTATCCGACACGTTCTGATCCCATGCGTTTAGCACCTTTCAAACGAAACTACTGCGATTAAGCCATACCGGCTACAAAATACGGGCGGTTTCTGCATGCGCAAGATGGTATTCAGACAGGCCTGGCCATCGAAATATCAGCATCGCCAATGAGATATGGGGGGTGCGAGAAACGTGCATATCCTAATCGACCTGAAATGAAGTGAAGATGACCGATTAATAAGAGAGCAGATACTCGTGGGTGCATATTACCTTTGAACGTGGTTTCCTTCCTCTCCACATCCGGAATATCGTATACGGCGGGTTCAACAACTCTAGGTTTGCGTTTCCGCTGTCTTGGCATTTGATTCCCTTGCGTATATTCTGCAATATCCTCCTCGGCCGCAGCAGCCTTGACCTTTCTCTTCCTTCTTGTCATCTTTACTGGTGTCGCGGCATCACCGGCCGCTGCGAAACATGCCTCGTCCGCAACCACCATAGTCTTAGTTGCAACCTTCCGTTTCTTCTTGGCTGGTTTCTCCGCAACCACAGGCTCGTCGTCTGACAGAGGTGAGAGCTCAGAGTCGCTCGAAGCCGGTTGCGCTTGCAGGACGGCCGCTTTGCGCTTGCGAAGTGATTTTTGTGGGTACTCGGAGAACACTTCCGATGCTACAGTTGCTTTGATTGGGGACTCCATTTGGCAGGGGGTTGTGAGCTTAGGCAGGGCTGAAACTGGACGCTTGAAAATGAGAGAGACACGTTGCAGAGAGCGCGTTTTCATACACTGATGTGTCTCAGATACTAGTGGGTTAGGTAGACGGAATGCGAACAGCTGAACGACGTGCAAACGGTTCGCCAAAGTGGTTGGTCCGAGGTGGGAAGTGGAAGTGATGTGCGAGTCCAAGCTGGAGGTGGTCCAAGCAGAGCGCTCCACAATTTATCATGCTCTGATCTTGAAACGGAGATCGGCTCTTTGTTCGTCAACCTGAGATTCGGGCCACGGCTGAGGGCTGAGGAGGGACACTCAGGGAGAAAATGCGGGTACTAGGACAACGCGAGAGGGGCTGTAGACGCAAATACAAGCAGCGCAGCCAGAGTGGGCAGCTAATCGCTATAGTAGATCAAAATCATCAAGCTAGTAGAGCACGAGTTAACACTGTTTTGATAACGAGCGAATGAGGGACCGTACCTCGTCGTTGTAGGTCATGATTGTCCGCTTAAGCTTGGATGTGTCGACCCAGGTCACAAAATCTTCCATATTGCTAGAGTGCAAAGTTCAGAGAAGAAATAGTGTATCATTTCAAACTACTCACCGTGTGACGAGGTATGCGGGATCGGTTATGGTGTCTGGACCGACACGGATGTGCCCGTGCTCAATAAACTTGACAGCCTGCAGCCGTAAAGCAGTTAAATCAGTACACTGTGTAGAGAATCTCCAAGCAGGCCGGTTCAACCAGTAAATGTTGCTCTGCCTCCGTGCATTCGAGAAGAGAGCGACAAGCAAGGCTTTGGGACTTACCGCGCTTACACTTTCCGCCATTTTGAGTCTATGCATAACTACACCGAGCCGTCTCCGGCAAAACGCAGCTACAGTGAGTTTATTTTCGATCTCGGAGAGCTGGGCGGTGGTATTCAGGACCCCGATGTCGTAAAGCTTAGACAGTAGCTGGGCTTCCATTTTAGTCCTGAAGGGGTCCTGAGCAGGGAGAAGGGACAGCCGGTGTGCATATGAGCGAATCGAGCCGCATAGCTTGTTATACCTGCTCGGGGAAGGGTCAGTCGCATATCTGAGAGAACAGAAGGAGCGCATCCGACTTGTGGTAGTCCTCTCGGTGCTGTATGTGGTACCTCCTCATCACTTTGATTTCTCGCAAATGGCCATCTTGTTTCCACTGAAAATAAAATGAGAGGATGATGAGGGGAATAATGAAAAGATGCACATTTAAGAAGTCGACCTTCTTCAATAGCTTTTTCTCATGGAATTTCAGTTCCCTCATCGTTGGGTGGGAGCAAGCGATAAAGTTGGACAAAGCGGAGGACAAAGCACCATCACTTGGACCGTTCTTTGACGTCGGTCTCGTCCCAGCTGGCCCTTATTTGTCGCTGCTGTCGCAGTCGTCAAGCAGCTCACGATATTTGGCCGTCGTGCTCGTTTTCTTGTGCGTCGAGGCCTGAACCGCGCCGCCTCCCGACGCCCGACACGCCACCGCAGCGGGTCGTCGTTGTGGACTGCTATTGACATCAGAGTGTAATGTCAATATTTTCCATAATTATTTGCTTGCTATTTGCGCTCATTTTCTTCCTTATACCCGGCAGATGAATGCAGCCCAACCACCTCTTCAGCACGGCCCAGGCCAGCCACACGATCTCCAGCAACACCAGCAGCCCATGATACAATTTCACTCGCAGCAGATGCGCCCACCCATCATGCCACCAGCCCCAGCCGGCCCCTTCCCGCCCGGGCCTCAGCACTCTCTCTATCCCCAGCACCGGCAAGTGCCACCACCAAATGCAATGATGATGGGTCAGTCGATGCCCAGGATGATGGCGCCAAATGGGATCCCGCCTCCTGCGATGGCTCCCGCTTCGATCCCCTTCACCAATACCGTTCGGAGACAGCCAATGCCTGGATATCCCCAGTTTACACCGAATGGGCTACCTCCGGGTCACCCCCATGGGCATCCTCAAATGTTTCGACCAGTACCAGGCGGTAAGTTGGTTTGCTTCATATTCATAGGGCTCTTAGACCAAACATCGCGTTGCGAAGTCGAGTTCAAAGTCCCTTAACATCTCTCGAGAACCTGTTTTCACACTTCATGGACACTCCCGAGAGCCCCACACGTCGCCCGTCGGTATGCTGGCTTCTCTGGGATTGTACTCCACTTCTCATAGAAAATGAGTGCTATGCCCCGATCCGACTTACGGTCTCCGCTTATCGGGTTTCCGTCCCTTCCATGACGCATTCTTTGTGCTGTACTGACGCCAATGTTCTATTTTCCAGAGGAGCTAAACAGAATGGGGATGCGGATTAGACCCGCACCAACTGTCCCTGGCCCAATGGGCCCTCTTGCACTGCCTGGTGGCGCACTACCAGGCGCTAACCATGCTATAATGGCAAATAACCAATTGCCCACTGGCCATCCACTCCCCCCACGGCAATCCCTACCCTCACCTGCACGAAGTCCTCTATCGCAACCTCCCCATTCCGCCGCACAGACTCCCACCTATACAGGACCGGGAGGATACGTCCCTGCAGCCAGTATGACACCTGCAGCACCCACACCACGCCCACAAACCGCCGGCCTGTCCTATCAGCAGACCCGCCGGCCTTCAATTTCTCTGGACGGAATCCCCGATCCATCTGGACTTCTACCATCACAGATAATGGACCAATCGGTGCCTATGGAGGGATTGGCTGGGGACGCATCTGCCGACGTTATGATGCAGCACCCCCGTCAATCACAAACTCCTCGACCTACGTCCCAAGCGGGGTCTCTGAGCGGTCCACCTACTGCAAGAGAGATGAGCCTCGCGAGAGATAGCACACATGCACACTCTTCTCCCCACCCCCCCCACCCATCGTGCGTACTTGTGATCGTTGGCACCGCTCCTATTATTGCTTACGCCCCCTAGCGTTCATCCTTCCAAACCATACGCCAGTTCGCAAGTCATGGCACTCAGCGCAGACCTCAGCCTCGAAGCGCCTGGCGTGCGTGATTTTATTCCAGATTTTAGCTTGTTTTGACATCCTGACAGAAAGAAACGGACGAGTACTGGCGCGGGATTGTCAGTAAGCACTTTGCAAGAGAAGCCGTGATGACAATCTCGCTACCAAAAGGAGGCCCCCCAGAACCAAATCACCTAGGGCACACAGCAATAGCACAAATCTTTAAGGCAATTTGGGCGTCTGGCGTAGCGTCTATGTCCTTCTCAATCGACGGGGCACGAGAGTATGAGCGACGAACACCAGGGGGACCATTGACGTTCGTGCTCTGCTGCACGCAAGCCCGTTGGCGGATGCACTATTTCAGCGGTTACATGGTCGAACTCCATGGAACTCTCAAGGTCGTATGCGTGCTGGGCCACTGCGGACGTGCATGGCGCGTGCAGATCCAGGAGTTCGATCTCGAGTGTCTCAAGGATGTCACATGGCTCGCCAAAACCGCGATCGCTGCTGGCAGGTTCCTCGGGCCGATGCAGCGCCGCAGTACACTGTCACTTGGTGCCATGCCCGGTGTTGGCGCTGACGCGGAGTGCAATCGATTTGTGAGGCAGGGGGAGGTGATTGTGCCCACTACGCCCTTGACTCGATTTGGCTTGCCGGAATCTGCTATACGGACTATGGAGGTGTGTTTTATTTTGTCTTTTAATTTAAATTTAATTATTTCCTGCGCGCTGGACGGAATGACCGATCCTTTTCTAGATGCACGATGTTCTCTCGGATATGGCTTCTGTAATGGATTATGATACAGTACATCATTGTGGTCCCCGAGGTTAGTCAGCTGACCTGGTGCATTTATCAATCGACTAACCCCTTTCAATAGTGGCAATGGAACAGATTGTGAACGGGGCCTCCATTCCTCAACTAGTTCCGTTCATGCCAAACGCTTTCCCCCCATTGTATCCTCCATCTTATATGGGAGCCAACCAGCTGGGTTACTCGTTACCTTCCCAACCCCCTCCACTCCATCAACCCCTGCAGACCCCACAGCAACAACCACAACACTTCCAGCAACAACCACAACACTTCCAGCAGCAACCACAACACTTCCAGCAGCAACCACAGCACCTCCAGCAACTCCTTGGCGCCGCTTTACCCGTGGGCGTAAGCATGCGTCAAATGCACCCACCCCCAGGTGCAAGTGATCATGCCCCTCAGCGACCAATGGCCCCGCAAGCAAGCTCCTCTATAAATAATTCGGAACCCGCTCCGCTGCCCATTTCTGGGCCATTACCAATCGCGAGACCGGCAAGCGCCGCAGCTACCCCCCAGAATGCAACGCCGAAGCTGGGTAAGCGGACGCCTGGGAGCCCGTCGAAGACAGATCAGCGGAAACGCGGCGAGGCAGAAACCCCTGCTGGAAATGAGGCTAGCTCTGAGCGGGTGAATACCAAGAGGAAGGCGCCTACTCAGCAAGTCGGTGATAGTGACACACCCGCGCAAACTGTGAAACGGCCGCGGAGGGGCCGGAAATGATTGGGTATTTGCCACGCTACAACCACACATTACATAGATGGAGACGTAGATGGATATTGCTTCCAACTTGTCGGCTGTTCACACCAGCCCATCAACCCGACTTTGGCCAACTGTTTCAGTTCGATTCATTGCAATGCTTGTAACACCACCATACCAGGCTTTGCCGCCCCTCTCACTCAAAAGACAACGTCGGATGCATTGAACGGGTCCTCTCTCACCTATGCACCACTCTACTATTTTATCTTATTTCTCTACTTCCCTCACGGATTTCTTGTTGATCGACCAACCGGCCGCCTCGTCGTCTAGTCTCGCTAATCGCGTTTGCCTCTCATCCGTTTCTTCTTAACTTCTACTGTCAAGTGTTAAAGTATATTAAGGTCATCGGTGGTCTTCCCTCTCGCCCTTTGCTTTTCTCACGCTGTGTGTTTTTGTCAATACTATTTTTTACCCCGATCTCTCGGACACTTCTCATGTAATACATGCTTGGAGCAGTTTCGAGAATAGGAACCGTCTTTCTGGGGATTGAGTGCGATACTGATTATAAATGTGAGGGCGATTGCGCTACCGCTCAAGAAGTGAATGGTGTTATCGATCGTGCGAGTCTCGTCCGGGAAAAAAATGACCACCTTCAATGGTTGCGATGCGAAGTGAGAATATGTCGAGCCTGCTCCGCCTGTGGCTTATCTTTGCATTTGCAGCCCTTCGATCCAATCTCCCATGCCCTGTGACTCTCCAAATGTCAACAAGAAATCCGGCAACGGCTCATCGGCTAGAGATTCAGTGTACTGTGATATTCCCACTGCCTCCCCATTTTGAGAAACCGGAGTGGAGCCAGCAGGATGGGGCAGCTTTGGGGGTGAGACGTAAGCAAGCCCGAATGTAGCGGGGGAAAGTGACCCATCCTGACCAGTGGCGGTCGGAACTCTGAGGCGTGTCGGGGTCATAAACGGGGATCCCCGTGAAGTAGGTGGGGTGTGCTTGGGAGGTGAGACCGTGGCGGAAGGTTTTGTTGGGGAGGGGAATACACTGAGCTTGAGCTTGGAAGGTGAAGGTGAAGGAAAAGCGGAAATATTTGAGGCAGAGGGAAGGATGGGACGTTTCGTAGGTGACGTAGATGCTGTGTTGCTCGTTTGGGACTGCAAAAGTCGAAGAGGTGAAGGTTGGTGCTGAGACGTGTGAGGGGTGCGACTTGGCCAACTCGGTTTGGTAGGCGGCGGAGTGCGGAAAGGATGGAATGAGTCCTGTTCATGGGAGGTTCTCTCATGGACTCCTTCGTCACTTTTCTGGGTTTCCTCCTCGGACAGGAGCAGCCTCTCGGCCACGGGTTTGATGGGTGAACTAACTGCTCTCTTCCGCGGGCTCTGAGTGGCAATAGGGTCGCTTTTCTGAGTAGCGAGAAGCGCGTCGAATGCATCCGACCATAGGTTCCTTGTAACCATACCGTCGACTGAGACGCGAGGCGTCCTTCGTCGAAGCGGTTTGCGACTGGGAGGCGGGGGTGGAGGTAGGTGGAACGCCAACTCGAAGGTTTCCTCGATCTGAGAGGACTCAATTCGGTCGTCGTGTTTGCTTAGGTGAGGGAGAGCGGGAAATGGTTCCACAGCATTAAGTTCATTCTCCTCAGCGAGGTTGGCCGATAAGTGGGGCGATTCTGAATATCTGATGATATCGCAACGAGAATAAGTGATAGACCATAGATACGACAGGGAGTGCGCACCTAGGGAAGCTCGAAGGTGGTAGTAGTATGTCGGTCGCTTGGGACCGCTCCTCTATATAGCTTGGGGAGTAAGGAGTGAATACTGGTACATTAGGGGTCTCGATTTGCACAATGAGTACATCGCGGCTCTCTCGAAGATCTGAAGGGGTTGCGGAGCTTGGTACCTGTTGCTGCGACACTTGGACTGATTTAGGAGTAAAGGTGAATAAAGGCAATAAGGTTCGTTGTGGAGAAGGCGTGATAGCCTGTGGCGGAGATGCACAAGTCGACGGAGCAATGGGAGGAAATGCAAGGGAGGGGTTGTCTTGGTCTTGGGAACATGGGACCACATCCAGTTCCATATCGATACCGACAGAGTCCATTCCATGTCCTTCTTGAAAAGTAGGCGAACCGACCGAAAATGATGGTCCCCCTGATCGGTCTCGCTCTTCCCGGAGGCGCTGTGGCTGCAGACCAGAGTCCTCCAGACCTCGGAAGTACGTTTTCGGTCCTGAGTAAGGTGTGGTTGCTGCGAAATTCGGCATTCTCCATTTGCTGGGAGAGCTACTTGCGAATTGTTTTGCCACCAAGGATTTCTCTGTTACTGATGCTTGATATGAGCGTGTAGGTGATGAGAATTCCACCGATAGTTTCCGTCGTTTCAAAGGAGGATCGTCTTCGTCGCTTGTCAGTTCGATGACCTCAAGCTTTTTCCGCTTCTCTCCAGCGTTGATATCTGTCCCACTAGTACTATAGTTCGTATTAGTCTTTGCACATGGAGAACTGGATACTATAGGCGAAAGATGCGGGGGGATATGTGTGGCTTTGGGCTCGGGGTCCATGAAGCTATAAAGCGTGCGTTGACATCCACGACCACCACTCCTTCCACCAGCTCCAGTCGTCGATATTTTCAAAGGCCTCGATGGACCTGCACGTCCTTTGTAGTTGGAAGCCATAGCGTGTTCCAAACCTGGCGCAAACAAAGCCAGCTTTTGATCTCCGCCATGCCCGCTCAAAAACGCCCCGCTTCTCCTCATCCTGAAGAACGTCCTGCAAAAATCCAAGCTACCAAGAACAACAGTCCTAGGCGTCACGTCGAGTCCACGGCCCTTCCTCTGACCTCAAAGTTGCGCATCAAGCGGCTCAACAAACACGCGCAGTTGCCGACGCGCGGCTCAGCCTTCGCTGCTGGATACGACCTGTACAGGTACTTGATACTCTTTTGAGCCCCACAGACCGTGTTTGACGCGTCTTATAGTGCCGAAGAGAAGGTCGTGCCAGCAAGCGGCATGGCGCTCATTGGAACAGGACTGTCACTCGCAGTTCCACCTGGAACGTACGGAAGGGTCGCACCTCGCAGTGGACTGGGTGAGTTTCGTTCTCTGGACAACGACGCGCGACTGACACCCCATGGAATAGCCTCCAAATTTATGATTGCCACGGGGGCGGGAGTTGTAGACGCAGACTATCGTGGACAGCTCTTTGTGCTTCTTTTCAATCACTCGGAGGCTGAATTCAAAAGTACGCGCCCTTGTGTTTCCCCTACAATCCACTCATGGCCTTTGCAGTCACGGTAGGCGACCGAATCGCACAGCTTGTCTTGGAGAGGATCATGACACCTCCAGTTCTTGAAGTAGAGGTGAGTGTGCCTCTGTCTTGCTCGTTTTTCCCTTCGGCTGATGCGATCCCAGGACTTGGAGGAAACCATCCGCGGCGCCAATGGGTTTGGCTCGACGGGTGGTCACATTAGCCTCTAGTTCAACTAGTATTGTTCTCTATATCTATCTTGATATATGAACCGAAGAGTATCCCAGCGTAGAATTCCACCTTTTTGTCCGAGCGAGCGAGGGATAGTCGAATTAACCCATGCGACGAGCCTGCAGATGTTGTCTATGGCATTACAAATAGATCGATGTACGCGTCGTCAAGTCGTTCATGAGACGCCCAATATTTGAGTCCGAAGCACGGGGTCGGTTGATTTGCACCCGCTATCCGCTCCCATCTACGATATCGCTACCTCCAAATGTATATTTACCATTTCTGTGAACCGTCTGCCAAAAAAAGATTTGGACGTCACTCCTCTTCCTTTCACGTGCAACTGATCCCACAACCCGCAACCGCCCGCAACCGCAATTTCAGAAAATGTCTCGAGACTTACGCGAAATTACTAGAGAAGAGGTCGCAAAGGTGAATTAATGTTTATTCTCAGTTCAACAAATCGTCCTCACTCGCCATTTCTCACAGCATCATACACCGGGAGACTTGGTATCGTTAGGTGCACTCGGCAGAGAATCATCGTCTGAACCTGAGCATAGTGGATTATCATCGACTCCCTCGTCTATGACTTGTCAAAATTCTACAAGCTGCACCCGGGCGGAATGGCTGTTCTCTTAGATTCCAAGATCGGTTAGTTCGCGTCGTCTCCAACAACCACATATACATCATATCAATCCTTGCAGCCGGCGTGGATGCAACCACCGCATTCTTTTCTCTACACCGCGCAGAGGTCCTCCAAAGACCAATGTATAAGCGACTTGTGATTGGCAAGGTCCCCTCGGAAGTCCAGCGATTTCTCCCTTCTGCTCCAGATGCTCTATCAATGGTCCCTTATGGCGAAGCAATGTGGCTCTCCAAGGGCTTTCACTCCGCATATTACAACGACTCCCACCGTCGGTTCCAGAAGGCTGTTCGGGGCTTCATGCAGACCGTGGTCATCCCAAACGCTCTTGCCTGTGAGGAGAACGGCAAGCGCGCCAGCCAGGAGGTTTTCGATGCGCTAGCGTGAGTTCCAGGCTTTACACACTGAGGTCATCCGAGCACTCACTCCTGTATTAGACAGAAGAATATCATTTCCATGCGATTTGGACCGGGTGCTCATCTTAAGGGTCTCACGTTAATGGACGGAGTGATCACCCCCGAAGAATTCGACTTCTTCCACGAAAGCATCCTTACATACGAGCTGGGGCGCATGGGCACCCGCGGCTACTTCGACGGTCTCCTCGCTGGTGGAGTCATCGGACTCCCTCCAATTCTCAACTACGGTTCGCCAGAGGTGAAGGCGAAGATCGTCCCTGAAGTATTGCAAGCCAAGAAGTTTATCTGTCTCGCGATCACGGAAGCATTCGCAGGCTCGGACGTTGCTGGGTTGCAAACGACTGCGACGAGGACGGACGACGGCAGGTTCTGGATTGTGGATGGCACCAAGAAGTGGATTACGAATGGGACGTATGCCGATTACTTTACCACTGGGTGCAGGACCAGCAATGGCTTCACTGTCATCTTAATCCCTCGGGGAGAAGGTGTGGAAACAAATCCTATCAAGACCTCATACTCTCCGACTGCTGGCACCGCATTCGTCACTTTCGACAAGGTCAAAGTTCCTGTAGAATATACCATTGGCCCAGAGGGGAAGGGCATGGCAGTTATCCTGCAGAACTTTAACCAGTGAGTAGTCATTCTGCACTCAAGTCCCAACCTTGACCATTCCTCCAGTGAACGGTGGATGATGAACTGTGAGATCCGGGTGGCACGTGTGTTTTATTATACACTAATAAGGCTCTAAGGCATCAGCGCAGGTAGCATGCGCTTGGTCGTTGAAGAGTGCATGAAGTACAGACCGTTGCTCATTTTTTTCAAAAGCACTAACAAGCATTAGGTGGGCTACTCAACGACAAGTCTTTGGTAAACCCCTCATCGCCCAACCAGTCATCCGACAAAAGTGGGTGCACGGCAGGGTCTTGCGAAACACTTATTGACCTAATATCACATAGACTCGCTTCAATGATCGCAAGAGTAGAATCAGTGCAAGCGTGGTTAGAGAATATCACCTACCAGATGTGTAACATGTCACACAAGGAGCAAAATGACAAGCTTGCTGGGTAAGCTCTCAGTCACGCAACCTTTTTTTGTTCACACCATCTATATAGCCAGATCGGTCTTCTGAAGATGTACATTACCCGAACTGGAAGTGCGATAGCCGAGGACGCGACCCAAATCTTCGGTGGACGAGCAGTGATGCAGTCCGGAATGGGTCGCGTGGTCGAGAACGTAAGATCACGTCTGCCTTTTGATTCCTTACCGCTTCTTACGTGTGCTAGTACCGACGCACTTCCGCATTCGACACGATACTTGGAGGAACCGAGGACATCCTTGGCGATTTGGGCGTTCGACAAGCGATGAAGAAGATGCCTCCTAACGTACGATTGTGATATATCTCCAAACCACTTAATTATATTCTCTTCCTTTTATCATAATTGAGGCACATGACACCGCATGTGCCTCAGCCGTCATGAAGTTTATCCTCGACCACAAAAATCCTTAAGCGCGAGAGCATTTGAGTCGTTGGCCTCTCTGAGAATAACAATATCGCAAGATAGGTTGATGATCGTGAGAAGTCGCGTGGTGACGCGCTGCTGTACGCAATGTGTTGTGTGTGCTTGGTACTCTGTCTCACGAAGGACTCCAGGTACTCGAACGTATGCTACGTTTACGGGTGGAGTAAAGCCTTCGTTATACGGACAACCCCAGCCCTCGACGCACCCTCATCTTTTTGAGCACCCAAACGAACTGACTCCTGGCATCCGGGCCCAGGAGTACGCACTACGGCGGCAGAGACTTATGGAAAATCTGCCGGATGGTAGTGCAGTACTGGCTATTGCCGGAAAGACGAAGTACATGAGTAAATGTGAGTCCTTCGAATAGCTGCTCTAGGTATAAACAAATTTTGACACCGTTTCCTGCATCCACAGCCATCTTGTAAGAACTAACTTACAACTAGGACGTATCATTGAGCCTGCCGTTTAGTTATAAGTTTCGACAATCGTCAGATTTCTGGTATTTAACTGGTTTTCAGGAAACTGATGCGGCAGTTTTGATAGGTGCCAGTCTACCTGGCATTTGTGTGGATTGAATATTGACCCTATATGTAGAGAAGCTGCCTTCGACACCTAAGGGCTATCGTATGACGATGTTCTGCGAGGAACCAGACGCGCGTAGCACCCTTTGGGAGGGTGCACGAACCGGTACAGATGCGGCTGTACGAAAGTTCGGAGCTGATGATGTTAGCATACCCCCCGCCCCTTCCATTCTTTCTGATTCGCAATCTAGGCGTATCCATTCAACAAGCTACCAAGCAAACTGAGGTTGATACTCACCGGCTATTCCTACATCTACCTTGATTCGGCGTTCACAACCGTACATAAACAAAACCAATTCCTCAAAGACGAGAAAACCGACCTCGATTTACTCATCGAACTTCCCCCCAGTGCTAGGCCAAGGCAGCTTGCGCCGGAAGTCGCAAAGCTCCGGCGAATCAAGAGCAAAGCAGAAATCAAGCTCATGAGAAAGGCGGCGGATATCTCTGCCATCGCACATGCGAAGGTGCAGGCAACCCCTCTTTCACCCGCACGCTGGACCTATTGGGAAACACTCTAACGGTGCTACAGACCATGCAGTTCACGGAACCCGGTCGAAGGGAATCCGACTTGCAAGCTCATTTCGAATATGAATGTGCGCTTCAAGGCTGCGAACGGCCGGCGTACGTCCCTGTGGTGGCGTCAGGGTGAGTCTAATGCAGAGTGGTTAACCTCCGCTCTGACCCTTGTGGTTCTAGTCCAAACGCTCTCATCATTCACTACACGGCCAACGATCATGTGCTACGGAACGGCGAGCTAGTGCTGATGGACGCCGGTGGGGAATATCAGTTCGTACTTCTCCGTTATAGATAGAACAAGCTTTGATTTTCTTGCCTCTTTAGCGGGTATGCGTCCGATATCTGTCAGATTCGTTTCTGTGACAATATTGCTCCATCCGCTCATTCATTACCACAGCCCGGACATGGCCGGTATCAGGAGTATTCACGCCAGCCCAAAAGGCTCTCTACCAGGCGGTCCTCAATGTCCAGAAAACCTGTATCCTGTTGTGCACCGAGCGCGAGTGGATGAGTCTTCATGATCTGCACCAAAGGTCGTCAAGTCTTGTATCCCAAGAGTTGGCAGCGTTAGGTTTCAAGCTACGATATGGCGACGTGGATAAGGTCCTCTACCCACATTTTCTGACTCACCCGGTCGGCATTGGTACGTTTCATTCGATATCATCCTCAAAATATTAGCTTTTGCTGATTGGATTGCCATCAGACCTTCATGAATCGGAACATGAAAGGTCGTCAACGTGCGTTCAGTGGGTGGTCCTAGCGCATGAAGCTGATCGTTGGGTGAAGGCTGAGCAGCGGAATGGTAATCACTATTGAACCAGGAATCTACGTTCCCCCGGACTCTTCTTTTCCTAAGGAATTTCATAATATTGGTATACGGATAGAGGTAAGCGACGTTTAACTCCGTTCTGCCGATTACTTATGTCTCCATTTTTCAGGACGACGTGCTCGTCCAGAACGATCATGCAGTAGTCCTTAGTGCCAATGCTCCGAAAGAGGTGTGCCTATTTGTTGTGCTCAGATTCTGAGGCTGATTTCGCCTCCAGATAGTGGATATAGAGGCAACTTGCCACCGCTTGATCGAAGTGCGGTGATCCGTACCCTTTCTATCTTACTATACCTTTCGCCTTTCCTTTACAGAACCTATGATCAGCACTCGGAATAAGATCACCCGAGAGAGGTCGGTCTGCTGAGGAAACTAATTCAACGTGTAATGTATCTACTACTCTACTACTGAATCCTAGCTGCCGATTCATTTCATTTGGGTCAAAGCCACCATTTTGGGAAGCGCCACGTGTTTTCGACGCTTACATCCATTTTCATTGACTACACTTGGACTCTTCCACTGCGAAACGATGTCCTCGCAGGGCCGACTGGAATGGCTCGCACGGCAGGGTATCTCAACTGCTTCCGTCGTTACATCCCTCGGCTGGTACGTGGCAATTAAAAGTACTCAATTAGGGGCAAGTCTTCTTCCAGCTTTTCGTCGTGTGTATGGGCACTGACTCAAGCTGTGCATTAGTTCAATGTCGCGAGGGGAGCCACGAAGACCGCTTTCGTTATTGGAGGCGTCTTTATTGACACCGCGCTTCTTGCAAATGGAACCGGGGTTGCCTCTGGGATGGCGATGGCCTATCTGGTTACACATGGGATCAATCTCGCCGAGAATATCACAATGGTTCCTATGAGGATTGGACAGAGCATTACCTCCACATCGCTCGTCGCAGCCTCTGGGTCAATCGATGTCCTGTCCAGCATTTTCGGCACTCATGAAGCCTCCTTCTCGCTTGGGGAGTTTGTCACTCTCGTTCGCCGAGAATGGAACTCGCCTATTATGGCTGATCAGCTACCGAAGGACAAGGAAAAGTACTCGGTATTGGCCGTTGCAAGAGCTCTAGTTGCATGGGCAGCACTTCAACGATCCACTAGCGACCACCACGTCGCCAAATGGGTCGATGCGATGGAACCGATATCCGTTGAGGAGTGGCTTACGCCAAGCCCCGAGCTGACCCGTACTCCCGCTCCCAGCACCACAAGCCGAGACTCTCGTCTGTTCGTTATGGAAGATGTATTCTTGCCCGAGCATGGAGGTCAACTTATTACCGCCGATATCGGCGAGAAACTTCTACCCCCACCATTGGCTAGTTATGGTCGTGAAGAGACGCTTCCAGCACGCAACTTCGGCGACATCCGGCTTATTCTACGACGGCTGTCCAAGCTCTGTCTTGGCGGTCAGTATCAGTCTTTAACAAACCGTAGAAATAACCTTAATTTCCTCTCCTAGGGTATGGTGGCGCGGGCTTGCTATTTTTCGGCGTCCCTTTGCCGCCAAGCAAGTGTGACGACAGAAACGAGGAGCAGGCGAAAGGGGAGGAAGAGGAGACGATAGCACGACTCGTGCTGGATGCCGAGGCTCAGGAAGTAGACGATGCGGCTAAGCTAAGAAGTGCCACTCTATCTCCTGGCCGCAAATGGTGGGACATTATCATGGGCAAGCATGATCAAGAAATCATCGAACATTTTGCAACACTGGATCAACCCACTGCCAAGATCACTGCAACGATTGGAGAGCACGAAACGATACCTAGATTTTGGGTATTGGTCGACCATTCTCGAAGGGAAGTCATTCTGATACTGAGAGGGACATATAGTCTAAATGACCTGGCGGTGGTGAGCTGTGGCTTCTTCATTTAATACCAAAATAACGACTAACAACTCCAGGATCTTACTTGTGAAACGGCGGAGTTTGAACCCATGACAAAGGCGCAGAAGCGGCGGAGTACATTGGACGGAAGATCGCCGTACTTCGTGCACGAAGGTAAGCCTTTTAACATATTTTGCGACTCTTTGTCCACCGTGTCTTGACCGCCAACAGGAATGTTACGCATGGCGCAGGTGATGGGGTCGGCCGGAAAACCAGTTCATGGTGCAGTAGCCGCAGCACTAAGAAGAAACCGTGGTTATGGTGAGTAATTATAAAATTTCCAGAGTACATTTCTCATCCAAGGCATTAGAACTACTTCTATGCGGGCATAGTCTTGGCGCTGGAATCGCCGGCTTATTAGCATTGGTATGGTCTTGAATGCGATCACACCTGTCCCTCTCGTAACCATACATTCAAGATGTGGGCTGATCCGGCCACCTGCTTGACGAGACCTTCAAGCGGCCTCCCTGTCGGTCGACGTGTTTCAGCATACTGCATTGCTCCACCGTCAGTAGATCCTTATTGAATATTGGGTATTCTGATATCGCCTTCCAGATGTTTAACCTCAGCCGCACTATCGGAGCTCAGCAATAAACTCATCACGTCCTTTGTCTATTCTTACGATGTGGTTTCAAGGCTCTCATTAGGCTCGATTCGCGATTTAACGAGAGCGTGCTGGTGGCTTTGTGACGGGAAGGACGATGAAAACCCGAATCACATCATTCGAAAGGCACTCGGAATCCAAGGAGGCTTAGCTTTATTAAAAGGGCGACATAGAACAGCGGACGATGCTACATTTGTGAGTTTCTCGTGCCATTGGTACTATTTTTCTTATCTAACTCTTCCCTCAGCTTTTATCCCTTCGCAAAACGCTTGAAGCCAACATGCACTTTACAGAGCTCTATCCACCCGGAACGGTACTATGGGCTACCGCACTGGTAAGGAGCCTATATTCTTGGATGATGCTCCCTGATCACAAACTTTTTACAGCCGCAACCTCTAGAGGACGTCGGGACGATTCCTGAGCTCAATCTATACGAAGTGAAGAAAGTAGAAGCAGTGTTTAATCAATTAACATTTGCACAGGATATGCTTAGGTACCTCATTCTTTCAGATAACTTGATTTTACTGACGACCTTCCCAGCTCCCATATGCCTCATACTTATGATCGGGTATTACATGAGTTACTTTAGGGAAGTGAATGTACTCTATTCTGAGAATAGATGACAGCCTCTAGTTTGCGTTAGGGGGTGTTAGGGTGCGGACTGTTAAATTCTCGGCAGTATCATTATCGGGCGGCTAGTCGTGCTCAAAACGGGGAACTCCAATTCGGGATTCAGACTGGATATAAATTAGCAGTGCGTACATGCATATATAGAGACTACAGGGTGATTAGTGCACATGGCGGAAATGAACTGGACGCCGAGGACTGAGAGGACATCATATAGGAGGACATCGGAAAACAGGTGGGCCCGAAACAGTAGACCGCTATGCAACAACCTCGTATCCACGAAACTACCTCCCCTGTGACGTCAATATACGTGTCAGAGCCGCCGGTCCATGAGGTCGTGGTGGGAAGAGTGAAGGAAGTGCAAATATATGTTGCGTGGGTGATCTGTAGGACTCTCCAATAGGATGCGATATAACCTTGGGAGTAGAGAGGGCGTTCCTTCATCGATGTAGCTAGGTAATTAAGCGAGCAATAGAGGGACTGCGGCGGTTATACGCCTGTGGTTGAGCCAATGTAACAGAAAGAATAGAAAGTGAGGGGTACGAAAAGTACACATGTGGTTGCTGAGTGAACAGATGACCGGGGATCATACGTGGAATGAACACCAGCTAGTGGCGGCTCAAAGACCATTGGTTTGTTGCTTACTCACCTGATGCGCAGCACATTAATATCTCTGGGGTTTACGATATGACAGCACGGTTCGAGTTCGAGTTGCTGAGACCGGTACTGCAGTTGGCAAGCCTCCCTCCTGACGGGCGGCACATCTTCTCCAGATCTCGTAACAGAACTGTTCGAATATAGACTGGTGCTGCAGTTGGTCGGCCTCTACATGGGCTCATTCGTTATGTATGGTCCATGCTTACTCTCCTGATGGGTAGTGTATCATCTCCGGATCCGGAGACGGGACCGTCCATACACGGGACTCATTCCCACGTCCTTCTATTGTCGGAATATTGGTGTTCTCGTCAATACATGTGTGCCCCTGAAGCATGTTATTGGAAATATGTAGCTTAGCTCGATCCAGACGACATATTCCAATGCTTACGTCATTCCGCATCCAATCGTCTACCTCCCAACGAGCAATTGGACAGTCACGCTACTTAAACACCCAATGCTCCTCTCAACGGTCATTCGAGTGGAGCTGTGACTGAGGTCAAACAAGTCTTTCTGGAGTCAGATAAACAAAGTGGAGATGGCGTTGACCGTCAGTGATTTAAAGCGCCAAAAAGAATACAAGGGTGAGCATGGACTTGATATTGTTATTCCTTAGACACTCGCCATGACCGATGTGAGAGGTAGGTCCTCATAATATGCGCGCCTGCCTGCTATTCGTGATGTCCGACTGGACACACCGTAGTTGTGGCGGCGTTTTGAAGCCTTCGTTAGTTTGAGAGGATATTCGAACCCTCATCAGGAACAGAAAATGGCCGGAGCGTGGTAGATGACGATGGGGTCGCTTTGACGACAAGAGGATGATCGAGATGAGTAAGGCGTAGGAGAAGGTTCAGGAGAGGCATAAGGGTACGGGTGGACCACAGACCTAAATCAAATTATTTCAAGTTACGGAATGAAGTAGAAATCAAGGAGGGACCTATGAACAATAGACGGCCAAGGGAACCTAATGACCATGAGATTTACGACAAACTTTATGTGCCTCTTATAGTTTGGGTGGTGAAAGTGAACAGGTGAGGACCCGGGATCTGAAGGTCTTCAGTGACCAACGTCCGGTGCCTAGTATATGCATCAGCAAATCACAGGACCGCCTGATGGAGAGATCACATACTCTAGCAAAGAAAATTGGAATGCAGAATGGTGGCCCTGTTTTTTCGAGAGGCAGCACGACATGCACATCGCATACTTCGTTTCGTGCCAGAACAAGGCTCTCCATATTCTTATAGATTTTTTCCGGGAGGTAGTATCCGACCACAGGTGCACATATCGTTCGCAGTGCAGGAAATGATTGCGGGTGGTTGGCAAGAAAGGCAAGAAATGAAAGGAGTACATCTTGTCTCGCTCGTAGAGACACTCGTAGGATATTGGGGAAATAGAGGTGCCACTCCGCAGGATCCAGACTGCTGGTGCTTAGGTATGACACTCCATATTCCACTAATGAGGGCAGAGGAATGTAGAACGACTCATCTACTGTGCTCCCACTCTCATGATAAGTTACAAGGCAGGGAGCATTGATATGAGGTTTCAAGTCCCTCACATTATAGAGAGAAAGGTAGGTCAGGGAAGGGAAAGTCACTGGGCCCGAGATCACATCCACAAGTGACATATCATAAAGCATCAGTGTCGTGAGTGATTGGGAGTGCCACAGAACCGAGGTGCATTGAAAACAAGCGAGGGTGAGCATTTTCAGTGGAGGGAGGCCGCGCAATGGCACCACACACCGCCTTGCTGTATACAACCGCAGGGACTGGAGCTTGGGCATAGAACCCCACTGAAATGGGTACCAATGCGAGATGCTCAGGTGCTGCATGCGTGGAAAGTCTCGTCCTTCGAAGATTGACTTGCTACCGTTCGTCGCTTGCAGAGATACGATTCTTGTGTGGTGATAACTGAGTATACCGTACAGTATTTCACTGTGGCAGTCAATGTGAAGAGGCGCTGTGCCGGATCGACGGAGCCACAAGCGCAATTCTCCCATGCTGGGATGACAACCATAGCGGATTTCAATATATGACCACGCTCGTGGAGTATTGAGGACGATCTCTCTCCAGAAACGACACACTTGTCCATCGATTGCGGGTGCCATCCATTCGAGTTTGGCGTGTTCTTCGAATATCACTCCCATCATCTCGCTTGGAAGTAGTTCGTGTATCACGAGTGATGGCGTTGGATTCATTTTCGATTTCGTTCACAATGGATTATTGGCTGAATGAGGTCAGGAGCAAGGACTTAAGAAGACATCATATTTCCATCACCGACTGTGCAAGTACTAACCAGGCCGACTGCGCCTGGTTAGTACTTGCACAATAATCTTCAAAGACGACTCGACCAGGAACCTGCGCTTTGACCATTCCTGATGGTAAATTCACGGCTGCTAGGCTATATGTAGCAATTGTATTACACCTATTCCCAAAGCTCAGCTATATCTTCATAATATACTCCAGTGGACATGATTCCAGTACAATGGTCTACCTCCCCACAAGCAATTGGACACCAACGCTACTTGACTAGATCCCATTGTTCCTCTCAATGATCATTAGATTAGGGCCTTGAACGAGCTCGAACAAGTCCTTCTGCAGTCTGACGAAGTCCTCCTGACACACGGTGGGGATTGCGTTGCCTGTGGGTACACCACCAGAGATTTCACAAGGCCGAGGAAGACGAATGTGGATGGACAGCTGCGCGAGGTTGATATTACTATCCTTAATACATCTGTCGTGACCGATATCAGACATGTAGAAACAGGGGCTAGCGCAGGGTGAGCAGGCGAAAGAACCGTAAGGATCTTTCGCCCTCTTGCTGCGCCATAAATACATGACTATGGTAGTAAACACATCGTACAAGCAAGTAGTCGGTCGTGTACAGGGAGGTGTACATAGGGCATCGCCTAAGTGAGCGGTGCCGGTGCGTGGCCAGTGTGGCCGTTCCTCGTGGGTCAGCCGCCGCGTGGCAATAACCCTGGCGGCCAACAAGACATGGGTCTCTATAACATATGCGCCTACTATTCATGATGTTCGACCGGACACGCCGTAGATGTGGCCGCGTTTTGTGGCCGCCATTCGATTTGAGGGCATTTGAGCCCTCATCAGGAATGCAAAATGGCCGGAGTGTGATAGATGACGATGGTTTCTCCAGGGTCGCTTTGACGGCAAGAGGGTTACCAAGAAGGTAAGGCGTGGGAGAAGGTTCAGGCATAAGGGTATGGGTGAACCACAGACCTAAATCAATGTATTTTAAGTTTACGGAATGAAATTGAGTCAAGGTGGGACCTATGTGTCGGGATTTGGCACCTATATCGAGCGCTCAGTGCTCCGGTTGTCAGGGGCGCTGGTTGTTTGGGAAACCTTGTTTCACATGGTCATATCTAGGGTATATAAGAGCTCGTATTCTCGTCATTGTATCGCTACGTGTCTGTTAGCGGGCCCCAACCAAGACGATTGATTTTGACCGAGTTAACGACCCAGTGGAAATCCTACAACCTACGGAAATTCTAACACTAAGAACGATAGATGGACAAGGAAGCAAAATGAACATGAGATTTATGACAAATTTTATGTGCACCGCATAGTTGAGAGGTGAACGTGAACAGGTGAGGACTCGGGATCTGACGGCCTTCAGTAAGCAAAGTCCAGTTCCTAGTTATATGTGTCAGCAAAGCACAGGACCACCTGATTGAGAGATCACTTACTGTAGGACACCAGTAATGTTTCAATAAGACAGCATGACGTGCACATCGCATGCTTCGTTTCGTACCAGGACCAGGCTCTCCATATCCCTTCGGGCTTCATTCGAGATGCCACGCCTGAACCCAGATACGTATATCGTTCGCAATGCAGGAAATGACCGCGGTTGGTTGGCAAGAAAGGTAAGAATTGAAACTATCACAAGTTGACACGCTTTTAGAGACAGTTTTAGGATATTGGGGAAAGAGCGGTGCCACTCTGCAGGATCCGGGCTGCTGGTGCGTAGATAAGTCAATCCATATTCCATTAGTGAAGGTAGAGGAATGTTGAATGACTCGTCTACTGTCCTCCCA
>Ga0307513_10001678_pt1 | contig 31689 bp, 24 predicted proteins | sample 15_EM_MG_FD_202174 | JGI IMG/M metagenome (GOLD analysis project Ga0307513, IMG submission 202174) | Populus trichocarpa ectomycorrhiza microbial communities from riparian zone in the Pacific Northwest, United States - 15_EM | ecosystem: Host-associated > Plants > Roots > Unclassified | place... | reverse complement strand
CCGTTCCGATCGCTGCATTCCTACATAGGAAATGCTTTCCACAAACACACGCCCGGAGCCATATCCATATGCCCGACTCCTCTGCGCATAACAGCACTTCCCCGGAAGCTAGCTAAAGAACAAAGGAAATACCGGCAAAGTCTGGCGAGCAGCATTTCCAATAATTCTCTCTCTTTCTCACTTTTTTTATATATATTTAGAAATCGGCACTCCATAACTGCTCGCAAGTAACTCACATGATAGTCAGAGTACTAATCACCCTTACTGTCAGATTTCCAACCTTCAATTTCCTCTTTTTCTCTGTTTTAGAGGAGTCTTATCCCAGGCGCAGCCCAGAAAACTTTAATGTGCCTTTTCATTCTTTCTAGCTTACCATTGTGTTTATAATCTCGCGTTGCGCTTATAGCATCACACTTCAACTTGTTGAAATTCTTTGATATTGCTCGGCATGCTCAGCCTATCGGACATGCACATAGCCTATCCCGTTATCCTTCAGACAAATGCTTCTGATATTCGCTCTAGATCGATAAGTCCACAGGGAGGAAGCGGAAGTCGGGAAGTAATACGGCAGAGTGTCAGAACTCTTTGATGTTGTGTGGTATGCTTGTGTAATAGTCTGTTGGGCAAATGTTTCGCATATGCGCTGGATATTCATGCAGCGCTGGAGGATATGGGAAAGAGTCGGACTCACGGAGGCTATGGAGGGCAGGGTTCCGAATGGTCGGCGGAAGACTGGACTGGACTAGCTAGTCAGGTCGAAAGTCAAGTCTAGTCCAATGGTGGAAATTAGACCGACTGGACAGTCAGGATAATGGAAACCGACTTGACCAGGACTGGTCTGACCAGGCCTGCCAAGCAATAGGATATGCTATTTTTATCACAATATATTAGGTTTAAATAAAGCTTTTCTTAATCAAACTTATTGTTTCCGTGAATTATATGGTGGAGATAGTGCCTCGATTAGATTAGGGGTAGCAAGGATAGGTTCGCGAGGATCGAACTATTTTTGGTTCACTAAGTGAGTGATATTACATGACCACATGCCACAATACCGGTATTGGATGCGACTTATCCATCAGGTAATCGTATTTCCACCGCATATTATCCTCTCCAGGATGTTCTATCAACATTTATTGAGGGGCTGTTGATTTATAACATTACAAGCGACTTTAGGATCCTAGTATACCCATACTTCTATTCTTACCGAGTGTTAGGCTGGGTATTCAGACTCTCATGCGATCTTTTATAAAGACTAGTCTGGGACCAATCCAAACCGGACCGGACCACCCAAGTTAGTCGGGTCCAGTCATCGCCATCACCAGGACTGGCCAGCCCGGTCCCACCTCCAAGACTTGACCGGTCGGACTATTCGGAACCCTGATGGAGGGAGCAGAAGTTTTCTTTATGATGTGTATCTTTCCTTTGTTAGAGTGATAGTTTTACGGAAGGGAAAGGGGGCGTGCGTGGAAGAGAATGGATATGTGTAGCGGTCGATGGAAGGATAAGAGGATAACTTCGTTGTGATTTATATATACTCTTGTCTTTACCTTTGGTTAGTTAAGGGAATGAGATCGAGCGAACTTCCCCATTTACCCCAAAGTCGTGCGCTGGCGATCGGAGTCTTATTTTTGCTACTTGAACTCTCGGCGTTTAGTTGTCGCCGTCGCGGTTTAAAATCTATTTCTCATGTTGTGAACCATAATACTGGTATTTTACCGGTGCATTGTTCGTGAACAAAATGAACCAAACATCAATGGACAAGACATGGCAAGAGCCTCCCCCACCAGCACGGCCATCCTGGTATCATAACAAATGGCAGGGAAAGAAAAAAAACCTAAGAAGTACCGTACCGGAGCGGTCATGATATTTCTGGGAAGGTCTGTGGTGGGGTTGTATGGAAGTGAGGTGTTGTAGCGTTCGCCTGGTATATGGATAATTTGGCTCAGGAACTCTATATCTGCCAGGGGGCTATCAGCGAAAGAAAGTTACACAAACCAACGGTAGTGGATAAGCCTTGTTGGCCCTGTCAAGTTGCGGCAAGCCCCATAGGGCTCCCGACGGGCTCCCAAGGTGATTCCTAGGCGGCCCTCACAGTCAGCGTCGCAAAGATGGCCTTTGGCCATCGAACCCGGGGGGTTTGAATCGGGGCTTTTGAAAATGGGGATTGAAGGGGGGGGGGTCCGTTAATGTCTTGGTAAGCAAAAATAGCAGGAACCTTTAAGGGAATTTCCACCTTCAACCCATATGTGTGAGTATTAATTGCTCAGGTGAAAGGAAAGAGGAGCACTGGTGCTAGTTTGTTTGCTTCTTCAGCTACGTTTTGCTTCCTTTTCCTCTCATTTTATTTGTTTCTTTGCTTCCAGCTGCCTTCAAATGTCGTCGTTTACCTTGTTTACCATTTTTCTTAGAAGGGGTTCTATCTTATAACTCCCCGGTTAGAAAAAGTTAGTTCCAGCCCTTGGATCATTTTTTGATCCAATCCCCCCCTTCATTGCAACATTTCTCACAGTCGGAGACATTCCATTCATGGTTACTTAGGTGGGACCTGTCGTGTTCCCTGTCCATTGGCTAAAAACCTGGGACGGAGTTCTCACCAGCACTGGATAGACTACCTCATTGTGAATACTAGTATCGGTAGTGTGTGAATTCCTTGAAGACTGAGGCGCGACAGATTTGTTCTACAGGTATCTTAATCGATAAGTGGCTCATATGGTTCAGGTGATATCAGAGTCACGGCGCACCCGCGTAAAAACGAAAGTTAGAAGTTGGAAGTTGGAACTCTTGGCGAATACTTGAGAGGGAAGGGGGCTCCTTCACAGCAGGGAAGTTTGTGTCATTGCGTATTCCTTGCTTTTCTCAGGCGTTGCCTTGGGCATGGCTGCCAAGGCTTAGCAGAGAAAACAAAGGTGGGATAAGAGTTTCCGTAAGACAAGTTATATTAATTTGGTTTACGAGAAGATGAAAAGGCTAATGCGTGCAAGTTAGTGATGAAAAGATTAAAAAAAACGCGGAGGACTCGCTACCAATGACAACTAGGACGGCTCTATGACTAAGAAATAACCCTCTTGCGACACGTCTGGTAAACAAGACAACTCAGGCTAGGACTTCCATAACCCCCGGACTCACCAAGAAATTTTTAATATATAGTAATATCTAGTAAATAGTATAGCTGTGGAATGAACAGGCTAAATTGGGCAGAAAACCACTTATCCAAGGGGAAGATTCTATCATACCAGACGGACAACGCTCCCAGGATTAGAGGCGATAATTCAGTTCAAGTCATGAATATCATACGAAAATAGGTTCCTTCTTGGCATGAAAAGGCCCTCATGGGTAATTCATTTAGCTTACATAATACATATAAAGAAATAGTGGGATGGCGAAAGTAACTTCTAAAATGAGCAGACGCGGGGAATTCAGAATTCTACTATCTCTACTAATATTGCCTTGATTGAAAATTGGGGAACATAGAATCAAAGAGAAGTGTCTTCTGAATACTCCTATGAAGCCATATCTTGTCAAATATGTGGTGGTTGTGGTTGAAATTGTGCGAGAATTATGCTTGTGTTAGATTTCATTTGATTTCAAGTGGACAGCACCATAGCGGTTGCTCGGATCGGTTCAAGTCAGACAGCTGATGGCCGGGTAACAGAGGAGAGGATAATGAGTATTTAAACCACACATGGTTCCTAACTATCTTCCAAATACCCGAATCACAAACAACTCCACAAACAACTCCACAAACTCCAGAAGCATCTCCACACAGAACTCCTATTTTCACTTGATTGTACATGGAATACTCAATGCTACGCTCTCTTGGTTTGTTTCAGATATCCTAGGATTTTGAAAGATTCTGCTTACTAACTGAAGGATTATTATATTTTTCAGTTGGCAACCCAGCCGCAGGTAACTATTTCTAATCGGTTTGGTAAGTGTTGAAGGAGATTTGATGGTAGCCGCCAACACGAGACAAATTTGTGAGGCTCGTGAACACTATGAACAAGTGCAACAGCTTCTCGAACCACAAATCACAGTGAACAATAGGATGCTAGCAGAGGGTAGTGTCACAAAACAATGACTTTACGGGAGAAATGCATGTAGCTAGTGCCCAAGGGTCTTAAAGCTGCAAGTCCCTTCTAGGATTCTCAGAATTGTTGGCATGGTGGTTGTAATGACTTTCATGGTTGAGTGGCTGAAGGTTTCCTTGTCTTTATTATTATTTTGTTCGGGGTGGTAGGATTTGGGAAGATGGGTGTTTACAGATAAAGTCTGCAATAGGGAGGTTTTCTCGAGAGGGTCGCGGCTTGTAGACAATTCTGAAATATGACCCTTGAGGGGGTGTGGTGTTGACAATAGTGTTTACAAAAGTGGGTAATACTTGCACTAACACAATTGAAAGTGTTTTCACCCTACACTCAGATTATATTCCGCCTAGCAAAACTTTGGTTCTCACAGACCTGAAACATGTAACTCGCTACAAAACAAAGATGATAAGCCTAGAGATTGAAAAACGGTTCCTCTGGGTCCCCTGGCTGAAGGACTTTGCTGTTTATAACACCTCTTTGCATTCAAAAGTGATATGTTAACTATGATGTGAGATAGGAAGCGCCTCTTTGAACAAAACAATGATAAACTGGAAGTGTCAGACTCCCTATTGGTACAGGCGCAGGTTAGGCAGCTCCCATGAGCCTAACCCATCATTATATCATCCATCTTACTCATGTTTTTAGAGTTAGTAAAAATTGACTAGAAACATGTGACGGGCAGGGATATTTAGCAAACGGTTATAGAGAAAACCTTTCCCATACCCTCCGGCCGGTTGCATACCTTTCCCATACCCTCCTTGGCCAAAACATACCCTCCAGAAACAAAACTATGACCCTCAAAGTACGGACCTCCAGAGGCTAAGTCTTTCCACAGATTATGAAGTCCGATCACAATAGGTAAAAAAAAGAAAAACGGGCGCGACCCGTCCAACCACCACAACTTCTGACTTCTAAAGGGCGCGACCCAGTCCACTCAGCCCCTCTACCCAAATCTTCTTTCTATATACATTAAAAATGAAAAAAAAAAAAGAAGAGAGAAAAAGGTAGGGGCGGCGGGGATAGATCAGAGGATTTGCTTGAGATGGGGAGCTTGGATCAGAGAATTTGCTCAAGCCGGAGAGCTTGACACGTACGGCGGTTGTGTCCAGGTTGACCACAGTTCTGACATGCTTGCTTGCCCGGTGGTCTCTCTGCCGCATCCTGGAGAGCAATCTCAGTTCGAGCTTGTGCTATCCGTGTTCTGTAGCATGGGCGTGTAGCTCGGGCAAGCTTAGGACGCCCGAATTTTGGTCGTAGTTTGGTAGGAGAAAGGCACGGTGGGGGTACGGGTTGCGGATTGTGGTTAAGAATATCAATATCAGCAAGTATGATAGGATTAAAGTTGCTGCTATAGGTGTGTTTGAGGGTGAGAATTGAAAATGAATCCGAAATATAGGTATTTGCTGAGTGACCAAGATGGTGAATGGAGCTAAGCGCATGCCCACAAGGGATACCATTTTCCTGGTAGTGGCCGCAGGTGCTGGTTCGGGTCTGAAGATTCACGATGAACTGTTTATTATTTATCTGCTGAACAATAAACAATGTATCATTGGCCATATTAACAGTGTTCCTTCGTGTCCAGGCTCGTGAAATCGTGAGTTGACCGAGTGCAAAGTCAGACCAGTTTTGCTGATGGTCCTTCAAGCACGCGGTTTGGTATCGTTCGGCTCGCTGATTCATCGTATAAAGCCAGATTTCGTTTAGCAGGTCGAGTATCGGAAGTTCACGTTCCTGCTTCAAAACCTTATTCATCGATTTGACGATGTTCGAGGTCTTATGCCCATAGCACTGGCCTGGAAAAAAAGCAGTTACCCAGAGAGCCTTGTCAATATTGGTGAGATAGTCTGCTGCCGCTGTACTCAAATCCCGAAGGCTGTTGATAGCTGCTTCATAACTATCACTCGTTTTGGAGTGCGCTATCTGCCAAAAGTGTGGCTCCAGACCCCTTGTAAACCGCTTACAAAAATTCTCCCTTAAATGAAAGCAACAAAAGGCTCTCGCAACTCCAGCTCCCATAATCTCATCAGCAGCAAGGAGCCCCTTGTCACGATCACTAATTAAGGTCATACTTTCTGACTCAGGAATTGCCCTTCTCAGATGCCCTAAAAAGTACCTCCATGAACTTTCATTCTCCCCTTCCACTATCCCCCATGCTAGTAATAGACTATTACCATTTCCATCTATACCAACTGCCAATAGTAGTGTCTGAATAAATCGAGCCTTAAGAAAAGTACCGTCTACAGCCATGAATTTCCTCATAGATTGACAGGATATGCGAGATTGTGAAGGACAAATAAACAAGCTTTGAAAGATGTGATTTCCGTTGTTGTCTGTAGTGGTATGACGATCGGTATACAGCCCCTCATTATGCTGATGGAGAAGCTGAAGGTAGGAGGGAATTTTGTGGAAGTGCTCGCGCTGGTGCTCTAGCCTATCAGATATTAGGGCAGCCTTCGTAAGTCTTGCTGCTTCGTAGTTGACTGTTTCACCATAGTGCATCCGAATAGTTTCCACAATCTCCATTGGTTTTGTTGCCTTCGTGACAAATAGATGCTGTGGAACGGTTCTTCGAAGCCAGTTTTGTGTGTTGGCCACTTCGCGTGCGAGTGGGGGAGCTGCAATACAAGTATGCAAACCACTTAGTTTCTTAACCTGAAGCTCTCCATCCATCGTTATAGATCCAAAAACACGCCAAGGACACCCCATACTACGCGCTCGACAGCGATAGTCTACCCGCTTGGAATCCTTCTTCACTACTGAGAAGGTAAAATGGTCCTCGATCGACCAGGACTCGATTGCTTCCTTCAGCTTATCAAAAGAGACAAAGTATCTTCCTTCCTCGATTGGTATCCTCATGGTATATTGAAGTTCCTTTTTGATTGAATATCGTACTAGTAGGGAAGTCTCCGAGTCTATTTTGCTCCGATTCTGCTGCTTGACAATACAGAAAACACTATCTAATATACACTAAGTCTTTCACTCTGTCCTTGTTTTGTTTCTCTTCTATTCTATCCAAGCGGGTTGCCATGGAAAGCATTTAGACTTTTGTGCTCAGACTACATAATCTGTGGAAAGACTTAGCCTCTGGAGGTCCGTACTTTGAGGGTCATAGTTTTGTTTCCGGAGGGCATGTTTTAGCCAAGGAGGGTATTGGAAAGGTATGCAACCGGCCGGAGGGTATGGGAAAGGTTTTCTCAACGGTTATATGACTCCTTTGCTTAAACAAACATGAGGCTAAGTACTGCGAGTTAAACAAGAAACCATTTTTGCGATGAAAGCCACCATTATGGTTTGTCCCAGGCTATTCCAAATTCCTGCTACATGCAGGTTGCTAACTTGATTGACATAGTTTGTTTAAATATTTTCAAAACACACCAAACACCTCTTCTAGAGTATTAGAAGCTTTGGCGTCGTCAGAGTCCAGTTAAGGACAAACCGGAGCCAGTGGAAGGCAGATATAGGAGGGGAGGACAGGGTAGAGAAAGAGGACTCACAACGGCAGGATTGGCTCTGGTGTCCAGAGCAATTGAGTCAGGACAGGAACAATGAGGTGGATACGAGAGGCTATTATTACCATCTCCGTGCCCTGCCCCTCGAACATCAGAATTGTTCATGTGCCAAAGGGAAAGTGTCGAAACAATAACTTGCTCGTGGAAATTCCTGCTAGTGGCCAAGTGTCTTGAAGATGTGGGTGCCTCCCAGGATTCTTATCACTGTTCGCATGGTGGGTATAATGCTTTACATGGTTGTGCTGGTGAAGCTTACACTGTCTTTATGATTATTGTATTCGGGTTGGCAGCATTCCGGAAGGTGGGTATTTACAGCAAAAGTCTGCAATAGGGAGGTTTTGTTGGGACAGTTGTAACAATCCTATTGTTGATTCAAGATGAAACAAGCAGTAAGTGTCGTCTCCTATGTAAGCAAGTCTCTTGTCCTTCCACTAGGGGGTAGGACGGTACTATCTTTTCAGATAGTACAGAAATGGCTTGTTTGTTTTGTAAGAGACTATCTTATCAGATAGTAAGAAGTGTGGATAGTGGTTCTTGTAGAACTAGCGCAATAGTTGTATGTCAGGCAACCCGTGATGGAGACTATTGTGATAGTCTCCGGGTTGTTTGAGCATAGGCTCATGTAGGGAGGGAGTGTATCTCAAGAGTGATAGAGTAATTGTATTGCAATTATAAGTATAGAAAGGTACTTAGATGGTTGTGTGAAGATCCTATGATTCCTATCCCTTGGTCGGAGCCAGGCTACTTATATCGGCATCTTCGAACAATCCTAACCCTGGTGTCTTATCACCTTGTATCATGCGACCTCTATGAGTCATCACCTTGCCTCATGTAACCTCTGTGACTGGTATTGAGTCATAGTATGAATTCCATCAGCCCACTCTCTTGAGCCAACTGAGCAACCTCCTTTTAACCAATCAAAACTGATAAAACAACTCATGTTCTCAAACGAGTCACATGCGTGAAACCCATGACTCATAACATAAGTCATGTGCGCAAGTCATTATATCATATGACATGAAAATCGTACGTCATAAAACAATCAACCAATGATAATATAACCATGACTCGCAAGTGCGCAGTCATGTGTGATCCTATGAGTCAAGTGACGTCATAGTGTGAAATCAACATCCCTTATGACTAATAAGTATTAGTCAAGTAAAATCTGCCTTGCTTGGTCACGATTTGTGACAACAGTTACAGCTTGTAAACAATTCTTAAATATTATACTTGAGGTGGCGTGATGTTGACAATGTCGTTTATAAAAGCTGGCAATACTTGCACTAATGCAAACGAAGTGCTTTCGCCCCATACTATGATCATGTTCTGCTGAGCAAAACTTCAGTTCTCACAGACCTTGGACCTGTGGCTTGTTATAAGATAAAGGTATTGAGCTCTGCGGTTGCAAAACAGGTGCCCAGGCTTCAGAGGAAAACGGATTTAGGCATTTGTGACCAGTCATGAATGAAAAAAAGAATTTTGTGACCAAAAGGAGAACTGATTTCACCCGGACTTGAACCTGGGCCCACCACTAAATTAGACTGGTGCGATAACCAACTACATCATGAAACTAAATAGTTCATATACACGAGTTCGTGAAATTGAAGTCTAATATAAGATGCAAGTGGTCATTTTGGTGGAGAGAACATATTCCGTATTAGCTGGGGATCTGTGCGTAAAATCCCAAGGTTTGAAAAGTCTAGTATTGGCAATAAAGAGTTAGCTTATGGTTCTTTATTACCATTGCCTGACAAAACTGTGTTAAAACTCTTATTTGAATGTCCTAGCACCAGGCGGCTGTCAATAGTCGATGTGGTATCATACTGTATAAACTCCTTTCCTATGAGCGAGGTGGTGCCCCCAGCGAGGCTGCCAGTAATGAAGGGCACTTTCACACAAACAGGTCTGGCAAATATTTGCCAAGCCTGACATATGGCGTGGCTTCGCTCAGTGCAGGTGGGGTCAATACCTAAAAGCAAGTCATAGCGATACCCCACAGCGTGGTACTAGGTGTGCTCTTGTATAAGACCTGTTTGTTTCTGCTGCACACCTGGACCCTTCTACCCTTCATATGACTAGCCTCTTACTTTTAACGCCTATACTGGTTAGTCTCATTTCTCTTTCCTTCTTTTTGCTTTTCCTGCTTGGGAATAAAACCCTTTCACAAACCTAGGTCACAGACAACCAGGTTATTATCAAGGCGGAAGAAAGTCACAAATCTCAGGTTTCTGGACCATGGAGCACTCCAGGAGTCTATACATATCCCACATTTTAGGGAGTCATTCCTTACTTACTTTATTGGATGAGAGCTGGCTGACTAACTACCACATCCACTCTGCAGAAAAACTCTGGTAGATAAGACAACATAATAGAAAAAAGATTGTGGGGCAGTCAACACCTTTCCAGCAATTCCATGATGGATGGTAATATTTCTGCAATTCTCAGAAGGACTGCAGTCGATTTTAGAAATGACATCCTTCAAGCAATCAGTCACTTGTCATACTAGATCTATAAAGGCTTGACATAAATTGTTTCTCGTGTGGACATGTGGTTCAACACTATGGATTAGCGTTTGATTACCAACTACTGCCATCTGAATGAGCGCATCCGGATTATCGACAAGCGTTACAGAACAATCCGGCTATATTTTAACACAATCGATCAATTGTTCAATCCAGTTGATTCCTGATTTACACCCACTGATAACTCCTTCCAATTAGTGAGTAACCAGTTTAACTCAGATGCTAACTGTTTTCAGGTTGTCCATAACCATTTTAATAGTATTGCCTGGGCCTTTGGTACAATTTATCACAATTCTCTTATTGCAGAGAATTATTATAACAACATCAATTGGTGTTTAAATTCTGTTAGTGACCATTTGTGTCTGGTCAATAATCGCTTTAATCAAATGGAGAACGGACTGGAAGGAGCCAAGCTTTATCTTGATCGTGTCTATGACCAGTTGGAAAAATGCTAAAACCTTATCAGTGCCTTTACCCTCCGCCAGGACTATAGGCATGCAGAATACTAATAGCGACATTCAGCCCTGTAGTTGAAAAGAAGTTATGCAGATTCTTTGGGTTGAAAAACTTTCAATTATGCAATGCCTTATTGCATACAAAACTACCAGATAAACTAGACTCGGAAACTTGGCACTCAAAAAGACACTCTTTCAACCCAGGGCTGAATTCCTCTATTGATCTTTTTTTGATTATTGGAAAACAGGATAACTTTGATATGCAGTGAGTTTAATTTGGCAGCATGTTTAGAGAATCATTGTGCTCACAGTCCTTCGCCCTCACTACATCTTCTTAAAACTCTGTGCAACCAAGTAATTCCTGCCTTGGCTGCTACAAGGGCAGTGATCAATGCTGGACAGTCAGCTGCAAGCGCCCACTACCTGCGGTGATCAAATTTACTAACTATTGATCGCAATCGAAATTAGTACTTTGATGGATGCCTATAATTTGCCAACACTGGACAATCTAGCTATGGATAAGCGAGGATTTGCCTGGTACATTGGAATTACTCTCCCCCCAGTTGTTTAAGAGGATATGTGTTTGTTTTTTTATTGCAGCTATTAGCCAGGGTTGAAATTGGGGTAATTCCGGTGGTTGTGGAGTGGACCTTTAGCTTTTTTACACTTTTTATATTCTTTGTCACCGGATGATAGGATTCGGTAGCGGGATTTGTGGCTCTGTATCTAGCTACGCAACCCCCAACAATAATAAAAAATTATACAAAAGCTATCTCAGTGTCTGACAGTATTGCACCATTTATTGGGCTGTGGCATTTATGGTAATTTATCAGTTATCGTAGGTTCGGTGCGGCCTTTGTGTGTGGTTGCTTGCCGTCGCCAAGAGAGTCATTGTGCTATGATAAAATAGACTGATTTTATTCTAAATAAATTGAGAAGACAATGCTAGTGCACACCCAATTTGATGAATATAAGTTAGCTTCCGTTGTGTCAATGCGCTGGATTCAGCCCGCCAGTAGCAACATGGGAACCAGGAAATGAGAATATGAAAAAACCCCTCTGCTAAGCACCTAAGTCTAGAAAAGAAACACCCGCCAACCTTAGTCAGGCTACTGCAGAAACACACAGGAGCGTTGACATTTATGATCGATGACATAAAGAACTATCCCAGATTACGATATGATCGCCATCTAATATAACCTCACAAGTCCGGCCTTACGAAAGGAACTTGTAGCCCAGAGTCACAATTCGAAGAAAGTTTCCTCCGTCTCTCTAAAACCTTTTCATCCTGTTCTCTTGCTGCCGCTGACGGTTGATAAGGAAATCTTCCAACAACTTTGCCTGATGAACCTTGGAAAGAAGTATATCCTGCTGGTTGGGCGAGTCAAAGGCTAGATATCTTGATAAATAGTCCAGGTACCCTTCAGGAACACTGCACGACTCATCATCCAGGTAGCTCCAGCCCAGTACAGCTTAGGTATGAGTCTATATATTCGGGGATTGTTGGTATAAAAACCAGAAACGTGATTGGGTCGGCCCAAACGAATTTGATATTTTCCTAGGTAATAGGAAAGGGCCTGAATCACCGATCTGTGAGATTGGGATGAACTTCGGACTCCACCAACCCAGCGTTCAGGCTAATGGGATACGGCACTTGGATTTTCTTGGTGTCGACCATCTGTTTGTAGCTGTCATCCGTGCACAGGCTAATATACCAGTGATCATCGAGCCTCTTCAGTCGAGCGACAGAGCGTTGCTCCTTGCGCTCTGCTAATGAAACTAGCCCTGGAATGCTGGCATCGTCGACCTCCATCCGGTGCTTTGTTTGTGCTAACGACTGGCGTATAGATGACGATTGTGACGTTCTTACAAGGATATCCATTATCTTTCACGGTAATGTCAGCAAATAGGAAGCAGGAAATCATAAGGGGGTAAGCAATACCAACATATCCTGTATGCACTGGAATTCCCATCATGTAAGTGCATATTTTCCAATCATGACAAACGGGTGATCGTGGTTGCTTAGAACCTTAAAAACGCTCTCCAGGGAAAGAGCGCTGGGTGCCCATGCCTGTGCTAGTGCTATTTGAGCTCTCCACAATACCCGTCGTTGGTGATAATAGCTTTCAGAACTTTGCCGAATATGGGTGATGGGATAGGTTTGGCACGGTGGGAGTGGGGATACTGGTGGTGAGGTCGTTGGGTGGTTGTAAGGCCGAGATGGGTTATCATACAATAAAAACAGGCGCCTTGGCGGGTTGGGTGGTGGAAATGATTTGGTTACCGTGGCAGTCCTTGAGACACGTGACAACATCAGAATTGAGGTTCATCTGAAATGGCGCCAGAGCAGTCATCTGCTCCCTGCCATCCTGGATCTCCCTATCGTACCTGATTGTTGCAATTCCGCCAACTTGCCAAAACAATTCCCGTTTGTACTTCGGCCATCAGTGGAAAAAATTCAGAGGTTATATTTTTTTCCTTTCCTTTTCATTTTTTTCTGAGTCTAATTTCCCGCTCACTAGCACCAGAAGACTTCGTACAACACTGTTTCAAAGGAACGACCTTGCTAACCACTACATCCTCATTCGTGCACCCATCGACGATAATTTCGGACAGATTTCTAGGCAAAAACCCAGCGCTTCTGCAAATTTCGGGTCAGGCTTTCCATTGCAGAAATAAATAGGAGTCCGTCTTCCCGCACCGGTTCAACGGTCCAGTCATGGCCCTTGGTAGCTAGTTGGCGTTAGTTGTTGAAGCATAAACGAGGGGGGAAGTCGCTACCGTAATAGGATCATGAGCCGGGCTTTGAGGGTCAGTTTTTGTGAGTCCCCGGAGAAAGTTGCAAGCATTAGCCCACCACATCTCTAAGCTCACAAAACATCAGCGAATGCTCAAGGTCGAGTGGCTAGAGCTAGAAAACAACTTCCCAGAACCCCTACCCGCCTCCCATTGCTTAATCTCATTCCACACTCTCTTGTTAACAGGGTTATATAGCGGAACGATCGCGCGCATATCCTCGGACCTCGGGCCACAGTCTTTACGCTTCATCGCCTTGAAGAACATCCCCTCCGAGTAGTATATTCAATTTCCACTCACAAGGCCTTGATACAGTGGATCGCGCTCCGAATTTGACGCCTCCATGTTCCCCCGCAGGAATATCGAGAACTCCCAGTTGACTAAGCTTTAAATTAGGGGCCTTAAGATGTCCAGATGGGAGTGTCTAGTACATGTTCAACGAGTCGCAGGAGGTTAAGGGTTTCGTCGAGGGAAGCCATGTTGAGCAAGAGGAGTGAGGTACCGGACATGCATCTGTTCCGGTAGTGGCGGTGGCGAGGTTGAGATTTTCTAACCTGGGCATTTTTGGTGGAGTTGGTGGGAAGAATGAGGCATTGAAACAAAAACGTTTCCGCTCGAGCGAGAGGGGAGGTTTCTCCCCATAACAAAGCCTGATGGAGAAGGTTTGAGGGGTTGAGACTTACCCGCCTGGCGTGACATTGCTGGTTGGTTATCACAGCCCCGTGGGTGTTATTTCACCTCTCGATTGAAAAGACTGTCAATTTCCTCCTGAGTTGTTATTTTTCTTTCTTCGCCACTTTTGCCAAAAGGTCACGAGAATAAATTATTGTCAATAAGAAGGGCTGCTCTGCGAGTACTACCGCCCCCATCAACATTAGTGTCGTCAAGTGTGTTTTTACCCCTTTATCCCCCGACTCAGCTTCATCTGGCCCCCGCCAGATCTTCCTCTTCCCCATTCCTTGCTCCTATAACCCTAAGATTGAACGATCCTCTATCTAACATATCCTTAAATAGGTAATAAGGCAACTACGACACAAAGCTCAATCTCGCCACCAACTCCTGTCTCTCCCATGGCGGCTGAAGAACCCACACAACTGGGGCCTGCAGCAGCACCTTCACACAGAATTTCCCTTTGGCTAAACGGTGAAGCTCCGAACGTCGCAGGGCCGGGAAAACCGCCTACTTCTGCGAACTCGAAGTTTTGAGAAAGAACCTCGCGGACGCCAACCTGTCCCTACCTAAGCTGAGCGAGTACTGAGTTCACCCCATCTCAGAGGACAACTTCCCTACTGTAGCAGGACTTGTGTCCACCGCTGCTGGCTTCCCAGCATTAGTTGGGCCCATTGTAGATTTGTATGAGCTGCCTGAGTCACTGACTGCGTGTTCCAAGGTCGCGCGACAGGGGTCCGGGTCGGCATACGGATCGTTGTTCTATGGATATTTTGCGTGGAAGGTCGGGCGAGCCGTTGTTGGGATCTATTCACATGCGCTGGAAGTGGCACCGGAATCTGACTGGCCGGATATGAGAGCCGTTATTCCCGTCGTGTCTCCGCGAAGAATGTGGTTTCTTCTACCCCTGGTATGCAACATACTGTATAATCTCAAATAATTGAACTATGTGTATGTCTTTGGAGATGCCTCCTCTGGTAAGGTCTGGTGTTTTTCATTTTTCCATGTCTCAGAGGGGCTGAGGCAAGCAGCTCTTTTTTTGCCACGATTTCCGCCTTTTTCCGAGGCAGGGAGTTTTTTACTATAAGTTATGGCACATAGTTCAATTCTTGGAGATTCTACGATATCGGCTACATGTGATAATTTATGAGAAGGACACCCAGGGAAAACTAACAACCAGGCTAAAAAAAACAAAGCCTTCATTATAAACAAGAAAGACTAATTATACCACAGGCATCAGGTAAGTTAACAAGCCAAACAACCAAACCAACAAATGCAACTGCTGTGCCATCTCAAGCCTTGCTCATACAATGCAATCCCCCCCACTCACTGCCCCCGCACCGCCCCACCCCTCCTCCAATCACAGAATCAAAGTCTCCAAACAGCATTATTGCCAGCAGCCAGTCCCCCATCCCCATTAATCTGCCGTCACTCCCGGCGCTGCTCTCCCTCTCATTCGCATTGGTAACCATATTCTTCTTCATCCTCACATCTGCAGGGATAATGTTTCCGCCGGCTCCCCTGGATGCTGCTTCCTTAGCCTTGCCGGCTTTTTCTATCATGTCCCTTGTCGAGGGTGTATCCCGTCACTGCTAGGGCGTTGGGAACACTGCGTTAGCCTACACCATCATAAGCCGGGTTGGAAGCTGGCTGGCTGGCTGACGAGTTGGGGATGGGTACAGCTCAACACGGGCTCGGGCACAAGCTCCCCAAACCCACCTCTGCCCTCCCTCTCCTTGAAAACCGGAACTTTATCCATACCTCCCCCAATCCTCCGGACACACGCCTCCACTACTGCCTTCCGAAACAGGTTTCCGAAAGTTTTCTCCACACCCCACACCCACGCCACGAATAGCCACTGCTTGTACCCCAGCTTCTCGGCCAGGGTCGTCCAGTCCTTCATCCACCTGTCGCTGTACATCAGTACATCTTCGTCGCCTGCGAGCAGTCTTACTTGTCCACTACAACGCCCATCTTGACCAGCTTCTTGAATGACACCAGCCGGGGAACGGACTGGTGATTGTGTAAGGCTTTCAGTAGGATCCAGAGTACCACGGGGTCGTCGTCATGGAGCCTTAGGACGAATGGCTCCCTCAAGGAGTGGGGGGAATTGTTGAAGCGCTGGGGTTCGGAGAAGGTGGAGGTGGGGCTTAGCATTGCTGAAAAGACCTTCGATGTGGTGATTAACACGTTCAGAGGCTCTGTAGTGCAGTGTTTGCATGGGTGTGAATAGGCGGAGGGGTATGTTCCACCGGGGAGAATATTATTGTCTCGAGGGGGGGTGGTAATGGGGTGGTTGGTGTTATCGTCGTCGTTATTATTATCGCCGCGGTGGCACCAGCTTTTTCCCGGAGGGGGGTGGTGGTGGTGGTATGGGTTGGGAAATTGTTGATGATTTTCTGTTCCTAATAATTGAAGAGGGTCGGGGGTTGTATTCGGTTTTCATTAAATTTTTCATTTTTCATTTTTTTCATTTTTTTTGTTGCTCCGCTACTTTGAGAGTTCTTTGGGGTTGTTCTGCCTAGGATTCATGAGTCGTCATTCGTCGTGGTCATACAAGTGCTCGTAAAAGTGCCCCCTTCGAGGTGCATCTCGGGAAGTTTGCCCGAAATCGGGAAGGCGGCGCCGAGAAACCATCATTTATGCTATGATACGATATAATACATATGAGAGCATACCCATGTTGCCCAACTATGCTCTGTTATCATACGCGAACCCAAGTGAAAAGGTCTACTGTTCACGGGAGGAAGGAAGGAAGGTCTCCAAAAGGAAATTTCCTATCTGGGGGGCAACATTCGGGAGTAACCTCTAATAACAGCTGCTCGGCTATTCCACGAGGATAGAAGGGCATTGAAAATATTAGTTCAAGAGAGCGACGGACAAAAGCTTTCAATCGCTCGCATATAACCACGGAGGTCCCTTGATCTTTTTTGGCGACCTGTTCTAACAAGTCTTATATCATATCAGAATTTCACAGCTAAAACTAGTTATGAAAATGGCTCACTGGGTAAGTTGTAGGTTAGAGGGTTTTTTTTCTGTCCTTTTCCTCATAATTATGATACATATTTGGCGCAAGATGGGCATTTAAGTTAAAGTACGGTACAGCTGGTGAGGTCACGTATTTTGGGATCTCGCACCGAAGAAAATCCCACCCCGGTTCTTTCCTTTGGAGGGGTTTTTTGCCTCCCTGTGGCATGGGAAAAGAAAAGTTTTTTCACCAATTTTATCCGCCTGGCCAAAGTGACGGCCTGGGGGGGAGGGTTGTCTTTTTTCTTTCTTTTCTTTTTAAGAAAAGAAGCTGACATGCCGACTAGGACACTGGAAGATAAACTTAGATGAAGGGGAGAAGGAGATGTATGTGCAGGTGAGAATTCGGTATTCCAGTATTGAGGAGGGGTTGCATGGAGGGAGGGAGTGCGAGTGATGAGGAAACTACAGTAGGGAAAAATTGAATTGATGATACTACGAGCAATTGCGGGGGGGGGTCAGTTGTGAGTAGCTTGATAATTTGGCCTCTTGCTATTGTAACACTGTACTAGTGCCACTTGTGTAGTTAGGCTCTCTCATCCCCCTTCCACATTCAAATTTCCATATAAAGTGTTTTTTCCCCCTGTGTAAATCTTACCAATTTGGCTGAGAGCGTCCGGTAAGTTCGTACTATTCAACCCTTTTAATCTTGTACTGTAGTCTTCCTCATTGTGTCGTGCGTCAAGCAAGAGTACTAGGATTTTATATTAAAAGGATTATTTGGTTGGAGTGTTGTTTGAAAGAGAGCCAAGTATCGGAAATGCTTTCCTTGTTTTTTATGACCAATTCTAGCAACTCCTATCTCCATATTTCAGAACTAACATTTCCTTGTAGAACGAATGTTTGCTGGTCAAGTTTTAGGATGTGGCCCCCCCTCTTTTTTGCTACATAATATTTGGTGGGGGGCAGGGATGCTGTTGGGCTGCTTTTGCCCACTATCTGGGGATCTGGGGGTCATGCAGGTCAAATTGAAATTTTGAGTAACCTGGAATCTTCGCTCAGACATCTGCGGGCTTGGCCTGGGCCCCTGGCGGCTGTGGCCTGAGCGGCTTCAGAGTTCGGCACAGCGGTTGCATGGGCGCCGCTACTGCAGGCTCTGGCAGTCGTTGTTTTTTTCGGCCGGGCTGAACGAGGCTTTTTAAAACCATGGCCAGACCAGAAGGTTTCCGATTTTTTCATCCCTACCTGAGTACAGTCATAATTATATCGGTGCACAGTATAACAATGAGTTTCAAGTAGCTTGCCCGCTCATCAGCACTTGTCCAGAGTACGGGGCTTACTATGACTGGGGCTCCTGAGTACAATATTCTACTACCGGGATTATTATGCCATGAGAAGAAAGGAAAGAAATTGAGGAACTATATAAAGAAACAAATACGGGGGAAATCATGACGCGGTAGGGATGTATATGCGTAATGCTTGTAGCTCCAACAGCCTGCTTTCAATATACTACACTTGTACCTCTGATGCAGACTAAGAGCCTGTTGGGTGGAAAATGGAAGGCAGGTCAAGTGCTCTGTTGCTCAACAGTTTCCTTATAAAATAGTAGTCATTCTGTTTAAAATGGTCAGAGATAGCCACTTTGGTGTTGGCAACGGACCGGAAGGGCTGTTTCCAAACAAGCCACAAGGAAAGCACAAAGGCAGGACTGAATGAATATGCAATAGCAATAGGCTGTAGGAGGAAAGGTGGAAAATGCAGGAATGGTACGGTCATTTGCTCTACTCTGCCTACTTAAGGAAAGCCCAGGAGATATATCTCTCCATTTCACGACAACCAAATGCTCGAGAGACTTAACTAACTCTAAAACAAACATATATGGCTTAAAGGACCTAATACTTAGCGTCTAGAACCATCCTGATCTCCCATGATCCTGCATGATGCCTTAAATCTCTGCCACAATGAAGTACATGCAACAGCCATGGTTTCTTGTAACACACCGAACCAAGTTTAATCCTAACAAAATAAGCACAAGTCTTCAAACCAAAATCAGTCAGGACTAACTGATATTCGTGGACATCACTTGGTTGTGGTGTATAATATTGGAGAGCTGGCCTTGGCCCTCTGTGGTAAGCAGGTCAATGTTCAACAGCTCAATAGGTGCCATGTCTGTAACGATTGCCTGGTTAGTGGGAATAGTGGGCTTAAAGCGAAATAGCTAAGCAGCCTGCTCATGATATGAAGCTTGTAGATGCATGTTTTGGTTGCCATAGCGCAGCCCCCATAAAGCATCCCAATGGAAACAGCACCGAACATGTGTCTAAACTTCTCACGCTTTTGTGGATCGGCGCTCTGACTAATAACAATATGACCCAGATCTTCAGAGGATTTGACCATGAAAAAAAACACTCCAAATTGATCTGTTTTACTCTTAACTGTGAAAATAGTCCGGTGGTTGAATGACCTGAACCGTGTTGGTTATTGATATTCAGGAACTAGGAAGTACCCCGGCTCTGGTGGGAAAAGGTCACTTAGGAGAGAGTAGTAAGGCTGGTAAATTAGAGATTATTGGTTTCTGGCTTAGGGTTCGGAAACTTAGGCGCCTTGTAAATGTTTTGCAGTGCCGGCATGCTTGGGTTATGTCTTGAATTTACTGTAAATGGTAATAGGATGAGAAGTATATCAGGAGTGTTGTATTTGTAATTGTGGAAACTGTTGGAGACTAGGTTCTGGTGTGGATGGTGGTCAGATCTTATTCTTACTACCAGAGTACGGGAAACTCAAAGGTTTTATACGTCTGGTTGGGTTGCCAAGACTTACTGGCATTGCGATTGTGACCTAAGATGGAATACTAATAGCCGGTTACCCTCCTATTCGCTTCCCTCCTATTCGCTTCCCTCCTATTCGCATCCCTCATAGTCGGGAAAACCAAGTGTTACGCAAAAGCAAGCGTTACGCTCTGTTTTTTTTTTCTACCACCGGATGTTCCATATAAACCAACGCAAACCTACTGGAACTCGTGTTTTTACAGTTGATTTCTCGCCCACCCCACCAATCATTCTTCCTTCCACTGGCAATTATTGACCATGTTTCAGCCAAACCGACGCTCTTCTGGCCCAAGCACTCCGACTGTCCTGTCCAGCCCAGACTGTCTTCGGCTCTCTTCCAGCCAATCCCCCACCCAAGCCCAACTATACCTTGGCCAGTCCTCTCCCATGGAAAATCCTACTTCTCAGCCAAGTCAATCTGTCACTCAGGGATGCTCGATACCCATAGATGAACCTCTTACGCCATCGGAAGGCCCCGGTCAAATCACGGTTTCTGATACTATGAACAAGCTTGAGATGAAGGAGCGTTTAGGTCGAGCTATGGAGTGGCTAGAGGAGGAACCCAGTGAAAAGGCAAGCACTGCTGCAATTATCTTTCAAGTCAACCCTGCGTGTTGAATCTGATTCATATTCTTCATCTATATCTTGTCACTCAATTGCAAGAAATGCTGATTTTATTACTTTCAATTAAGACATGTAACCTAGACAATAGTTGTACTAATACTCTAGAGAATTAATAAGTAAACCTCTGGGTTGATATATTGTATTATGTAAACCTCTTTGCCCTCCCCTAGAAAAAAAAAGCTGTGTAACGCTAGCTTTTGCGTAACACTTGGTTTTCCCGACTATGAGCGAAGCGAATAGGAGGGTAACCGGCTATTAGGCCGGCTGAGCAGTCATGGGCATGCCCATGACAATATAAGGAACCAAAGACATTAACCAATTTCGTATAAGTGAGGCTACTAACAGTAATGGTCCAGTTACAATGTAAAAAACCATGAACCCTGGTATGCAAATGCAGAGAAGCAAAGAAAGATCATAAAAAGAAGAGAAAATTACATCATGTGCTTCTATGTTCTGTTAAAGAGGGGATGCACTGCATCCAATGATAGCAAATGCCAAATCAATAATGGTGAAGAAAATCTATAAGCAAAAGGTGCTGATGATAATAAAAAAGCTAGGGTCATCTTCTAATTGTGATGCCCGAAAAGTACTCTATTCATTCAAGGGAAAACACAGTCTTTGAAAGAAAAGGAAAAAAAAAGAACCGCCATGACAATCTCCCTCCAAACCTTGAGGACCAATTCCAAGACATTGTCCACTTCGGCGCAACACCCTGGATATTAATGAAATAATATACTACTCGACATGCTCCTTGATAGGACAAAAATGATTGCCTTAATCCCAAACCCAATATACCATTAATAGATTTCTTACATCAGGAGCCTCTGGAAGCTCGAAGAGACTCTAGCATGGACTGCCTCCACCGTGTTGTTAACATATCACAGTATTATTAGACTTGGTGCACATTCCGTGGTCAAACTTACTAGGATTCTCAAGGAGCTTTTTTCCCGTCTGCCACTGCCCTTCCCATTGGTGGTCTCTTGCTTGATGTTCTTGAAAGTGTGTTCAGGTTGTGCGCTAGTGGTGCTGAACCATTGGCTGGTTCCCAGAGTACGGTGGGGAGCTTGGGCTTCGAGATGTGTCAGTTTTCTTGGTAGGTAGGTGCCTTGGATTAAGTCTTCAGCGGATACGCTCAACCTTCGCATGTGAATTGAGCAGTGTTGGCAGTGGAATTTGAATGTTGGCTGAAACAGTCGAGGAGTGGGCCTGTGATTAGGAATACCACTATTACGTCCATCAGGCCCAAGGAGGGAGTAGAGCCGTATCTGTAAAGCTTTCATACCTCTTCAACCCAACAGCAGGAATGGAGCCAAGGATGACATCTTTGAAAGCATGGGGAATGCTTCTGATCTGAGATGGGTCTAATGACTGTTAGTAAAGTCAACCGAAGCTACGGTCGAAAGATAGGATACCACTCTGGGTTGTCTTAGTTTGGACAGTGTCAAGTATCAACTGGGGATTCTGTTCTGATTAGGCCAACTCAGCCTCATCCCAGATAGAAGCTGTCAATCACTCTCCAATTAGCTACGAGCCTCTCTTCTTTAATCACGACCTGTTGCAATCCAAACTCACCTTCACAACCTCCACCATCCCATTAATGAACTCCCTCTCTGGACAAGTCTCTAGAAACTTCATATGAATGAAAATCGTCTCTTGGTGCCAAAAGGCCCCCTGGGCCAATCTCATTCTTGCCATGTAGGGAATACAGGGCCGTCCACCTCCCAATGGAAGAATCCACTATAGTCAACAGTGTAGTCGGTACCTGAATGAATCTAACACCATGCATGAATACTGCAGCCACACATAACCAATCAAATTCGACATGACACTACCTCCGAGTGCAATCAGTACTGTGTCGAGGGTACATTTCTCGGAAAGCACCCACTCTTCTACAGTAACTTCTGTGGGGTGAGATTTTGAGTATTAACCTGGTGGGATGATGTATGAGGGAGAGAGGGCTTCAGGGGAGTACTTGGCCTCATCTCTATTGAAAGAGGATTCAAAAGTGGTGAGATAGAGGCGTGTGAGATTTGTGTCTGTTATTAGGTGATGACTTTATGAAATCAAGTTTTGTAGAATGTCAGTAGTGATATTGTCTGTGAGGTCGTAGCTGACTCCCTGCTCGGACAACCAAGAGAAAGCTCGGCACTCAGTGTAGCCTAACCCTGAGAAATGTCTCCCGCCTCCCTCTGTGTAGCTGGTTCCCACATTCTTTCGGGTGGTGCCTCTGCACACTCAAGTAACTGGCGTGATTCCCGGGGAACTGGCTCACGACAGGGATCCGGCTCACCCATAGCCACCATGTGAAAATCTAATTCACATTTAATTATCTCAACAAATAATTGAGAAACCACCTTGAGAATCAAGGGCCAAGTACTTTGGAATATAGAGAATCTGAAAATTGAGTTTTTATTTGTGTAGTCATAAAGGGTTACTCACATATGGTGATTTTAAGATTGTCTCTTTCATAAATGAATCGTAGCCTTTCATGAGCATAAAAAAATTGAAACCCCTTGAAGAATAATATTAAAAAATGGATACAAGGATAATATAAGTCTTATATATTCAGAATAATCAGGTTTTAATTTTATTCATAGGCATTTTTGAATGCAGAAGTTGTTAAAAAAGAGGTAGAAAATACATAAAAATTACATACAAATTAGACCAATTCTACCATGGAATATCTACATACATAGTTGACCAATGTTTTCAATATCTTGACATACCTTTCACTATCATATCCTAAGTGAGTTTATACATTTTAAAGGGAAATCAAAATGTTTTGCATAATTTGTGTGTTGATCAATATGACACTATCAAAATGTAGAAATAACTCCTTATACTATCTTTAAAACACAATAATAAATTATTTAAATGAATAATAGGTTATTAGATTCACTCAACAGCCCTAGGAAGTCTAGTAGTACTCTTTAGGGCCAGTATCAAGGATAGTTGTTGATCCGATTCTATATTAATTACTACTAATTACAAATCAACAATCATCTTTCTACCACCTATCATAATAAATATATATTCTAATCCAACCTACTGAGTCTCTACTCTGTCTACTAAAACTTCGCTAATTGGGAATTGACTAGCTGTTATTCAAATGATGGAATTTTGACTTGTAGATAGTTTGCATGAGTCTTACTAGTCATATAGCAATCATTTTTAAGTACATGTGAAAAATATATAAAGCCTGTATTTATGTGACTTTAAACTTCATATACTAACTTCAGATATTATTATAAAGGTTATTCCAGGACATTGAGTTCATATGTCAACTATGTATGTAGATATTCCATGGTAGAATTGGTCTAATTTGTATGTAATTTGTATGTATGTTCTACCTCTTTTTTAACAACTTCTGCATTCAAAAATGCCTATGAATAAAATTAAAACCTGATTATTCTGAATATATAAGACTTATATTATCCTTGTATCCATTTTTTAATATTATTCTTCAAGGGTTTTCAATTTTTTTATGCTAATGAAAGGCTACGATGCATTTATGAAAGAGGCAATCTTCAAATCACCATATCTGAGGAACACTTTATCACTACACAAATAAAAACTCAATTTTCAGATTCTCTATATTCCAAAGTACTTGGCCCTTGATTCTCAAGGTGGTTTCTCAATTATTGGTTGAGATAATTAAATGTGAATTAGATTTTCACATGGTGGCTATGGGTGAGCCAGATCCCTGTCATGAGCCACTTCCCCGGGAATCACGTTAACCCCACACCCATGAGCCCCAGCCTTTTTGTGCATTCTACGAGTTTTGCGGAGACAGATGCAAATCAACCAACAACTGGTGTAGGATATGACTTAGGGGAATGATAGAGGATAGGGAAATTGAGATAGGGGCAAGGTTGTGAGGCTCCCAAGACATTCTGTTCCTGGTGGGGGCTATGTCATCCCCATTACTGGTCCTTATACTCTCAAAGGAGGATGTGGCCAGTTGTCTCAGTATTAGGAACCTATATCCTGAAAGGGCTGTTGTTGGCACTATTTGGCCGTGCGATAGGTGAGGGGTGTGGTTTTTTGTTTGGTATGTATCCTCACTTTCTATGACCAGTTAGTGAATCATCCACATATACGTACTGGTCGGTAGCAAACGTCATAGAATATAACTGGTACAAAATTTGGCTTGGTCTTAGGGAGTCTTTGTACATGGAGAAAAGCATCCCCAAAAGAGCGGAGCATTAGGAGGTGTGGAGAAGAAAAATAAGTGTTCCTGACTGGGGGAAGAGGTCGTAGTCATGGAGGAGAGATAAAAGCATTCCCAACAGGGTGGGAGAATAAAGTGTCCCTGATAGGGTTAGCATTTGGCCTTTGTGGAGAGAAACATAAACATTCCTGACTTGGGAAAGAGGTTGTAGTCTTGGTGGTGAGTAATAAGCCTCCCAGCATGGTGGGGGTTTTCGTGTTTTGACAGAGAAAAATCAAGGTCCCGACAAGGCCGCGTGTGGCACTTTGGCCAGTGAATATGCACATGAGGAGTAAGAGGTAACAACGATAAACAGGTTGCATGAGGTTGGAGGAAAAGTGGAGGGTGGGGGGAAATGTTGGAAGCGGTGGATAGGAGGTTAAGAAAGAGAGAGGAGAGAGGTAGACGATAGAGACTGGGGAGAGTGTTCAGAGTTTCAAGAGGAAAGAAATCGGGGTTCATGACAGGGGGGGTAGTTGCATAGTGCCCTGCAGACCGATGCACTCCTCACATTCCTTGCCTATCCGCACAATCAACTGACGGACAGTCAAGTATATTGCTCATGGGTTACAGAATCCCTGTCTCCAGGCAACATTCACCAGAGACCCCTCTTTAAGTATGCAAACTGTAGTCTGCACGATGACCTTGGTACTTTGAATAAGTTCTGGCACTCGTAGAGGATGTGCATAGCCCACATGTAAATCGAAGCTGGTAAAATATACCTCACTAATCTTAATAAGTGGAATATTTGTGCCTTGTGGGGTTAGAAATATTGCCCCCTTATCCCACATGGCATGGGTTGGGTTGTCCAATGCAACCATATTGCACGTGGTATCAATTTCTCTGGATATCTGTTGATAGAGAGTGTTAGTATACTAAACACCCCTGATTGATTCCAGCATTCACTACAAGTCAATCTGACGGCACTCAGGCCTGTTAGCAAATGAAAATGGGAGAAGGTGCGCAATCTCAGTTGCAAAGCTGTCCTATTTGTTACACCTGGTGACCAAGCCCTCAGCAACATCCCCCTCATCGCAATCCTTGACAGCCATTGGATCCTGAGTAAGAAGCTAGGTTGTTTGATAGGAAGCGATAATTGGTGTTTGTTGTATAAGGCCTACTGTAGAATGAGCTAGTGCCGGTGTGGATGTTCAGGTTCTTGTAATAACTGGAGGAAAGTTGTTGAACACTGACTCAATTATCTTCAGCCTTTCCAGCCACCGAATAAGAGCTATTTCACAGAAATTGTTATTTTGTGGGGCAGGACTGCTTAGCTCTTGCTGTAGTTCTGCACTAAGAGCATTACCTGCAACTCTTAGGAATGATTGCCCAAATAGGGTAGCCTGTGAATAGATATTATCAAAAAAAGTACCTTTTAGATCGCGATAAGTCATGGTGGTTTGAGAAGGAAAAAGAAGCAGGTGATGAATGTGCTATGTTGGGGGAGATGTTGAGGAGAGGAAAGCTTGAGGTGTGTATGTTCTGGTGTGGAGGTTGGTAGCTGGAGGTTGCTTAAGTAGTGAAAACTGTGCTCATATGTGTAGAGAGCCCTATATCAGTGCTCATACCCTATACATGCATGCATGCCCTATATTTCTACTCCTAAACATCCAGATATGCCCAAGTGTACCCACTCGTCCACACTTCTCCAGTTTACGCTGCCTCCATTTACATGCTCTCCTTAGTACTATCTTCTAATATGAGATTATTATCGGATCAGAAGAAAGGAATGAAAGCATAGAACAAGATAGAGAAGAAAATACAGTGAAATAACGAGGCTGTAGGAACCAATATGCGTACTGCTAGTAGCTCCAACTGTGTTAATTCAATATACTACACTTGCCCCTTGGATGCAGTGTAATGGCCCGTTTGAGGGGGATGTGAGGGAGGTCAACTTCTCTGTTTGGCAACAGTTTCCCTTATAAAATCATTGGCGTTCAGTTTTAAAAAGATAAGAAATAGCCACTTTGGGTGAGGCAATTGAACCGAATGGCGTTTGCCATACAAGCGGCAAGTACAACAGGTCAAATGTACTGGTCGGGCAAATAAAACTAAATTGTGCTTGAATGTGATAAAAACAAAAGACTAAGCCAGGTAATGAGATGAAAAAAATAACGGAGATAAAAAAGATAAAAAAAGATAAAATGAGACAATAACTACTATAAAAGGAGAAAGAAAATGAAACCAGAGAACAAAATAAGAATAAAGACATGCTCATGCAGAAATGCAGTTCTCGTGGAGGTAAATTGAGAGAGATAGGAAAATTAGAGAAATGTTGTACTATAACATAAGCATATAAAAGAAAGGAAACATCATAAGAATAAACGAGAGTATAAAAAGTAAGTATGAAAGTTTGTGAACAAATAAGAGTTGAAGAATAATCTACAAGAAACTCAGTTCAATTATCAGAAACCGTAACAAAATGCTCACTCTCATCATCACCATCAGAACTAGTATGATGGGCAACGGTAGGTGTTTGGGTTTTCTTTGTCCGCCGGGTTGATAGCGATGTTATCTTATGAGGAGATAAGAGTGTAAGACTATGTGTTCAAAGTGGAGTGTTTGTGCTTGTCGACGCTAATTGAGAATCAGGAAGGAGAGAATCTTAAGTCAGTGGAGATCTTAACTCTAAAGGGGTTATTGGTGAAGGTGTTATAGCTAATATTGGTCGATCAGGAGGGATTGTTGATAAAATTTATTTTTCTTTTCCCTTTGTTGATAAATTTGGTACGACTGCGAGTGTTTCCTTCTCTTCAGATAAGTACTGATCTTGCAAGAAGCGATTGGCTTCGGGTTCTGATACAGTGCTAGCTTCCAGCTCATTATATTCAGTACTTTCTTCTCCAGATAAATGATTTTCACTAGAAGAAGCATGGATAATACGAATGTGTACAGTATATGCTATGCGGATGGATAGTACTGGGGATGACAGTCCTCCTTTTCCAATCCCGCTAGTCACTGTCAAATTCTTTTCTTGCAACCCGAGATTTTCACACATTTCTACCAAGTTGGCAATACTACCTGACCCTTCCATCATGTTGGCATTTGGAATCCCAGATGCCTCCCAAAAACCAACACAAACACCTCGCTTAGGATCAACCTCGTAGTGTGGGACATTAGGAAACGATTTCCATGCATGACTTAATACTTCTGAAACTAAGTATTCTTGCCAATCTGCAATTGCATCTGACTTATTAAATTTAATAACCTAGGCTGAACTGTGAGCGATTGCTTTGCTGTATCATTCTTTCATGAAAAAAGGAGACAGCTGACCAGAATAAAGTATGGTGGAGCGGCTGCCTCATAGCATAGAATTGTGAAGAGTATTGAATTTCCCAACACGATGGAGGACTTGTGGAGCCTCTTTTGATGTATCCACTCATTGCCAAAATGATCGAATCTCAGCAGTTGTTGGACTTGTTCGTACAGAAGGACCGCAACTAGGGCCAGGACTTGCATAGTTCATAGAAGTAGTTGAAGGTCGTACTTGAACTAATATAGATTGAAGTAATTATGAATTGAAACTTGTTAATACTTTAATACTAGAAATAAGAAAAGAGAATTTCATGCCCGATTAAGAGATATATCATAACTTACGACTAATAGTAGATAGTAAAGCACTTTCAACAGGTGAATTATTCTCAGCTGTATGCACAATGCAAGGATGTTGACGAGATAGAGAGGATAGAGGATCAGATCGTAAAGGAAGTGACATTGGGCAAAAGCACTCATATACCTGACAAAAAGACATGGTTGATAATATAATAGTGGAAATAGAAATAAAAAGATACATAACATAGTTTAAGAGTTGATAAATAAATAAAAAATGCCAGAATTCTGAATAGGATAGGAAAGAAAGTTGATAATTGAAGCGGAAAATAGTTTACTGAAATGTAGAAAAACAGAATATAACGTTGGTATAAAGGAAACAAAGAAACCAACTATGTATTAGAAATAAGAATTGTCTTACATATATAAACCGTCACTATCCTCTTCTTGCTGCGATTGGTTTAAATTAAGCAGCATAGCATGAATTGTCGCTGTAGATTCTGCTACTTCTGTCGTCATAATGGCATTATCTGTTGTACCAATGAATACAGGTTAATTATTATATCATAAAACAAGAATTTGAAAATAAATTTGTAAGATTAAAAAGCACTATCATCACAGCCAGTATCTGTATCAGTACTCTCAATCCTCATATTCACATCATCATTGATCAAATGATAACAATCATCAATTTCAACCATATTGGGAGGCCCAATATGATTATTAATCCATTCAGTTGCTCCGGTTGGCTGGGTAATAAAGCTGATCTCACTCCCATCTCGAATCAAGTTCCAAACTGTAGTCCTCAAAGATTTATATGCCGCACAATGGTCATGTGAACTATATGCAAACTCAGTTGCATAGCCCCCTGACGTCAGCAATCTCTTATATAACTCAATTGTATTTAGTGGAACATACTCATCTAAATCATAGTCCTGTACTTCTTATTCTAATCTAGATAATAAATCAATATTAACTGGTTCAGAGTAGTCACGTATACCATTATAAGGATAATAGTATATGGCCAACGGTTGACGAGTTGATAAATAATGATCGCGTTTTGATAGTTTTCTTATACGGTGTGAATTGTGAACCTCGACAAATGTGTGTATGTGAGATCAAATAATATCTATATACATAAATTGCAAGCATGCTTTATCTATATCACTGCCATCACAGTATCCTTCACCTTCTAGTTTTGTAAAAAAATATTTGCCATTCTTGGGTTTGAGCTTTAGTTAAGATATTCCACCAGGCTTCTATTCGTTGGTTTTTAGTGGACTTTTCAAAAGAGTATCCCTTGTTCAAGGGAAGATGGGGTGTATTAGCGCGTCGAAGAAGAACAGGTGATTCTGCCAGTAAGACTGTTTCTGTTCCTAATTGAGAATCAAATAAATTACTATTCAAATTTCAAATTAAGATTCTGAGTAGTTATTTGTATTCAGAAAATAAATATTATGAATGTAAATGAATATATAAAGTCAGTATAGTACCTTTATCTGAACGAATGATTTTTGGAATGCATAAAGTGCTTCTAATTAAACACAAGTACTGTTTGTTGACTGATACTGTTGTTCAATTAGAAATTCCAACATAGCACCATACAATCAAGTGTAAATAGGCATCAATTGCGCCATAGATTTCAAATGCAAACCGTGATAGTTTATCATGCCCATCAATTGAAATTACCCTGTTTGGTCCCTTCACTGTAAACTTCTTATGCCTGCGTCATACAGAAAATGCTTGTGCACAAGCATTTACTACCTTACTATCTGCCTCCTTCATTGCCTCACGCACTTGCTTTCTAAACCATTAAGATATTAGTTGCAATAATCACAGGTGGTATTTTACACTCTTGAAATTACTAAGATAAAAATAAAATACTTACTCTCATACAAATATGCCTGTTAAGCGAATATTTGCAACTGTATATCTTCTGCCGTATCGTATAGCCTGTCCTGAAAATAGACGTTCTTTAATAGCATCCAGTGCTATCAAGGCAGCAGCTTCACGTACTTCTGGTATGGAGGGTGTTCGCATCAAGAGTCGTAAGGATGGATGTAAACGAAGATGTTGTAGTTGTATCCATGATAGACTGAGATCCCATCAATCAACTGTAAGACATCTTAACATATCTTTTGTAGAAACATTTCGTAGCCACAGTTCGCGTATTTTGTTAACAAGATGTTGATTCTTGTATAATGCAACCTGTCTTGTATTAAAATTCCACTGTTTAAAGTCGTCCTTATACGATCTTTTACTAAAAGCACACCGGACTCAATTAGTTTGCAGTTATTGGTCAAAATACTAATAAATACAGACGGGAAAATTGTGTAAATACCAAGAGTTAAAGTTATGTTCCGTCTGCATAAATTGCATAATCTCATGCAAGGTTTGACCTCTTTCAAGATAAAGTTCTCCTAAAAGTTCTCTTTTCTCTTCCCAATTATAAGAACGTGGCATGGTGATATTTTTTCGGGAAAAGAAACTGAGACACCCCAAATCAGCGATTATAAAATAGGTAATAAATGGAGTATAAAATACCTCAGAAATAAAGATAAACTCAGTTTCGTGTTCAAATGGGGAAATGTGAGAGAAAATGACGCCTAGATAATATATTTGTATTATATGTAGGTAAAGCATAAGGTGAATTCAGACTCCAAAGGGAAAAGATTGATGCAAAAAATATGAGAAACAGGGTCCTTTAAATACTGGAGGGGGTAGGGAAGGATAAAAACATGCTAGCAAGGGTAGAGAAGGTATTATAAACAATCATGATGTTTTAGAAAACCGGAAAAGTGATACAATACTAGATCAATTTAGTAGGAGTACTCATGGCGTATTAAGATATAATAAATACTAGGCTTTAGGGCCCGTTTATCTATAGATGGGGGTCTAGCATCTAGAGCCAGTGCCGCCCCTTAACGAAGGGGGGATAGTGGGAGGTGTGTGGGGTGAATAGATGGGTGTGTGTTTACCTAAATATACAGTCTAGTATAATATAGTGTGAAAAATCGGACTAACCAACAGGAGATGGGCAACTATGTAGCTTTCAACTGTCAATATTGTTCAGCAACAGAGATATTGGACTGACCAAGAATACCTCCTCACAAACCGAAGATTTGGAACTTTCTCTCTGAACTCACCCTGGGTTATAAGAGAATGAATTGCTGATTGTACAAAAAAGATTGGAGTCAATTGGTTGCTATTCTTGTGATTGCATGCATGATAAAGCAGGGGTGGTATTGATAGCCAGTGGCTGCAAAAGAACATATTGAGCCATGTCAGGTTTTGACCATCTAGCAGCTAGAATAGAAAACGGTAAAAAATTAGGTAAACGTTTTGGTACTGTAACAAACACATTCCCGTCGGTGTTTCGTTAAACGGGGAACGACTAATAGTAGTGCATATCGTGATCGTTGACTATCTTCATAGTCTCGTTGGAGGAAGTCTTATCATCATAAGACCGGAAGGT
>Ga0307513_10001676_pt1 | contig 31699 bp, 30 predicted proteins | sample 15_EM_MG_FD_202174 | JGI IMG/M metagenome (GOLD analysis project Ga0307513, IMG submission 202174) | Populus trichocarpa ectomycorrhiza microbial communities from riparian zone in the Pacific Northwest, United States - 15_EM | ecosystem: Host-associated > Plants > Roots > Unclassified | place... | reverse complement strand
TCATATCTCGATTGACCTACCCCCCCACCCCCCCCCATCCCTTCTTTCCACACACAATACCCCTTCACTCCATACCACCGCACATACTATCCCTTCATCCTCCCCCGGATCCTTTGTGGATGGCGGCATCGTATGGAGCTTAGATCTCAACCTACTCACCCGCCTGGAAGAGCCGAAGTCAGTCCCACATCCGCTGTAATAAGCTCCTCAGCCTCAACCCTCTCGTTGCTCGCAGATCATCCGCTATCACCCACCCTTCCCTCCCCTAACTTGCTAAACCCTTCATCGACCCCTCCATCCTTGCCCTCTCGAGAATCCCCGCAGCCTTCGGGTTCACTACTTTCCGCATTCGCTCCCACCACAGATACACCCGCGGCCGACCCAGTCATATCTTCCGCCCCTTCTTCCCCAGCTGCCTCCTCCTCCTCATTCCCACCCTTGCCCGCCTCTGTCCCCTCTCCCACAACAGCCGCAACCACAACAACGAGCAGCGGAACCACCAATCTTCCACGAAGGTAGTTATACACCATTTCTTCCTTCTCGAGTACTGCTCACCCATCATTTCTCCTCCCCACAACAAAAAAATAAATACCACAAATTGCCTAAAGTCCGCTTGTTCATGCCTCCTCGCAGAGTAACTCGTTCATCAACGAGACAATTGTCGGACCAGGCCGCCTCGTTAGCCAGTAACAGCAACTCCCAAACTCCCGTTGCTACTCCACCCGCCGCTACTACTTCCACTGCCACCACTACTGCCCCATCCTCTTCTAAGCCGCCTCGCAAACGCAAAAACTCGGCTACGGCAGCGGAGGCCTCGGAGCTCCCTACCCCTCACCCTTGGAGCCGGAAACGTTCCAAACCAGCCTCGTTTTCTTCCCCAATCTCTAATCAACAACCCGAAATTCCTGCCGCCTCGCAATCTAGTCGGCGAAAGGGGAAGGGGAAGCGGGCGGAGCTTGATATGAAAGATCAAGGGTAACTTCTTACTTTTTTCTTTCTCTTTTTCTCTTTCTCTTTTTTTTCCTTCCATTATCTCGCTCTTATTTTATGTTTCACTCTTTTCTTTTTATCAATACCCTATTCTCACTTGGATATGTTATGACTCTGTGCTAATCTTCACAGACCAGCTGGCGAGCCTAGTAATTCAACCACAACACCTGACGTTGCGACACCGAAGCATAGGGGAAGCCGGAGCAAGAAATCGGCAGGAGGTAGTCCATCTATTCGCACCCAATGGTTTCGAGAGTCCCCCCCCCTGACTAAGCGTTGCACAGATAACCCCACCACACCTTCTTCTACTTTCTCATCCTCCTCTCGTCCTGCCGCACCAAGGATGAACCCGGAACACAACGACCCCGACGTCCCCATGAGTGAGCCGAACGAGGTGGAAGAGGATAACTTTGACGAAGACCACGATGAAGATATGGTCGACCAGGGAGCAGGGGATGATGATGACCAGGATCGAGACGAGGACTATGAACGCGAAGATGAGGATGAAGATGACGTCTTTGATGGGAGCTATCTCGGAGGAGTTGGTGGGTCTAGCGGGCTCTCGAACACCCTGCGGGCCCTTTCTGGGATGGTGTCTGGCATTTCTTCTCGACTTCGCGATAACCTTGCTAGCCTACGTCAGAAAGACGACCCCTCTACACAATTGATCGCTTTGCAGGATCTTGCCGAGATCTTGCTGGTATCGACCGAGGATAACCTTTCGGGTCACTTTTCTCCCGACCAATTCGTGAAGGAGCTTGTGAGCTTGATGGAGGATCAGGGACCGTTTGGAGAGAACCCGGAGATGATGCTGCTAGCTTGCCGTTGCATCGCGAACCTTATGGAAGCCTTGCCGGCGGCTACTGCAAACGTTGTGTACGGTGGCGCAGTTCCCGTTCTTTGCCGGAAGTTGATGGAAATTCAGTACATTGATTTGGCTGAGCAGGCTCTGAGTGTGGGTTTACCTGTCTACCATTTAAAATTTTGACATGGTGACTAACTTTGGTCGATTTCGTGTAGACCCTTGAGAAAATATCTGTAGAATATCCGACATCTATTGTGCGAGAAGGGGGACTGACGGCCTGTCTTACCTACCTTGATTTCTTTGCTACTAATGTTCAGAGGACAGCGGTTACCACAGCGGCTAACTGCTGTCGAAATATTCCTGATGATTGCTTCCCCACGGTTCGGGATGTTATGCCTATCCTATTGAATGTTTTGGGGAGCAGTGATCAGAAGGTTGTGGAGCAAGCTTGCCAATGTGTGGCGAGAATAGTTGAGAGTTTCCGTCATTACCCCGATAAATTAGAACAGCTCATGTCGAAAGAGATGATGAATGCCATCTTACAGCTACTCCTTCCTGGGACGACAAATCTTGTTGGACCTTATATTCATACACAATTCCTGCGCGTCCTGTCGATCATTGCTAAGGCTAGTCCTAGACTGTCTGTGGACATGTTTAAAATGAATATCGTGGATACCCTGTACCAGATTTTGACTGGGGTTTCGCCCCCGGTTGCGCATGATGGGGCCGCAATGAAGAACGATAGTGTTATGACTATGCAAGCCCTTATCCATAGACCAAGAGAGCAAGTATCTGAGACGCTGAATGTTATATGTGAATTACTACCGGGTCTTCCACATGGTAAGTCCTATCGCGGCCCCTGTTTGATAGTGTTAACCGTTTGCAAAGATGACGTTTTTGGGGCTGCCTTTGATTCCCAAGATAGTTCTGGGGGCACCACTAAGGCTCCCTCGGATGAAGGGGAAGATGACGATGATGACCCGGACGATAAGCGGCGTAAAATGTTGGAGGATTGCAAAGGCGAGATGAAACGTTTTGCAACGGTTCTCCTGCCGACTTTAACGGATGCCTACTCGAGCACTGTCAATCTTAGTGTTCGCCAGAAGGTCCTTAATGCACAGTTGAAACTGATATCCAATTTGGACGCGGATATACTCAAAGAATCGCTATCAAGCGTGCAGTTTGCTTCGCATTTGGCATCCATACTCTCGCAGCAGGATCATCCTACGCTTGTATTGGCGGCGCTGCAGGCTGCCGAGTTACTCCTTCGTCGTCTTCCCGAGATTTACCAGTATCACTTTTACCGTGAGGGAGTTATTTCGGAGATTTCTAAGCTCGCGTCTAAGAAGGATGAGCAGGCGGCGTTGGACAAGGAGGCTGCCGAGCGTGGGGACATGGATAGAGAGTCGGAGGATTCGAGAGATAGCGAGGATCGCATGAGTTCTTCCCCTGTTAGCTCCAGGTCTTCGTCTTCATCTCGACATGTTCCGGCAAGCACTTCGACCGGAATGGCCGACTGGATCACCGAGAAGGCTAAGAGGTTCATGGAGGGTCACGATAGAGACGAGAATGCCGAGACCAAACAGAAAGCCATGACGATCATGGAGGAATTGAAGAGTTTGGCTACAGGGCTCAAGTTTAGGAATAACCCAGATGCCTTATTTGAGAGGTTGGCGACATACTTTGATAGTGACAACTCACTGAGCTCTATATCTAGCTTTGAGCTTTTGAACTCCCATATTGTGGAGGCTTTGTTGGCTGTTTTGAGCAGCGGTTCCGGTAGTTCATTCCTTTCCACTTGCATGCGGCGGTTGGCTAACTATTTGCAGATCCACGGAGTATGGATATTAGGCGGGCTTTCCTTGAGGTGTTCATGCGTAGTGGCGCACACCCGGCTGCTAGTAGTGAGGGGGATACGCCTTTCAGTGTTTTAGTTCACAAACTTCAGGATCTTCTTAGCCGTTCCGAGCACTTTGAGGTTGTCACGGTTCACCAGAACACTTTTGATGGGAACCGTAGTAGTGCTGCGTCTATGCTGGCGAAGCAACTGCGCTTGAAGCTGGTGGCTGATGAAGATTCCGAAATCCCTCGACCTTACCGAAATATCATGGTATCTATTCATGCCATTGCTACCTTTAAGGCCTTAGACGACTACCTTCGGCCTAGGATTTCCTTATCGGAGCGACCCAGAAGCGGGCGCCGGGACCCAGGTGCAGGGGGTGGTGGGCTTTCCAATGCACTTGCGGCATTTGCTGCGGCGGCTGGATTGTCAGCACCTAATTCCCGACCGGGAAGCCTTCCTGGGGACGCTGCTTCCTCCTCCACTCCGGCTCCTCCTAGGCCGAGACAGGCGAGGCGTCAATCGAGGAACAAGAGATCCAATCCAGAGGGCGCGTCGGCCAGCAGTTCTCGTGGGAAGGTTCCTGGGGCCGAACGGGAGAATCAACCAACCCAGCCCTCTGGGCAAGAGCCGCTTGAGTGTATGGATGAGAGGCCAATTCCAGAAGATGATGACATGGATGAGATGGATACCGTGTTGGAGGACTTGGATAGAGGTTTAGACGAGGGCCCCGAGCCCGAGGCCGGAGCGGTTAATTTGGAAGTGGGTACTACTGGCAAGGTTACTGCTCGCAAGGACGATGGGACTAGGGTGGCAACTCCTTCTGGCGCTCCCCCTGCTACTCGCAATCCTGGATCTTCTTCTCAGACACCAGCTAATAGAGGTCATCCGGCTGGTTATCCGGGGGCAATGCCGTCTCCGCTTGACTGGCATATCGAGTTTAGTATTGGCGATCACGTTATCTCTAATGACATGACCATCTACAGAGCAGTGCAGTTGGGGAGAAATGATACCGCTGAGGATCAAACCTTTAGAAATGTATGGTCAACCGTCCATCCCATCAAGTTCCGGAGAGTCACAGGACCCACGCCCCCAGAGGGCTCGCTTTCTCCTGCTCCTGATAGTTCTCAGATCAGCACTGGATTCCCTGCGTCCCTAGACAAGAATAAGGTCTCTTCTTCAATTTTACAGTTGCTAAGCATCCTACATGCACTCAACGCCAATCTTGATGATGTGTTTACTGGAGATAAGGAAGCTGTGAAACCAAAGAACCCACAATCTCTCAGCCAGTTTGTCAATACGAAATTGACTGCTAAATTGAATCGCCAATTGGAGGAGCCTTTGATTGTTGCGAGCGCTTGCCTGCCTAGTTGGAGCGAGGATCTTGCTAGACTTTATCCGTTCTTGTTCCCCTTCGAGACTCGCCACCTGTTTTTGCAATCTACTTCGTTTGGATATTCGAGGTCTATGACTAGGTGGCAGAATTCGCAGTCCACGGGCGACTCTAGGCAAGATCGCCACCGAGACGATAATCGGCCGTTCCTTGGTAGGCTTCAGAGACAGAAAGTCCGGATTTCTAGGCTTCGCATACTCGAGTCTGCCATCAAGGTTATGGATCTTTACGGCGCCTCCCCTAGCGTTCTTGAAGTTGAGTATTTTGAAGAGGTTGGCACTGGACTTGGACCTACTCTTGAATTTTACTCTAGCGTATCTAGGGCATTCGCTAGGAAGAAGATCAAGCTTTGGAGGGAAAACGAGTCTTCGGTGGAGAGCGAGTTTGCTTTTGGACAGCAGGGGCTGTTCCCGGCTCCTATGAGTGATGCTATGGCAGAGTCCGAGAACGGGCGTAAGGTTCTGCACTTGTTCACTATGTTGGGTAAATTTGTGGCACGTTCGATGTTGGACTCGCGCATTATCGACATATCCTTCAACCCCACCTTTTTCCGTACCGGCGAGAATGTGGACGAAGCCGTTGCGCCATCCCTCGGTGCTGTCAAGACGGTCGATAGGGATCTCGCGAGCTCCATGAAACTTTTGAGGAAATTTGCTTTGGCTAAGGAGGAAGTTGAGAATAACAAGGCTCTTAATCCGGGCGGCAAGGCTAAGAAGGCTGCTCAAATTGTGTTTGACGGGGTTCATGTGGAAGATCTTGGGCTCGATTTTACGCTTCCAGGGTATCCGCATATCGAGCTCATTACAGGCGGTAGCGATGTTATGGTTACCATTGATAATGTCAAGGAATATGTCGATAGGGTCATTGACCTTACCCTTGGGAGCGGTGTTCGGCGTCAAGCCGAGGCTTTCCGTAGCGGGTTCTCGCAGGTCTTCCCTTACTCTGCATTGAGGGCCTTCACGCCTGATGAGTTGGTTATGCTCTTTGGCCGTAATGAGGAGGATTGGTCTATTGAGAGTGAGTTTTTGGTTCTTTACCCATTCTGCGGAGGGTTACTGACTTTTTTCTTTTTCTTTTCTCTTCAGCGTTGATGGACTCTATTAAGGCCGATCATGGATTCAATATGGATAGCAAGAGTGTGCGCAATCTCTTGACTGCCATGAGCGAGTTCAATGCCCAGGAGCGTCGCGACTTTCTTCAATTCGTTACTGGCAGTCCGAAACTTCCCATTGGGGGTAAGTGACTACTTTCCTTTTATAGGAGGTGCAGTATTAACTTTCAACAGGCTTCAAGAGTTTGACACCGCTTTTCACTGTGGTCTGCAAGCCGAGCGAGCCACCTTACACTTCGGACGATTACCTCCCTAGCGTTATGACCTGCGTCAACTACCTCAAGCTTCCGGACTACTCCACCTTCGAAATCCTCAAGAAGCGGTTGTCTGTCGCTATACAAGAGGGACAGGGAGCTTTCCATCTTTCATAGTGTGCCTCCGGGGTACGAAAAAGTAAAAAAAAGCTACATAACTAGCTAACTCAGCATTTTGTTTCTCTTTATTGTTCATTTGATCTTTTCTTTCGTTTCTTTACACAAGTCTCACTTTTCGTTTTCTGGGAAAGGCTTTTTTTAAGGTAGAGAGAGAGGCGAAACTGATTTGCGGTCCTGGTTGCGATTTGTCATAACATAATTCGTTCCTGTTGCCCTTTAACTTTTTTCCTTCTTTCTATTACTTTCGTAACCCGATTCTTCATTTGCATGTGCTTATTATCTTTTTTCCCTATACGTCTATTTATTACCTGCGGCATGATGTTCGTTCTTGGCGGCAGAGGATGGGATTGTGATGCGGCGGGAGGCTCAGGTTGTGATTTTTGCATGCGATAGGGTACGCAGCTTTTCTAGTCGGGTAAGTCGGGGGCCTAGGTGGAGCAGAACAGGGCAATCAAGTTGATGTAAGTTGGGCTGTTTTTGTTGGGGTGGTGGTGGTGGTGGCTAAGTTGGTATTTATGTGATGGTATGGGTGTTGAATAAATTTCCGTTCTCAGGTTAAATTTTTAGTTGCTGTGTGCTGTGCTGTGCTGGATGACGTGATGATAATATTATAATAGAGACCATTCCCGAATAGGCAAATCAAGTGGGATATTTCCTGCGCGTCGCGTCGAAGCGTGATCACGGCGTAACTTGGTCCAATTGCTATGACTAACTCTACACCTGGTCGCGTCTCCCTCTTTTCCCTGCACCGGCACTGGATTGTAGGCCAGCGTACGGTAGCACAACCAACGGGAGGAAAGAATGAGAGGGCTTGCTGGCATGTCGTGAGACGGAGGAAATTCGAAAGGGAGTGGGTGCTGTAATTCACCGATTCGCACACTTGGCTTAATTTAATCCGTCCCTAACCATACCATACCCTACACTTTCCTTCCTTCCCGCCACCAGCCACCACAAACAAACTAAAGGGATTAGAAATGCCCCGAAAACCACCCGCCACCCCCCGCCCCCGCCTAAAGCAAACCCGCCTCGCCGGCTCAAACCACCACACCGTCAAGGACGTCCGCGCAAAGAAGTCCTCGGAATCACCCGCATCGCCGCGGCAATCTGCACTGTCCTCTTTCGGCTTCAGCAAGGAAGTTACCGCCGCTGCTGCTGATAGCAGCGGCGGTAATGGGAAGAAGAGGGTGTATGCCTCGGACGACGAGATCGCCGAGACGCAATTTGGGTTTGCAACACAGAGTTTTGAAGGGGAGGAGATGGGGCCGCCAGAGACGCCCAAGAGGAGGAAGGGAGGAAGAGTAGGGGAGAGGAGGGAGGTGCCGAGTTCGCACTCGCCACCGGGATCGCCCTGGACGCCGAAAGGGGCGAGCGGGGGGATTCCATTTCGGTTGGAGGAGGGGGAGGAAAGGGTTGTCAAGAGTAGTCAGTGGTGGGAAAATGAGGAGTTGTCTATCCACACGCAGGGGTCTGGTGGGGAGGAGCTTCTTGATGGGCTGGAAGAGAAGGTGGAGGGTGCTGAGAATCGATTCGGTGCTTCGGAGCCTACGATTGCGAGTTCACTTTCGCCTTCGGCTTCTCCCTCACCTTGTATGCCTGCTAGGGAAATCAAACAGGAAGACCAATCCCCCTCTCCACCCTCACCGTCCCCACAAACCACCCAGGGCAACACCCAAGTCAACATCATGACTACAACAACTCAAATCCCAATCAATTTCCGAGACACCCCCGTCTCCCCCCCTCCCCGACCTTCTATCCCTCCCGCCGCCGCAGACGAACCAGAAGCCGAAGAATCCCAAGAACCGCAACTTCCCTATCACCACCATGACGACGGTGACGGCGATGAAATCCTCCTGCCATCACCAACTCAAAGCATGGATGAGGGCGAATTCGAAAGAGACGATGACGGTGACGATGGTGTTGACCCAGATGGATTACATGCATTCAACCCGGTGCGAACGCAGCAATTGCCGTCGAGTTTTTACCATCATTATGGGAGGGAATCCTCGCCGCCGGCGCTGCCGGCAGTGTTGACTGGAGGGTTTTCTTCGCAGGGTTTACCAGCTGGTGAGGAGGGCGAGGAGGTGGAGGTGGTGGAGGTGGAGGTGGAGGAGGTGGAGGTGGAGGAGGTGGAGGAGGTGGGAGGAGTGGGAGAAGTGGGAGAAGTGGAGGGGGTGGAGGGAGTAGAGGGAGTAGAGGAGGTGGCCGTAGAGAGGGAGAGAAGGGGGAGGGAGAGGCCCATCACGGTTAGTCAGTTGCTGCCCAGTTCCTTGATGGAGACGTTCCCGTTACCCCCGCCTTTGTCCCAGTTTTCGAGTTATGGGTATGAAGTTGTGCCTGGGAGCGAGACTCAATGAATCTGGGAATTTGTTCTTTTTCACTCAAGTTGTGTTTTGACTTGGTTTGCTATTTGGAGGCGTTTAAAATGGGTTTGATTGGGTGGGAATGGCATCAAAGGAATTCCTCTGCTTGTGGCTGCTGTGTTATTGTTATATTACTTTTTCGCAGCCATTTTTCGTAGCACCGTGCTCATAACAATATCACGATAGAATCCTTTGTCAATTTGCCTGCTGTAGATAATGCTAGGCAGTGGGCTCGAATAACTAACGGTAGCTATTTTATCCAATCTGGTTAGCCAATGCCCGAACGCCAAGCGCCAACTGGGGCATGGTGGGGTCAAACTAACATTCCTATCGAGCGAGAAAGTGCTTGTAACTTTACCTACCTTCCCTCATCACCACGAATCTTCAATCTCCGCCTATTATACCTACACGGGTTTATCTATCACAATGTCCGTTGCAGAAACAATTGAGACCGCATCTGGCTTCGTTATTGATGCTCCGCCCGGAGAGGTACCTTCTCTACTCTACTCCACTCCACTCTACACCCCCTCCCCTTTCAGCATCCCCATCCCTTATCAACTTACTAACCCCTTCCTCCTCTTCCACCATAGCTCCAAGATGTGATTGCCGGCTAGTCCCCCCTCCCTCCCTCCACTTTTCCACCTTTTGTAAAGCTCACCAAGTCAAAGATATAAAAACGCTCGTAAACAACGACCCCACCGTCCTCGAAGGCGTGGCACCCGCCGTGAAAAAATACAACAAGGAGCAACTGATCACTACGAAACTGCCCGGCGCTAGCGAACAGGTTATTATCTCGGAGTATAATTGTCTGCCGGGTGGGAGATTCTTTGATGTAGGAAGTCAGAGCTCATTTGAGTTTGATCATACCAAGCAGGTTTGTTTCTACCCCGGGCAGGGTGACGCAGAGAGGGAAGTGGGGGGGAGGGGGGAGCTAATGAGAGGAGTGGGTGGGTAGAGAGCTTCGAATCCGCAGAGTTGGGTTCTGGAGAGTAAGAATGCAGAGTTGATGTGAGTTTTACTTTTTTTTATGTGCTAGAAGGGAGGGGTGACTAATGAATGGTGGTCGGGTCGCAGAAAGGCTTTATTGAGAGATGTGGCTCCGCATGTCAAGGAGCATTACCCTTCGTCTCCGGCATTCGGGGTGTATCCGGTTCAGGACGATGCTGGTGTTGCGGTGGTGGTTGTTGGGAATAAATATAGTCCTTCTAATTACTGGTTATTATTACTTTTCTTCTTCTCTTCCCTTCTGACATTCTCGGTTGGGGGCTAACGGATCATAGGAATGGCCGCTGGAGATCTACATACACTTACACCCCCTCCAACAATGAGCTTACCGGTACCATTCAAGTGGATGTTCACTACTACGAAGATGGGAATGTTAGGCTGCTTACTACGAAGCCGGTTCAAGTTTCGCTGAACTCGGGAACTTCGACTGAGATCGTGAAAACTATTGCTATCCACGAGAAGAAGTACCAGGAGGAGTTGAATCGGGCTTTCGGGGCGCTGAGCGAGGGGGCGTTCAAGAACCTTAGGCGGCAGTTGCCCATCAGCAGGCAGAAGATTGACTGGGAGAAGATTGGGAATTATCGGTTGGGGCAAGGTGGGTTTCTTCCCTCCCTCCATCTTTAGTTCCTATGGCAATACTAATTTTAGTGCCTGTAGAAATCGGTGGTGGGAGAAGTATCACTAGGTGAAAGGTTTCCCTATCGTTAGATTATCACATTAAGTCCTCGACTAGATACCAGCGTTGTTTGTAATTTCCACTTGGTGCAAAAAAATCGATAACAAATATGAACATGCCGCAAAACCCCGGCAGACTATCGATCTCGTCTCGTCTTTGTTCCGCGCGTATAGTACTTTACAAACGACCCGAACGCCTGTGAATGTAAATCAACTCCATCAACCCCCATCAACCCATCAGCCCCATCAATCAATCAATTAGGAGAGAACTTCCCCTCCACCATCACCATTACCGCCATCTAACCCTCGGAAAGGGTACCCTTCAAAAGAAGATCCCCCAAAGTAAATACAAAACAATAACCCCACCGACAATCATACCGGCAAGCTTCATCGTCTGCCCTTTAGTCCCGGTCGCCGCCATGCGTGTGATCCGGCCGGCACTCTGCTTCAACCCCGTCGTGAAATTTGCAAAGACTTCGTTCTAAACATATATGTAATAGGGGTTAGTCAATCACCCAAGCAAAGGCAGCGGAGGGTGATGAACCGAGTTATCAATAATCTCATGATCCCGAGCGTTATCGTATATGTTTATAGTGACGTCCCGAAGAGAGGTTACTTTCGAAGCGAGTTCATCAAGGCGAGCGTTGTTTTGTCTTTTTCAATCAAAGCTTAGTTTTAGGGGTAGAGGTAGAAGTGAGAAGGAGAAAAGGGGGGAGAGTAAGGGAGTAAGGGACTACCTTTCTCGCTCATAGGCCTCCGACATATTGTAACTCGTTGGGATATTGTTGTTTTGGCTATTTTCCTTTTCCTTCTTTTCCTCTGCTCACTGTTGTGCGGTGGTGGTGGTGGTGGTGGTTGAAGTTTGAGCTCTCGCACATGTACGGCAATGAACAGGCGCAGTGGCGGTTATGAGTGGGTGGGTGTCTGGTAATTTAGAACTGGGATGAGCATTTCCCGATGGACTGACTGTGGCGTTTGGGTTGTTGTGGCGTGTGGTTGGTTGGTGGTTGTGCAGGTGAAGGGATGTCGTGTGGGGTATATGAGGAGGAATTCAAAAGGTACTTTCGTCCTTCGGGACATTTGGTCAATTTGAAACGATACAGAGAAGATTAGCATGGCCCCTGCACTAAGGATGACACGCTTCACAAAGATGAGCTAAACAGTTTTTTTTTGGAAAGTGGAGGTTTGGAGTTCGAGTCGTGGTGTGGGCGGTATTTTTTTTCACTATTCTTCTCCCCTTTTCTCCTTTCCTATTTAGGAATGAGATATCTAGTTCTTGACTGTCCTCATATATCATACGTAATTAGGTAGCTCTGCTTAGCTTCAATTAACCCAGCCTAACAGGTTTTTATTCTTGGTAGTTAGAGAGATCTCAACTTGAGGTATGTATTACTATTAGTACTGTTGACTCCATTTGGTTGAAAACCCCCTGAATGTAAGCTCTTGTACGAGATGTTGCTCGTCAGAACGGTGGTTTTAGCTTTCTTCCCTTTTTACTACACATGTGTCCCTCTCAACAATGGCTTTAACAGCTGCCACCTCAGCTGTCACTCGTTACTACACTGCTAGTGTAGATACCAAAGCTATGGCCAGAACTATGAGCTTCTGCCTTTATTCTTTCCCCCTACTCGTATAAGGAAGAGAAAGGGATATGGTGACTAGTAGACTCGTAATGAGAGATAAATAGTGTGGAACTTGGAATTTGTATGACAAGTGCTTCCCGGAATCACAGGAGGTATTATATGATAAAGCGATTACTTCTCTTTCCCTTTCTTTTTTTACTTTACCATACTTCTATGCTGTAGATTTCGATGTATCTAGAATTACTAGTAGATATAGAATCCTAGTACTTCTGTGTACGATAGTATAGTTTGTTTGCACTGCGGCATTGTTTAAGAAGGTATAGGTATGATATTTGTCAGTCCTGCAATTCTAATAATACGGGATGTCTTTTCTGTTTTATCACAGGAGTATACAGAACAATAATAGTATAATATAGGGAAATGTAGAGACAGGTGTGGTGATTTATGGAAAGATTAGAATGTGCCATTTGTGTTTTACTCATACACCTGTCTTTACCGATATTAGCGTAGTTTTAGAAAAGATCAAATGAGGGAAGTGCGAGTAGTAGAAGTTGTACTTCATATTCATCCCACAAAGCCCACAAGTCCCATGTAAATTCCCTCACTTATGGTCTGACACCGAGCAACCCTTATTTTCCCGCTTTGGCACAGACACCTTATAGCGGTTATTTAAGATCAGTTTCGGGGGGGTTCGTGGTTCCCTAGTTCCTCTTCCTCTTCTTCCTCCGTTGGCAACTTTTCTCCGTTGTTTAGGGGCCGGTGTCCGGCGATTGAATGTGAATGGCACACCAGACGATCTCAACCAAACCATGTTCATGAATAACTGATGTGTGCCCCCTCCTACCGCCCGCTCCCAATAGTATTAGATATATTTTTACAAAAAAAATATTCCGATATGATACCTCACCACTTTTACCAGCTACCGTAGATTGATACATTCGTATTGAAAATAATCTTTGCGGAGGCTATGATTGGCGATGAGGGTTTTATGCAGCGGAGTGGGGTGGATCGGCCTTAGTGGAGACTCATAGTTTGCATTAAGCGGTGAAGAATTTCATGAATGATTGAGTTGAGTGTAAGGAAAGGAATGTCCTAAGGAAAGGAATGTCCTAAGGAAAGGTAAGAAGGTATGTCAGGAATTGGCGGGGAAGGTACAAGAAGGGAGGAAAAACAAATGAAAGAAATTTTATAATACCTTGTGTATCCATCTCCTAGTGTGTACGCATACTGTGTCCTCAGAGTACGGGCACATCCCGCACCAAGTGCTGCTATTTCCAACAGTTCGCTAGGATTGTTATACCGAATAATCACCTATGATCATGATTTCGTGATGGCTGGGGAGTCTGGAGTGTAAGTCATCCTCAACGAGAAGTGTCTAGTTGAGCTCTCCTGTTGGGAGAGGTTTCTAGCTTTTGATTTGAAAGGCTGTGGGGATAAATGGTGATTGTAGAGGGATCGTTATTGTACTTGGGTGTGTCCATAAAAATTAGAAAGTAATATCATTGACTCCATAGAAGCCTATATCGGGGTCAGCAGAAATGGGGGGGGGTTTTTTTTTGTTGACATATCCGGGACAGTTATGGGTATTTAAGTAGATCTACTAGTTGACTCCTTCCATACCCCGTCGCATGATTCCATGGCCCCTGGCGATAGTTCATCACTGTGGATCACGGTGCCTCATGGCAATATGGAAATCTGGAAACAGGCAGTTGAGATTTTACACTTTCTATGTCAACCTCTCATAAACTATTACGAAAAATGCGCCTACGAGTAGCTATGAACTGAAGGAACCACAGCTTAGTCTATATTTTGTCAATTAAACTAGTGCTTGTCTAGTATACTGTGCATTGTTCCCCCCCAGAGGAGTAAAATTTTGCACCTGCCGGGGAAGAGACCTAATTTGAAAACCTCTGCTCTCAGGTCCTGATACACAACCTCAATAATATTATAGACTAAAATACCTCAAGCCATCAATACGCTGCTCGCAATGAATAGATCTCCTTGCCAGCTGGATTTCGTAATAATCCAATGCCAGACTGTTGCCTTCTAGGACGACAATAGATCACATCTTTGGCGGAAAACACACAACTATAGTATAAGTCATATCCCACATGGGAACCTATACTATGTAAAGGGAACCCGAGGTATTTGGCTACCAACAGTGCCCTAACTTCTGATTCCGTGCCGTGCTTTCCACTCCGGCCCTATACCTTAAGGTCAACCAGTGACCAGACCATCACTCAGGCGTTGATCAACCCTGATCTACCATACTAATATCTATTAACCCTATAATGGCTCTTGGCATAGAAACATTTTCTTATAAATACCTACCATGGGTGCTTTTCTCCCTCTTCTTTTCTTCCTTCCTTCCTTCCTCAAGCCACCTGGGTCATCCAACATCCCCCAACACGCCAACCCATCCATCGGAGGAGGTGCCGCAAATTGGACGACCCGGAGATACTCCCCTATCCGTGTCTCCGGCTCAAACACAATGATTGAAAGAGTCACTGAGTTGAATCAGACTTATTATGCAACCCCTGAAGGTGGACCCTGGCATGGGGAAACCTATTGATGGGGAGAATATAGGTGACTCGACATTCCTTTTCGGATCTGTGGGATTTTCTTAGTAGTTTAGTTTTGTCATGATGCTCGAGTTTGTTGTGTTTTCGATCGAGTATGTTTGTCTCTAAGAAGCGCTCTTTCTTCGGTGTTTGGAATGCGGAAGGGCGGTGAGGAACGGCTTGATACTTAGTTCGGATGCTGTAATGGTCTGCTAGGGTTCTATGCTACCATGCTTTTTTTTCCACCCAGCAGTACTATCATACACCTGCTATTAGTGTGGAATGTTGGCGGGCATAACTGCCCTTCTGCCCAATCTCAATCTCCTTTCCTCTTACCATAAACGGAAAACGGAAACAACGAACCATCGCCGAGTGCATACTCATGAACCCGATCAGCTGGCCACATTGGAATTGGTTGTGACTAGACACCAAAGAGAAGGATAACTCAAACTCGTTTCGTAATACACACAACTCCTACCACCATATTCGCTCATTCCCCACCTACTATGTGGGAGGCGAAATACAAGTTGCGAAGAAAAAAAAGAAACCACCGATCAAACCTTCTCCATGAGGGCTTCTTCCCTTCTCCTTTTCTCATCCTCACTAAGTTGCTTAAGAGCCTTCCTCCTCTTCCTTGACTCCCGGATTCCAAAGCTAGTACTCAATATCTCCGCCACCTCCTCCAGGGTGAACCCACTCAAATCTGGGAAGAGGAAAATGACAAACAACCAACCCAAGAAGCAAAGCCCAGCATAGAACCCAAACGCACCGGTGGGTGTCATCCGGTCCATCATGGTCAAGAAGGTTGATCCGAGGATCAAGTTCGCACCCCAATTGGTGGCGGTGGCCATGCCCGTTCCGAAGCCGCGCACGTTGTACGGGAAAACTTCGGACTGCCCGACCCAGGCGATGTTGCCGATCCCCAAAGCGTAGAACATCACGTAGATTATCTGACTCACCAGAATTAGGATGGCCCAACGGTTCGAACCTGTAGCGCTAATCTCTCCGGTGGAGGGGTTACGGGGGAGGTAGTGGAAGGCTACCGCGCAGATTACCAGGCCGGCGGAACAGCCCCAGAGGGTACCAATTAGGATCCTGCGACGGCCAATACGGTCGATTATGGTAAATGTTATGCACTTTCATTATCACATTTATTAGTAGGACTCCCACGGAGTACAGTAGATATGGAGGTGTGGTTGAGTAAGTGTGAATGTACCGTCATTACAAAGTTCGTCCCAGCAACGATGAGACTAACTGCTGTCGGATTTTCAAATCCAACGGTTTTGAAAACAGTGGCGGAGCTGCAGAGGTCCATTAGCAATTGCAGCCCCCCCTTTCATGATAGCAGTCTAAGATCTGGGACACTTACAAGTACATTAAAGAATTAAATCCAGAGAATTGCTACCATTCATTATTAGTAAGCTTCCTAGACCTCAAACTATATAGTCGCGGACATACCTGAATACCCTGCAACCCACAAGCAAGGATTAATGCTCGAAGGTTAGACGGGACGACATATAAGCTCTTGAAGTCCTTCTTCGCCTTCTCCCACTTTGTTCCGGGCCTCCTATCCTCGGTGAACTCGCGGATGTACGCGACCTTGTCTTCAATATCCGCTGCTTGCGCTCCACTGTAGATTGCGAATAGGACCTCCCGGGCAGCTTCATCTTTGCCCTTGCGAACCACTAGCAGTCGAAAAAGAAAAGAGAAAGTTGTGTCAGAGTTCCGGAGCTGATTGGTAAAGTGCGGGAGGGGGGGCTCCTTACGATAGCGAGGGCTTTCCGGAAGCCAGTATAAGATTATGCACTGGATACCGGCGGGGATTGCTCCAATTCCAACCATTATTCTGTCAATTGGCTCGTCAGTCAGTGGCTATCGTCTGCCCTCACCTGTCAGAAGAACACAAGACTATTCACCTCCATCCAGAATCTACGTGAGTGAGCCCAGCGCCAATTGCATAGGCAACGACTTGGCCGAAGGTAATGAAAAGTACATTGATGAGAATCATTCTCCCACGATAGTGTGCCTGGTTGATTAGTCAGTAACAACTTTTTCTCAATAGTGCTTAGAAAAAGTAAATATAAGAGACAACAGGGGTCTGGTGATAAGTTAGACTCACAGGGGAAAGCTCGGCCAGGTAGAGTGGTACAATCAAACTAGCCAAACCAACGCCCCAGCCAATAATGAAACGACTACAAAGAGAGGGCCCTGTAAGCATCCATCCTAGTTGCAGTACGACATGTGTTGGGGAGAAAGGGGAGCTCAGGCATACCCAGCGACCATAACCCAGAGAGACTTGGCCAGGGCTTGAACAATTGCCCCGGTAATGAACACAGCATCCGCGATAGCAATAACCCATTTCCGTCCAATATGGTCCGCAAGTGCGCCCGAGAATACACTGAAGATTAGAGCTCCGAGGGAGGTTGCTGCTGTAATGAATTCCTTCTGTTGATTGGATAACTCGGCCGGGCCAAGATCACCTGCTATCACCACGAGTGCTCCCGAAATAACCCTACAGGTAGCAGACAAAAATCAGCAAAATCCCCTCCCCTCGGCGTCCACTAATCCTGAACCCAACCCCAATGCCTAATGCCAGCGAAAACTTACCCGGTATCATAACCAAACAGTAACTAGCGCCCATCCAAATTGATTAGTTGTTTTCACAACCACCCTCACTAACATGTGGGGCATGGGGAAGAGGAGAGAAGCTTAAATACCCCACTTATCCCAGAAGCAAATGTCAAAATCCACATCCACATCGTTGGAGTCTCGGACACCTGCGTCTGCTCACCCCCAAGAGCGGTGGCATCGCCGCCAAGTTCATCCTTCTTTCCGATATTCTCATGCAATGAGTCATGAGCCTTTGACGCGGAACTGTCTCTCCTATCGAGACCTATGGCCTCTTCCCCTGCCATGCCGATATATATATCGCACAGGTACTCACACCCTCACTCAACCGCGCGCACACGTTATAACGGAAGAAGAAAAAAGGGGTAGAAAGGAGATCTGAGAAGAGCGGAGGTCCGAGGAGAAAACCGCAATCGATATGTATAACTGTATCCACCAAGGGCCCCTAACACAATCCTTACAGGTATCGTACGGCACAGCGCTGCACTGCTGAATCGATAGCCCGGTGGCGCAAATGAGAAGTAGAAACGGTAACGATAGAAAGATAGAAGGGGGGGAGGGGAAAGGTGGGAGGGTAAGAAACAGGGTGCAGACCAAGTAATTCAGGGGAACCAAACAAGATAAGGAAACTTGGAAGCAGATTTACAGTTTAGCTAAACCTCTGTTTAGAGGTTAGGTGTGAGGATTCATTATTCCCTTTAGTTACCATCCATATTCTTCCCTTGCTACTCTTGGTTAATCAGCGAAGAGAATTTAGGATGCTACATAAGTTACAGCAGCTTTCTCCGGAGGTGGGGGCGCAAGTACGTACTATGATAACCAGTGACATACGACGTTCGTATTGCAATCCCGCTGCCAGGTCATTTATTGCAATGTATGATACTGCCTGAAGTGGTTTCTTGTTTCTCTCTAGGGGGGGAGAAAAGAAAAGCTATGAGTTCATATTTCGCATCATATACCGAGGGCGCTCTTCTACCCGCCCTCCCACTTGCCGGCCTGCGCTTGCCCCACTTCTTCCCCAGATATCCATCTATCATTGTTCCATTGTATCATACAACTCCACAACACAACACCAGCACAAACAAGAAAGAAAAGAAAACGACTCCTCCGCTGGAAATCCCACAAACAACAAATCGCAACCCGAAGTCCCCTTCCCCCTCTTTTTCTTCCTCTCCTAGCCCTTCATAATCCTCTGCAAGTTAAGCTAAAGCAACATCCTACATCGGATGCAAGTCCGATTCGGCAATCATGCGCCAACGCCTCTCCCGTCCTCGCGGGTACAAGTTACCAAGAGTAAGGCTGGTCGCGTGATTGTCTGTCGATAACTGTATTTAGGATGGTTGAGTCGCTACGGGGCAAACATTGTACTCACGTCGCCGGATTACTCTGCCAGTTCCCACTTCGGAACCGCTCACCCCCGGATATTTTAGCCAATAAAATATGTTGAGAAGCAATAGTTGCGTCCTAGCTTAGAAAGTTCAGAACATTAAGAACCAAGACTAACTTGACCTCAGTGCTCTGGCAAGGCAACGAGCAGCCAACAGCCTGACCAACCAGCCAAAAATCATCTCAGCGAGAGAGTTCGAGACGTCTCACATTCCTAGGTCCGCCGCTCATATTCCGATTCTAAAGAGAGCGGTAATTTTAGGATTAAATTGGGATGCTGGTTTTGGTCGGTTTTGATGCTATAGCCATCAAAGTTCACATTAATGGTGGAAATAATACTTCATCAGCTTAAGTATCTTTCCCTCACTCGCATACTCAAACACATATAATACATGCAACCAGAGTATTAGTCGTGTTTTAAGGTGTCCTCTCCCATTTCACCATTGACACAACAGTGATCATTTGAAGGATTTAATCGGCTAAAGTATCTGAGGATGAGCGATTCCATAATAGGAACCAGCAGAGCAATCCGGCGACGTGAGTATATTGGGGGCCACTTTCCCGATGATAAAGTTATTCTACCGAGAGCTAGCGCTCAGGAGGAAAAGGCAAATACAACAGCCAGATCGGTCGGGTGATAGTGGCCCGTCATACATCCAATCTTGACAAAGAAGCCTATCCCCTCGTCTGTATTTGTCGCTTTCTAGTTCCCTAGAATATCCCAAGATTAAGAATACTCGAGTAGTTCAAGTGTCGCAACCGCGGGGGTGTTTTCTGCTGGCCAGGCATAATGTCTCCGCCGAGAAGGGAGACCGGCAATGGATAGCAATGGATATGGTGAACTTACTAGAACTAGCTCCGAAGGCAATTCCCTTCGCCCTAACACTTAACGGCCAGACCTCAGCAATCCCAGGGTAATATAGTTAGTCAACTCAATTTCAACGAAAATATTTAGCATTTACAAGATTTAGGCACAGGGCCCAATCCATTGCTCTCATCAGTGGTCACACTCTCGCCTATACGTGTCACTATAGTCTAGGGACTCCTCATAATATCCAGAGTGAACCAAACCATAGATATCAACTTGCAACACGATGCGTGGGCCACCAGCCTTCGTTCTTGGCAATGATTGCAATGATGAAATAACAGAGCGCCATTCCAATCACGCCTACGAGAGAGCGGGCTTTCGGCCAAGATTGCCGATACACATCACGGCGAGAACCCAAAAACAAAGATCAACAGACAGCCCCCCACGTCTGGTACCAAATACACCTTACTATAGCCAAGGCATTGCAATACCTGCTACACCAGTAGCACGCAAGGGCACTGTGCCGTTAGACTTACCTAGGTGGCGAAGATCGTGGGTGCGTAGTACAAAGCCAACGTATACAGTTAGCGTCAAGGATCTTCTAATAAACCCACAATAGTGCCCGCACCCGAGTACAAATAAAAAGAAACCACTGACTTGCCCCAAGTTCGGTACAATCCTTCTCTGCATAGCAAGCACCCGACAAAACGAGCACTGGCTCGCAAAAAGCTCTGACCCGCAGTTCAAAACCCCATAACCCACAAAAGACGAGCCAATTAATTGTGAGTTCTCGCGTCGTAGGGAAGCATAGTAAACTTCTGGAAATAAGTTTGCACAACGCCAGCACCGCCAATATCATCTCCCCTCGAGAATCCGCCACCAGATAGTAACAAGGACCCAGCAAACCCCGTTGAAAGAAGACTATTACAAGGGATTCAGTAAACGGCGTGACAATCCATGAAGAAAGATTCTGTTTCCTTCAAAACTTACTAACAGCGAGATCAAACCCCTGAAAAACATGTTCCAGGTCTAGAATAAGCCAGCCAAGCTTAATACCCCCAATTTTATGTAACCCCACGTATTGGTCCTCCTTAGGTGCTGGAACCTCTCGAGCCCAGTCCGCTTCCCGAACACATCCTAAGGCTAAATCTCGACGAGCTCCAACTCGATCAACTCATGATCCCTGGCAAGCCCGCGCTGGCGATGAGCTCCTCATCGTGGACAGCACGAGGGCAATACCGACTCCAAGAATAACTACGGGAGCAGGTTGCAGCCATGCAGCACCTCCCCGCCCTTGGCCGGTTCCCCCGATGTAATTGGTACCGCAGTCGATCCTGAGACCCCAATGTCAGGGAATTTCCCGATATGATCCCGACGTTATATCACTCAGGCGAAAGGATCGCACATGCCAGAAAGGCACCACGATACCAAAGGTAATAGCCAGCCGCTGCAGGCCAATCAGGAGCCTCTGACTTCAGGCAGTGTGATCTAGTTTCAGGCTTCTTGAGCAACCCATCACTAGCCATCACCCTTCTCTCCTGCTCCGAAATCATGAGATACTCTACGTTGCACAGAGAGCGGTCGTATTCAAGGAGCCCACACCAAACCTACCCCCGAATATGTGAGGAGCTTCCCACCGCCGCACAACATCGGGTTATCAAACTGATGCAGAAGGTGAACAGGGCTACGAGAATAGCGCACTCTCTCGATATTCTCTCACCAGGAACACCAAGTAAGTTATTCCGGTCCAAACCCCTAACTTAAGGATTGCTACAGTAAGACTTAGTATTGCCCCGTGAAAATTAACTCCAATCACAGAAACACGTACTCGTAGGCCAACCCTTTTTCGTACTATTTGAAACCACATCTCCCATCCATCATAGACTCCTTAGACACCCATGCTACCAACCAAAGCTATCGCACGAAGTATCATAGATCCGGCTTACGTGTGTTTGGAAGGAACGTATAGCCACTATAAGTCTGAATAACTATCGCCATCACTATTGCGTTAGTCACTATTAGTCACACTCCCGTATGAACTGTGGGTGCACGGTGGTAGGGGTGAGGAAGGAAAATGAAGGCGTTCGAGTACCACACACTGACAAACTCCCGAGAACACACCTTGATTGTAACCCTAAAAACTGGATACAGAAAAAAAAGAATCAGTCATCTGAGCTCCCCAAAGGCGCCCAAGCTCCGTGCCATACCCCCCTGTGCAGGCAAACCCTGCCATTCCAAAAAAAACCCCCCCCTTTGCCATTGTGTATTAGCCCTGCGGGTCCCGATGGTCTAACGAGAGCCTGGCGTCTAAAAATCGTCACCCTATCGGAGCTGGTTGTAGTGATTGCAGCTCCACTCATGGTCTTGATCCGATCGTTCTTGTGCGCTGCTATCTGGGTTGGTGGGTTTGCCATGTGGTCCCAATGCTCCGGCCTAGAGCTAGCTTTCTCTCTCTTTTTCTTGTTTCTCACCGCAAGGTCTGCAGATGCGGACGCTAATGAAAATACTAGAGCCCTAGAGTACGGTATTTGATTTATATATCATGTCCAAAACCCAACTGTTCTCGACTAAACTAGCAAGAAGCCTCCTCGATTCAATCCTCCGAACTGTGGAGGTTTCTTTACAGCCTGAAGAAAAGAAAAACCCCTGAGTCGGAGGAGAGCTAGGTAAATATTTCCGCCCATCCGGATAAGTTAACGCCCCTAGGGTCCAATCCCTTAACTAGCAAAGCTGGTAATAACTGCTCTATCATAGGATAACAAATAATCACAACGACTCACATAAGCCGTAGCGTCTATTCAGGAGGTGCCACAAAAACCACAAGGTCTGATTACCATACTTCGAGAACGAAATCTCTGTGGATTGCCCTTTCTGGTTTGTAAGAGCCCGGCTATTCCAAAAAAAATAAACTACCGGTTAAATGCAAAAAGAAATACTCTAAAATGTGATACTGCATTAACGTATTGCAACAGTTGGCCGCTAACCAATAACAACTATTACTCTTCCAGTGGGGAACTCGACACTTGTGAGGCGGGAAGCTCTAGGCATAGAGGGTCCAAGTTATTTCCAGTGCAATCCCATATACGCCTGAAGTCACTATGTCGGCGCGTGGCCGTGAGTCCCTGGTATCGACAGCTGGTGGTTCAGGGTGCCCGCGAGGAGGCCCCGAGATTTGCCAAAATGGAGGTCGGGTAAGCTGTAAGGCAGGTAGGTTAGGTCATGGCCAGCACGGGTTCATACCAAAAGAAAGAAAAAACTCTCTCCAGATAACCTCCTGAGTAATTAAGGAGGCGGCAAGGCTTAGAATGGTAGATGCGGAAGCTGGGCTCTGAAGTGGGCTGAGATATCTCGATAGTTGCGAGCATATGCACACACTAAATGGCCGAGAATGTGAAGAGTACGGTAGTTCTATCAAGTCATCTCACATGACGCAAAAATAATTCCGCACACCCGGTTTCGCATACCTAACACTTGAAGCAGCAGTATTTAGGTTACCAGTCGTAACATTTGGTTCGTCTCTCTGGATAAATTGCAGCCGCGTATATACTCGAGTAGATATAACGCTAAGACACAAGCCAACCAAACTTAGACCTTATGCATTTTTGAGTGGCCGAAGCTTAAACGGTATTATAACCCATTTAACCGGATGTGCTCGGACGCTGAGGCACTCGAACCATCACCAGAGCACGTGCAGAAAGGCGTGATAGGTGGGGGGAATGTGAAAGCCAAAAAGAACGACACACAATCACTGAATCCAGCCCTAACCCTGATTTATCGGAGATCCTCAGCAGTGCAGACTGTCCTGATTGTCGGCGCAGAGTATCTCGCTCAACCCTGCTTAGGAAACCTACAGCCTGAAGACAAGAGCAACCACAACCCCCGGAACAAAACTCCTGTAAACCCTTAAGGTCCATGATTATCCTGAGCGGCAATTGAGAGGAGCGGGGTGGAGAGCCGCGGTGAGAATCAAAAGCTTGATAATGCTGCTGCTCCCACTTCTGAAGAGGATTATGTGATGTGTCCTGGAAGCTAGTCCTTTACCCGTAGGGCCGGCGATTAGCGCAGGGCGGAAATAGCGTGCTTTTGAATGAATTAGATTTCCTCCGAAGAGAGGAAAAGTAAGGATGGATGGGTAAGCTCTTCTGGCCAGTTCATCACCCAAGATTTGAGTGCATGAGGCATGTGCAGCAAACGTAAGGTGGAGATAGGTTGGTAAATATGAATGGGAGGAGTATAAGAATGAGGGGGAATTGTTAGAGCTATCAGAGAGGTGCTTCGATTGTTAAGTGTTTATGGTGACGACAAGAGTCTCTAGGCGAATACATGGAGAAAAAGGAGGATGCAAGTCTTGACAGATGCAGTGATCGTTTCCATGGTGTTGCTGCTATCATTCTCTCTTGTGCTGCCGGTTGACATGCATGATAGGCTCCGTTATCGAGGGCGCTAGTTGGCTCGCTTGTCGATAACGCTTCCTCTTCCAGACCTCTCGCGTCAAACCTGCCCCCTCCCCACAAACCGTATCTTATCCACCACCCCTCCATACCGGTAATCTTCCTCTCTCCCCCACCTGTGTCGGTAACCTGCAACCCCCCCCCCCCCCTCCATCTTCCTAAACCCCCTCCTCCACGCAAGAACCCCTCGATAAGGTACAGTGCGTTTTCCCCGACCGAAGGTTGTTTTCCCCTCCGAACACGATTCACTTACCCGCCTTCAAGCATTCAGATAATGTCAGCCCCTCTCGCCTCCGCCAGTCTGCTGCATAAGCAGCTGAAAGAGATGCAAACGGACCGGGACCTGGCGAGCCTCAGTGTAGGTCTTGTGAATGACAACATCTATGAATGGGAAGTTATGTTGATGATCTCCGATGACTGCAAATTTTATGGAGGTGAATAAACCATTCTTGGTGATTTGAAGGAGCTCTTGCTACCGAAAATACAATCGATACAGCTAAAGAATGTCGCAAATAATCTTTAGGTGGTTTTTTTCGTGCCCGCCTCGTGTTCCCAGATACCTATCCACATGATCCACCAACCATGACATTTGAAACGCCCATTTGGCATCCGAACGGTATGTTGCTGATCGCGCAGCGCGCTTTGATTCGACTCGAGATTCACATCCCTCCACGCTATGCGATGATAGAGTCTGATGAGATTGCTAGTCTACCCAAATGGTAGTGTTTGCATTTCGATCCTTCATCCTCCCGGGGAAGACCAGTAAGCACTCTTTCTCTTCTGCGTCTCCTTGCGTGTCCTTTCTGTTCTGCAAGCACACAGGAAGTGCCGCCGATATTCCACCGAGGCCATCCTGCACCCTTTGAGTCTTCCACCGAGCCAATGGCTAACCAGCTGCCCAAACCTCTACCCTACAGGTACGGCTATGAGTCTGCTAGCGAACGTTGGCTCCCCGTTCGCACCCCAGAATCGATCCTTATATCGGTGATCTCTATGCTGAGCTCTCCCAATGATGAGAGTCCGGCTAACTTGGTGCGTTTTTGGAAAAACAAGAAAATAACCATAACAAAAAAAAAACCCCCCCACAGACTCACGTTCGAGAGACGCATTAAACTGACTCTTTCCATCTAGGAGGCCGCAAAACAGTGGCGGGAAGATCCTGCGGAATTCAAAAGGAGGGCGAGGAAATGCGTCCGAGACAGCCTCGAGGGTTAATTTTGGGCTCCAAGTAAGAATTGGAAGGAATTGGACAGAAGAATGAACAAAAAAACGCAAAAAAACAAACAAACCTAAAAAACCCATTGATGCTGCGTACTTCCAACATAATTACCGTACAGATACCCTTTCCTTTGTGGATGTGTGTGTACCATAGAAATTAGCATGCCCAATCAATTCCAGCGGTTTACCTGATATATCGCACAAGGCTTCTTATTCAGTTGTTTATCTTCTTGCTCGTGTGGGGATTCCCCAGCACCTCTTTTTCCCCCTCACTTCCTTCACTTCCTCTCCCCCCATCATGGACAAATAACCTACAAGGCAGTTAGCAAAAAAAACCGCCAAGCCTACCCCCCTTTCCATCTACCATCTACACAACTATGATACTCCAGTAAACAAAGCAAGAGAAAAGAAGAAAAGAAAAAACGCAAAGGCGGCCAATCAAAAAAATCAAAAATTTCCCATCCATCCCATGCCATCCCAATCCATCCAGAAGGAATAAGAAGTAAAATATCTCATCATCGCCACCATCGACAACTCACGTAAGGCGGAAGAGGGAAGAGTCATGGACGAACGCATGCGGCTGCGACAGTTTTCAGGCGAGGCACCAAGCAAGCAAGCAAGCAAGCGGGCTACAATACGCAATACCCCACAATTTAAAAAAAAAACACCTTTTATTTGCTTATTTATCCTATTTGCACTCTACACTTCAACTCGTCCAGCTCTTCTCCCCTCTCTCTATAGCTTTCTTCTTAAGCAGAGTCAGACCGAGCAAACACCCGCACAAGTACTATGCAATAAGAGAAGCCCGATAGGTTGGTTCATGTGGGCATTAGAAATCAAACCTCCTCCTCCCCCTCGCCTCCAACCCCCTCCCTTTCTTCCTTCCTTCCTCCCTTCCTTCTTTCCTTCTTTCTTTCTCTCTCTCCTCCCTTCTCCACGCTTCCACCGGTAATTAGGCTTACGTTTGGTAGGGGGATCGGGATTGGGATTGGGTGGTGGTGAAAAAAGTACCTGAGGAAGCGGAGGTGGTGGAGGCGGAGGTCATGTGTTTGTGGTTTTTTATTGGAAAAGAAGGCGGAAAGTGAATATCATGCTGGAGATGGATGGAGGATACAAGGGGAGGAAAATTGCACTCGGGTCAGGTTGTTCACATCATCACCATCATCATCATCGGCTTTAGATCAATTTCCCTTTTTGTTCCTCCCTTTCTTTTTCTCAATTATATTAACCTTACAGTACTCCCAGTAGAACATTTAATTGTGAAGTTGGCAGTGCACTTACAAGGCAGTCGTCTATCCCTTCAATAATAAATGAATAGCCTTGATAATAGTATTATAGATAAATAGATACAGTAGGGAGCAAGACACAATAAAAGTCACCCAAGCACACGAGCCGAGCCCACAAGCAAGTTTCTTGTTCAAAAAAATAATAATTTTTTGATATGATAAAAGTACATTATGATTTTCTCTTTTTTTTTTTCCTTTTCCCTTTTGTTTGGCGACATTTGCTTCTGCTCCCCCACCTCTTCCTCCCTTCTTCCTATATCTTGACATGAGGATGAATCAAGAGAGGCTTCGAAAGAAAAGAAATCTCAAATATGTATATATATAATAAAAAGGATCAAAAGTCGTGACTCCCAATGCGGACCCGACTCCGATGAAAATGAACCGAACCCGCCCTGAATAAAAGATGAGAAAATGGAAAGGAAAAAAGGCATACAAAAAAGAATCCGAATACACCGATATGCCGGAAAAAAAACAAGCTCAAAATACGCCCCCCGTTCGGTAAATAAACAAGAAATGGACAAAACAAAGACGAAAAGCATATCCCCAAGTTAAAAAGAAAAAAACAGGCTGACACCGTTAAAATGAATTCAAAGGCAAGTATAATAAATAGATATAAAAAAAGACCACCTTTGACCGTTGGGAATAGAACAAAAGGAATAAATGAGAATCCGCAAACAAAAATGCCCGAGAACCGATCCCCCCCCAACCGTTAAGACCAATCCAGCGCAGAATCCATTCATTAAAGCCGTGATATGTTGGTGTTGAAAGGGGTGATGTTATGTGACCGATAATTATAAAATAATGTACTCCGAAAGTCGAATAAAAAGCTTTTTCCCCCCACCGCTGGTATTTCCTGTACAAGTTTCTTTTTTTCCCCCTAAATACTTCTAATTGTTGTTTTCCTTTTTCCAATATTACAACCCATTACCATCCCGCCACATGATACTCATGTGTCTCGAAGTAGTGATTCCAAGAATTGTTCTTGGATGTGTTTCCCTTGTTGCCCGACATAAAGCTAGGCTGGGGATAGTTATTGAGCTTGGTAACATCATGCGCCGTGTGTCGCCTTTTTAGGACGGCCGAAGCGGTGGTATTCTTCTGCTGCCTCTCCCAAAGCAAATGCTTTCGAAGAGATTCTGTCAGCTCGGTCGCGAGCATGTTTCGCCTTGTCGTGCGTGGCGAAAGTGCAGGCGGATGCATGTTGCTAGTGGTAACGATGATTGGCTTCGAATGGCTGACCCCGGCGGTCGCCTTAGAAGCCAATGGAGACTCTTTGCGGGGCGAGGCGGCAAGTGAGGGACCTGAAGGCGAGGTATTGCGCGACCGGATGGCGGGTGTTGAACGGGATCCATTATTCGCCAGCACGGGTGCTCGCTTGGGCTCGTGGAGGAGGGTAGACAGAAGAGAAGGGCGAGTGGCGAGCTGAGGGCGGCTTTCTACACGCTGGAACATGGGGGTTTCGGTGTAGCTGGATTGTGCGCTATCGGTAGATGATTCCCAGTCAGAGGAGCAATCATCATCATCCTCAATGGCACTCTCTGAAACGTTCTCTTCGTCATCACTGAAAGTGTCTTCATCGTAGACTGTCCGTGTGGCAACCTCATCTCTGAACGAGGTCCTCTTCTTCTTGCCTGCCAGCTTCAGTCCCTCGGCCAGCTTGCTGACCTGGGGGCCTCGACGGACGCTGAAGCTGTGATCCATATCCGTCTCATCGTCGGAGACTGACGAAGATGATGAACCAATAATCCACATGCTGTTCTTTGACCTCTTGGGTGCTGCAACTGGCTCCTCCACTGGGCTAGGCTCTGATGCCATCCCTGTTTTTGATCGGTAAGATGAAGATACCTGCCCAGGCGAAAATCCGCGGACAACACTGTGACTGCTTTGCTCCGATGACTTACTCGACTCCGACCCCACGGGAGATGTATGATCGGCAGTAGAGGACATGGGTGATACTGAAGCTGTTGAAGTAGCTTCTTGCTCGGGCATGGAAGGCTCCGCACTAACTGAAATCTGTGCGCCGATGAAACTCCTTCGAGAGATCCAATCTTCTGCACTTGACTTGCTCTTATCCAAATCCCCCATCAACTTGACCAGATGCACAGGCGTCATGTGCTTCTCTTTACCTCGGTAGCGTTCACTAGAATCACTCCGAGTCAAGCAAGGCCGTGAAGATCGAATATTGACCGCATCCGACCGTGGCTCCTTTGACAATTCACACTCCGAGGCAGCGGACTCAACACTTGTAGAAAGTTCCGGTAAATCCGAGATTTCAGAATCCTGTCGCTTTGGCTTCTTCACCGGAACCGGAGTATTGGAGAGCGTTGTATCATCACAGCAAAATGTCTCCCTGTTCCATACCCTCCAACTCAGATTCTCTAACCGCCTTCCATTCTCCAAAGACTCGGCACACTTCGAAAAGACTGTTTCGCAAACAAAAAACGAAACGGTTAACACTTATTAAAATAATCAGGTGAAGCCAGTATCACTTACTAGTCCACATACTGAACAAATTATCCACATTTCTTGGGTCAACCTTGGCGATGTGATTAATGTCCAAAGACAACATCGGGCTTGATAGTCGCGAAGGCATCCTTATTCTTTCTGGATCCCACGCTGTATTCGAGTTGGATGTTTTACGGCCTGTGTCGAAGACAAGCCGGGCTGCACAGTGTAGGGTAAAGCGAGAGTGTGTAGCGAGTGGCTGTATTATTTCGCGGGGATGGGCGGTTGTGTTGGGAAAGTCACAAGCGTATAGGCCAACCTTTAACAGATGATGATGGATGATGGAATGCGAGTGATAACCACCGAGGGGGGAGGGGATGGTTTTCTATCTTAAGGGGGGGAGCGATGGCTTTGTAGCAACGAGCGTTGGGGTGCGTGAACGGCCACGGGGCGGGGGGGGGGTGGGATTATGTGTGTGTGTGGTGGAGAGAAAAAGCTGGAACGGTCAACGACGGTCTCGAGGATGTGAGGGGGGGGTTATAGCTGGGGGACCCAGCATGCGACAGCTTAGATCGGATGGGAAGTTAGCAACTGGGAAAGAGTATCATAGAAATGGGCCGGGTCTGAGACAGACAGACAGAGTGCTTGGGCTTACCCGTCGGATGGTCTCTCTTCGGGAGATTTGGGGTATAACCGGGGGGGAGGAAATACAAGTACAGGGCACCTGGTGTTTGCTTCGGGCTCTTTTCTTTTTCTCTTTTTCCTTTTTTCTTTTTTTTTTCTCCCTTCCCATCACCCTTTCCCTCTTTTCTTTTTCCTTTCTCCATCCCCCCCTTATTTTCCTTTTTTACCTTCTCTCAATTGTCTTTATTCTATTTTATTTTTTTTACTCTAATTATTTTATTTTTCCATTGGGTGGGATATGCGACAGAAGATTGGGGTCTCTCACACAATTTGGGGGGTTACTCGATCCCAGAAGGGGTTTGAGACCTGAGGGGACAAAGCCATTTTCCTCTAAACCTACTTGATAATGTACCAATAGCAAAAAAAAGGCAAAAACATCAGAACGAAATTGAAGGGTTTGTTTATTCGACTTTCTGGCTGAATGATTGGAAACGTGCTAGAAGAAAAGAAGAAGAAAAATATAGTGAAAATCGGAGGGAAAAGAATTCCCAGGGGAACGAGGGATGAGTTATCCTAGAGGGATGAATTCAAAAGGAGTACGGGGATGGAGTATCATACCAGAGGGCCTGACCGGCCGGATTCCGAACTCTCGATTTTTGAACACGACCTGTTGTCTCTATCATCAAAAGGTCTCTCTCATGTCTCTGACCGTCACCAGTTTTTCGATCTGTGGGGGTGAAGGGATGCCCAGTGTTCACGCTGTTCTCCTCGAGGCCATGTTACCGGTACCGGTAACTTAGTCTAGAGTAGTGCGAGTGAGAAAGAAAAAAAAAGCATAAAGAAGAGAGGGACCAAAACTAAAATGGTCCAAAAAAAAAGGCTCACCGTAATGCCACGGCTGCCATATTCCCAGGTCCACACTTTTCACTACCCGTCGACGCCCCAATGGGTTCATGACCTCCGTTCTTACGCTTACATAGGTAAAACGTCAGAATATCGTACGCAGTCTGCTCCTTCCCTTGATATTGATATTCAATTCCACCAAAAGCCTCCCTCTTGAGAATTGTGTCGGTGCTCGAGTACAGACGAGGCAGAGGATGAAGAAATGGACCTCCCCCCCCCCCTGCAGTCCACTGTCACTGGGCCACACCCGGTCTTGCGCCTCTCCTTCCCACTTTTCACAGCCCATCATAACGGCACCGTGATCGAGAACCCCCATAGCCCTTGATTTTAATGCCATTCGTTATATCGATTTATAAGGTAAAAGGGAGGACGAAACAGTAAGGCCGGGCGGATATCCAATGTGGGGTGCCAATATCCAATTTTGCATCAACTCACCATGGTCCCAAGAGTAGCAGAAACGATGGGCAGCTGCCTGGGGTGCCTGCCACCTGACACGGACGCAAACGAAGCGACCCTTGGACCTTGTTGTGCTGCCATAGCTGCGACCGTCACAGATCGCGGGGAGAGCATCCCAGCTCAGCCATGCTATCCCCTCCTCACCCCCAATTGGCCGCTCCCGCCCCCAAGGCCCTCCACTCCCCACCCTTATTCCTACCATATTGGGACTGTTCCCATCTCGGCACTTGATCATGAAATTCCCATTCTTTACTCCTCACCTGTGTTTGTTCCTCCTGCCCGCCTCATGGTGCCAGTAACCTATTTCATTTTATATATAGAGCACGAGCACGAGCACTGTATCATACAAGTAGGTGACCTTCATCTTTACAATACCGTATTCGAGTGAGACTTCGGGATTACTGTTTTCTGCCGGATGCAATTGTTTTGGCCACTGTCGTCTTTGTCATTGGGTACGTTGTCGACTTACATACCAGACTTACAATAACGTTTGCGGCGACTCGACCAGGCCACTCATCTCGACAAGGCAACAACGAAACTGATGATACAAGATGATACCTGACCGCATTGTATGGACCGTGTTTCTGGTGGCTCGCTCTCAAAAAGTAATATCGAATTCATATGGACCTTTACCATATCACACTGCAAATCTAGCATAAACGCGCAATCGCAATCGTAACCCTGGGTATTGTACCTCGTGAGTATCAAGAAATGATATGAAAATGCCAACGAAGCAAACCAAATTAAACACCTCTACCCCCCCCCCCCCGCGGGCCAGCCAGCGGCGGGAGGGCGGG
>Ga0307513_10001674_pt1 | contig 31703 bp, 21 predicted proteins | sample 15_EM_MG_FD_202174 | JGI IMG/M metagenome (GOLD analysis project Ga0307513, IMG submission 202174) | Populus trichocarpa ectomycorrhiza microbial communities from riparian zone in the Pacific Northwest, United States - 15_EM | ecosystem: Host-associated > Plants > Roots > Unclassified | place... | reverse complement strand
TATCGCGCTCGCGTGCAGTCATTTTCTTAACATATATAGTGTATAGTCGATCTCCTCGAAGGGTATTTTGGCGATTCCTCCCAGCTAACCGGGCAAGCTCCAAAAACTTCGTATTAAACTCCTGTAGCGCGATCGCCCCACTACCTCTCTTAAGTGACTCCAGACTATTCCAAACACTCTCAACAGCGAAGGCAGGAGAGTACCGATGTACAAACTTCTCCTTTATCTCTTGCCAAGCGAAAGGATAGTCAACAGCAGCCGCAACGAACTTGTACTTATAGTCGGTCTCCAACATTGCACGAAACCATACTAAAACCTCGGGGGCAACAGCGGTCCAAGCTGCAGTAATTGTGGCATTATTATCGAGCCCCGCTAGAAGGGAAAAGTGGGTAACAGCCTCGGTCCAGGAAAGTACTGCCTCATGATCAATGGAACCAACAAACTTAGGAATCGCGTGCTTCTTCAATTGCTGCCTAAGTATCCAATCATGCAGGTCTGTTTGAGTTGTATGAACTATCCCAGAGGGTACCGAATGAGCCGCCGGTTGTTCGTGCGTCTGGGTGGAGGATAAGGATGCCATCTGTTCCTGTAATTGACTAATCAAAGTACGAAGTTCCTCATTCTCTCTCGCGAGCTCCGCTGACTCATTCATAGGACCCGAATGACTCGGACCCCCCTGACTGGGATTGTGTTGTGGCTGGGAATCCATTCGCTGAATATATTGTGGAACCCCGAAGTGACGTTTCTCAAAAGATGGTGATGCGCCAGCTCTGGGGCTGTGAATTTCTGCGTCCGAGTCCTCGGAAGACTCTTGATTGGCTTGTCGCAACTGCCAGGTATCGCTCGTCTGAGTATCTTCAGTGCTCATAAGCGATTGGCCTTAAGCTTATACTGCCTCTCACAACTTGGTCCGCCAGGCTTAGGAAACAGTGACAAACACAGCTTCGAACTTGAAACCTCACACCGAATCAGTTGAACCACCTTGGATCCGAACCTCGCTGGAAAAATAAAGGTGCACCACAAAAAAAAGGAGAAAACAAAAGAAAACGTGATGTTGCTACCAATTGATGGTGGATTCGGATGGATTCCCCGGTTGTTTGGGCGAGGCTACCTATACTAGTACTAAGTTACACTGATTACCCTTACCCTACATGATTCTAACCCTACATATTTAGTATCATATTATAACTAATATATATTAGTAGCAAGTGTAGAAGGTATCATATTACTGATGCCTCTGAGGATGTCTCTTAACCTGTATATAAATGTATTTAAATTCTATCATCTTGTATCTCTCACCATTTATTATCAGATTAAATAATATACTGTTTTAACCCTAAATTTAAACCCTTTATCTGTTTTTATTATTACTATTGAATGGTCTTGGCACAGAATTTCACTCAGCCACGCAACACTTGCTTTTCAGCCTTTTGCACGTTTTGAACTGCACAAACCATATTGGTTAAATGTTGAGAAAGTAAAGATATTTTGATCTTTTTTATAATAACTATAGATTTTAGACTTGAAAATATTTGAAATTTCATTTTCAGATACATTTGATAACGCTATGATTAATAAGTCTGTACACCAACCCCACTGCGCCTTCGCCACGTGATTCAGCTGCGACTTCCATTAATCAATTGCCCCACCAACAATAAAGGTAAAAATACAATAAAAATATAGAACGACTACTATTGCCTTAGTGTCCAATATTTGGTATACCAGCCTCGATTTCTTTGTACTCTGTGGTAGCGTCTGGGCATTGAATTATTTATGCTGTCAATTAACACCTGGGGCCTGGGGACTGCCTACCACATTGCCTTCATGGGAAAATCACTCTACTCTCAGCATTATCCTTAAAATCTTTCAAATATCTATGGTCCTTTCGAAGGATACTCTTTATGGCCTTCCAAAGATGCTCAATTGAGTTTAAATCGGGGCTGTGAGGGGGGTGTTCAGCTACCCAGATGCCATTTGAATCTAACCACTCTTTGCCGATCTCCTCCTCAGGCTATCACACTACCAAAAGCTTGCCAAGAAGTCATTTTTTCACAGTGATGTGAAAGAACAAACTAAATATGGGGGTTTGCAGGGTGTTGTGTAAAAACACGTTGTGTCTTAAACTAGGCGGGGTGGGGTGGGGTTGGTGTACAGACTTAGTATTGATCATAACTGTAGTAGGCTATCATTCTATCCAAAAATAAAATTTTGAAGATATTTTTAAAATAATCATTACAGGTCAAATATTACTTCAATTTTAACATTAAATATATTTTAAGAAGCCCAGAGGATAGTCAATATCCTATTAAAAGTCTCAAGGGCATTCAACCTATTTTGGGGTTATTGACGAGTTTCACCTTTTTCGCATAAATGCACCCATATTCTTTACAATTACCAAAAAAAACTCAATCAATTATCAAAATACCGTGGTATTTATAAGTAGCATGCGGAGAAGGTTCTAAGCCTCAGCCATAGCTTGGAAGAAAATCTTACATCAAGTCGTTCCACCACAACCGATTCTAAGGGTCAGGGAAGGCCACATAGAGCTTGCTGGGATGCGGCTTGGGGGCGGCAGAGTCCATCCCGGAATGGGTGAGGTAAAGGGCGGCCACATCTCACTCCACTGGGTTGCAGAGGGGAAGAATCCGAGGATTGTGAGCCTGTTTCGATACCGAAACACGGTGTCACCGATTCCGGCTGGGTTTAAGACTCGGAGTGGGCAAACAATTCTCCTATTCGCTGTCAAGAAAGGGCAACACATAGTGGTACGATATAGCTACTGATGGCACTGGACGATGTCAACCCGAACATACCGGGTAGGACTGTCTGGCAGTGTTCCTCTCCTATTCTCTATACGTCATGGAGTGCGATGCTCATGTCATAACCAAGAATACCTTAGCCTAGCTGATCTTTCGTGTGTTGGGTTGCTTTGGCTTGACAATAAACACAGAGGGCGGAAGACAGGATTACCTAACATCAGAATCTAAGGTGGGAGAGCAGTTTTCCAGCATTCTATCTGCCTAGTGTAATTTAGGTAATTTACCGTATGGTATCAACCGTGTAAGGTACGGTAACGTACTGTATTTTTCGAACACTATGTAGGCATTTACCGACGATCAAGTAAGCTGCTGCGACGCACTGTTTTGCTTGGGCCGAGAGAACAATACCATTGCACTGCTGGGGGTGCCGGGTTCAGCTAACCCTGCGGGATGGAGGGGACAACGAGGGTTGGACTGTTGGCATCCCATCGCAAACCATTTTCCTACAGTTGTTTCTCACAGCGTGGGGCGCTGGCATGACCAATGAATGATTAGCATCAGGGAGTTACTATTCCTAGTAACAAATTATTACCTTCCCGCTTAACTAATGCGGTAGACCGAATGGAGTTAGGAATTCTGACAGGTCAGATAATTACCTTTCCCTCAGCAGGTTGTGGGTAGGTGGCGTAGTGGCGCGGCGGCGAACTCTCAGATGCTGGGATCAGAGGGATGGTGCTCGAGAGACCGATTGGTAAAACAGTCATTTTAGTTTGATAACAAAGGTTTGATGAAAGTTTTAGCTATATTGTGCCTTAACGTTATCGGATCCATGTGACTGTTTTATCTATCGGCCGCGCTTAGTATAAAATATGTACTGAATAGACCCCTGAAAAAAATAGTTTGACAAAATGCAGAAATCGACTTAAAATGGCAAAGGGAAGTGGGGAACGAGAACCCACCCCCGATCACAAGAAGGAAGTTACATTTTATTAAATAAGTCGGCCGTTAACTAGTAGTCTCTTCTCAGGGACAGAGGCTCTTACCTTGCCGCCTGAGACACACGCCCGAGATGCTCAGGATGGAACTCACGGAGGTGTCTGCACAGCAGTTCTTACGCTTCAGATTACTCCCCGCATTAAATCTGCTCAAGTCTTATGCATTTATGTTCGGATGTATGATAAGGACACAAAATTGTTTATGGAAAGCGCTCACATGGGCAGCTTCACCCTGCCAAAAAGGAGTGCAAGAAGAATGGTCATGCGTCCGCGACCGTGGATTACGGCAATGACGCTGCTCTATTGAAGTCTTCCTGGGGAAGGCTCGCAGGGATTTTTTTTGCAATTGGGACCACTAATTTCTTACTTGATTGATGATTTCCTCCTTGTATTTCATCTATTCTTTCATCCATCCCCCCCTCTTTCTTTCTTTCTTTCTTTCTTTCTTTCGTCCCTTCAGAGAATGCACGCTCATGTGAGGTTAATTTTGTGAAAGCACATTACATCGAATGATCAATCATGATCGCACATAGTAAGACATGATTGAGTTACCGTAAGAGCTCAAATAATTAGACCTCACCCTATCACGTTAGAGGTACCTATGCTGATAATGTCAGGCTCTTTTCTCTTTTCTTTTGTCTAAAACTTGGGCGGAGAGGGTTAGTTTTGGCTATGCGCAGTTGCGTACTGCAATTCCATGTATACGACGCTTGTGAGTTTGTCATATACCGGAGCCCGCTACCTCCCCTCTACCTCCCCTCTCCCTTCCTTCTCCCTCCCCTCTCCCTCCCCTTTCCCTCCTTAACGCACGCAAAACAATTATTGTCCCACATACTATAACAAACCAGCTGTCCAATGTTCGCAGGGCTGATCGTCCTTGCTAATGACGGCCGTCCTGGGAATTCAAGGACGAGGACGGACTGCATTTTGCCGTCCCGTTTTCATCCGGGGGTCTTGATAGTCCCCCCGCCAGGGCCTGCGGGGGCCCCGGATGGCTGAGAACATTGGAGGTATTGCCTGGGTCGACAGGCAAAACGACAATGATTTCGACGGTCTCCGGTATGCGGTAGGGGCAATGGTACGAAAAGAGCAAAATTTTAAAGCATTAGGTGAGAACGAGCAGGACATTTTAGATTGCTTCATGGATGGCCTTGATGGCCTTGATTGTCGGGGCGGAATGAGATTGTGCAGAGCTATCAGAACCCTTCTCTGAATGGGGCGAGCCCAGGCCAAATGGCACAGCCGGAAGGGGGGATTTGAGAGGCCAAGACTGTGTGTAACAAGAAGGATGGCCAGGAATTGTTTCTGATTTGACGGTGTTGGCCAGTGGTGAGTGGGTACTGTTCAGTGGTGTTATTGGCTGAATTGATTGTGATAAAGGGAGATTATTCTGTGGGGTCTTTAGAAACCATATTATAAGCAGGACCGTTTGTTTGTTCTCACTGTTTCTTGTTATTACTATCACTATGACTGCAAGGACTATAAGTGCAATAATTAATTATTACCGTTCCTGCATCTTCTTGGTCTGCGTAACTCGGCTAGAATGCATTGCTAACGGACGAAAGAAGGGAGAAAAGTGAGAACTTACTACCACAGTCGCCGGCCACCCCCTTCGCATCCTCCGCTTGATCCGCATTGCTTCACGCTTTGACTTCACCATAGTTCCCAAATCTAAGGACGCCGTAAAACCCCCGGAAATCAAAGGACGCGACCCCTTCTCACTGCAGACACAGATTATCACTCACACTAGCTAACACCCCCCTTTTATTCCGCTGGCCAACAAAAAACCAAATTTCTCGCGAGTTTATCTGGAGTGAGATCAAAAAAGAAAAAAAGCTCGGAGAAGGCAATCCCCACGCAGCCCTGAGCTTAATCCACGAACTGGACGTTAACAACAACATATTCTCCCACCAGCCAAAGAGACCCCGACGCTCCGTGTGCAAGATATCACAATCGCGCCCGATATCGTGTGTTCTACCAACTCCTCGGATACACCCCTTCACATCCCCGTATTTCCGAGTTCCTGATCATAGAACGAAGAAAGGTGCTTCGTGTGACTCGCCCCCCGCCATGAGCCCCAGGAAGAACTAGCCGGCGTTCCCAGATGACGAGAAGGACATCCCCCCTGCCTCCATGGCTATAAAGGAAAGAAGGATCCCAAGCTACTGAGTACCGAATATAACCTACTGTAAGTGAAAGAGGTCCTACTACTAAGGTAAAGATTTGTTGTCTCGATAGTTCTTGAGTGGGTGGTGTATGGGCATTTGTATAACTTGAGTGATACAATATAGTGGTGAGTGATAAAAATGCCACCATTCTACGAATACTTATAGTACCTTGCCTGATTTTGTCTTGTTGCAAGGCCCACTCGTTCGGTATCCTGCATGCAGCCGAACCTATACCTATCTGGATTTTGATTGACTGATTGATTTGGGACTCGGAGTTATAATGCGTCATCATGTGTGTGAGGTGATACCATAGTGAGGAGGCTAAGCGATTCTGTTTAATAAATGGAAAGAAATACAATGCACCATTCATCCCCCGTTCTGTTAGTGCTGCTCAAGGATAGAGACAAGCAAACGGGTAGGGAATCAGAAGGAATAAAAAAGAATAAATTGAAAGCCCCCCGTGCTTAGCCCAACTTAGGAATACTATCCCCCATCTTGCAATAATAAAAGATCGGTCTGGAACCCCAATGAAAGGAAGAAGAGGGAGAACGAAAGGAAAAGCACCCATCAGCCATCAGCCATCCACCGTGATCCTTATTCCTAGCAACTGTTTCCCTCCATCTACCAGAGGGACACAAGATTTACTTATCATAATGACTATCTCAAACAGCACACCTCCTACTAAGCAAAGCCTCCATTCCTGGCATCTCGTTAAAAAGAGTATGAACCTCCTCCGGCTGCTTGACAACGCGAATATCAAACTCGCGAAGAACAGCAGCAGTGAACTTCATCATCATGAACATGGCGAGATGTCTCCCGATGCACACCCTCCCACCGGCGTCAAAGGTAAACCAGCCTGCCTCGATGTAGTTCTTCATACTGCGCTTTTCGCCATCAAGCATCGCGGTTGGGTGGTCTTCCAGCGAGCGCTCTGGGCGGAATTGGGCCACGTCCGGGCCGAAGTAGGCCTCATCGTAATTGACTTGGTAAGAGGCCATGCCGACGTTGAAGCCTGGCGGGATGTGGTAATGGTGGAGTTGGCAACCGGATGGGGGAGGTTTGCGGGAAAGGGAGAAGGACACGGCGGGGTGGAGAGGGATACTAGTTTCCCGCACAGCTGATTCGGAGATTGGGTACTTATTCTCGCGGCCGTTGTGGCGGGGGAAGTCGTCAAGGCGCAAATTGTTTTCTGTCGTTGCAAGCTCCTCGCGAATTTGTTTCACGATTTTCGGGTGAAGGGTGAGTTCGTGGATCACTCTAACTTGGGTATGCGGGACTACTCCTAGGGTGCCGGCACTGTGGAGAAGGATTGTTAATCTCCCGAAAAACAGAGTTTCTTTTTTTTTTTTGGGGGGGGGGGGGGGTGAGTGGAGTATATAAATCAAGTTTAAGATTTGGATGGTTGTGCCTTCCTCTTCATTGCCGTGAGGGTAATGTCCCCTCATCTTACTTTGTGCATTATAAAACTTTGACAGCAAGTGTTTGAGACCCTTCTCTTTGAAGGTTTTAAGATCCACCTATTCCCTAACTGTCAGCCGTCATCCTTGAACCCAAGATTATCATAACACCCACAGTTCCTGTTTCAAATGTAAATGTTGGCAAGAGCAACACATTGCGATAGAGGGTTATCAAGGCCTTAAGGAAAATATTCCCACGGATAGCACGGGAAGTAACTGATAATGCCCATTGCAATTGCATAAGAACACCAATGGTCCTGAAAATAACTCCTGTTCCAGAGGCCGCATTGTCTACATCTTTTCCGGCAAGGCAAAACCCTGCAGACTGGTCTGCCGTAACCTGTGCAAATATGTCCAAAGCGAAGAACTCCGTCCAATCAACCATCTTGCAAGGAGTTCCGGTCTTGACATGGTGTTTGTCAAGACCTTCAATCAATTCCTCCACCGCCTTTCCCCCGCAATCAATACAGAAATTCATAACAAATTGGAAGAGCAGAGGGAGGCGAGGGGGAACCTTATCAAAATTCTCTTCAAGATCAAGCAATCCCTGTTCCGAGTAAAAATGCCACATATGGTACTTTCCCAGTCGAGCATTCCCGGCATTTTGTTCAAAAACAAAGCTGAAATCTTTATTGGCAGACACAATCTCGTACGAGCGCGACTTCTTGAAGAAGGTGAGGTCTTTCTTATAATTTTGAAAACCATAGATCACATTCCTAAGATTTGTATCCGAAACCGAGATCTCGTTCGGTGCAATCCACACAATATGGCCATACTTCTTGTGCAGGGCTATCAAGTCCCTGAGCTAGCATAGTATAGTACCAGCGATAGGTATTGGTGAAACTTGCCTAGGAATGGGCCAGAGATCTTTTGCGCACGGAAAGGACTTTTCAAGTAGGAGTGCGTCTAGTAAGCAAGTGTGAGGATAACAATGCCAGCGACAGGGTAGAGTTTATGTTGGAAGAGGCGGTATACAGCCTGGCCGAAGAGATTCAAGAACATTCTGAGTAAGGGGGATGGTGAGGAAAGGGAATTGATCCACGGGTCTCCTGTTTGGAGTCGGCGGAAAATCGGGAAATGAGCCTTTCCTTGGGGCGAGAAAACTTGTTGAATTGCAGAAGGGTTTTATAGGACAGGGTCATACTCATGTGGAAAAATTATAACAGAGGAAGGACCTCGTGAGAACGGTGGGGGAAGGAAGAAGAGGAAGTGCTCTTGCTGGCTGAAATATGTGGATGGAGAAGGGAGGGGAGAACTGAGATAAGAAAGGGGGGGGGGTAGAAATGTGGGTCGTATGATAGGTACAGCACTGATTACCGAGGAAGGGGGATGAAGTGTCCAACGCCTCGCAGCATATTGACAACCCTAAGGTTAATGGCGGTGGAGCCATAAACTGTTTCGTCAATTCTATCCAGTGCCTCGACATAGAAAAAATAGGGTGTGATACTATAATAATATAAGTAGTCCTTTAGCAGACAGAATAATGCCCGGCAGGCAGAGTTGATCCAGCACCGTACCAGTACCGGTACCGGTATGGCATAGATTCCAGCCTCTACCCCTCAAACTTCAATCATTCCCTCATTTATCCACTCAAAAACACACACTCATCCACCTGCGCATATTATACAGGTGCTGTCGCTTCAATTATTAAACCAGCAAGCCATCATTCAGGCTCATGGGTAGTTAGTTCGGTCGGTGACTCAGCGCATTATCGTCCAAGGCCATCAATGACAACCACGCGGTAGGTAGGTGCGTTATGTGCACCTAACTTACCCTGACACCCAAAAACTTAAATACCACACCTAGCCATCCCACATCCCTCTCCCATACCTTCCTCTCCCTCTCTTTCACCCCCATCACTTCATAACTATCACAAACTCGGCGTATCTACCTCATATCAGCATGATGTCTGCAAGGCTGCTTGACTCGCTGAGGCTCCTATTGGCACGTCGCCCCTCTTACTTGGGTACTCACCCTGCGAGAGCTCTTTTCCTGGTAAGTTTGTTAGGTATCCATAGTACAGTATCCGAGAGGGTCTCAAGATTCTCGAGTTGCGAAAGTGGCGGCACTCTTGCCCACTTGGCATGGATTTTCCTGTGGTGAACCCTCCTTTTAAATTTTCTTTGATACTTTTCTTTTTTGCTCTTGGATTGAAGTTCCTCTTGGGCGCTAAGTTTTGAAATAAGTGAAGGCATGTAAAGTAATTTACGGCCATGCGGCGCTTCGCCGGGATGTGGCTCACCATGGCAACCACAGGAACATCAAATGTATATTTGATTATCTTCATACATTGTACTAGTAAGATAATGAAAATTTGTTAAATAGTACTTTTGAATATGAAGATTCAGAATCTGGTACTTTCATTTGATAATAAAAGACTCTTCTTCTTGTATATTAACTTTAGTCTGAACTGGTTCAAATACCATTTTTTATATAATAGTTGTGGAGAAAGTTGAAACCAACAGCAAATATGATAGTTTACGCATGTAATAGGATCTTATAGGGCTAGTATTTGATATCAAAAGTGTTTTATTATTGGCTTGTAGCTATGGTGGAAGATGCTGTGACAGTAAAAACAAGAATAGCGAAATAGATAGCATATAAACTGGATAAGATGATATCTGCTAATGCGGTTTACCTTAGATTCCAATACTTTCTGATATACTTCAATTAAGTAATTCTAGATATGATATAAACTTTCAAGGCAGTTGGTTTAGTCTTGCATATTGTATTCAATGTGTATTAGAAAGTAATTTCGAAGGAAATAATATCCTCTTGCGACAACCATGAAGGCTACATAAGCCGGATGAGGCTAACAGCTGAGTTATAGTATCTACTAATATATTTAAAGCTATCTAATAAGTTTTAGTGAGATTGGATATTCGGATTTGGAGATTTCGCATCACAACTCCAAAAACACTAAATATCTAGAGCAAAGTTCCGTCTTATTGGAGTTCAGATGTGAAATCTCCAAATCCCAATATCCAATCTCACTAAAACTTCTTAGATAGCTTTAAATATATTAGCAGATACCATAACCCAGCTTTTAGCCTCATCCTGCACATGTAGCCTCCATGGTTGTGGCCAAAGGGTATTATTTCCTACTAAATTACTTACCAATAATTATAGAATAAAATATGCAAGACTTAACCAACTGCCTTGAAAGTTTATATCATATCTAGAATTACTTAACTGAAGTATATCAGAAAGTATTGGAATCTAAGGTAAACCACATTAGCAGATATCATCTTATCCAGTTTATATGCTATCTATTTCGCTATTCTTGTTCTTACCGTCGCAGCATCTTCCAACATAGCTATAAGCCAATAATAAAACACTTTTGATATCAAATACTAGCCCTATAAGATCCTATTACATGCGTAAACTATCATATTTGCTGTTGGTTTCAACTTTCTCCACAACTATTGTATAAAAAATGGTATTTGAACCAGTTCAGACTAAAGTTAATATACAAGAAGAAGAGTCTTTTATTATCAAATGAAAATACCAGATTCTGAATCTCCATATTCAAAAGTACGATTTAACAAATTTTTATTATCTTATTGGACAATGTATGAAGATAATCAAATATACCTTTGATGTTCCTGTGGTTGCCATGGTGAGCCACATCCCGGCGAAGAGCTGCATGGCCGTAAAGTATGTTACCCATTTTTACCTTAGGACTCACGCAACTCTAGAATCTCACGACACTCTGAGATACTGTACTTGAGTAGTTCGAGTATTAAATTAACAGGCAATTTAGAGACAGGGGTATTCGGAGACCGCTGTCCTACAGACCCCTGGCCCTCATGTGCAAGGACCACTTCCTAGTGTGAAAGGCCCATCCCCTACTTGGATCAACACAAGCAATCTAGTCAGGCATGACACAGTTGTGCCAGTGGGGCTCAATACAATTTATCGGTGGCCAGCAGTATGAACTAGTTATCCAACTTTCCCGGAATAGAAGTCTAATGAATATTAGGATATTGCCACTGTGAATACTTGTGTTGCGGATTCTATCACCAACCTGGCTGAATTCAAATATGAGACAGAAAACAATTTTATGGGACTGCAGGCTCTGAGTGTGGGCACAATCCTGGTTGGATTTCTTGGTGTATGACATGCATTCGATTTGTATGACCTATGCTAATACACATACCTTAGGTAATCTTGAAGGTTTATTCTTACCATATCTCTCGAGAAGAGAGGATAAGAAAGCATGTTGAGGATGTTGCTGTTAATGGTGGAAGGATTCTTATGGCACAAATAGAAACCATTGAGGCAAAAATGGAAACTATTGGGAAGACTAGCAACAGCCGATTCGACTATATTAATGACAAACTTGACAACTACTTGGGTGGTAAGAGAGGCTAGAGCCCCAAGGTTGATTGGTTTGCTTGTTGGTTTGTTTGTGGGTTTTCATGTCACCTTGCTTGTGAATTTGCATGTCTGCTTTCTTGTGGGTTTGCCTGTCTATTTGTGTTAATAGCACTTTATTTAATTCAAACTAAAAGGCCAAATTGCCTTAAAAAAATATCCCTCCATCCAGTAGTGTGCCAGGGGTATCTCAGGTCGTGTCTGGTGTCCCACTATACCTTTAAATCCACCCTGCTTTCCCTTGATAATTGCATGGATTCCCCTTCGCTGTCGAGATCGCTGTAGTCGTCGCTATAAACATACCCATTTTCCACTCATCTTCTTCAGAATCGCTGCCACGATCCCTCTCATCTAGATTCTCCTTTCAGCCATCCGCACCCTCTCCGTTGTCATCATCGGTAGTTCTTCGTAGTTGTGTGTAACTTCTATTGCCGAGTCTGGGAACTAGAGAGGGTGGCTTCTCGGAGGACTCGGGAGCAGCGATTGCCCAAGAGTTTCCGGCTGGCCTGCGCAGGCTCTTGCGTATCCTTGGGCAGTTGGGCGCGGAGCAGTTGTCACACAATTGCTATTTTCCTGACAGTGGTGGCTGTGATGAGGGGAATATTTTTGGAAATGAAAATTAAGAGTGTTAGCAGGGAGGAAGAAAACCATTGTGGAAACCCGTCGGTCTTTCCCTACCACTTTAAACACCCAATCAAACCACAACACTGCCTCTATAATTTCCAATGGACAATTGGCTTCGACAAGAAAGAGAAACGCCCTTCAGACCCAGATCGACCCTCGGAAAGGAAAGGGGAGCAAAACATTCCCCGCGACAGAAAAAAAAAGACTGAAGCTGCTCCAAAACGGGAGCTAGCAAAGCGATAAACACTTCGTGCTTCAAAGAACTGAGAAGCATTATTTTCGTGAGGCAGTGGTTCTATTCTTACCCGTTGTTCAGGCACATACTCAATGGCGCTGCTAGAGATATCCTCTTCAGAACCGAAAATATGAGAGCCAAATCGGACAAGAAGCCAAAGAGAGAAGAATTGAGGGGAGATAAACAAGCCAAAAAAGACGAATCCATGAAAGGTGAACAAAGGGGGATTAAAGCGGAGGGGTTGAGCTATAAGGTTGGACCTACCCTACCAATAATAACTTCGAGCTCAGAGCGACTTGGCAGACACCCTACCGGGAAGGCTCATGCTTGTATGTATCTACTAGATTAATCGGACTGATCTCGCTTTTTCTTTACCAAATAATTTTATTGGCTTTGTTTCTCTAGATTCTATTTCACAGTCAATAAACAAGCTTGAGGCTATAGTCCGGGGTAGCCGCTATGAGAATGACTGACAGAAAAAGATTGAAGCAGTAAATTCGGAACCTGGCGAGGATGGTGTTGACCGCCAGACCATGTTTTAGATCAGGCAGTCATTTCCAGCGTAGTCGTACCTTCTTTAGAACCTTATAATGCGAAATCTTTTTCAGGCTTTAAAAATATCAAAAAGCGGATCGAGCTGTTTTTGGATCTAGGTATAGCACATAGCAGCCTTGCAGCGACTAATCAACCAGTTGGATATACTATCTAGGCCACTGGTACAAGTGCGGAGGATCACAGTCTCCTTATAAATCTGGGTATCGGTGTGATCTCGAAGGGTTTATCCTATCTAAGGAGTTCGACAAGGGCTGCTCGGTAACATATGCTATGGAAGGTTAAGTAACATTTTGCACAATCATCGGGCTCTCGTTGAATGGCAGAATTATCAAACTCTCAGGGGGATAGAGAAGAAAGAAATAAACAGACAAAAACTGTCAAAGTGAAAGAGTAAAGACTTGGCAAGAGAGCACTGATAAATCGATTCGCTTGATGAAGAATACACAAAATGGCGAGAACGCATAGGGTGGTTCATTCTCGCTGAAGAAAATAATCCCAATTCTCGCTCTTCTGGGGATTGTTCCTGACTTGCACAAATAACAGCAAAAGCCCGATATTAACCACCCACTCTCCAACCATGCAATCGCATACACAATCCTTCCTACAACACCAAAAGCTATTGACAGGTGAGACAATACCCAGCTTGCAGTCTCCATACTGCTAGGCTGTCAGTAGTGTTTGGAAATATGAGATGGCATAAGGAATCCACGCCCCGGCCGGGATTGCTTACTTACTAATTGAGGTCAGTTCACGCGCATTATTTATGGGGGAGGGGAGGGTCATAGTCCTTTGAACCAGACTGCAGGGGATGTTTCGAAACAGGGTGGACAGGACCGTTTAACACCATCCACCGCTGTCCACTTGCAGGACGGACATACTGCCCCATAGAGAACACTGCCTAGACAAATGTCGCCCTGATACCCACTCTGAGAGTAATATAGTACCAGAAAACAGAAGTACAAGAAGGCCCAAATCAAGAAAGATTTGATGGGAAATCTGGCGACAAGAGAAACACAATCCGTGGTTGATTTCGAACGTCTTCTTCTCGGGACCTTAATGATTCAAAAATTTCGATCATTTACATGCCATTCCAACTACAAATAACTTGATGCCATATGATGCGCAAGAATGAGCAGGAGCCCATTAGGCTTCCTAAATAGGTCCTTTCCCCTTCCTCATCAAATCCTCATGGTGTTTCTGCTCCTTTTCTAGGACACTTTTCCCCGTAGGTTTGTCATATAGCCCTGTTGGTCCATCTAACGCATCCCAAACCTCACCATCTTTTGGCTGTTTACAAAAATCTACTTTCTTGCTCGTTTCATCCCGTCATATATCATTCCTAGCTAGAAAGTGCTTCCACTGGGTATATACCATCTCAAAACAGTCTTCTACTACTTCGCTGTCTTTTCCCATATATCGCCAATTTCTTTTTGGCTCTGGAAGAGCATCATTTGCTCATTTCTCTGGGGCATCCCGAGTTAGCCTGACGATCAATTCCGCCACCTCTGTGACAGATAAAAACCTTGCCCTAGCATTACTAGTAGAGTCAGACCTCTTTAACCTGTGGACCGTTTCTTTTAGGAAATCGGTCTCTGTGAAGGCTATACTTTAAATGCTGGCCTGAGATTCTCGGCAATAGATCTTTCAAATTTGGAAGACAATATCTTCTGAGATATTTACTTTGTCCTAGCCATCTGGGTTAGTTCTTCGAGTTCTTAATTCGTCATCTGAAGTCGTAGACTAAGGCTTGTTGCCTTGCATAAGCCGTTGCTGCCGCAATGCGAAACCGTAGGAGTGCAGAGGAAAGCGATCCATGAGATACTATAGCAGAAAAATTCACAAACCCATACGGATATTATTCTTCGCTCAACTCTTCATCCTCAGGAAGTATACCTTGCACGATGTTAGGCAAGCACCCAAGTAACCTACGAGGTACATGGAGCCGCCTATGATCAAAGATGGAAGTGTGGGCGAAAGACTATTCAAATTTCGGCCCAAAGTCCTTATCCAAAATGTTAGACGCCAGTCATATGAGGTTATAGAGGCTGAAAGAGGTTCACAAGAAAAAAAAGCAGACGAAGAATGTCCAGTGCTAATTAGACACCCATAATGCCAGCACCTCATTGCTGTTAGTTTGCTTTCTCCATTTCACCTGTTCCGCTGTATGTTTAAACCACTGCCTTCGGGACGGCAATCTCCAACGGCGTAACTGGCACCATAATCTTCCCCGGGCCTCAGCAGCAAGTTGGAATTCCACACCCTAGTCTGACTTGATAATTGCCGTATGGTAGCAAACGCAGCAGCAATGGCAGCGCTCCTGGTACCAGGTCGCTTGGGAGGCGTCGTAGTACTCATCTGGAACGTCATCTTGTACCTCGATAACCCCAACTCTCGGAGTCGAATCACTACCGCTATTCACCCATACCCCTCCTAAACTCATAGAACTAATTGCCCCAATGACACTCTCCACGGCCCCCCATCTTGGCCCACTGATATGCCTGTTATCACAATCACCATCCCCATCCCTCCTGAGGGGAAGGACAGTAGGTGAGGATGGCATGGCCATGGTAAAGCAAGCGCTGTTCCGGTCGCCTTCGCTAATTTCTCTAACTTGTGGGACTAGCCTAGGATGGTGTTCACGGTGGTGGAGGAGAATTCGCAGGCGAGGTAGCCGAACATGTTGAGTATGCAGCGGTGGGTGTGCCACACGGCTTTCCAATAATTGTGGGACTCAAAGGTTGGGTGAGTGGGGAGTTAGATGAAGGGGTGGCCGCCTTGAGTCTAGCAATCTTATATGTCCCATTTCACAGGGATTAACGAGTGATAAGTAGCTAATAGAACCGAGGATAAGAACATCCCGGTTAAAGAATACTAAAAGATCAAAAGCAAACACCCTCTATTTTCTTGTTTAGCAACTAATATTGAGCCATAATGAAAGAAAAAAAAGCACTTATAAACCCCGCACCCGGAAATCTGCAGCAGGACCTCAAGTTGACAAGATAGCTAAACAGAATAATAAATAAACAAAATTACTGTAACTGTTTTCTGCCCATGAGCAACCCAGATAAATTGCAATTCCCACTTCCACAATACTCCCCACCCACCCCATCCAATCCAATCCAATCCCAGAAAAAACATTAAATATATCGCACCATGAATGAATAAACAAGGAATTTGTATGTGGAAAGAGGAGAGAAAAAACTATTTATTTCGCTCAGGCTCGAACCGCTACCGACCGGTATTAGACTCTGGTCGAAGCAACTACACCACGAAACCGCATACATTCATAACCCCTTCTCCACTGACCAAGGATAAGAGAACATCCTCAACAATGACGATCGAGGCCTAACATACACGTCCATTTTACCCCCTCCGATCTCCTTTTCACCACCCTCACAAACTACAAATCCGGCCTAGTAATAATCCGCGAACAACGTGCAAATGGCCAAGCTGAGATAGCTTTTTCTTTCAAGCTGGATGTGTTCACACCGGTGGATGCAGGATTCCGAATAGTCTGACCGGTCAAGTCTCGAAGAGAAGACCCACTGGTCAGTCAAGAAGGGAGAAGGGGATTGGACTTGACGGAAATATTTAGTCCAGTCAAGTCTCATCTAGTCAAAGACTGGTCTAATTTGGAATCCCTGCAAGCCTCGCTGAGTTTGCTTAGACTTGTCGCAGATTGGCCATAGTTGGTTTTAATAGTCGAAGGGGTTCCAGATACCGAAGTAATAGGAGAATTCGGCTAGATCTGTTATCAGAAGCTTAAGTTGATGTTGTAGTTTTCCCCCTCTTCCCTTCCCCTTCCCGCCTTCTCTCCCGTGTATGATGCTAGTCCCTATTTAGACATCTGCTATCTCTCCGTTGTCATACAGAAATTAGGCAAGATTGCCGTTTACCTTCTATTTGAAGATCAAATACTGAAGAACGATGTGTACCAGTAAAATTAGCAGGCCTAACATGAACTATGCCATGAACGGATTGTGGGGAGGATGCCCTCCTAGAACTTTGGACTCAATTCTCAGAATACAATGCCAATTATGGTATATTAATCCCAGTGGTGGAGCACAGAGATGGCGGAGATGGCTGAGGTATAGGGAAAGCTTACATGTATAGAGGAACACCAGAGTGTGGACATCAGGAACATTCTACGGCATGAACGGATGTATAGGGCATATGCTGAGCCATAGGGCTATCACATATATGAGCAGAGCTTTTACTACTAGAGGTGAACCGTAGCTAGCAACCTCTATAGAGAATAGATGACACAACCTCTCAATGCCTAAGGGATCAAAGCCTTGATTGGCATGGTCCTTGTATATAGTAATAAACAGAATATTGAATCCACCCGACAACATATCCGAGCGCAGGATCGGTGGTTATCCTCCATCAGCCAATACATGTGCCTGTGTGGAAAGATTCTGAAGTGAACAATGGATGTGAGGGCGGGTATGAGTCTTGTCGGTGGCATTTTAACTGAAGATAATAGCTCAGGATTAAGTAAAAGAAACTCCTATCACATGAGAGATAAATATACATGATCATGCTTGAAAAGACGATGTGGCCCATGTTTGAGCATAAACCGTGCCCAAGCATACCCAAACTTCATGCTGGAGCATGATCATGAGAAGTACTAGTCTTTCCACTAACTGAAATAACAGCATGGAATATCACTTGACGTGGGTAGTCCGACCTGGTCTGGTCTAGTGTAGAGTTGGTTAGGGGGCGGGGGGGCAGGTTTTCACTCCCCAGGTCCTGTCCTTACAATGGGCCGGGAGGGATATTTCGGGGGTGATGCCCGTCCCGCCTCCGTCTGCGGCGAGCCCCCACCCATTCCCTGGATGGGGCCCCATAACGAACACTAGTCTAGCCAGTTCTCTTGCCATTGACCGTGCAGTCGGCCTGATTCATAACCTCGGACCAGACTAGAGTTCGTTATGGGGCAGGGCGAGAAGGGTTTTCACTCACCACACCCCGCCCTTAGACGGGGCCGGGGGGGAGACTTTTACTGTAATCCCTGCCCCAGCCCTGTCCGGTGCGAGTCCCTCCTCATTCCCTGGACCGGCCCATTTCTCTCCAGCTATTTTAACAGGGGGCCGTCAGGGGAATGGGCGGAGCAGGCAGAAGGGGCAGGGAACCTGATAAAAACACGCCCCGCCCCAAGCTGTACAGTGTGGCAGGGCGCGGAACGGGACCCTGGAGGCCCCGTAATGAACTCTAGACCAAACCTGACTATGTCTAGACCGTGCAGTCCAGACTAGTCCATTCTCAGACCATTTGCAACCTTGGGTGGATGTTCACATGACTGATGTAATTGATGGGAAGGTCTCACTCTCGTACTGTATCAGTCTTGCCACCTGCGGTAGACTCTCAGGCTTCTACGGTGATGTATTGGGTGTCGGCGCAGAATGGGCTAAATTTGTCCTCCTGCACCAGGGAACCAGACATGAGTTTGTAACCATCTTAAAGACTTGCAGCGGCACCTTCGCTCTTGAAGTCTGTAATAGCTGCCCATTTCTCAGCAGGCTCACCTCTTTAATCCCAGGAGCTGGCAGGCCAACATTCGAGCGTAATGTAAGTCACAAGTACAAAGCCCGCCTTTGCATGGTTGAAATTTCTAACCCCAACAAAACCACCTTGGCCCTAGTGTATTCCTAGATGAAATGCATGGGGCCCGCTTCCCAGTTGCCACCATCCACGGCAATGGCAAAACCACTTTCGCCTTAGCTCGCCAGAAATCCAGGCTTGAACTCGACAGGCTGGCCTCTATCTGCTACGTAGATAATAGAGGCAATCATACCAATTGTTATCTGTATAATCTGAATGGGTCGCCGCCGGGGGCTCACCAGCGTTAGGAATATGAATGGGAGGGTGTTGGCCATGATGGCACATCCAGAGAGAACTGTTTAACAAGAGGCAGTTAGCAATAAGCGTACAGGGCGGAGGGGAAATGGAGTGGTGTCGGTCCTTGAGTGAGAAATTTGGGACATGCTAGATGGTAGGTTGGGTAGTTATCGCTAGTCACTCACATTTGTTTGTCAGTTTTTGCTTCATTTTGTTAAGTAAGTTGAGTTTGCGGTAGATATGATGAAATGTATTGGATAATTGGGATTAGCTGTTTTCTTTCTTTCTAGTAATGGGAAGCACAAATCAACCAAATGAAAGGTTCCATAAAAAGGGTTTGAACACAATTAATGACAAGGTATTCTATTTCCAGGGTTATGAAAGCGAGAAGTAATCTAAAAAGCAAAGATACTGAACTATTAAGGTGCTTTTTGTCTCTTACTTACACAACCAGTCTCTCCACTACCATCCAATCCAAGGAGTAAGGCTAGTCACTTTCTAGCTATAGGTACGAAATGAAAGTTTAATGAGATACTCTATGGGTAAATGGTTCCTAAGATTGCAATTGTACCAAAGACCCACCACAGACTCAACTTACAAGTAAGGATCAAAAATGATAAAGGATAATTCCAACATGAATGTAGCAGTGAAATCTAATTTCCTTATTTCCTAAAACTTCACTGAATAAGTTCTCTTAAAGATTGTTGGTTATCAGAGAGGGCTGTCTCTCACTTTACTTAAGTAGAATGCTGTAAAGACACAGGGCACCGGTTACCCATTTTGACCTTTCACCTATACCCTTCCCACTACAAGACCGTGCAACTCCTCTGCCTAGAGGGGGAAGGCTCCTTTATATTGCTAGTATGTCAATGCCCAATTGGTATACCATTAGGAAAGATGATATCTATCTGAACTCAATAGCCCACTTGCAGTTTTGGTTATACAAACTAGGCCCTCTATCAGCAACTCTACTTCACTATAGGACCCTTCGGAACCAAAATCCTGGCTTCCATGATCAAAAGATTCCCATTGCTGAACTGTTGAAAAGGGTCTTGGGACTGGATGTGAACTCAAGGTCCTCAATAGACAGGGAGGTTCTAAGCAATAGCGATTGCTTAACTAAAGGTTCAGAGATGATGATTTCAGGCTCATGGGTCAAGGCTGATCATATGACAGTAGATCAGGATCAAGTTTTGTGGATTCTTGACATGGGTCTTGGCTCTCACAATAGAAAATCTAATATTTGGAGCAACAGGAGATGTGAAAGAAATGCCATGAGGTGTAAAGAATCAAGGAGATAGGAAGAGGAGCGCTATTTATATAATAAGAAAATCCTACCCAAGCCTTGCAGAGCCCAACTCATAGCCCTGTATGAGTCACATATCAGTGTAACAAATAAGGCAATTCAATTTGCCCTAACCTTTACAAAGGAAACCCCTCACAACAATGATCTACCAAATGAAAAAATACCATGGAAACCAATTTCGTTCTAATATGAAACCGATCAGAAGACCATGAGAAACGGCATGGGCACTAGCAACTGCTACACACTCGGAACATCCTCTTGTACTCATAAGCCTTGTGACACTAGAGTCTAATAATAACCGATAGCCATGCTACAATGTACTGTGTAGCATGAGACAGGCATTCACGTCATGCCCGGGAAGCCTTACAGCCTCCCTTGTCAGTTTCAAGCCTACAACTGTTAATCCTTCAACTACCTGGAAGTCAATGTATGGCCTTAATGGTTAGTAATTAGCTAGGTGGTGACCCAGAATTGAGTGACCGTCAAACCTCTAATAGGTCCTGCAAGGAGGATTTGGTCAGATGGAGAGGAAAGACAGATCTGTTGTGTAACAATCCTAGTGTTAAGAGGTAGTGCAACAGTCGGGTCCCATGTACCATAGACTCTTTTTTCTGAACCAAGAAGTAGGAAAGTACTATCTCCTCAGATAGTATGGAACTGGCTTGCTTGTCTTGAGTGATCTGTCGAAGGATACTATCTCTGCAGATAATAAGATGGGTGGATTGTAGAGCTTGATAGAACTATCAAAATAGTCATATGTTCGGGATACCTGTCACTGAGACTATCACAATAGTCTCCGTGTACTTTCTTAAAGTGTAGGCTCTTGTAGAGGAGGATTGTATGTAAATAAAATAAAGTCTAATCGTATTGCAATATCTTGAGTATAGAAAAGTACTTAGATGGTTGCGTGAAGATGCCATCTCATGGTCGGTTTCTTTTTTATTTTATTCGGAATCATGCGTTCATTGTTTTAGGTACAAATAGCCTTATGCAGCGCGACCTATAGAGAGAACAAAACATATAAATCCAAAAATCCAGCCGCTCCCTTCAAATCTTCATGGGAAAAAATCAAACTCCGCGAAATCATACGAAAAGTGCCCCTGGTCTAGCACCAAAGATAAGAACACCTTAGACAAATAAGGAAACAATTCATTGAAACGTAAAGGGGAGAGATCGAAAACCCTGCAGCAGGCTCCCGAAAACAAAAGAAGGTTTGGGGAAGGCCACTCCGCGGCCTGTGGGTGAGGAATGTGATCGGGACGTGCGAGAATCACCGAAGGATGGGCCAACAACTAACTATTAACATAAGGTCCCGCCGGTTAATTACATCAATCCAAGGCGTCGGGGGCAGCCACGGAGGTAGTGTAATACCAGGACTGGGCGTAATGGAAGGGGTCCAACAATCGGGAAGGAAGAGGTAGTAAGGTGCCAGCTATTGTAGCTGTAACGGTGCAAGTGGACAAGACCTGGAGGATCGGAGAGGAAGGATCGCAAGCGGGCTAGGCATAACTGACAAACAGGCCAGACCAAGGGCTTTTGGGACGACGACGAGCCCAAGGTAGGACCGAGATGTTACTGACAGAAGCTTTCCCCATCAGAGGTTCAAGCCCGGCAAGCTGAAGCCTTCTTTGACGGAGAGTCAAACACGGTAACAGGGATCGTGAACGAAGCGAGAAGCTTTCCGACAGAGCAAAATGCCAAGGGAGGTGCAAAGCAAGTGCGGGGTCATAGGGTGAACCGAACTTCATGAGCTGGTGTCAGCAATGAACGACAACGAGAACCCGCAGGAGGGGAGACCGCCAGGCCTCAGAAGTGGAGGGACGGTGGCTTAACGTCAGCTCCAAGGCAGAAGCCATCGTGGGAAAAGAGAGGTGGGTGGAGGCAGGAGACGATTGTTTCCCGAGGTGTTGAGATTTCAATCGCCGGAGGGGTAGAAGAGATGGTTCATGTCCCATCTGTGGGTTGTTTTTTCTTTTTTTCTTTTATTTTTGTAATCATGTGTTATTTGTTTTTAGGTACAAAGAGCCTTATGCAGCGCGAACAAGGAGGAAAAACAAACCTATAAGACAAAACCACTGCCGGCTTCACCTCTTCATGGGAAAAATTAAACACCCTGAGTCCGTAGGGAAAGTCAACTCCACCTAGGACCTAAGATAACATACCCCAGACATATAAGGAAACAATACACAGAAACGTACAGGTAGAACGACCCAAACCCTTCTGGAGGCTCCCCAAAACAAAAGAAAAGATTAGTTCACTAGGACCCGAAAGGCGGGCCTGAGGGGGTGGATAGATGCCGGTCAACAGAATAAAACACGGATACCGTGGGCCCACTATCACCGCTCGCCCTGTCCTGCAGGTCATTATATTGATCCAAGGCGTTAGACAATAGCCACGGAGGCAGTGGTATACCGTGACTACGAGTAAGCGAGGAAAGGTCAAAAGATCAGAGGGGGAAGGTAGGCGAGTGGAGCCAACGAGTAGAGGACATGCCTGCCGACGAAGAGGAGAAGTAGGGTGCCAGCCGCTGAGAAGCAGTGGGGTGCCAGCCGACGGGGAGCTTCAGGGTGCCAGCCGGGGAGGAGGTTTAGCAGGAAGGTGCCAGCTCAAAGAGCAGTACGGTGCCAGCCGACGGAACTGGGAGGGGGGAGGTGGAGGGATGACGAGCAGGCTACTAGCCCCAACCGACCGAAGGGCCATAGCCAAGGCTTTTGGGACAAGGACGAAGCCGATGACCGAGACATAACTAACCCAAGCTTTGCCTATCAGACGTACAAGCCCAGCAAACGGAGGCCTACTGGGACAGCGAGTCTGAGACCGTGGCGCCGACTGTGAACGAAGCGAGATGGTTTCCGACCGTGCAAGCGCTAAGCGAGGTGCGAAGCAAGTACGTCGTAAGGGGGAGAGCAGAATATCATGAGCAGGTGTCAACGACGAACGGGAACAAGAACCCGGAGGAGGTGAGGCCGACAGGCCACAGGAGAGGCGGGAAGGTGGCTTAACGTCAACTCCTAGGCAGTATCCATTATGGGAGAGGAGAGGTGGGTGGGGGAGGATGACAATGATTTCCCGTAGTGTTGAGATTTCAATCGCCGGGGGTGGAGGAGAGGTCCCATCTGTTGGTCGCTTTTCTTTTTCTTTTTTTTCTTTTTATATCATGCATTTATTCTTTATGGTACCAGAACTCGCATGTAGCACTAGCTATGGCGTAAAGAAAACCTTAAATCCAACAACTGCCCCCTTCACCTCTTCATGGGAACAATCAAACACCCCAAACCCATAGGAAAAATCCTTCTCCCCTTGCACCCCAGACAATAATACCACACACATGTAAGGAAACAATTCATAGAGACGTACAGGAGAGAGACCCAAACCCTTCTACAGGCTCCCCTAAACAAAAAAAACAAAGGTCAAAACCACCGGGTTGGCAAGGAGGATGGGCGACCCTTGTGGCCTGAGAAAACCACAAGACTTGTGGGCCAGCAAAGATGTCTATATAGACGGGCCGGTAATTACATTTATCCAAGGGGTTGGACCCCGGGCACCGAGGTAGTGCAATACCACGACTGGGCGTAACCGAGGAGGGGACCGACGATCAAGGAGGTTCATGAGGCAGTAAGGTGCCAGCTCCTGTAGCAGTAATGCTGCAAGCAGACAGAGACAGGAGGCGGAGGAAGGACGAATCGCGAACAGGCTAGCAACAAATGAAAAACAGGCCATAGAAAGGGCTGTTGGGATGACCACCCAACCGAGTGGGGACCGAGATGTTACTAACCGAGACTTTCCCCATCAGAGGTACAAGCCCAGCAAGCTGAGGCCTACTTCGACTGAGAGTCTGACACTGTAACACCGACCATGAACGCAGCGAGAAGCTTTCAGACCAAGCAAAATGCTAACCGAGGTGCAAAGCAAGTGCCATGTAAGGGGGAGAACCCTACTTCATGAGCGTGTCAATGATGAAAGGAAACAAGAACCCCAAGGAGGGGAGGCCGACAGGCCTCTGAAGAGAAGGGAAGGTGGCTTAACATCAACTTCTAGGTAGTAGCCTTCATGGGAGAAGAGAGGTGCGTGGGGAAAAGTGATAATGATTTCTCGTAGTGTTGAGATTTCAATCGGCGGAGGTGGAGAGGAGATAATTCGTGCCCATCCGTTGGTCGCAACCAAGCCACTTATATAGGCATCTTCCCTCAACCGTAACCCTGGTGACTCATCACCTCTCGTAACACAACCTCTATGACTCATAGTGAATCATAGCTTGACATCCATCAGATGAGTCATATGAGTCACTGCACAACATACTATTAACCAATCACTACCCATAACCTAAGTCATCTGCTCGAGTGAGTCACATCCATGAAACCCATCACTCATAATATCAGTCATGTGCCAAAGTCATTACATCATATGACATCACAATCGCGAGTCATGAAACTATCAACAAATCATAACATACTGATTACTCGCAAGTGCGTAGTCATGTGAAAACCTATGAGTCAAATGATGTCATAGCGTGAAACTAACATACCTTATAACTAATATGCATTAGTCATGTGAAATTTGCCTTGCTTAGTCACAATTTGTGACACAGGGCAAGATTTCATTGTCAAACAATATTCACACTTTGTTCTGACCAACTGAATTGTTAAGAAGATACTTCCTAACTATTGAAGCCAAAGTACCATAAACGTTTGTATAAATAGTAGGCCTCTTGCCAGGTGGTTGAAGAATCATCAACCAACGTTGAAGACACCTTAACCATATCACAGGTTAGCGAGTTATATTCTATCTCTTGGATATTTGACTACACTTTATTTTCCTACCTTTATCAAACCATTACCTACCAGCTTTCCTGACTATTAATCCGTTGTCTTGAATATCTTTGGCCTACTTAGCCTGGAATGGTACTCTGTTAGCTATACCATAACACCAATAGACAAATAGAAATTAATGAGAAACCAGACAACATTAACGTTTATCAGGATGTAAAACAAGACAAGTGTAAGCTTCATCATTAAATTATTGGATACTTCACTGAAAATAACCTCTTACAGGTAAATTGATCTCCTCTCTGATTTATTTGCTATTGTAACATTCTAATAGAGTGCTATGGTGGAAGAGCTAAATACCAACACTAGGTGTACAGAGGAATGTCAACTTCTTTGAGGCACTAGGAATGTTTCAATATTACAGGTCTATTTAGAGCTTAGTAATACTTAGTGGCAGCAAGGACTGATCACTAGGCTAGACATTAGAACTTGATCTAAGTCTATTCTGAATAATGTCTACAGACCGGTCTGAAGACGCTAGGTGGTATACATAAATTCAAGCAAATCCTTTTGATAGTTGTGGATAATTGCAGTCACATGTATCCCCAGGTCCGAGATCAAGTCTGGTGTCTCTACAATTAAGTTGTAGAACATGCATATACAAACATGCAGCTCATTAATATGAGAGTGAAACACATTAATCTCAATGAATGTGGTATTGTTACTACCTTGGTAGGACTCCAAGCTAACTACGCCGAAGATATTGGCAACAATGGATTGATGGTCAGGAATGCTTACAGGAAATTGTTTGCTTAAGGTAGAACAATGAAGGATAGTCAAATATCCGAGAGTTGGGATATACCTTGCTAACTTGTTATATTGTTAAGGTCTCTTCTCCATTGCTTGATGATTCTTCAACCACTAGGGGTAAGGCCTACTATTTATACTAATATGCATGCTACTTTGACTGCAATAGGTATGAAGTATCTTCTTAACAATTCAGTTTGTCAGAACAAAATGTGAATACTGGTTGACCCTGAAATCTTCCTCAGCTCAAGTCAGAGAATCTCTTGAACTCCTTTTTGATCTGAGGGTGTCCCCACTCCAGCAGTAGAGAGTCTACGACCTCTTCATCATGATAAAGAATATATGAATATTAAATCCAAATGCTAACATACCGATAGTAATATAGCATATGGAGTAATCATTTCCGTTATCCAGCTTGTCGAAGGATTAAGCAGTGCCTACATATGCAACACGATAATCAGAGAAGTAGTGTTCTCTAAATTTTGTTCCAATCAGTTAAATATATCATGAAACGTGCAATCATCTAGCCTTCCGACTTGTTTTTCAGATGCTTCGCAGAAGCTGATAACTCAAGGTGCTTGGGTTTGGATATACGGTCATCTTATAAAGCTGTATACTTCACTTTTCATATTAGGTAAGCTATTCCCACAAGCGGACTAATTTCATTGATATCAAGTTGCTTCAATCTCCATGATATTGGCCTTGTGGTTGGTGATTGAAAGTTTTCTAGCCTTAGCATTCTGGTGATGGTTGGCTGTAACAGGATTCAAATTGGGGAGAATTGGCTTATGATAGAGATCAGGTTGAGTTCTAGAAGAGATTGTATAAGGTAAATAGGCTTGGCTTTTAATCAAAAAGGATACTCCATTAATTTAAGATTTGAAAAGCGCAATATCTTATCCTAGTTGTGGGAAATGGATCCTGAATCTTTAGTATACTTAGGGAAAGACCGGTGGCTGGAGGGTGATAGGTGAGTTAGGAAAATATTTGTTGCACCAGTGATGTAGTAATCCCGGAAAGGAGTCTCGGGAAAGAAACCAAAGTAGAGATCCAGAAAAGTTGCATTCTTTTGATCTATCCTGTCCTATTTGATGGCTGGTGTTAACTTTATAGGATCCTATACCTCTCTCACTCTAGGTTGAATTCAAAGCTTACTCATCACAGTCATTTGACTCTTAGGACCTACATGCAAAAATGCTGGAAACCAGCCTGAATTATCCAACAACAAAAATATTGTTACCCTAATGATTACAAGCTTCAGAGCAATGCTGGATGCAACTTCAGAAAGTTATTCCTTGCAAAGGTTTATCAGATCACTCAGTATGAACACTATCTGCAGTGTGAGGAGTATCTTCATATGCGCATAGTACTTCACTAGCAGTAGTTCAGTGATTGCTGTAGTATTCTGAGATCAATTTTAAGCGTATGGGGTATATGGTCCTCCTCTGCCCTGTTCTTTTCTTCACTGCAATATTTGTCCTATTGATTATTGGACTAGGTCATAATCTTGATCCATGTGATTGAGCTCTCTTCTACTACAGGAGCTTTACTACTGTAACTCTCCCGATCAACCTGTCAGAATTTGTTCTTATCTCTGTGATATTGTTAATATACTGCCTTGATTGGTAGGCAATAGCACTTCTTTCTAACTATCTCTTAGTTCGAGATAATAGGGACTCTTCTCCCATCACATGATCATAACCTGTGTAGAACTAAATGGTCGTTCTTGATATTATTGTGCTTGATGGACTTATATTTATTGTCAGACCAATCGGATGTGAAAAGCAATAGTGAGTAAAAGAATGCAAGGTAATCTTTGATTTATTAAACATATTGGTAGGAAAGCACTTAGATGGTAGCATGATGATCACTTTTCAAGAGTGTAAAACTCCCTTCTTATACTTAAACTTTACTTTACCCTTACCCAGATAACTCATCTATATTAGTCATCAAACCCTCAGAATCTATAGAATGTTATAATATGAATTCCGTCAGTTGCTAGTAGCCTTCTGTGTCAACTATGCAACCTCTATTAACCAATAAAAACTCAGAAAATCCATTATTTACTCTACTGAGTCATATGCGTGAAACCTATAGCCTATAACATGAGTCAAGTAGGAAAGTCATTACAGCATCTGAGTCAGAATCATGAGTTCTTAAAACAATAAAACAATGATAATATAAACATTTTACTCTTTTGCGTAGTCATCTGAAATCCTAAGTCAAAAGATATCCTTATGTAAAACATAATATACATCAGTCTAATAAGGAATAGTTATGTGACATGTGACTTGGTTATTCATGATTTGTGACAATCACTATGATTGCAACAGCCGATTAGATTGGAAACCTGGCCTCCTCTGCATGATTCAGCATTGAACATAAGATTGGAAAATAACATATTCCTTTCCAGGTAGGCAAGAGGTCATCTCACAGGGATAGATCAAAGGTCATGGTCAAATTCAGAGGATATGTCTCCGCTAATATTATTATTTGGTAGTTATTAGTCAGAGATGTGGGCATAGATATCAGCAAGTTGAAGGGCACTACCCAAAGGGAAAGAGGGGAGAGAAGAAGAAGGCAGTAATTATTATACAGACCGTTTAGGGGGTTGGAGGGTATGAATTGTGGTGAATTTAGTAATATGCTCTCTGCCAGACTACACAGGTGAGAGTGAAATGAGAGGAGAGAATGAGAATATAGATTCACCTTTGTAAAGCCCAAGGGAGTACTATCTCTTGTCGAGGTCTGGAATGGCAAATTTGGTTGACAGGCATACTCAAATTCACATTGGCTGCACATTAATAGTTACTATGGTGCTGAGTCCCTCAAACATTCAAATTACTCAAGTGGTAGCTCTTTTGAGAAGTATAAATTGGGCTCTTAATGTCAAAATAACTCAGGCTAATGACACCAATTAATATGCGGTGAATCACAATTTTGCGTGTACATGGCAACTAATTTCAAACTTCCAGACCCACCAAGCAATAGCGGTCCTTCTAAAGAAATTCTTTATTCAAAAGGTCTCCTTTCAACACATTCATGAGTATGACTCTTTCAAATACAAAACAAAAACAATCAACCCAGACTAAGAGGTCAACTGAGTAACACCTTATTCTTCCAGCAAATATCAGGATTCAAGTTATGTTATAACTCAAGGCTTATTTATTATCTTACATCTTTGGCATTTGAATTTAAATGGAAAAAAGAGGATTGTACCTTGTGCTACTAGTAGATCTATGGGGTACTGGTGGTATATGTTTAACCATGTAGATTAAATGCCATGGTAGTAAGATATAAGATTTCCTGCTGTATTTTGTCACTATTGATTCTTTATTTGGTCTGAGTATGTGTGCTGCTTTTAAATGCTATTGGTTGTATTATTATACTATGAGCCCTTTTTCATGCTCTCTAAATGCACTGTGCACCTGTGTGAATACCACTTTCTAAGACATCCAATACTGGTGTCAGGTGCTGGGTTGTGGGCGTAGAGGGCTAGGATCTGCTTGGGGATAATCAAATCGAGAGAGAGGATTTAGGAGGAAGGTGAGGAGTGCAGGGGAAGGTGAAGAATGTTGGCTGGTGCTTTGAGCTAGAGGCATTAGGTGTTGTCTTAATAGGCAGCCCCACTGTAGATATCAAACTTGCTTTACATGATTAAGAAATGAAGATAGCTGAAGTGCTAGAACAATGCTCCCAAGCCATTCTTTTATATCCCAAACATCAGCTGCCACTACCCCATGGTAAGTGATAGTTCAAACATGAGTTTGAAATATATACTATCGAGGAAACAAGAATATATCGCTTTACCTGTGGTCTGTCTCTCTTCCTGATAAGTCGCCCGCGTGGAGAGAATAGGGTGTGGGGCTCGCTTCCAAAGTGCAACCTATGGAATCCTCCCCTCCGACTGTTGAGTTTCTGCCACTAATGCTCTTATTTTCTGTAATTTGTTTTGACTTAGTTACGTTATTCCACTGTCGGGCACTTTGAGTAATTAGCTCTAGATTGAAATGCACTTGGATTGGCTGTTGCGCTAATGGTCAATCAGGCTCCTAGATCCACTTTACTCACCAGATAGCTTTAGGGAAGAGATGTAGTGGGACATGTTGTAGGGCCAGTAGATTGAGTGCTAGATAGTAACTTTAGCGCTTTGCAAGACCAATAAGTGAAAGCTTCATATTTTACCTCTTTCTCACCTTGGTTACCCTAGTCAGAATATACTTCATACACTAGCCCTCAAACAATTAATTGTACTACTTGTACTTTGGTGTTCTAATGTACGGGCTAATTCACACCCACAGGGCAGCTTCCCTCCAAAGGCTCACTTTCCACTCATTACCATAGACCTTATACCTGCATGTGGAATTGTTGCCACATGATAAACCTTATACTGGTACTAATATGAAACTGGCATTGAACCTAACGGTCCCCTTGAATCAGATCCAAGATCAGAGTCGTGATCGTGAAGGTATTAGCCATTGAGTCCTTGTATCCTCAAGTAATATAATTTGAATTCCTAATACCACTCTCCCATGGGGTAGTGATTTTATAAGTATCAATGTGACAAGGAAGTACTCTATACAGCTGCATTGCTGGCATCAGGTTCAACAAACCCTGGCAAATAGATCTGGGGTCCGAATCAGATTCGAGGTTGTGAAGAGGTCAGCTATGAGGATCTCGGTGCTCCCGCCCTCTAACCTTATAAATAAAGCCGATAGAAGGATGTATCTTATATCATTGTAAGGCTGGCATCAGGTCAGACAATTCCCGATGATAAGATACCAGATTGAAGTAGTCGACATGGAAGTATCTACCATCTGGTTTACAGATCGTGAGGGTACCTATATTGTAAAAACTACTTGCCCAATGGTCAGCACCCTCATGGGTATGGATGCGACAGAGATGGATGTTATGGCTTAGGGTAGATGGCATCACGCTCAAAGGTCTCCGTATATCAGATTGAGTATCACAAAAACGGTTGTGAAGTGATCTGGCATCAGGTTCTGGGAGTACAAGCATCCCATTCACCCCTACAATATGATGGATACGGATTGCAGAGGGATGGATCTTACATCATTGGAGGGCTAGCAGCGGGCCCAACACTCTCCTGCAATCGGTTCTATGATCAGAGCAGGGTTGTAGTGGAATCAGCCATCGTGTTCTGCAGTCAACAGGGTATAAATATTGTAATGAGCAGTGTTAGAATGGTCACAGATTTCATAGGTATTGATTTGACCTAGATGTGCTTTATACAACTGCTTGGCTGGGTTCAAGCCCAATATTTCCCGATAATTAGATTCCGGATTGAGCAATTGGTTGCTAAGGAATTGGTTACCAGGTTCTCGTAATGCCAGCACTGTATTTAGCACAGTAGCATCATGAATACAAATTGCAGACAGAACCATCTTATATGATTGTCTGGCTGGGTTCAACCCCAACAACCTTCCACAATCAGATTGAGAATCACAAACGTGGGTGTGGACGAATATTCCTACAAGTGGTGGGATTGGCAGGGTATCTAAAGAGCAGTCTTCCAAGGGTCACAAATTTCATTGATACTGATACCACTAAGGTATACCTTTTGCCTAGAGTTCATTATAGGGCGGGGCGGGGCGCGTTTTTACTCGTCAGGCCCAGCCCTTACAACCCGCTGGGGGGCTTACATCAGCAAAAAAATCATCTTGCACCCCATCTCTCCCCGCTCACCCTGTGCGCCGGACGTTCCAGGCGCTTATAACGTAAACTCGAGTTCTGGGTGCGTCCGCCCGGGTTCATTCCGTCCGGAAGTGAAAGGGCCGCCTCCAATGCGTCCG